>Ga0335069_10016447_pt1 | contig 10314 bp, 4 predicted proteins | sample Lox_Sample_11_FD_206714 | JGI IMG/M metagenome (GOLD analysis project Ga0335069, IMG submission 206714) | Soil microbial communities from Loxahatchee National Wildlife Refuge, Florida, United States - Lox_Sample_1.1 | ecosystem: Environmental > Terrestrial > Soil > Wetlands | place: USA: Florida...
CCGGATCTCCACCATTCGCGACGTGCCGATTCTGCGGTAAGTGGGGCGCTGGAATTCCAGGTACATGCCACGCCCCACAAACCGCATCTTCAGCATCGAGCCACCCCAGGTCGATCCCTCGATCCATACCGCCACCGGCTCGGGACAATACTTCGGGTGGCCCCAGATCAGATCCTTTCCACGCCTGCCTACCACGATGGTGTACCAACGGTTCTGGGTTTCCACTTCCAACACTTCGCCGTCGGATAGATTGTCCAGGTACACTCCCCCTTCGATCTCTGATTGTGGAGGTTCCGATTCACCTCGTCACTGAAGTTGGGATGAGGCATGAATAGCTTTGGAAATGGGACTGCAGTGTCGACGTCCATTTTCGCTATCACTTTCTCCGAGTCCCTCCGTCCTCCTTCACCCTGTAGGGGGTTTTTGTAAGATGCCAGTGCCTCTAATGCGCCAGTTGGCACAACCGCCCAACGGCTCTCCCCTACACCTCACACATCGAACCTGAACCTTATACTCGCCACTCGTCACTCCCCACTCAATGAAAGTTCTCCACCAGCATCAGCTAACTACCTGATACATCCCTTGATTAATGGACTTGAGCCAGTCACTCTACCGGGGGAATCGCATTCCCATCACCCCCTAAAACCCGAAAGGCCCAATCACTCAACGTACCGGTCCCAGGTAGCGGTCCAGCCAATTGAGTGTTTCCTTGATCACTTCGTTCCGTGGAACGTTGTGACCCGTTTCGTAAAGAATGTGAAGCTTATGGTCTTTGGGAGTACCCAGCAGGCGGAACATGAGCAGTTGCGAGGCCTCCACGGGGTAGCCGAAATCAAATCGACCGCTCAACAACAAGACCGGGACCTTCACATGCGGTGCGAAGTTCAATTCGTCCACTTCCGGTAATGACTTTTGCGGGGGGATTCCACCGAGAACAAGCACACAGACTTTGATACGGTCCTCCACAGCCGCGAGCACGGCACCCATGGATGCGCCCCAACTGGCGCCGTAATAAGCCAGCTTGTTCCCGTCGATCTCGGGACGGGTCTCCAAATAGTCGATCGACCGGCCCAGGTCTTTCGACCAGGCGATCACGTGGTCCCTGTAAGAACTGGAAGTGTTGGGCACATCGGATTTGAGGTCATCCCCCCGTTCATAGGTTCCCTTGTATATCGGAAACATCAATGCCCGGCCACTTTTGATGAGGTAGGCTGGTCTGGGTGCTGAGTCGGCGCTGGAACGAAGATCGATGGCATACCCCCCAGGAAAGAAGACGACGGTCTGGAATGGTGGCCGCGACTTCTTCGGCAGAAAAAGATACGCAATAACCCGTTCCTTCCCATAGGCGGCAGCAAACGTGATCTTCTCCCGTGTCCAATCCTCGGATACTTCGACGGACTCAACCGCTGCATACAGCGGTGTCTTGTCGTATGAGTAAAGGCTCCTGTATACGCGAAACAACTCATCGGGCACGGGCGTTTCGTGTCTAAAGTCGCGCACTGGAGGGATCACCGGATCGACGGCCCTGCCTGTAACGCCACCAGAGGGATACTTCGCGCAGCGAAATCCAAAATTAGCATCGCGGTCGAATGCGGAGCGCGCATCGGCATAGTTGAACATGTAAAACGGTTCGTCCCAGGCGCCGCCAAGAATATAACGCTTCCCTGAACCTGCCTCGTTCCAGCACCACTCCTTGACGTTGCCAGCCATATCGTATGCTCCATACCAGCTCATCCCACGGTAACTTCCCACACGAGCTGGCCCCTTCCCGGCAAAGTTGCTCGCGGGAATAACACAGTCGCTGGCCCAGGGGGAGGCGGCGGTAGTCCAGTGATAAATGGTAGGCAGCGCTTTGCCTGCGAACTCGGCATAAGCCGCAGCTTCGTACCAACTCACACCTGAAACGGGGAAGTCTTCCTGTTCATGCGGGTACTCACCCTGCTCCCAAGTGGCGGGTCCCGGCCTGCCCGTAGTGTCCCGGAAAAAAGAAATGGCCTCGGCCCAGGAAAGCATCCGGCCATCCTTCTGGAATTCATGCTTCCAAAATCGTTGCTCCCGGTAACCTCCTTCGTCCACAAACTCTTTGAACTGTATGTTGGTGACCTCGAAGCGATCGAGCCAGTAATCTTGGAGCCGCAACGCGGGTAAACCATCGAACCCACCGAGCCCCAGAAGCGTGACAGGAGTCTCTTGAAGTGATCCGAGACTCCACGAGGCCGCCACACCGTCTGTCTGGTGAACCATCCCGGCCGGAGCTTGTTCGTCCTGGTCCATTATCAAAGACAAAGAATCGTCTTGCAGGAACCTCTCATACAAACCCACAGTGGAGCGCTCGACGGTCGCAAAACCCTTCAGTTCAAACTTCCACTGTAAGTCGACAAGTGGCAGCCTGTATTTCTCTATTGGAGAACGGCCGACAAATTCCCATGTGCGATTCGAGGAACGGTAATTGCGGCGGAAGATGCTTACGCCCGGTGGAGTTGTGTGTATCGAGGCCTTCCATGAGATTCCTGGCCAAAACCTAACCAGCACAGGGTCATCGGGGATGTACTTCTCCGCCTGGACTGCCACAGCATAGGCTTCGCTCAACTTTCCTTGATCTATAAGCCGTGTGATCTCCGGCAGGGCCTGGTTTCTAGCCCACCGGGCTTTTACACTGCGCTGAACCCACCATGCAACGAGTCCCCCCAGCAGCAGGAGGATGATCAGAGCGGGAATAGCGACACGGGGCCGACGGAAGATTGCACCAAGGTTGATGCCAAGGGCGGACGTTGAGATTAGTTCGCGGGAGTGTTCCAATTGTTGCTTGATCTCTAACGCTGTGGCAAATCGCGCTTCCCGTGATTTTCGCAGACAGCGGAAAATAATACGCTCCAGATCGGAAGGAACGTCCTTGACGAAGTCCCTCAGCGGTTTGGGCTCATCGTTGAGCACTGCCGCCATCGTGGAAGTTGTGGATTGGCGATGGAAGGGCGCCTGTCCGGTGGCCATTTGATAGAGGACCACCCCCAAAGAGAAAAGGTCAGTCCGATGATCGACCTCCTGCCCTAGCACCTGCTCGGGGCTCATGTAGTCCATCGTCCCCATGATCAGCCCTGGCGTGGTCTGGGACTCGGTGATGCCTGCTGTTCCCTGGGCCGGCTTTTGCTGGTGGGTCCTTTTGGCCAGCCCGAAGTCCAGCACCTTGACCTGCCCCCGCGGCGTCAGCATGATATTGGCCGGCTTGATGTCCCGGTGTACGACCCCTTTGGAGTGGGCCGCCTCTAGGGCGTCAGCCACCTGGATGCTGATGTCGAGAATCTCCCGGAGGCCAAGTCGCCCCTTTCGGATCCTGGCTTCCAGCGTTTCACCCTTCACATACTCCATGACAATGTAGTGGACACCCTCGGCCTCGCCCAGTTCGTGAATGGTGGCGATATTAGGGTGATCCAGAGCAGAAGCGGCTTTGGCTTCCCTTACAAAGCGTTTCAGTCGTTCCGGGTCCTGGGTGAATTCCGGAGGCAGAACCTTGAGCGCGACCTGGCGGTCCAGACGAGTGTCCCGGGCCAGGTAGACTTCTCCCATTCCACCCTTGCCCAGTAAGGAAAGGACTTCACAAGGCCCTAATCGACGGCCTGCCAGACTGGCGGAGTCAGCTTTCCTGTAAGATTGTGCCACTTGCTCGAGGGCGGGGACTTCCAGGCCTGCTCCCTGGCTCTCATGAACAGCCAGCAAGGCTTCCACCTCAGAGCGCAGCTCGGCATCGTCAGCACAAACCTGGTCGAGGTAGGCCTGCCGCTGCTCTTCCGCCTTGTCCACGGCGGCCTGGTAAATCGCTTCAACTTCCTTCCAACGCTGGCGGTCCATGGTCCCTACTCCACCTTAAGAAAGGGAAGCTGTGAAAAAATTCAAAGGTAGGGACGCGCTGTCGCGCGTCCACAATCGAAAAACCAAGCCGGACGCGGAGCACCGCGTCCCTACCCAATTCGATCGATACGACCGAGGCGATCTTTTCACAGCTTCAGGGGGAATTCAGGTTCCTTCACACCTGTCACGATGAATCGCAAGACTCATGAATATCCACGGAGCGCAGGGGGACCCGGCGACAGATCTCGCCTCTGCCCTCAGACACTTCTCCGGAATCAGGTTGAAGTCAAACACCCCGAAGCGAATCACTCTGGGACGAGCCACATTCATGGACGCCCCCTTCTGTAGGGACAAGAGTCAGAAAGCAAAAAGACGGAGAGACTGCCACTAGAATGAAACCTTGAACCCGAACTGCAAAATCCTGGGGTCCCGGAAGGCTGTCGGGTAACCAAAGCCGGTGTTGGTCGCAGAGATCGGTCCGCCCTGGTTGTCCGAAGTGAAGCCCGTGTTGACGGTCCAGATTTGCGTGTGGTTAAACACATTGTACACCTCAAAACGAACATTCAGCTTCACCTGCTCATGGAGGGTGAAGAACTTGGAAATGTTCATATCCCAGTTGTTGGTACCGGGCAGCCGCAATGCATTGCGGTGCAGGCTGCCCCACTGGCCATCCTGAGGACGGCGGAAAGCTGCGGGGTCAAACCAGCGGCTGCTTGACTGTCCTGCCGTGGGATCACCTGCGAGGTCAGCGGAATTCCCCCAATCCCAGCCAACATCAAGGCCATACAGATTGCCGTTGGAGGTAATAGTTGTCGGCAGGCCGGTCTCGAAGCGGGTGATTCCTGCCAATTCCCAGCCGTTGAAGATCGCCCGGCCAATCATATTATCCAGGGGCCCTTTCACCTTGGGCAAGCGAACCACATAGTCTACGGCCAAGACATGGGTCCGGTCGTATCCTGCGGGAGCCCAGTTCTGGCGCATGTCGAAAGGGTTGTTGAGGTATTCGGCGTCATAGTCGGTCAGATTGAAGGCTCGCGACCAGGTGTAATTGACATTAAACGAGAGGCCCTGTGCAAAGCGGCGGCTCAACCGGACCAGCATGCCGTTATACATCGAGTAGCCGGTGGTCTCCACATTGCTCAAGCTGCCGAAACCTCGATAAGGCCTCAAGGCATCCTGAAAGCCATTCACTGAAGCCAGCAGATCAGGGTCTTTCAAGAAGGTGCCGATCGGTAGGCCGTTCGTGGAACGAACGATCATCAAGTGCGTGTCGCGATTCCCCACATAGGACAGATCCAGCACCCAGCCCGGGTGGAGCTCGCGCTGAATACCCAGGTTCCAGCTATAGATCGCCGGAATCAAGTTAGCTGGATCCCACGTTACGTAGGCGGGTGGGGCGACTGGCGGAGTTTCAAAGTTGGTGTCAATGTTGCCGGTATTTCCGTTATATACAGTGGCCGTGATGACGTTGGGGAAGTTCCCACCCGCACTGAAATTAAAAACATTCTGGCACAACCGCTCATAGTAGACGCCGAATCCCCCCCGGAGGGAAGTCTTGCCGTCTCCCGTAACGTCATAGGCAAATCCGAGCCTGGGGGCAAACCGGTTGACGGTGGGAGAGAATCCCCGGGGGACACTTGGCGAGGGGTCCTCGATCAAGCCGTTGTTCAAGAGCACCATCGGGTCGCCAATGATCCATCCAGTGCTCAGGTCAATCTGCGGCGCCCGCGATGCACTATACCTGCCCGTGTCCACACTCAGAGTCGGGAAGGTCCCTTCGCCGCCCTCGGTCCCGCTGCGCGTATACGTGTAGGTGGGGGTGGATCTCTGAAAGCGCACTCCGAAATCCAGGGTCAGTTTCCGGTTGATCTTCCAGTTGTCTTGAGCGAACCATTCCCAGGACTGGAACCGGAAGTAAGGGTAGATGTTCTGATTGTATTGGCTGTAGTTGTTGAAATTGCCCAGCATCAAATTGGCAATAGCCGTGCCGGTGTCTTTGAGCATCCAAGTCGCCGACGAGAAGTCCATCCATCCTTGCGGTCCCCAGTTCGCCGACTGACCCTTATTGTCCCGATTGTAGTGGAATCCGAACTTCATGGTGTGGCTCTTCTTTATCCACGACACGTTCTCTGTAACTGAGTAGTCCTTGCCGTCATTGTGCCATCCCAGGAACCCGAACAGGCCAAACAGCGGCGGGGCATAGAAATTCGGGATGATCCCGAGGAAGTTTGAGGCCGGGAAGAGCTGGTTGTAATTGACCTCCAAGGTGTCGCGGCTGACAGCGCTGCTGTCGACCGGGTCAATGGATTGCGTTTGGTGCAGGTAAGCGAGAATGGTTTCGCTGGACAGCGTGGGGCCAAATGTCTTGATCGTGTTCCACGACCAGGAACTGCCTGGTTTTGGTCGTTTTTGGGACATCATCGGGAACGGCTCATAGGCCCAAATCCCCATCGGGTCTAGTTCTCTCTGGTCGTCATTTACCCAGCGGAGATATGAGGTAGTGCTGTCGTTGATCAGGTAATCCACACGTGCCAGGTCCTGGTCCTTTTCAAATTGGTATGGCGACACATAGTAGTAGCGCTTGTATCCCGCCGCGCCCGGAGTGTCGGGCAACTCTGATAGATTGGGAATTCCTGTGAAGAGCTTCAGCAGGTTGGCAGAGTTCCCAACCCACAGGTTCTGCGGGACAGTGTTATTCGGGAAAGGAGTTCCATCGATGATGTTACCTGCTCCGTCCCGTTTGATTGTCCCGGGCATGAATACAGTACCAACCTTAAACTGCGGGGCATGGTCCATGGGCACATCGGTCAGCCAGGGTCGGAAGTCGCCGTTCAGGATATCGAGCGAGGGGACATCATAGAAGTGCTGTCCTGCAGCTGAGTTGATCTGGCGTGTCATCTCCCGATTGTAAAAGAAGAAAATTCTCTTCTTGTCTTTGGTAGAGACCCTCGGGATCGGCAGCCAGCCCCCCAGGTTGCCGCCAAACTGGTTGTATCGGAGCTTGTCTTTCAGGCCCGAGCAATTGGAACCCAGTAGCGCGTTGCAGGCGTCGAAAGCGTCGTTGCGAAGAAATTCGTAAGCTGTGCCGTGGAACTTCTCGGTGCCCGACTTAGTCTGGACCGCCACAACCATCCCCGAATTGCGTCCGTACTCGGCGTCGAAACTGCTCATTTGCACCTTGAATTCTGCAATCGTGTCAATGCTCGGTTGAGTGTACTGGTCCGAGTTGGCACCCACGTCCACGTTGGGTGAGCCGTCCAGGTAGAAACTGTTCTGGGAGCCACGCCCCCCGCTCGCGTGAAGGTTGCTGACATTGTTGAAATTGTTCCCGAAATCGGACTGCTGATCGGTGGTAACACCCGGTATGGTCGCCATCAGCGCCGTCCAGTTCCGTCCGTTCATGGGCAGTTCCAAAATCTGCTGCTGGTCCACCAGGTAGGCTTTCTCCATGGTGTTGGTCTGCACCAGGGGTACCATTTCGGCGACGGCCACTTCCTGGGTCATCTTTCCCACTTCCATCACGATCTGACCCACATCCAGCTTGGTGTTGACGTCCAGCACAACTCGGTTCTGCGCCTTCTTGAACCCGGCCGTTTCCACCGTGATCAAGTAAGGTCCCGGCTGCAGGTTGAGCGGCTGAAACCGGCCGTTCTCGTCCGTCGTTACTTCGCGGGCAACACTCTTCTTGGCTTCGTCTTCAATCTTGACCTGTGCCCCGCGGACTACAGCCCCGGATTGATCAACAACAGTTCCACTGATGTACTGGGACTGGGCCATCACCCTCGGCGACAGGACCAAGACGAGGCAGAACAGAGAAACCCACAACAACCACCTTCTCTGTGTCATCGCTCTTCCCTCCCAAAGCCTGAGGCTTTGCTGTCGGCTTGCTGCCGGCGCTATGGATCTGATCAGTCGAAGAGACTTTCGCTGAGCGGTCCTGTCTTGCTGCCCGAATCCAAAGCGGTGTCGCGCGTGGGTCCACTGTCCCACGCTTGCCACCGCAGTCCAAAAAAGGTTTCCAACCTGGGAATACGCTTAGTTCACTTGAGGCCATCGGATCTGAATCAAGCGCCTGATCTTTGCTCTCTTTACCGGAAGTTCTCCACCAACATCAAATCCGATTCCGCGGGGGGATTTTCCGAGAAAATAAACCACTCTCCGTCGGGGGAGATGGTCAGGCAAAATAGGTGACCAGAAGGTTCATCCTCATATACGCTAGCAACTTCTCCTGTCTGAAAGCTGAGAAATTCGATCGTGTACTTTTTGCCCTGGTATGTGGAGTAGTAGATGCCTTCCGGCCTCAGCGCCCAGTTTCCACACCGAACCTCTCGGTCCAAGACCAGGGTTTCTTCGCCTCCTTCGAGGCGAACTTTCCAGAGAGGTCCTGAAGCATAATCGCGCTGCCCCGGCTTCTGGTAGTAGAGCGTCCCCCCTTCAAAGGCCTCAATGGCATAGAACCCACCTCCCTGCGTGACCTGGGCGGCTTTGCCTCCTTCGGAAGGCATCTTCCAGATCTGATAACTCCCAGTGCGATTCGATGAGAAGTAGATCCAGCGCCCATCCCTCGACCAACTCGGAACCCGATTGTCTGATTTTTCATGGGTCAGGCGCTCGGGAATGCCCCTCTCGGGGTCAATGACATAAATCTCGCTGTGCTCTTCCGGCCTGGAATCAAAGGCTATCCGCTTCCCATCGGGAGACCAGTGACAGGTTCCACTTGATTTTCGCAGGTTGGTCAACTGAACGAGTTTTGTAGCTTCACTGTCACAGGTCCAGATTTCAGAAAAGCCCGAACGATACGATCCAAAGGCGATCTTCTTGCCGTCCGGTGAGTAGTCCGCGCCGCCGTCTTCGCGGGTCGACACCAGGAGCGGCTTGGCAGAACGATCCTTTCCCTTGTAATAGGGTCCCCGCATGCGCCACATCTTGTTTTGGCCGAATAAGAACTGCGTGAATACCATGCGATTCCCCCAGATCGTTGGTTCACGAGCATTCTCTCCAATGCCGCCAACTGGCTGCGGCACTCCGCCAGCAGCAGGAATTCGGAATAGAGAAATAGAATTGGTACTTTCCCAAACTCCAGTGCCAGCTGCATATACAACCTCTCGCCTGTCAGCAGTCCAAGCCGGGCGGGAAACATAGCCGTAATTCCCGTAAGTGAACCGAGTGGCCTCACCTGAGGGCACGGGCTGGAACCAGACGTCGTTTACGGCGTAGCTGGTTTCCCGCACAAAGGCCACCTGCTTGCCGTCCGGCGAAAACTCGGGTGTCGAATCGCCTTCCGTTCCGGGAGAGGGGGATGTCAGAGGAATCGTCTGCCGTGTATCGAGAGACAGCAGATAAATCCGGGAAGGACTCTCGACGGCGCCTCTCTCGGAAAATGCCAGCCAGCGTCCGTCCGGCGACCACGATAAATAACTTGGGACTGAAGGCGCTCTTAGCTCATAAAGTTTGCGTTCAGCTCCCCCCAAGGACGGCACTATGTAGATGGAAGTGACCTCTCCCGTAAAACGCACAAAAGCGATCTCTCCGCCGTCTGGCGACCACTCTGGACACAGATCCAAAGCAGTATCCCTGGTCAGCCTCAATGGCTCCCCACTGTGCCCGACTTGTTTTACATAGATATCAAAGTTGTCTCGAGCTGGCCCATTCCAACCGAACGCGATAAGTTTGCCATCCGGCGAGAATCTCGGACCAGCTTCCACGCCGGGGAGAGCAGTAAATGGCACTATTCGCAATGGCCCTTGACCCGGTCTGTTTTCTGGTGTAAGAGATACCACCCGAGCGGGATGATGAAGACCACAAGCAGTGCTATCGCCACGATCCAGCGCTTGGCATTCCAGCCAGCCAGAATACGAACTGCTGCCGCCCGATATGCCGCAGACTTGCCCGAATCAGTATCGCGTTTCAGGCGCTCCAGGTCCGCCTGGAGTTCATGAGCGGACTGGTAACGCGACTCCTGGCCTTTCTCCAGGCATTTCCTGACGATCCGCTCCAATTCCGGCGGCACGCCCTGGCTGATTTGCCTGATCGCCTCCGGCTCCGCGTGCAGGATCCGGTCCATCGTCTCCGTCGCACTGGCCCCACGGAAGGGCAGCCGCCCTGCTGCCATGTTGTACAGTACCACTCCCAGGCTGAACAGATCCGTCCGTTGATCCACCTCCCGCCCCAGCACCTGCTCCGGGCTCATGTATGCCACCGTCCCCATGATCAATCCCGGCGTGGTCTCGGACTCTGTGGCGCCCCCTGTGACCCCCAAGGTCCCTTCCTGACGAAGCCGTTTGGCCAGGCCAAAGTCCAGCACCTTCACCTGACCCCGCGGCGTCAGCATGATATTGGCCGGCTTGATGTCCCGGTGAATGATGCCCTTCGCGTGCGCCGCCTCCAGTGCGTCGGCGACCTGGATGGCAATGTCGAGATTCTCTTGGAGTTCGAGCGGTTCAAGCCCCTCACCGTGCGGCCCTCTCC
>Ga0335069_10016448_pt1 | contig 10313 bp, 6 predicted proteins | sample Lox_Sample_11_FD_206714 | JGI IMG/M metagenome (GOLD analysis project Ga0335069, IMG submission 206714) | Soil microbial communities from Loxahatchee National Wildlife Refuge, Florida, United States - Lox_Sample_1.1 | ecosystem: Environmental > Terrestrial > Soil > Wetlands | place: USA: Florida...
GAGGACCGAGTCGAGCGGCGCGAGGTGGAGGGCCGTGACGCCCGCGCCCGGCCCCGTGAACGACAGGGGGATGGAGATGGGCGGACCGGTGGTGGACGACGACCCCACCGTGACCGTCGCTTTCTGCGTCCCGGTGAAGAGCGGCACGCCCCCCGCCGACAGGATCAGCGAGACGCTCAGCGTCTCCGCCGGTTCAGAGAGCGACAGGGTGACGGCGAGGCGTATCGCGCTGGAGTCCGGATTGAAGTAGACGGTGGTGTCACGCAGCGTGTCCGCCAGCGCGTGCACCACCACCACCCGGAGCGAATCGATGACGAGGCCGAACCCCGAGAGGTCGACGTGCGCCGGGACGATCGGGCGCACGGCGATGCCGGCGGGACCTCCCCGGCGGGGGGCAACCGGATTGTCGCGGCAAGTGACCGCCAGGAGGCTGAGCGCCACTACCGCCAGCCAGCGGGCGGCGGTGGGGGCACTGGTCCGTCGGGGGGAGGGCGGCGGCGGCCTCATCGGGACCGGTAATGTGCCGCCCGGCCGCTCGGGCGGCTAGGACGCCCGACCATTCCCGGTGTGACCCGGGTCACACCTAGAAGATCTTGTCCTTGATGACGAGCCGGAGCTGGAGCGCCGTGAGCTGCATCCGGCCGTCCAGGACAGTGGCCGCCCCGGTATTCTGGAGTTGGAGCTGGACCCCGACGTAGACCTTCTTCTGCGTGAACAGAGAATCCTGGGCGCTGGTGAAGGAACCGCTCAGGGGGAGGCTGACGGTGTCGACTCCCGGGCCCACGTTCTGGGTGGGTGTGGAGAGGATGGGGGTGTTGGACGCGGCGTAGACGCTGTCCGAATCGGCCGCGAAGTAGAGCTTGAAGCCCACCTGCCCCGACCCGGTCGCGTTCTGAACGGCGGTCATCCCCGTCAGCTGGACCGTATCCACCACCGACGACCCCAGGCCCGGAAGGAGGGTGACCGACAGGGGCGGATTCTGGACCGTGCCCCCGAGGGTGGGAGGCACGGTGTAATGCAGCGTGTCTCCCCCGGACCCCTGAATGAAGCTGTAGACGTCCACGTTGAAGATGGCGTGCCCCTCACCACAGGCGGCGGCGAGACCGACGGCGGCGAGGACCGAGAACAGGCGCGTCGTGCGCATCGTTTCCCCCGCCTAATAGATGGAAAGAGAAGTGGCCATCGTGATCCCCCGCTGATCCGACAGCGGCGTGCTGTGCGTGGCGAAGCCCACGTCGAGGGAGAGGAACAGGAACCTGATCCCTCCGCCCCAGCCGAACTGGATCTGCCGCGACTGATCACGCGACACGCCCCCCCGCAGCGCCAGGGGCCCGACGTCCTGCTCGACCCCCATATGGATCTCGGTGCCCCGCGCGCCGTGCAGGAGCTCTCCGCCCACCAGAGTGCCGCCGCCCAGGTCGAGCGACGCGTTGGCGAGGTAAGTCACCGGGAGCTTGGTGGTGGCGGAAACGTGGTCCGCCAAGAGGCTCGAGACGGTCGTGTTCTGATTGGTGTCGAAGTAGAGCGTATCGCGGCGCGTGTCGGCCCACTTGATGCTGGCGCCCACGTCGTTGATCCCGAATCCGGCCTCGAGCGGCCCGGTCACCCACACCACCCCCAGGTCGCCGCCGATGCCGGTGCCCATCTTGTTGCCGAACTTCGAGTACTGGCTCGCTTCGCCGAGATCGGGCGTGACCGGATTGGCCCCGCCGAACAGGGTGTCACCGGTGATGAAGCCGCCGTCGGCCGTCGCCTGACCGTAGATCAGACCGAGGTAGTAGTGGCCGGTGACGCCGACGAAGACGCCGTTCTGCCCTTCCCCGGTGATGCGGCCGGCCCACCCGAGCGACGGCGCGAAGCCGGCCGCGGCGAGCGCGGTGCCGGTGACGTCGTAGAGCGTGTTGGTCTGGGCCGGCTGCGCGTCGTGCAGGAATCCGCGCAGGTTGTTCCCCAGCTGGAAGTCGACTTCATCCTGCAGCCACATCATGGCGCTCACCCGGAAGCCCGCGAACCCCACGCCGAGATCGATGGGCCGGCTCGAGCCGCCGAACCCGAACGGGTCCGTCGGCACCGCGCTCTTGGCGGCGCCGAGATCGACGCTGAACGCGTTCTTGCCGATGCCGAACGTGATGTCGTTGGTCGGGGCCGGCACCTTCTTCACTTCATAGAAGATCGGCAGGTCGAGCAGGTAGTTCGCCGCCTGCAGGGGATTGAAGTAGGGGCTGTCCGGATGCAGCACGGTGCTGTCCTTCAGCACCTGAAGGATGCCGAGCGGGATCGGAATGGTGAGCTTGGCATGCCACGGATCGGGCCGGGAGGGGACGGCGCGGTACGCCGCGTTGTACCGGGCAAGCGCGCCGCCGCGGTGGAGGTCGAGGCCCCCCAGACCCACCTTGCGGGCATCGAAGCTCAGGAGCTGAGCCGGGAGCGCGGCGGGAACCACCGCGAGCGAGACCGCGAGGAGAGGACCGACCAGCGTGGGGCGCACAGGGCACCTCGACGTTCGGGACCGTGACTGCCAGGTCTTCCAAAGTGGGAAATGATGCCGGATTTCGCCACCGTGAGGGGTGACGACGGTCACCCCTCGCTACCCCGGAAAGGTCACGGTCAGCGTGGTGCCGGCCCCGGGAAGGCTCTGGGCGGTGATGGTCGCCCCCCACCCCTCCACCAGGCGGCGGGCGATGGCCAGGCCCAGCCCCGATCCCGAGGAGGTCGTCGAGAAGGCCGGCTCGAAGATCCGCGGCAGGACGTCTTCCGAAATCCCCCGTCCGTCGTCCCGGACCCGCAGCCGGCGCCCTCCTTCGTCCACGAGGACGTCGATGCGGCGCGCACCCGCGTCGCGCGCGTTCTCCAGAAGATTGAGCAGCACCTCCCGCACTTCGTCACGCCGGGCCCGGACCGGGCCAGGAGTCCCCGCGGTCTCGACGTGCACCGTGCCGGCCGCGCCCCCGAGCGCGTAGAGCGAGACGACGTCCCGCGCCACCGCCGCCAGGTCCACGGTCTCGAGCGGCACCACCTCGGCGCCCGGCGCGCCGAAGCGCGCGAAACCCCGGGCGATGGCGTCGAGCCGGTCGATCTCCGCGAGAATCCGACGCGCGGTGTCGGCGAGGGCGTGGTCGAACGCGGCGGGGTCGTTCTGCCAGACCCGCTGCAGGTGCTGGATGCCGAGCCGGACGGGCGTCAGCGGGTTCTTGATCTCGTGGGCCACCTGCCGCGCCATCTGGCCCCAGGCGAGCACCCGCGCCGCCCGTCCGAGGGCGGTGGTGTCGTCGAGCGCGATGACGCAGCCGTCGGGCGCCGGGCCCAGCAGCGCGATCTGCACGCGCACCCGCCGGGTCCCCACCTCCACCTCGCGCTCGGCGATGGTGTCCTCGCCCTTCGCGATGAACGCCGCCACGTCGTCCCACACCGGGCTCCATTCGGGTCCGGTGCCGCCCGGCAGCTCGTCCCCCGGTTCGACGCGCGCGCCCAGGAGCTCCACGGCCCGCGGATTGAGCAGGGTGACCCGGAGCCCGGCGTCCACGGCGATCACGCCGGTCGCGACCGTCGCGAGCACCTGCGCCGTGCGGCTGCGCGCCTCCTCCAGCGCCGCCTGGCTCCGCCGGACATCCACCACCATCCGCTCGAACGCCGACATCACCGGCGCGAATTCCGCCGGGGGCGCCTCGGGAAACACCGGGGGAGCGCCGCCGCGGCCGACGGCCAGCGCGGCCTCGCGCAGGACCGCCACCGGACGCTCCAGCCGCCGCGCCACCAGCCCGGCCAGGCCGCCCGCGGCGGCCAGACCGGCGATGGTGGCGAGCGTGAGCGTCAACGCGAGCTCCCGTTCCTCCGCCCGCACCCGGGCGTCATCGAGCAGCTGGGGCGCGGCGAGCACCACCTGCCCCGACGGCCCGGCGTTCACCACGACGCGGTAGCCCACGCGCACGGTGCGGTCCGCGGCGGAGATCGTGGTGGCCGCCTCGATTTCGTCCCGCAGCGCGAGGCGCCGGAACACGTCGGGCGCGAGCAGCGGGTCCACCACGCCGAGGTCGCTCAGCACCGGCCCGCTCGTGCCCACCAGGGCGCCGCCCCGGTAGGCCCACAGCCCCGCGTTCAGGCGAACCCCCAGATCGTGCACCGCCGCGGCCGCCGCGGCGGCCCGGTCGAACGACAGCTGTTCGGCGGACCGGGACGCGTCCCGCAGCGTCTGGGTGATCAGCAGGTCGACGGCAAACGAGGCGCTCTCCGGGAGGTTCGCGAAGCTCCAGGCGCCGAAGGCGAGCACGGGAACGCCGAAGAAGACCGCGAGCCCCGCGGCGAGACGCAGGCGATAGCTCTCGCGGAGGCGCCGGAACACCGACGGCTCCGGCGCGCCCCGGTCCCGCTCGAAGCGCCGGGCGGCGGCCATCAGGAGGATGAGCAGGGCCAGATTCACCAGCACCGCGAGACATCCTCGGACGAGGAGGGGACCCGCGCCACCCAGCTCCACCAGCGCATGCACGTGCCGCACGCCGTCCGCGAAGTCGAACCGCCGCTCGCCGCGGACCGTCCACCCGTCGCGGCTCCACGAGAAGTGCTCCGTGGCGCTCGACGTGGGACTCGGCGCCGAGAGCGTGAGCGTGTAGGGGGCCGCGACGCGCCCCTCGCCCCGCAGGAAGCGGGTGACCTGGTCCTCCTCGATGAGGAGCGACCGGGGACCCACGCCGACGGTGATCCACTCTCCCGAGAGGAGGGGCGCGACGAGCACATCGTGCACGCCCGGAACCCGCGGGAGCGGCTCCACGCGGGGCACCGAGGGCGCGCCGGGGGTCCGCACCAGCGCCGACAGCAAGGGATCCGGAAGATCCAGGTTGGCCAGCCGCAGCTCGGTCTCGAGCTCGCCCGTGGGGGACCAGAGCGCGAGCACCGCGGGATAGCCGGCCCGCGACAGCGACGTGGAGTGCCAGAGGGCGTAGAGCGCGCCGGCCGACTGGGGGGCCCGGACGGTGTCGGTCACGGTGCCGAGCGAATCGAGGGCGGGCGCCACGCTCGCGTCCTCGACGGCGCCGAGGCCCGAGACGTCCCGCTGGGCAAGGGACAGGCGGCCTTCGACCGCGGCCCCCCAGGTGATCAGCGCGGCCGCCGTGCCCGCCACGGTGGCGACGGCGAAGAGCGTGGCCCGGCGGGGCGCCGGCACGATGGCGCCGGCGAGCGCGGGCAGCCAGAGGAAGGTGTACCACTCGGGCCACGCGTTGTACGGCTGCCAGAGCCACAGGCCGACCACCGCCGCAAGGATGGCCCAAACGCAGGCCGCGGGGAGGGTCCAGGGAATGCGGCGGGGTTCTTCCCCTCCCCGGACCAGGGCGGCCGCGAGCATCACCAGCGCCATGGCCACGGCGGCGAGCGCGACCTCCCAGGACAGCCACAGGGGGATGCTCACGCCGGTGAGCGGCGGATGGATGCCGCGGCCGAAGTACCGGACCAGGTAGGGCGCGGCGAAGAGCAGAAGCACCGTGGGCCCGAGCGTGAACCAGCGGCGCGGGAACCCCCGGCGCCAGGCCGCCGCGGCGCCGATCAGGACGGCGGCGCTGACGATCGCGAGCGAGGTCGCGGACCCGCTGACGAAGCCCAGCAGCGGCTGGGTCAGGGTCGGCGGCGCGGTCCCGCCGCCCAACAGGGCGCCGGAGAGCGGCGAGCGGGACAGCGCGACCGCCGCCGCGGCGAGCGCTCCCCACCGCCAGGGGCCCCTGGGCGCCGCGCTAAGAAGGAAGAGGAGGAGCGCGATCAGAGCCACCGCGCCCCACCGGCGTCCCTGGCTCTCGAGTTGATCGATGGCGCCCCCTTGGTCGAGGGGGACCGGCTTGACGCTGAAGAGCGTGTCGCCGGCGTCGCACCCCGACGGGCAGAAGTCGAATACGTCGGGATCGTGCGGCGCGGTCCGGGGCGCATAGAACCGGAGGTCGACGCCGTACCGGCGCAGGAAACGGCGGGCCACCGCCCCGTCGCCGTCGGGAACGGCGGAACCGGCGTCCAGCAAGACCGTGCCGACGGCCACCGCGCCCGCCTCCGTCTGGCGCCGGGCCTCCAGCGTCACGTAGAATGGTGAGATGTCGGCCTTGAGCTCGACGGTGTCCGGCGCCGGAAGCATCCGGTGGCGGCCCGCCCACGCGATCGGCGTCCCGTCCGCGGCGACCAGCGCCACTCCCCGCTCCACACCCGGGGTGCCGTGCCGGACGGCGGCGGCCAGCCGGTCGAACTCGGCGTCCCGCGGCAGCCTGGCGGCGTCCGCCGCGCGGGCCGCGAGGGCACGGGCGTCGGCCACGGCATCGCCCAGCTCCCGGGAGAGGCGCCGGGACGCGCGCTCGAGTCGCGCTTCGCGGGCGGCGGGCCAGGCGCCGCGCAGGTGTCCCACGCCCACGACCGTCGCCACGCTCGCCGTGCCCACTCCCGCCGCACCCAGCGCCAGCAGCCATTCGACGGAGCGACGCGACCGGCCGAGGACGGCGAGCGCCAGGGCCGCTCCCGCGCAGACGGCGGCGGCGTACGCCCAGAACGGGGCGCCGCGCCGCAGCCACTCCCCGGCGGCCAGAGCCGCCGCCGCGCCGGCGAGGACCAGGTGACGGGACCCGCCGCTCCGGGTGGTCCTCCCCTCGCGCTCAAGCACCTGACGCCCGATCACGTCCGCGAGCTCCTGGTCCGGGATCCCCGGCTCCTGGTGCCGGTCGGCACGTGCGAACAGCACGGCCCCCATCTCCCGCTCGGCTGCGACTCCATCATCGTCGAGCACCTCGCCGACGACCTGTCGGCGGATTTCGGGATCCTCCGGGCGCCCACCGTGGAGTACGGGGTGAACGCCGTCACCAAGCGCCCCGTCCCGGGCAACGCCGCGGTGCGGCGCAAGACGCTCCACCGCCAGATGAACGACCTGCTGACGGTCTGGGAAGAGGGAGGTGTGGAGACCTTCGTGATTCTCACGGCGCACGGGCACGACCCGCACCAGGAGGCGCTGTCGACCCTCCGGACCCGGACGGCCCGCGTCTTCACCGTGGACATCTTCTCGATGGACTTCACCGATCTCCTCGACGACCCCGACGGGCCGGTGCACGGGGGCGAGCTCGACACGTCCCTGCTGCTCCACCTGGCGCCGGAGCTGGTGCGGATGGAGCTGGCGCAGGACTACTCACTCGAGCCCCGGGCGCTGGCACGCTACCGGCGCGGCAGCGCGTCGATTCCCGCCGCGGGCCCCGGGTCGGTCGGCCGGCCGACGCTGGCCACCGCCGAAAAGGGCGCCCGGGTCTATAAGATGATCCGGGACGGCATCACCACGCGAGTTCTGGGAGGTTCCGCAGCGTGATCCCGCTCCTCCTGCTCGTCGCGGCCCAGACTCCGGACTCCGGGGCGCTGATCATCCGCCAGGACAGCACCCCCGTCGCACGGGAAACGTTCCACCTCGCCCCCGATCCGACCACGGGCGGGTGGATTCTGGACGCCGCGGTGCGGTACGACCGGAGCCGGCCCATCGTGCAGCTCTCGTCGATCGTGCAGGTGGGCGCGGACACCGCGGCGGTGAAGGTGCAGTTCGACGCCGGCGACCCCAACGCGCCGACGCACATCCTGGGACAGGTCGGGCGCCGGCGCTTCACCCTGCGGTACGTGTCCCGGAACGAGGAGCGGGCGCGGGAGGTCCCGGACCCGGGCGGCAGCGCGATCGTGGACGATTCGGTGTTCTCGCTGTTCGCCGTGGTGGCCTGGCGGGCCACCGCCGGGTGGCACCGCCTTCCGGTCATCTTTCCCCGGGCCGGCGTGCAGGAGACCTGGACCCTCAAGGATCTGGGCGCGGTCGGAGAGCTGCGCCGCACCACGGCGGAGGGAGCGCGGCTGGGCACCGTGACCATCTGGACCGACGCCGCGGGCCGAATCGCGAAAGTCGAGATTCCCCGCCTCCATCTCACCGCGGAGCGCCAGGTTCGTTAGCCCGGCCCCTGCCAAGGCGGGGGGCGGGGTCGCTAGGTTGTGGGAGAGCGCCACAACGGCCGGACGGCCCGTTTCGCGGGCCGAAACCCCCTGCCACTCCGGCGCGTAGGACGCGATGACTCTAAGACCTGGACTGCAAGGACCCCCCAATGCGTAAGACGTTCTTCGCCGTCGGGCTCGCCGTCTGCCCGGCGCTGGCCCTGGCCCAATCGGTGCCCGCTTCGCTTTCGCTGGCGGACGCGATCGCCATCGCGCGCGACAACAATCCCGCCTATCGCCAGACGCTCGCGACCCGCACCGCGTCCTTGTGGGGCGCGCGGAGCGCCTGGGCCAACCTGCTCATTCCGACCGCGAATCTGTCGGGCGGCATCGGCTACAGCGGGCCCGGCTCGCAGAATTTCCTTTCCACCAGCTTCTCGCAGCCGGTGTCGACCTCGAGCTCGGACTACAGCCTCAGCCTGCAATGGCAGCTCTCCGGCCAGACGCTGGCGGCGCCGGGCCAGCAGCACGCGAACGCCGACGCGGTGGACGCCGACATCGTGGGTGCCCGGGCGGCGCTGGTGAACAACGTGACCCAGCAGTACCTCACCGCCCTGCAGTCGCGGGACAACGCGGCGGTCACCGAGAAGCAGCTGGAGAGCGCCGACGAAGCGCTCAAGCTGGCCCAGGCCAAGTTCGCGGTCGGCTCGGGGACGCTGCTCGACGTGCGCCAGGCCCAGGTGGCCCGCGGCCAGGCCGAGGTGGCGCTCCTGCAGGCGCAGACGGACGTGCTGGTGCAGAAGCTGAAGCTCTTCGAGCAGATGGGCGTGGCGGCGCCGGTGGACCTCAAGTCGGTCACGCTGTCGGACTCGTTTCCGGTGACGGAGCCGACCTGGTCGCTGGACGACCTGCTCGCGATGGCGCAGGCGCAGAACCCGGCGCTGCAGGCCTTCGAGGCCCGCGCGACGGCGGCGAAATGGAGCGTGCGCGCGAGCACCGCGGCCTACGGGCCGTCGGTGAGTCTGTCGGCGAGCTGGTCCGGGTTCACGCAGCGGTTCAACAACCTGGACCCGCTGATCACGAGCGCGCAGTTGTCCGGAAACGCGAACTACCTGGCCTGCCAGGACAACGACACCATTCGGGTCCACGCCGGGCTCGCGCCCGAAGGGGGATGCGGGAATCTCCTGTTCGGCGCGGCGCAGGAGCAGGCGATGATCAGCCAGAACAACCAGTATCCGTTCAACTTCACCCGCCAGCCGTTCCAGGCGCAGCTCCGGATTTCCATTCCCCTCTGGAGCAACTTCCAGCAGCCGCTCCAGGTGTCGCAGGCCAAGGCGAACCAGGAGCAGGCGGATCAGGCGGCGCGCGCGCAGTCGCTCGCGCTGCGCACGCAGGTGTCGAACGGGTACTTGACCCTCGCGACGGCGTATCAGACGATCGCGATCCAGGACACGAACCGCACCGCGGCCCAGGATCAGCTCAAGCTGGCCACCGACCGGTACCGGGTGGGTTCGGGGACGTTCCTGGACGTGGTGAACGCCCAGGTCACCGCCATCAAGGCCGAGACCGACTATGTCAGCGCGGTCTACAACTACCATAAGGCCCGTGCCGCGCTCGAAGCCGCGGTGGGCCGGCCGTTGCACTAACCAAAGGACCGAATAGACATGTCGAAAAAGGGGAAGGTGCTGCTGGGGATCGGCGGGGGGGTGCTGCTGATCGGCCTGATCGTGCTCTCCGCCAGCGCCAAGGGGGACAAGGGCGTGGAGGTCCGCATGGACACGGTCGGCCGCCGGGATCTCGTCGCCGCGGTGACCGCGAGCGGCAAGATCCAGCCCAAGAAGAAGGTGGACATCTCCGCCGACATCACCGGCCGGATCACGGACATCGCAGTGAAGGAAGGCGACTGGGTGACCAAGGGGCAGTTCCTGCTCCAGATCGATCCGACGGTCTATGAGGCCGCGGTCCAGCAGGCGCAGGCGGCGTTGGCGTCCTCTCAGGCGTTCGCGGTCCAGGCCAAGGCCAACCGCGACCAGGCCGAGCGGGCGCTGAACCGGACCAAGGAGCTGCACACCCAGAATCCCAACCTGGTGTCCACCGAGCAGCTCGAGCAGGCCCAGACCGCGTACGACGTGGCGGAGGCGAACGTGAACGCCGCCGATCACCAGGTGGACCAGAGCAGCGCCAACGTGCAGTCGGCGCAGGACAACCTGCGGAAGACGCACCTGGTGGCCCCGATGAGCGGCCGGGTCACCCGCCTCGCGGTGGAAGTGGGCGAAGTGGCGGTGCCCCAGAGCTTTTCGAAGGACGTCGGGCTCCTGATGACCATCTCCGACCTCTCGGTGATCCAGACCCTGGTCCAGGTGGACGAGACCGACGTGGTGCGCCTCCACCTCGGCGAC
>Ga0335069_10016449_pt1 | contig 10312 bp, 8 predicted proteins | sample Lox_Sample_11_FD_206714 | JGI IMG/M metagenome (GOLD analysis project Ga0335069, IMG submission 206714) | Soil microbial communities from Loxahatchee National Wildlife Refuge, Florida, United States - Lox_Sample_1.1 | ecosystem: Environmental > Terrestrial > Soil > Wetlands | place: USA: Florida...
GAATGATGAACTCGAACTCGGTCAGCGTCTGCCCCAAGACGGAGTCGAGGCATCGCGTGAGCAGGCCTTCGGCCAAGCGACAATAGGTCGCCATGACGATGCTGATGCGCGGTGCAACGTCGCGGTAACCGTTTTCGAGGACACTGCGCCCGGTGAGAAACTCTTCAACCTTCATCCTAGGCTCTCGCCCCCCGGCGAGCCACGCTTCGTTCGATCACACCTCGTCCGCGAACACGAGGCGCATGTACGGGCTTCCGTCGCGCAACGGAAGCCCAAGTCGTTTCGCGATCTTCTGCCCGAGCGCGCGGGTGGGCCTCGATTCGAACGCGCCCACGTGGTGCGGTCGCGGCTTCACCAGGCGCACCGTGAGCACGAACTGTTGTCCCGCCGTGTCCGCAATGGTCGGGAAGTCGAGCCGAATCCACCAGCCGCTGGCGTCGTGAACCACCAGGTCGGCGATCCCCGCGCGGATCCGATCTCCACGCGAGTCGGTGAGACGAAACTCCATTCGCCCGCGGATTTCTTGCTCCAAAGGTGTGCCGAGCAAGAGCTTGACCGCCTTCCAATGCTGGTGCGACGGCGCCAGGACATAGCGCCGCCACCGGCGGCCGAGCGGAGCGTACCCGAGCGGCGCGGATCCGATCTCTTCGATGATCTCCGTCGGACGAGCGCGATACGTGGCGCCACCGCTCATCGCCGGCGAGCGACGTCCCGATTGGGAGGTCAACGCCAGATCGTAGGTCGACAGCAGGTCGAGGAGTGCTCGCCGCGGATGGAACTCTTGCCGCGCCAGATGGAACGCATTGCGCCGCATCTGTTCCGCCCGAGTCTCGGGCAGCGTGACGGCTCGCAGGATAGCCGCCGCAATCGCTTCGGCCGAGGTCCCACTGGTGAGAATAGCGTTCACGCCATCCTTCATGACTTCACAGATCTCGCCAGCCGGCGACGCAATGACCAGGACACCCGCGGCCGTCGCTTCTCTGATCACATCGGGGAAGCTCTGATCGGTCGATACGGACAACACCACGTCGAGTCGTTGGTAGACGGAAGCGGTCTCCGCTGGATGGGGCTCGAACGTGACGCCGTCATCAAGTTCTAGCCGCTTCGCGGCTTCTTGGCATTGCGCGGCGTAACCCGCCGACGGCGGCGTGTCTCCGATCACTGCGAGTCGGAGATTATAACCTTGACGCACCACGGAACCGACCGCGGCGATGATTTCCAACTGCGAGTTGCGCGGCGCCAGCGCACCCAGCACGCCGAGACGAATCGGGCCGGACTTCCGGTCTCCCTCCCCCCTTCCGTACAACCGCGCGAAGCCGCCCCCGAAGAGCGCCTCGGGTGCCATGCCGCGGGCACACAACCACTCGCTGCCATAGAGCTGCGCCCATTTCCGCGCGGAACGAATACTGTCGGACTGTACCACCGCGCAGTGCTGCTCAGGCATCAGCCCGTCCAGCCACTCGTACGCATCGTCGGCACCGGCGGAGAGTACCACGTGCGGAACCTGCAGTTCGGCGCATACCTTCCCGAAGCTCGATGCATGTCCCCAGCTCTGCACCAGCGCGAGCCGATGCCGCCCGAGCAATGCGCGCACGCTCGCTTCGTCATCCGCGTGTGCCGCGAGGTTCCCACTCGGCGGAGTTCCGGGCAGCACCCGGTAGCGCGCGCAGTCGTACGCGATCCCAGTGGCCTCGAAGTCGCGCCGCAGCCGTTCCCACTCGGCCGTCGACTGCGCCGATTCGGGAACCACTGCCACCGGGGCGATGCCGGCCTTTTGCGCCAAATCGAGTTGCTGCCGCATCAACGCGGCGCCCGTGCCCGTCGCACCCGGCAACACGTACAGCACGCACGGTCGCCCATCGGCCCCGCGAGCGCCGCGCGTCGCCGCATGAAAGAACAAGGCGTGCAGACCTTGTTCGTGCACCGGCAACATCGCCGGGGTCGTGTAGAATTCGCGCACAAACTGTCGCCCACGCTCTCGGTAGCCGTGGTATTCCGTGTCGTGCATCGTCAAGACGCGCTGCATGGCCTCGTACCACGCCTCGGGGCTATTCGGCACGATCACACCGAGGTCGTGAGTCTTCACGACGCCGTAGGTCGCCACGTCGGAGTAGAGGCCAACGGCGCCGGCGGCCGCAGTCTCGTAGACCTTGTTGGGCAGTTTGCCCCGGCGCGGTGAAGGTTCATCGAAGAGCGGCACGAGCGTGGCGTGAAATCCGGCCTGCGTGAGCCGCGTCAGATACTCGTAGTAGTGAAAGGAAAATCGACGACCGGTCACTCCCGCGATCGGCTCGAGAATCTCGTCGGGATTGATTCCCCACAGCTCGAACCGCACCTTCGAACCATGCGCTTCGCAGATCCGTCGAATCGCCGGCCAGAGCATGCGCATCTCGGCGCTGCGGTAGCTTCCGCCGGCATACGCGAAGACAAACGGCATGCGCGGCGTCGGTGCACGGTGATCGCGAAGGAATTCCGCAAGCAGCGAGCCTCCAAAGTGAACGGTGCGCGCATTGTGCGCATGCACGACGTCGCAAACGTGCGGGCCGCCACACAGGACGACATCCGACCGCCCAATCATCGCCACCATTGCGTCATATGCGGCATCGCCGGGACGGAACGTTGCGAATGTCCCGCCAAGCTCATGGAAGTGCAACAGGTCGTCGTCGAGCGAATATGCTACCGGCACCCCGGCCGAGAGGCTGCGTTCCGCCAAGCGAAGGGTTTCCGGATCGACCGTTCGCACCAGGAGCAAGGCATCACCGTCGACCGCCATGCGGTCGTACAATTCGAGCGCGGGGGTGTTGCTCAACTTGAAACCGTTCCGTCCTTGCGCAAAGACATCGAAATTGCGAATGCCGACGTCGACTGTGGTGTCGTAGTGTTCCTTGACACAGACGACGTGCCGCAGCAGTGGAGGCCTCGACTGCACCCATGCAGGCAACCCGTCTGGTAGCACGTGACGGAAGTCGTAGTAGTACGGCAATACGCACTCCACGTACGCCCGCCAGCGTTCAGCGTCGGTGATGCGGCCAGAGAGCGGCTGCAGATCGTCGACGGCATAGTCCCCAAGGCGGGCCGGTACGAGCGCGTCACATCGATCGGCATCGACCCACTGGTAGAGAAGAGGCGGAAAATGCTGCGTGCCCAGCCGCTCCGCGAGCGGCTCGCGAATGGGCTCGAACTGCATCGAGCGACAGATTCGCAGCAAGAACTCTTGTCGGAAGTATGAGCTCAGCACGATGTGCGGGTCGAGTAGGCCGAACGTGGCGAACACCTGACGCGGGAAGAAGACGTTTTCGAAAGGGATACGGTGTCCACGGAACACCGTCGCGATCAGCGGATATTCGATCCAACGCGTCCGGTCGGGGCTCTCTTCTTCGGGATGGAGCAGGAACGGAATTACGCTCGGCTCGCGCTCAGCGAGTAACGACCGCAGTTGGTCGGCTTTCAGCGCGGGCACGTCATGGCGGCTGTCGATCAGCCATATCCAGCGGCCGCCACTGGCTAGGACGCCCTCGTCAAAGCGCAGCGCGTCTAGACCGCAGGGGTTTGCCGGCGCGAGGACGATGCAGCCGCGCGTCCGGCACCACTCCGCGAACTCCGCACTGGGACTTGTCGACGAAGTCGGCTCGATCACCACGACGACCTCTATGTCGGTCGGAGGTGGGGTGAAACGATCGAGCAGGCGGCGTGCGCCCGTCTCGCCGTCCGGTGAGTGACACAGCGCGACGATGCTCAACAGGGGCACCGTCTCGGCCACACGTCCCGGTTGGCTCGACATGAGGAGACGAGCCCGGATCATCGCCCCCGCGGACGGCGGCCGCGGCGCGGCGAGGTTCTCAGTCATCACCGCCGGCACTGAGCTGCTTGCGCATGCGCTTCTGTCCGTCGCGCTCTTCGAGCAGGCAAAAGCCACACGCCCGATAGAGCGCAATCGCGACGTCGTTGTGTGCGAGCACTTCCAACTCGATGTCCCGCAGTCCCAGCTCGGCCGCGTAGCGCAGCAGAACCTCGGTGGCCTCGCGCGCCAGCCCCTGGCCGGTTGCTTCGGGCTCGCCGATCAACAACCGGCCGTACTCGGCACGCTTCTGTTTCCGATCGATACGATAGAGCGAGGTCTGCCCGACCGGCTTGTGCAATCGGTGGTGCTCCTCAATGATGAACACGAAGTCGTCGTCGCGTTCGGCGTGCTGCGCAAACCACTCCCGATGTTCTTCCGGCACGATGCGGTTGGAATTGAGGAACCACTTGCGGATGTGGTCTTGATTGCGCCACGCCAGCGTCATCGGCAGATCGGCTTCGGCCAACAGCCGCAAGCGAACCCGCTCCCCGACGAGTGGCGGGATCCAACGTTTCGCCACCCCAACATCCTTACGTCGACGGCTCGAGCGCCTGCACGGCATGCATGAGCGCCGCGCTCACGCGCTGGACATCGGCATACGACAGCCGCAGATGCAGCGGCAGCGAGATGAGCCGGTTGCTGGCAGCGACCGAGCGCGGACAGGTGTCCTTCGCGTAGGCGTACATCCGATAGAGCGTATTGTCGCGGTAGTGCACCCCTGGGTAAATCTGATTCTCGTGCATCGCCAGCATCACTTCGTCGCGGCGATCGACGAGCACTTGGTAGAGGTGTCGAGAGGACTCGCAGTCGGGAGCGACGCCGATGCGTTCGACCGCGCCGCCGAGAAAGCTGTCGTACCACGCCGCGACTTGGCGGCGATACGCGTTGTCTTGATCGACGTACTTGAGCGCCACCAATCCGATCGCAGCCATCACTGAATTGCCGTGGTACTTGAAGCCTTCGTTCTCGACGTCGTAGAGCCACTTGTACGCGCCGGTGCCGACCGTGCGGGTGTAGGTATCCTTGTTGATGCCGAGCCACGTCCACTTGCGCACTTCGGCGTCGAGCTGCGCATCGCTGAAACAAATCATCCCGGCGTCGCCGGTGGGCAGGTTTTTCACCGCCTGAAAACTGAACACCGCGACATCGGACTCGCCGCCGACATGCCGGCCGCGCCACCGCGTGCCGCTCATGTGCGATGCGTCGAGGATCACGCGGACGCCGCGCGCGCGGCACAACCGAACGACCTCCTCCAACCGTCCGGTGTTGCCGCCCATGCCGACGAACAACACCGCTCGCGTGCGCGGCGAGAGCCGCTCGGCCACCGAAGCTGGATCGAGACAGAGATATTCGTCCACATCGGCGAAGACCGGACGCAGGCGCTCGTAGAGAATGACGTGATTCGTCGAAACGAACGTCAGCGGCGTGCTGACGACCTCGTCGCCGTCCTGCCAGCCGTCACGTTCCTTCAATAGCCGCAGCGCGAGATGCAACCCGGCGGTGGCCGAGTTGAGGAAGTGCGCGTGCGGCAGGCCGGTGTAGTGCTTCCACGCTTCCTCGAATTCGACGGTCTTGAAGCCGAGCCCGGTCCAACCCTTCTCCAAGCACACGCGAATCTCCGCCAGCGTCTCGTCGACACGAAAGGTCGGCACAAACAGGTGAATCGGCTCAGTCATGTTCGCTAGTGTCCTCTGGCCGTCTTCTCATCGCAAATCCCGGCGGCGCGCGCGAGCCCGCTTACCAACCTCGGCGGCGACGCTCCACCCCCCGGGGATTCCAAAACCGAGCGCCAACGTGTCGTAGGGAAAGGCGTAGCGTGTGCTCACCAGCAACATCAGCGACAAAGCCGCCACGCCCACGAACGCAGCCGCGGCGATGAGCGCCGCATCCCATCGACCCTGGATCGCCGCTCGGATACCCCATGCACCCAAGCCGATCCAAGAAAGGGTGATCAGCACTTGGTACGCCGAGCTGAGCCCGCGGTGTATCCACCAGCGGATGGTTCGGCGTGACGGCGATTGGTGAAATGAAAATCCGGCGAGCGAATCAACGCGCGGCGGCGGCAGGCACTCGGGAATCGCCGGCGCGACATCGCCACGCAGCGGAAACGGAAAGAGGAATACCTTTGCGGTCTTCGCCACCGCTCGGAGATATTGACCGAGATTGTCGCGCACGCGCTGCCGCGCGCGATGCTGCAGTTCGCGATCGGTCTCGGGTGTCAGCTCCGGCGGAAGCACGACGGTTCCCCCAACGCGATGAAAGTTCGCATATTCGTTGAACAGATACCCGGAACTCCCCGCGAGTCCATCGACACCCCGCTGCAGGTTGAAGCCCAGCCACGGCGCCACCACCACGAGCCAGCCCAGGCCGCTCAGCGACACACCCGCGAACCATGCGCGTCGCGTCGCGGATTGCCCCAACGGCAACAACCACAACACGGCCGCAGCGACGGCGAGATTGGCGCGAACGAGCGTCGCGAGTCCCAACACCGCGCCGCTGGCCGCGCGCGTGACGAGTCGCCACTGGGTCGACGCCACATCCGCCGGCACGGCGAGACCCACCCCCGCAACCAACGCGCATTCCGCCACGCACTCGGTTAGAAGCGATTGTGCGTAGTAATGGCGAAACGGCGACAGCGCCACCACGATCCCCGCGGCCAACGCGGGGCGCCGGCCACTCGTGCGGCGGACCGCCAACCAGATCAACCAGCACGCGCATATTGCCAACCCTTGCTGAACCCACGCCACGCCGTCGGCCGGTGCGATCCAATGACGGCACCACCACAAGAAAATCGGATAGCCCGGCGTGGTGAACAAATCCCAGTCCGCCGTACGGAATCGCCGCGTCAGATCGTAAGCCAGGTTGGCATAGCGAACCGAGTCGGGCCACACGACGGCCGGCGTTTCCCACGCAAAGCTGAAGTGAGCGACGGCCGCCAGCGCCACGACCACCGCCCCATCGTGCCGCGACGTCATCCGTTGCCCTTGTTCACGCTGTCCGCATACGCCCGCACCACCTCGGGGGTCGGGCCGTCGAGCATGACGCGGCCGTGATCGAGCCACAGGGTGCGCTCGCACACGCGCGGGAGGAGATCGAGGCTGTGCGAGGCGAACACCACGATGCTGGCGCGCTCCATCAGATCGTTCATTCGTGCCGTTGCGCTCTCGATGAACGCCGCGTCGCCGGCGGCCATGACTTCATCGAGGAGCAAGATCTCGGGATCGACCGCCGTCGACGTCGCGAACGCCAGGCGCAGCAGCATGCCGGACGAGTAGCAGCGCACCGGCAAATCGAGAAACTCGCCGAGATTGGTGAATCGGCCGATGTCTTCGATGCGCTCCTCGATCTGCGCAGCGGGCATGCCCAGCAACAGCGCGCGGGTGCGGATGTTGTCCCACCCGCTGTCCTCCATCTCGAAGCCGGTGACGAATTCGAACAGCGGACAGACATGTCCGTGCACCTGCACGGTGCCGCGGCGCGGCGGATAGATCTCGGCCAGCACCTTCAACAATGTGCTTTTGCCGGCGCCGTTGGGGCCGATAACGCCGACGCGTTCGCCGGCGCGAATCTCCAACGACACCGACCGCAGCGCGTGAATGATTCGCGGCGTCGTCCGCCGCGGCGCCAGCAACTGCACCAACGTCGACTTGAGCGTGTTGTGCCGCTCGGCGTCGACACGGAACTCGACGTCGACGTCTTTGACTGCGATGTGCGCCATCGAGCGTTCGTTCCCTACAAGAAATATACGATTCGCCGGTGCAGCAGTCGTGCGAGCCACCACGCGGTCACTGCCAGCGCCGTCAGCAGCAGCAGCACGATCACGTAGCTGTGCGCCGGCGCGGGTTCGGAAAACAAGAGCGGATGTCGCACGACTTCGAGCAGATGGTAGAGCGGGTTCAACTCGACCGCCCACGCCAATCCACGGGCGCGCAGCAGCTCGTGCGGCCACAACACCGGGGTCACGTAAAACCACACCTGCAGCGCGGCCGCCGCCATGTACGCCGCGTCGCGAAAGCGCGTGGTGAGATAGGCGAAGATGGCAATCAGCAGCAGCGACGCCGTCGTGAGCAAGACGATCCCCGGCACCACCCACAACGTCCCCCAGCTCCACCCAATTCGGAAGACTCCCGCGACCAACAGATACGCCAGCGAGCTGATCATCGCCGTCACCGTGATGCTGACGAAGAAACGCAAGACGTAGACGTAGATCGGCAGGCCGATCTGTTTGACATAGCCCTCGGATGCGATGAAGGCCTGCCCGCCTTCCACCACCGACGCCGTGATGTAACCCCACGACACCAAGCCCGCGGTGAGAAACGGGAGAAACGTGCGCAGGTCCTGTCCGAGCAAGGCACCGTAGATGAAACCGACCGCTGCGATCGTGATGCCGAGATTCAGGAAGATCCAGCTCGCGCCGATGACCGATCGACGAAAACGCCGCCGGACGTCCTGCAACCCCATGCGGGTCCAGATCCGCCACAACGACAGGGAGCGAATCAGATCGCCGGCCACGGTGTGCCGCGTTCCGGGGCGAACCGCGTCGCCGCGTTCGGCCGCGCTCACGGCGCTCCCAAGATGCGGCGCAACTCGCGTGCCGGCTTGCCCTCGCGAATGGTCGACGCGTAGTCGTAGACACGTCCGAACGGAAACGCGACCGCCAGGGTCCACAGCAACCAACGGAGCGCCGGCCAATGCGCCACCACCTCTACGAGCAGGCCGACACTGAGCGCCACAGTCACGCCGGTTCCCAACGGAATGCGATAGTGATGCGTGGGACGATCGAAGCCGAAGTCTCCGGCTAGTCGTCCGGCGCGCGTCGCGAGCAACGGGTGCACCGCAACTGGTCCCCGTTCAGCCCGGGCGAGCAGCTCTTCGAGCACCATCGATGCACGCACTCGATACAGCGTGATCGTCGGGCTGCAGAAGATCGCCGCGATCGCACCGATCAGCAGCGGCGCCATCGCCTGCTGCTGCATCGCGACGTGCAACCCGAGCGCCAGCACAACCAGCGGCGTGACAAAGTAGTGTGCGGCCACGTCGGCAAAGAAAAAGGTGGCGTCGGCGGTGCCGCTGCCGCGCGCCACTTCGCCGTCGCAACAGTCCAGCACTTCGCCGAGATACATCAACGGGACGAAACACAACGCCACGCCGAGGTGAGGACAGCCGAGGCAGGCCGCGGCAAACACGCCGACGGCGATGTTGGCCGCGCTCACCGCCGCCGCCGGCACGCGCAAGCGCAACAGCACACGCGTCACGTGCTTCGACACCGGGCGGCACAACCGCTGCGTCAGACCGACGCTCTCGACCGGCTGCAGCGCCTCGATTTGCTCCACAGTGAGTGACGGCGCCGGCGAATCGTCTCCCATCCATACCGCTCGCAGCGAAGCGCTGCTTAGCCTTGATGCGAGAAAAAGAAAAGCAACGCCGCGGCTGATCCAATCGATTGCCGCTCGGCGGACAACGGTGTAGTCGGTGCTCTGACATGCGCGCCGCGGGCTCCGAGCATCACGCAACGTTGGTCGCAGTCTATCGCCGCACGATTCGTGCGTCGCTCACGCGCATCTGGGAGAACGTGCTCGATTGGGAGCATCTGCCATGGCTCCACCGGTCGTCGTTCCTGGCGATCCGTTTGACGGCCGCCGATCGCGACGGGTGGCGCGCAGAGGTGACGGTGCCGGGTCCGCCGGCGTATGAAATCGGGCTCGAGGTCCGACTTGATCGCGCCAATCTCTGCTACACCAGTTCCACGATTGCGGGACGCGGCGCAGGCACCGAGATTCTCACGCGCCTCCAGCCAGTCGCCGCGCACGTAACGGACATCGCCGTCGAGTTTCGCGTCCCGGGTGTGTCAGACGCACGCGCCACGGCGGTTGGTAACGCGTTCGTCGCCTTGTACACGCAGCTATGGGGCGAAGATGAAGCGATGATGATGCGGCGGCAAGCGGTGCTCGACGGCCGGCTCGGACGCCGCGCCGATCCGCCGGCCGTGCGGCTGTCACTCGGTGAGGTCGCGGCGGTACGCGCCCGCGCACCGTTCACCGTCGACATGAACGGGCAACGCGTCCGCGTCGTCGTGGTCGACGGGGCGCTGGTCGCACATGGAACGGTGTGCCCACATCTCGGCGGCCCGCTCGACGACGCGCCGATCGATGACGGCGGCATCACCTGTCCGTGGCACGGCTACCGGTTCGACGTCCGCACTGCCCAGAGCTGCGACGGGCGCAGCTATCAACTCGAGGCCACGGCGCGCATCGAGATCGACGCCCACTCGCAGGTCTTCCTGACCTGCACCTAACGCTCGCGCACTGCGCTGACGCCTGCTAGACGGATGCGCGATCATGAAGGTCACCAGCGCCACCTTTCTCGCGGCGGCCGGCGACCCGCGGCATCTGCCAAGACCGCACGGGCCGGAGATCGCATTTGCCGGACGCTCGAATGTCGGCAAATCGTCGTTGCTGAACCGACTCGTGG
>Ga0335069_10016450_pt1 | contig 10312 bp, 11 predicted proteins | sample Lox_Sample_11_FD_206714 | JGI IMG/M metagenome (GOLD analysis project Ga0335069, IMG submission 206714) | Soil microbial communities from Loxahatchee National Wildlife Refuge, Florida, United States - Lox_Sample_1.1 | ecosystem: Environmental > Terrestrial > Soil > Wetlands | place: USA...
TGGGCCAGGAGCCTTCGGGCATCCCGGTGAAATCGATCTCGGAGACCGGCAGGGCCCGGCTCCCGACGAATCCGACGTTGAACTCCCGTCCCGCGATGTACTGCTGGACCAGCACCTCGTCGAACTGCTCGGTCATGGCGGCCACCCGGGCCCGCAGCGCCTTCCGCTCCGTCACCACCGAGCCCCGGTCGAGGCCGGCGCTGGCGTCCTCGGCGGCCGGCTTGACGATGGCCGGCAGGGGGAAGTCGTCCGGGATCCGGTCGTGGGTGGTGGTCCACTGGGGGATGGGCAGGCCGGCCTGGATGAGGATGGCGTTGGCCACCGTCTTCCGGCGGCAGGCCGCCACGGTCCAGGAGCCGCATCCGGTGAACGGGATCCCCGCGAACTCGAGCATCGCGACGACGTGATCCTCCCAGACTGCAACTCCCTGCACTCCCTCGCACAGGTTGAAGACGAGGTCGGACCGACGCGCCGTCTGCAGCCACCGGAGGTCGTGCCGGACGGCGACCTTCTGGACCTGGTGCCCCATCTCGCTGAAGATGCCCCCGATCTCGTCGACGGCTCGCATCACGCCGGCGATGTCCTCGGTGGTCCAGTCGGGCGCCCCGGGGTCGTACAGGATGACGAGCTTCACGCGATCGCCTCCTCGACGCCGGCCGCGAGCTCCCGCCCGTGGATCCGCCGCCAGGCGATCCGGACCACTTCCTGGATCAGCTGGTCATAGGTCATCCCCGCCACCCTAGCCGCCTTCGGCATGCACGAGTTCATCTTGGGGTCGGGGATGATGCCGGGGAGCGGATTGAGCTCTACGACGTTCGGCACGCCGGCGGCATCCATCCGGACGTCGATCCGGCACCAGTCGCGGCAGCCGAGGGCGTGGTACGCGTCGAGGGAGACGCGCTCGACGGCGGCGCGGAGGTCGCCGGGGATCCGGGCCGGGCACTCGTAGATCTCGAGCTGGTGCTCCGCGTCGTCCCAGAGCCACTTCGCTTCGTAGCCGTAGACCGGAGTCGCGCCCGCGGGCAGCGTGGTGAAGTCGAACCCGACGATCGGGAGGCAGCGCGCGTCGGCCCCGTTCCCGAGGATGGCGACGGTGAACTCACGGCCGGGCAGGTAGGTCTCGACGAGAACCGGCTGCCGGTACTCTTCTAATAAGAAGAGGGCGCGCTCGCGGAGCCGGGCCGGAGACTCACATAAGTTGTTGGCAAATATGCCTTTACCAGATCCCTCTGCTACCGGCTTCACGAACAGGGGGTAGGGGAGGCTCACCCGGGCCAGATCATCGGGCCTCGAGACGAGCGCGAACGGCGCGGTGGGGATCCCCCGGAAGGCGAGGATCTCCTTGGTGCGCGCTTTGTGGAGCGTGAGCGAGAGCGTGAGCGGATCCGACGCCGTGTACGGAACGCCCAGGTACTCGCAGATGGCGGGCACGTGGGCTTCGCGGTTCGGACCCGAGAGCCCTTCGGCCATGTTGAAGACGATCTGGGGACGGGCGAGCGCGAGCTTTTGCGGGAACGATGAATCGGCTTCGAGGCGGATGACGCTGCCGAGGAGACCGAGGGCCCGCTCCACGGCGTCGATGGTGGAGGGCTCGTCCCACTCGACGTACGCGTCGCCGGTACTCGCGGGGTCGTCGAGCTCCGAGGAGGAGCGTGGCTTCTGGTTGTAGGCGAGACCGATACGCATGTGGTCTCGGATTACCTCCCTACAAAAAAAGGCCGCACGAGTCGGCGGTCTTACGGCACTAACGTGATGTTGATCAACAGAATATGACGGGGGAGCGAGATGCGCAATACCTAAAATCAAACTCGGAAGTCGGAACGCGGAACGCGGAACGTCGAGCTCGGAAGTTCCGCGTTCCGACTTCCGCGTTCCGAGTTCTCAAACCTTGTGATACACCACGCGCGCCGACTCCTGTCCGTCCTCCGCGCGATACGTTTCGAAGTCCGAGAAGAACGCCGGCGCCTCGGCCTTGAGCGCCGCCAGGCACGCCACCGCCATCCGCCGGATCTCGAGCTCCGCCCCTTCGCCGGTCCGCAGCTCCAGCATCGTCCGCCACGCGCGCGCGTTGCCGGAGACGACGATCTTCACCTCGGTGGCGTTCGGCAACACGCTCCGCGCCGCCTCACGCGCCATCTTGCGGCGGTGCACCTTGTCCGCCACCCAGGCGTAGCGCTCCATCAGCCCCTCCACCGCCTTGACGTAGGCCGCCTGCGCCGCCTCCACCTGCCGGGTCCATTCCGCCTCGAGTCCCGCGTCTCCGATCACCGCCGGCGGCATCACGAAGGCCGCGTGCGACTCGTCCACGTAGCGCTGGGAGAGCTGGGAGTACCCGAACCCGGCCCGGTGGCGCACCAGCTCGTGCGAGCAGGAGCGCGAAATTCCCTCGATGAGGAGGACGTACACGGCGTGTTCCAGGACCGACCCGTGGCCCTGCTTCTTGATGTTCTCGAGGTATTCGGGCGTGGTCCGGTGGATCGGGTTGTGCTGGCTCATGTAGCAGATCCGCCCGGCGAACTCGGCCAGGCGCTCCCCGTCCGACGCCGGTCCATTCCATTGGACCGGCAGATGCGCCGGCTCGAGGAACTGTGGCCGGGCGATCAGGGTGACGCGGGGAGCGCGGAAGATGTCCATGAGCGAGGGGTCAGGGGTCAGGGGCCAGGGGCCAGGGTTGCCAGGGACGACTTCGGTATGCTCCAGCCGGCTTCGCGCTCGATCTGCCTGAGCTTTCCAGCGATCTCCGGCGGGATCCGCGTCGCGTCCGGCCCCACCTTCAGGTGCGAAATCGGGGACCAGCCGGCGGCGGGAATAATAACACCCGGGTTCATTCTGCCGGTGGGGTCGTAGGCCCGCTTCACCTCCGCGAACAGGCCCATCGTCTCCGCCCCGAAGACCCGCGGCAGGAGGCCGGCGCGAAGTCGCCCGTCGCCGTGCTCTCCGCTCGGCGTCCCTCCGAGCTGGACGAGCAGATCGGTCACCTCCTCATAGAGGCGCGTGAGGCGGTCCCGCCAGTCCGGACCGGTCAGATCGGGGAGGGCGTTGACGTGGACGTGTCCGTCGCCGGCGTGGCCGAAGATCGTAATCTCGAGCCCCAGCCGCTCCGCCGAGGCGCGGACGCCCGCGATGTAGGCCCCGAGCCGCTCCACGGGCACGCAGCCGTCCTCTATTACCTGCAGGGAGCGCCGGGTCTCCGGCAGACGGGCCAGCGCGGGGCTCGCGAGACGGCGGACCGACCAGAGCTCGGCCAGTCCCTTCGCGTCCACGGCCGTCTGAACGTGGCGGGTGCGCCCCTCGAGGCCCCGGACCGCGTCTCCTACGGCGCCGCGCGCGGCGGCAGCGGTGGGCCGCTCGAATTCGACCAGGAGCAGGCAGGCCAGGTCCGGGGGCAGCCCCGGGGCCTGGACGAAGGAAAGCAGGGTGCGGTCGAGCAGCTCCACGGCGGAGGGATCGCGTGAGAGCAGGTAGGGAACGGCGTCTCCGAGATCGTCCAGGTTCCCGAAGCCCAGGGCGACACCGGCCACCTCCCGGGGGAGGGGCTCGAGCCGCCATTCGACCGCCGTGATGAACGCCAGCGTGCCTTCGGAGCCGATCAGGAGGTCGAGCTCGTCCCCGGACCGCGCGAAGGCATCCAGGGCGTATCCGCTCGAGTTCTTGCGGGTCTTCGGGAAGCTCGCGGCCGCCCGCCGCAGCGCACCCGACTCGGGCCGCCAGAGCCCCGGCCCCCCCCCACGGCGGACGGTGCGGGCTTCCCCATTCGCGTCGATGATGTCCACGGACTCGACCCAGCTCCGCACCGAGCCGGATCGCACCGAGCGGGGCCCGGCGGCGTTGGTGGACACCATGCCCCCGCTGGTCGCGAACGCCCCCGAGGACGGGTCGGGCGGGAGCCGGAGACCGGCCTTTCCGGCCGCGTCATTCACTTCCTGCCACGTCACTCCGGCTTCCGCGCGCGCGATGCGCCGGCCGGGATCCAGGGCGAGCGCGCGGAACCCGGAGCAGTCGACGACGACGTCCGGCCCCACGTTCCCACCCGGCATGCCGCTTCCCGCGCCGCGGGGCACGAACCGTCTCCCGGTTTCGCGCTCGTGACGGAGCAGTGACATCAGCTCCGCCGGAGTCCCGGGAATGGCGACGGCGTCCGGTACGATTCGGTAGATGCCCGCGCCCTCCGAATACGCGGCGCGGATGGCGGGATCGGTGGCTTTCAAGCCCTAAACTTGACATCCCCGGCGGGGCGCGTGAAGCTTCACCCGCCTATGGCCACGTCCGCTCCACCGGCCGCCTCTCCGGGTTCCGCGCCCCGCGCCCAGCTCATCCACATCGAGACTGACCGCCGTCTGGGACACGAGTGGGACGAATGGAACGGCCTCCCGCTTCCGGGCGGCGGGGACTTCTCGGCGCCCCCGTCGGCGTTCTTCGGCTACGCCGCGCTGACCCTCGCCGGGTGCGGCGCCGCGGGGTGGGGCGTGCTCTTTCTGCTGGCCCCCCGGATCGCGGAAATCTGGTCCCCGCTCGCCACCATCCTCGAGATCAGCTGGGGGGGCCTGGTCGGCGCGTCCTGGTTGTGGTTCGGTCTGCTCCTCGCGTCCTACGGCTGGGGACGGAATCTCCTCCCCGAGCGCTGGCTCGAGCGGGGGCCGTTCCTCCATCTGATGAACCTGACTTCGCTGGTGTCGAGGGTGTTCCGGCGCCGGGACTGGGTCGAGCACGCGGCGATCGACGTCTACAACACGCTGGCGGTCCGGCGGGGTCGGACGGTGGGACGGGGCGAGCTGCTCGTGCTCATCCCCCGGTGCCTCTCCAAGCTGGCGCTCGACGGCGTCCTCTCGATCGCCGGCCGCTACGACGTCCCCGTGTTCGTGGCCACCCGCGGCCAGCTGGCCCGCCGGGTGATCCGCGAGCGCCGCCCGCGCGCCGTGGTGGCGGTGGCCTGCGAGCGGGACATGATGACGGGCCTGCGGGACGTGGCGGGAAAGTTGCCGGTGCTGGGACTGACCATGCGGCTGCCGAATGGACCCTGCCGTGACGCGATGCTCGACCTCGAGACGATGGAACGCTGGATCGAAGGCTGGGTGCGCGCCTAGGACCCGCCGAACTTCTTCTGCATCTCGTCCACCAACTGTTGCGCCAGAACCGCGCCGCCCGACCCGGGCGGCGCGACGCGTTCCTGGTCCCGCTCCGTGCGGGACGGATCCGCGACCGGGCGGTAGATCGCCTCGACCGTCAGGCGGCTCTTCCCCGGCGCGTCCGGGTCCACCCACACCCGAACCTTGAAGGTGGCCTCCAGGGCCGCGAGGTCGCCGGTTCCGTCGGTGTTCTGGTGGGTGTCGGTGTCGTACCAGGTCGACTCGACGTAGCCGTCTTCGGCGGAGATCCACTCGGTGTGAATGCCCTGCGACGCCATCCAGCCCGCGACGGCGGAGCTGATGGTCGCGACGGGCCCCGTCAGGAGGATCGACTGATCCTCGGGGTACGGGGCGAAGGCCGGCCGGGTGGACGCGGGATTGCAGGCCGCGGCCAGAACGGCCGCGAGGGCCAGCGCCGGTCCCGCGGGAGCGAGCCGCACCTCAGTGCGCCGAATCGGGCTTCGGGGCCGGCGCGGCGTGATCGTGGTCATCGTCGTCATCCGCCTCGCCCGGGTGATGGTGGTGCCCGCGGGCCCGGTCGTCGATTTCGGCCTTGAGGGTGGCGGTGGGAACGCCGGCGGCGTGGTCGAAGTACATCTTCCCGCCGATCTTCCCCGTCCACACCAGCAGCACCAGTCCGGCCACCATCAGCGCCCGCAGGATCGCGGTCTCCGCGGCCCGGGGATTGAAGCGGCGCCACAGCTGCCAGATCAGGATGAGCGTGAAGATCGCCATGGTGATGAGGGCCAGTTTCTCGTGGAGCTCCATCAGCTCGTGGATCCCCTCGCCGTGGTCGATGAGGTCTTCGGCCTGCTCACCGGCCAGGACCGCCACCCACCCGCCCAGGACGCCCGCCCACAGGGTCCAGATCGCCGCCCAGCGGAGGGATTCCCGCTTGAACAGCCATCCCGCGAGCTCGAACAGCACGGCGAACGTCAGGAGCGCGGCCGGCAGGTCGTTCACCGCGGCGTGGAAGCTTGGCCAGCTATATCCGAGAAACACGAGGAACCCCCGTTCCGATTAGAGTCCGAGCCGCGCTACGGCGGGCGGCGTGGTGGAATGGTCGTAGAAGCCCTTGCCGCTCTTCTTTCCGTACATCCCGGCCAGCACCATCCGCTTGAGGAGCGGGGGCGGCGCGTACTTCTGCTCCTTGTACTCCGCGAACATGATCTCGGCGATCTTGTACGTCGTGTCGAGGCCCACGAAGTCGAGCAGGGTCAGGGGGCCCATGGGATACCCGCACCCCAGCTGCATCGCCTTGTCGATGTCCGCCGTGCCGGCGACCCCGTGTTCCAGGGCCCGGATCGCGTCCAGCAGATAGGGCACGAGCAGCAGGTTGACGATGAATCCGGAGTTGTCCTTCGCCGCCACCGCTTCCTTGCCGAGCGACTTGGCGAACGCGAAGGCCCGCGTGAACGCCTCGTCCGACGTGGTGACGGTGCGGACGACTTCGACCAGCGGCATCAGCGGGACCGGATTGAAGAAGTGCAGGCCCACGAACCGGTCGGCCCGGCTGGTGGCGGCGGCCATGGCGGCGATGGTCAGGCTCGAGGTGTTGGACGCGAAGATGGTGGCGGGGCCGCAGAGGCCGTCCAGTGCCTTCCAGAGCTCGTTCTTGAGCCCCAGGTCCTCCGTGACGGCCTCGATCACGATGTCGCAGGGCTTCAAGTCGGCGACCGATGTCGTGAAGGTCAGGCGGCCCAGGGCGGCGTCGCGATCCGCGGCGGACACCTTGCCCTTCTCGACGAACTTCGCGAGCGACTTCTCGATGCCCCCCCTGGCCTTGTCGAGCACCGGGGGCGCCACGTCCCGGACGATCGTCTTGTAGCCGGCCGCGGCCGCCACCTGGGCGATCCCGGATCCCATCAGGCCGCACCCCAGCACTCCGACGGTCTTGATCTCGCTCATGTCCCCCAACCTTGGAAAGTTTTCCGGATTTCGTCCGCCAGCCGCTCCACCGGGCTCGGATTCGCGAGGCTCCGGTCGGCGCGCATCTCGCTGTGCTCGAGGCGGTCCAGAACCTGCTCCAACGCTACGTGCACGCGCCCGTTTTCACCCTCGTGCGCCCGCGCGAAGGCGACGGCCACGGGGACCAGCACGGCGACCGGCGCCAGAGCGGCCACGCCGAATGCGCCGATCACCATCATCGCCCCGGTCATCAGGACTCCCGCGCCCCCGATGGCCGAGCCGCCCGCGACGCGCCGGCGCCGGAGATTGCTCACGCCGGCCCCGAGCCGCACGTGGCAGAACCCGGGCTCGAGCTGCGTCACCTGAGCCACCACTTCCTCGGCGCGGGCCAGGGCATAGCTGCGCCCCCCGCGTCCCAGGGCGCGCTGAATGGACGCGAACGCCCCGACCCGGGGCTCCCAGCTCATCCGATCCTGAAAGCGGCGCTTGACCTGGAGCAGCTCCTGGTCCTCCATCCAGCGCGTCAGGGCTTGCTCCACGTCGGCGCGGTCGCCCGGGACCACCCGCTCGGCCCAGAGCTGAACCGGTCCGAGAAGCCAGGCCAGGGTACCTCGGGCTTCGGTCACCGCCGTCCGGGTGCGCTCCTCGAGCAGGGCCTGCTGGAGGTAACGGGCCGGAATCCCCACGTCGGCGCCGAGCTTCACGACTTCGTCCTCGGACAGTCCCTCGCCGATGTCCCGCTCGCCCGTCTGGAGCTCCGCGGCCCGCTGGATGATCCGGTCCAGGGCCTCGCGGTTGATCAGCTCGCCGGCCATCGCTAGGAGCGCACCTTGTCCTCTATCCGGGGCGCCGGCACGGGCTCGCCGCCGGTCCGGGCCGGCAGCGCGGCGCGGCCGCCGACGGCGTCCAGGAGACCCTTGAACAGGTCGATGGGGATCGGGAAGATGGTGGTCGAGTTCTTCTCCGAGGCGATCTCGGTGACGGTCTGGAGATACCGCAGCTGGATGGCCGCGGGCTCCGACCCGATGACGCGGGCCGCCTGGGCCAGCTTCTCGGACGCCTGCAGCTCGCCTTCGGCGTTGATCACCTTCGCCCGCCGCTCCCGCTCGGCCTCGGCCTGACGGGCCATCGCCCGCTTCATCTCCGGCGGCAGGTCCACGTCCTTCACTTCGACCGCGGACACCTCGATGCCCCAGCTCTCGGTGCGCTGGTCGATGATGTCCTTCAGCACGGCGTTGATCTTCTCCCGCTTCATCAGGAGCTCGTCCATCTCGGTCTCGCCGAGCACCGACCGCAGCGCCGTCTGCGCCAGCTGGCTCGTGGCGTAGAGGTAGTTCTCGACTTCGATCACCGCCTTGACCGGGTCCCGCACCCGCATGTACAGGACCGCGTTCACCTTGATGGAGATGTTGTCGCGGGTGATCACGTCCTGCGGCGGCACGTCCATCGCCATCACCCGCAGGGACACCTTTTGCATCCGGGTGAGGACGGGCGGCAGGAAGATGAGCCCGGGGCCTTTGGCGCCCCAGGACCGGCCGAGGACGAAGACCACGCCCCGCTCGTACTCGCGGAGAATCCGGAGCCCCGAGAAGAGATAGAATCCGGCGATCGCCAGAATGGGGAGCAGCAGTTCCATGGAATCCTCCTAGAACGCTTCGACGATCACCGCGGCGCCCTGGCCCCCGCCGATGCAGGCCGAGCCGAGGCCGTACTTCTTGCCGGCCCGCCGGAGCGCGTGGAGCAGGTGGATGGTGATCCGGGTGCCTGAGGACGCGAGCGGGTGCCCGATGGCGATGGCGCCGCCGTGCACGTTGGTCCGGCTGCGGTCGAGTCCCAGCTCCCGCTCCACCGCGAGGTACTGGGGCGCGAAGGCCTCGTTGACCTCCACCAGGTCCATCTGGTCCAGCGTGAGCCCCGCCTTGGCGAGCGCCTTCCGGGCGGCGGGAGCGGGGCCGATGCCCATGTACTTGGGCTCCACTCCCGCGACCGCCCACGCCACGAGGCGGCCGAGGGGCTTCGCGCCCTTCGCCTTCGCCAGCTCCTCGCTCGCGATCACCGTGGCCGCGGCGCCGTCGCAGATCCCGGAAGCATTTCCGGCGGTGACGACTCCGTCCTTCTTGAAATACGGTTTGAGCCCCATCAGCACCTCGAGGGTGGTCTCGGGGCGCATGTGCTCGTCCGCCGCGTAGTCCACCATCTGGCCCTTCTTCTTGACGGGCACGGGGACCACCTCATCCTTGAAGACCCCCGAGTCCCACGCCTGCTTGGCCCGCTGCTGCGAGCCCAGGGCCACTTCGTCCACGTCCTTCCGGGCCAGGTGGTACTTCTCGGCCAGGTTTTCCGCGGTCTCGGCCATGGAGAAGCCGCAATTGGGGTCCTTCAGCGACTCCCAGAGGAGATCCTCGAAGGGCGCGGCCGGGCCGAGGCGGATGCCCCAGCGCGCGCCGCGGACCACGTGCGGAGCCTGGCTCATGGATTCCGCGCCGCCGCAGAGGACGGCGTCGGTTTCGCCGAGGAGGATGAGCTGGGCGCCCTGGGTAATCGCCTCGAATCCCGAGCCGCAGAGCCGGTTGACGGTGACGGCGGGGACTTCGATGGGCAGCCCGGACTTGAGGCCGATGTGGCGGGCGCAGTAGATGGCGTCCGAGGAGGTCTGCAGGGCGTTGCCGAACACGACGTGGCCGATGTCGGCGGCGGCGAGGCCGGACCGGGCGAGCGCGCCCTTCGCGGCGACGACGCCCAGGTCGATGGCGGTGAGGTCTTTGAGAGAGCCGCCGAAGGTGCCGTAGCCGGTCCGGACTCCGGAGAGGAAGACCACGTCCTTCGTTGCGCCTTGGGTTTTCATGCCTGAACCACTCCGCACGCGGTATGAGCGCGGAAGATAACTACCCTCCCGCGATCGCGCCGATCACGAGAAACGGCTCTTCTCCGCGCGCCACGGCGTCGGGCAGGGGCGCGTCCAGCGGCTCGTGGGAGAGGTCCTGGCGGCACGCGTAGAAGCGCACCAGGGGGCGCCGGCGCTCGGCGCCGAAATCGCGAATGGCGCCGCGCAGGACGGGATGGCGGGCTTCGAGCGCGTCGAGGATGGCGCGGGCGGTGACGGGGGACGGCAGGTCGAGTCGCACCTCGCGCTCGAGTCCGGCGAGCGCCCGCAGCGCGGGGGGCAGCTCGACCCGGATCACGGCAGGGTCTGGACTTCGACCGACAGCACGGCGGGGAGGTCGCGCACGATCGGCGCCCAGGAATCGCCCGCATTCGCCGACGCGTAGACCTGGCCG
>Ga0335069_10016451_pt1 | contig 10312 bp, 11 predicted proteins | sample Lox_Sample_11_FD_206714 | JGI IMG/M metagenome (GOLD analysis project Ga0335069, IMG submission 206714) | Soil microbial communities from Loxahatchee National Wildlife Refuge, Florida, United States - Lox_Sample_1.1 | ecosystem: Environmental > Terrestrial > Soil > Wetlands | place: USA...
GTCGGGATGCACGCGATGGCCGGCAGCCGCGACGGCGTCCTCTCGCACACCGTGTCGGGCCAGGCGTGGCAGAACCTCCGCTTCAACGGGACGCTCGTAGGCGAGACGGGGATCAACGCGGCGCTCTGCGGCAACTGGGGCTGCCCCGTCCTCCTCGTCACCGGCGACCGCGCCGTCTGCGAGGAGGCGCGGGCCCTGCTCGGCGACGGGCTGACGACGGTCGAGGTGAAGGTCGGGCTCGGCCGCTTCAGCGCGCGGCAGAAGACGCCGACGCGGGCGCGCGAGCTGATCGAGGAGGGCGCGAGGCGGGCGCTCTCCGATCTGTCGGCGGTGAAGCCGTACGACCCCGGCCGGCCGTGCGAGATCGAGATCGAGTTCACGTCGCCGGACCGGCTGCAGGAGTACGCGAACCGCAAGGGCGTCGAGGTCCGCGACCCGCGCACGCTCGTCGTCCGCGGCGACGACTGGTGGAGCGCCTGGTCGGGGTTCTTCTTCTGATGGCGACCGAGGGCCGCGTCGTCCGGATCTCGATCGCGCCGGTGAAGGGGCTCGGGCTCGTCCATCCGGAGGAGGTCGAGGTCGGCGCCGGCGGCGTCGCCGGCGACCGGCGCTTCTGGCTCGTCGACGACGACGGGCGGCTGTTCAACTGCAAGCGCTGGGGGCCGATCATGCGCGTCCGTCCCGAGTGGGACGAGGCGGCGCGACGGCTGGCGCTGTCGTTCCCGGACGGGAGCGTCGTCGACGGGACGGTCGAGCCCGGCGAGCCGGTCACGCTCGAGCTGTACGGGAAGCCGGTCGCGTCGCGCCGCGTCGCCGGGCCGTGGGCGGCGGCGCTCTCCGCCTACGCCGGGCGGCCCCTGACGCTGCTCTGGGCCGACGGCGGCACGGTCGACCGCGTCATGCTCGGCGGCACCGTGAGCCTCGTCTCGCGCGCGTCGCTCGAGCGGCTGCGCGAGGAGGCCGGCGTCGACGAGCCGATCGACGGCCGCCGCTTCCGGATGCTGTTCGAGATCGACGGCGTCGGCGCGCACGAGGAGGACGACTGGCTCGACGCCCGCGTGCAGGTCGGCGACGCGGTGCTCCAGTTGAACGGCGACGTCGGGCGCTGCGTCGTCACGTCGCACGACCCCGACCGCGGCGTCGTCGACCTCGACACGCTCGGCGTGCTCGCGCGGTATCGCCGCGAAGGGCGGAACGAGCCGCTGCCGTTCGGCGTCTACGGCACGGTCGCCGTCCCCGGCCGGGTCGCGGTCGGCGACCCGGCCGTCCCGCTCCTCGTGCAGGCATAGCACTCCCGCTATCCTGAGTGGCGTGGCAGCAGCGTCCCGTCCCGAGCCGAAGCGGCCGCTGGAGCGGCTGCACGAGCGGATCGTCGCCGGCGACCGCGGCTGGTTCTTCGCGCGCATCGCCGGCAAGGTCGCGGAGCGGCGGGTCCAGATGGGGCTCTCGCAGCGTGAGCTGGCCGAGCTCTGCGGGACGACGCAGTCGGCGATCGCCCGCCTCGAGCGCGGCGGCCGCCCGCCGCGGATCGACACGCTGCTGCGGATCGCCGAGGCGCTCGACTGCGAGCTCCTCGTCGAGCTCGTCCCGCACAGCTCGAGCTAGAGCGTCAGCTCCAGCCCGTCATACGCGCGCTCGACGCCCTCGTCGAGCGGGAGCTCGTCCGGGCGGTGGATGACGAGCAGGCGGCGCGCGCGCGCTGCGCGGAACGCTGCAACCGCCTCGTCGGCCGTCAGGTGCCCGCGCTCGCCGTCGCCCGCGGCCGGGTCCGGCCGGTCGAGCGTCGCCTCGCAGAGGAACAGGTCCGCCCCCGCGGCGAGCTCGGCGAGCGCCGGTGTCGGTGCAGAGTCGCCCGAGTAGGCGAGCGTGCGCGTGCCGTCGGAGACGCGCAGCCCGAACGTCAGGAGCCCGAAGTGGAGCAGCCGCACCGGCGTCACCTCGAGACCGGCCGCCGTGAACGGCACGCCCTCCTCGTACTCCCGCGGCCGGAACACGTCGTCGAACATCGAGTCGACGCCGAACGTCTCGCCGAAGGAGGCAAGCGTCTCGAGCCCGCCCGGCGGCAGCCACAGCTCCGGGGGCGGCGCGCCCCGCCCGGCGCCGAACATCGCGCCGAACGCCCACGGGACGAGGTCGCCCCAGTGGTCGAGATGGAAGTGTGTGATCGCGATTGCGTCCACGCGCGGCCACTGCTCGCGCTCGCGCAGGCGCGCGAGCACGCCGGGGCCGCAGTCCATCAGCAGCCGGCCCTCGCTCTCGACGAGGTAGCCGGATTGCGCCCCGCCCGGGTTGGGCCAGGCGGGCGAGCAGCCGACGACGGTGAGCTTCACCCCCCTATCGTGGCGAAAAGCGCGGGCCTCGCTGCCGGAGAGGTGGTCCGGTGTATAACTGCGCCGTGGCCAAGGCCTCCGTCGAGACGCTCCAGAACGTCCCGCTCTTCGCCGGGCTGGACCGGAAGGAGCTCGAGAGCATCGCCGGCTCGATGCGGGAGCGGCGCTTCGCCGCGGGCGACACGGTCACCGAGGAGGGCGCCGCCGGCGCGGGCTTCTTCATCATCGAGGACGGCAGCGCGGACGTGACCGTCGAGGGCGAGCCGCGCGGCTCGATCGGCCCCGGCGACTACTTCGGCGAGATCGCCCTCCTCACCGGCTCCGACCGGACCGCGACCATCGTCGCCCGGACGGACATGCTCTGCTACGGCATGACCCCGTGGGACTTCCGCCCGCTCGTCGAGAGCAACTCCGCGATCGCATGGAAGCTCCTGACGGCGATGGCGGAGAAGCTGCGCTAGCTGCTGCGCAACCGCGTGCGGTACGCGCGCGTCTTCGTGCGGTTGCCGCAGACGGCCATCTGGCACCAGCGCGCGGAGCGGTTCCGCGACCGGTCGTAGAACAACCAGCGGCAGACGTCGCGTTTGCACGCCTTCAGGCGCGGCCACGTCCCGTCGGCCATCGCCGTGTAGACGATCCCGACGAGGTCGGCGAGCGCGCCGCGCACGCCGGGCGCGGCGGGCGCGAGCACCGCGCGGCTGCCGTCGAAGAGGACGACGAGCCGTCCGCCGGCGGCGGCCCGCTCGAGCACCTCGAGCTGCTCGCGGTCGGCGACCGCGCCGTTGTTCGCGAGCGCGAGCGCGCGCAGCGCCTCGCGGACGGCGAGCGCGTGGCCGAGGTCGGCCTCCGACACGACGGCGACGGGTGTGAGCAACCCCAGCTCGACGAGCAGCCGCCGCAGCCGGGCCGGCTCGCTCAGCACCTCGCGGCCGTGCTCGTAGTCGACGGTGTTGACGAACCGCTGCACCAGCGCGAGCCGGCCCGGCGCCGGCTCCCGCTCGGTCAGATAGGGGATCTCGTCGACCGTCTGCACGACCGGCCGACACTAGCAACCCGCGTATAGCGGTGTCTCGACCCTAGCTGGACGGCATCACTGGAAGGGGCACTAGACGCCCTCCGCCTCCGGATGAAACCCCGGGATGTGCTGCGGCTGCGCGACGCGCGGCAGGGTGATCTCGAGGACTCCGTCGACGAGGCGCGCGGCGACGTGGGCCAGGTCGACCTCGGGCGGCATCTCCACCTCGATGACGAGCTCCCGCTCGGTCTCGCGTAGGTGGACGGATGCAAGCTCCGGCAGCATCGCGGTCATCTCCTTCTCCTCCCCGGTCGGTACCCGCAACCCTCGACGCATCCGCGCCGGGGCACATCGGGGCAGAGACCGATTCGGCTACGTGCTCTCCCGGACGACGCCGGGGACGAAGCGGTCGTCCGTGAGCCAGAGGCCGGCGATCGCGAGGGCGGCGCCGGCGATCGAGATGACGACCCCGCCGGCCCCGGGCGCCGTCAGCGCGAAGAAGCCGCGCACGGCGGGCATGACGAGGATGAGCGCGTAGATCCCGATCATGAGCGCGACGAGCGACCCGACCGCGGTCGCGCGGCGGCGGCTCGTCGCCTCGAGCGCGAGGATGAGGTAGAGGCCGACGAGGACGAGCACCGTCGTCGCGATCGTGCGCGCCTCGGCCAGCGGCAGCCGGGCGACGTTGCGGGCGAAGATGTAGCTCGCGAGGACGCCGAGGCCGGCGGCCGTCCCGGCCGGGACGGCGAAGCGGCCGACGTCGAACAGGAAGCGCTCCGAGCGGTAGCGGCCCTCGCTCGGCGCGAGCGCGAGGAAGAACGCCGGGATCCCGAGCGTCAGCGCGCCGGCGACGGTCAGCTGGCGCGGCAGGAGCGGATACGGCTGCGGCGTCAGCCCGATCGAGAGGATGAGGAACGTCGCGAACGCCGACTTCGAGACGAACAGCTTCGAGACGCGTTGGAGGTTCCGGAGCACCTTGCGGCCTTCCGCGACGAGCGCCGGCACGCTCGCGAAGTCGCCGCGGACGAGCACGAGGTCGGCGACGGCCTGCGCCATCTGCGAGCCGCTGCCCTGGGCGATGCCGACGCGCGCCGCCTTCAGGGCCGGGACGTCGTTGACGCCGTCCCCGACCATAGCGACGAACCGTCCGTCCGCGGTGAGCGCGTCGACGACGCGACGCTTGTCCTGCGGCGCGATGCGTCCGATCACCGCGTGCTCGGCGAGGAGGCGGCGCAGTGCCGCCGGGTCCGAGGGCAGCGCGGAGCCGTCGAGCGGCGGCGCGTCGGTGTGGACGCCCGCGTCCGCGGCGACGGCCGCGACGGTCGCGGGCCGGTCGCCGGAGAGCACGGTGACGCGGATGCCCTGCGACTGGAGGAACTCGATCGTCTCGCGTGCGTCCTGGCGCAGGTGCTCGCCGAGCACGGCGAGCCCGAGCGGCGCGAGGTCGCGCGGCAGGGCGTCGGAGTCGAGCGGGCCGCGTGCGGTGCCGAGCGCGACGACCCGCCGTCCCTCGGCCGCCTCGTGGTCGGCGACGGCTTCGAGCTCGCCGAGCGGGAAGAGCTCGGGGGCGCCGAGGACGTACGTCGCGTCGCCGAGCTGCAGCGCGCTCCAGCGCCGGTGCGACGAGAAGGGCACTTCGCCGCGTGGATCCTCGGCCGCGGCGACGTCGGCTCGATCGGCGATCGCGGCGACGGTCGGGTTGCGGATCGAGGTGCTCGCCGCGTAGCGCGCAAACGCGTGCGCGAGCTCGCCCTCGTCCACGTCGCGCGCGGGGACGAGCGCCTCGACATGGAGGCGCGCGTCCGTGAGCGTTCCGGTCTTGTCGATGCAGACGGTGTCGACGGAGGCGAGCGACTCGATCGCGTTGAGCTGCTGCGCGAGGGCACCGCGGCGCGCCATCCGCATCGCGGCGACCGCGAAGGTGACGCTCGTGAGCAGGATCAGTCCTTCGGGGATGAGCGTGACGACGGCGGCGACCGTCGTCGGGACGGCGGTGTGGAGCGCCGTGTGCCGGCGCCAGAGCGTCCAGACGAGCGCGCCGCCGAGCGCGACCACGGCGACGACGAGCGCGAGCAGCAGCCGGTTGATGGACGCCTCGAGCGGCGAGCGCGGGTGGCGGAACTCGCGCGCCTCGCCCGCGACGCGGGCGGCGTAGCTCGCGTCGCCGACGGAGGTGACGACGTATGCGCCGGTGCCCTCGACTGCGAACGACCCGGAGCGCACCTCGTCGCCGGCCGCGTGCGGGACCGGCGCCGACTCGCCGGTGAGGATCGACTCGTCGAGCGCGAGCCCGTTGCTCCGCCGGAGCCGGCCGTCGGCGACGACCTGGTCGCCGGGCTCGAGGAGGACGGTGTCGCCCTCGACGACCGCCCGGACGCGCACCGTGCGAGCCGTCCCGTCCCGCAGGACGGTCGCGGTCGGCGCGACGAGCGCGGAGAGCCGGTCGAGCGCCCACTTCGCGCGCACTTCCTGGGCGATCCCGATCAGCGAGTTGGCGACGAGGATGGCGAGGAAGAGGGCGTCCTGCGCCTTCCCGAACGCGAGCGTCACGACCCCGAAGACGAGCAGGATCAGGTTGAAGATCGTGAAGACGTTCGCGACGACGATGCTGTGGTAGGAGCGGCTCGGCTCCTGCGGCGCCTGCGGCCGCGCGGCGAGCCTGCGCTCCGCCTCGCGCTCGGTGAGCCCAGCCGGCGTTGCGGCCGTCGTGGTCACGCCTCAAGTGTCGCATCCGGCCGTCGGCCGACCCCGGTGCCGGGCACAAAGGCGTGAAGAAATGCCTGGCACCGAACCGCCTCCAGGTGCCAGTCACCTCGGGGGAGGCGCGCTACGCGATGCGCCGCGCGCCGTCGAAGCGGCTGCCGTACCAGCCCGTCATCGTCGAGATCGAGACGACCGTGCCGGTGTGCGGTGCGTGGATGAAGCGGCCGTGGCCGATGTAGATCCCGACGTGGCCCTCGCCGTCGAAGAAGACGAGGTCGCCCGGCTTCATCGCCCAGCGGCCGACGCGCTTTCCGCGCCAGTAGTCCGCGAAGCTCGAGTGCGCGAGCGAGACGCCGAAGTGCGCGTAGACGTAGCGGACGAACCCGGAGCAGTCGAAGCCGGTCCGGGGCGAGCTTCCGCCGTACCGGTAGGGAACGCCGAGCAGCTTCCGCGCGTACTGCGCCGCCCGCGTCCCGACCGAGAGCGCGCGCTGCCTCTTCGCCTTCTCCGGGAACGCCGGCAGGAACGCCGTCGACGCCGCCGTCACCGGGTCGGTGCTCGCCGGGGCGGGCGGGGCCGTCGACGGATCGGGCGCCGGGTCGTCCGCGCGCCCGGGCAGGGGCCGCACGAGCGCGACCGCGAGCGCGACGGTGACGGACAGCAACAGAAGGACGAACCGCAGGTTCCGCATGAAAAGGTGACCCCCTTCGGCAAGGGCGCAGCCGCGCAGACGGGCGGCCGCTCTGTCGTTGGGCGGGCCCCATGAAAGCAGCGGTCGCCGGGAACGTCAGTCCCCCGATCGGGTCAACTGACCGATTTTTCCGAACATTTACATTGCGAAATCTTCAAAAAGTTCCCAAGGTGACAAGGATTGGATCCCAGATCGGCGAAAAGTGCGTGTGCAGTAGCCTCACCTGCTAATCTAGGATCCGAGATATGGAAGCCGACACCTCCACCACCCTGCTCGCCGAGCACCCGGGGCAGCCCGAGGGCGCCGTCTCGACGGCCGATCTCGCGGAGTGCACGTGCCCCGAGTTCTGCGAGCGGGACCACGACAACGAGTAGCCGGCGCGACCGGCCCGGCCCCGACTAGCCCAGCCGGGCGCCGTCGACCGGGTCGAACAGGTGCGCCTCCTCCGGCTTGGGCCGGAGCGCCACCCGGGCGCCGCGCGCCGGCGCCGTCTTCGTCTCGGCGCGGGCGACGATCTTCGTCCGCTCGCCGCCGACGTCCGCGACGCAGAAGAGATACGCGTCGGCGCCGATCTCCTCGACCACCTCGATCTCCGCGCCGAAGCCCTCGGCCGCGAGCTCGAGCGACTCGGGGCGGACGCCGAGCAGGAGCTCCTTCCAGCCCGCCGCGCCCGCGGCCGCCCGCACCGACTCCGGCAGCGGCACCTCGACGCCGCCGAGCGAGACCGATCCGTTCGGCCCGAGCGGAACCGGCAAGAGGTTCATCGACGGCGAGCCGATGAACGCGGCGACGAAGCTGTTCTCCGGCCGCTCGTAGAGCGCGCGCGGCGTGTCGCACTGCTGCAGGCGGCCGTCCCGGAGGACGGCGACGCGGTTCCCGAGCGTCATCGCCTCTGCCTGGTCGTGCGTCACGTACACCGTCGTGACGCCGAGCCGGTCCTGGAGCGCCGCGATGTCCGCACGCATCTGGACGCGAAGCTTCGCGTCGAGGTTCGAGAGCGGCTCGTCCATGAGGTAGACGCTCGGCTCGCGGACGATCGCGCGGCCCATCGCCACGCGCTGGCGCTGGCCGCCGGAGAGCTGGCCCGGCTTGCGCTCGAGGTACTCCGTCAATCCGAGCAGCTCGGCCACCTCGCGGACGCGCCGGTCGCGCTCGCTCCGCGGCATGCGCGCCATCTTCAGCGGGAAGCCGATGTTGGCGGCGACGGTGAGGTACGGATAGAGCGCGTAGTTCTGGAACACCATCGCGACGTCGCGGCGCTTCGGCGGCAGGTCGGTGACGTCACGGTCGCCGATGAAGATCGCGCCCGCGTCCACCTCCTCGAGGCCGGCGAGCATGCGCAGAGCCGTCGTCTTCCCCGAGCCGGACGGACCGACGAGCACCATGAACTCGCCGTCCTCGACGTGGAGGTCGAGCGAGTTCACCGCCGCCGCGTCTGTCCCGGGGTAGATGCGGCTCGCCTGGACGAAGCGGACGTCAGCCACGGGAGCTCCTCGCCGGCTCCGGCGCCGCGAGCGCGACGCGCAGCCGCTCCTTCGCTTCGGCCCCCGCGCCGAGCTCGTCGAGTCCGAGCAGCGCGGCGCCGAGCACCGGCGGCGCCTCGGCCACGCGCACCTCGGCGCGCGGCGCCACCTCGCGCAGGCCGGCCGTGACCGCGCCGAGGAGGCCCGCATCGCCCGACTGAAAGATGCCGCCGCCGAGCACGACGTCGACGCCCTCGTGCCCGAGCTCGAGCCGGTCGATCGCGACGCGCGCGAGCGCGACGACCTCGCCGGCGAGCCGGTCGCGGATCGAGGCGGCGACGGGATCGTCGGCGGCCTCCGCGAGCACGACGGGCGTGAGCTCGACGACGCGAGTCTCGGCGATCCGGCCGAAGTGGAACGACTCGGCGAGCTCGCTCGGCGCCGAGAGCCCGAAGTAGGCGGGCACGGCACGCTCGAGCGTCGTCAGCGGGCCGCGTCCGTCCTCGCTCCGCGCCGCGGCGGAGACGGCTGCGAGCCCGACGTCCTGACCGCCGCCCCAGTCACCGGTGATCCGGCCGAGCGCAGGGAAGCGGGTGTGGCGCCCGTCGGGAGCGACGCCGACGCAGTTGATCCCCGCGCCGCAGACGATCGCGACGCCCCAGCCGCGGTCCGTTCCGGCGCGAAGCACCGCGAACGTGTCGTTGTCGACGGTCGAGTGGAGCGCCCAGCCTCGGTTCGCGGCGTGCTCGACCGCGAGCTTCACCTCCTGCGGGAAGTCGACCCCGGCGAGCAGCAGCTGCGCGACGGCGACCGGCGGCTCGACCCGGGCCTCCTCGGCCGCCCGGGAGAACAGCGCGCCGAGGACGTCGAAGGCGCGGTCGAGCCCGAGATGGTGGGGCGAGCTCCCGCCGCCGCGGGCGAAGGCGAGCAGCCCGCCGTCCTCGCGGACGAGCGCGAGATCGGTCTTCGAGTTGCCGCCGTCGACGGCGAGGACGACGCGCTCAGCCATTCACGCCACCGCCTCCGGGAGCAGGAGCCGCTCGAGCAGACCGTCGACGAGGTCGACCTGGCCGATCAGCGGATGCGCGAGCAGCGCCTTGCGCGCGACCACCGGATCGCGGGTCGTCGCCGCCTCGACGGTGAGCCGCTCGTACGCCGCGACGTGCTGGACGAGCCCGAGCAGCTCCGGCGCGAGCGGCGCCTGCGGCAGCGGCTCGATCCCCGCCGTCGTGACGCGTGCGGGAACCTCGACGACGTCGACGTCCGCGAGACCGGAGAGCGTCCCGCCGTTCCGGACGTCGACCTCGTGCACGGCGCCGTCGCCGGAGACGAGCGAGGACACGAGCCCGACCGCCGCCTCGCTGTAGAAGGCGCCGCCGCGCTGCTCGAGGAGCAGGGGCTTCTCGGCGAGCGCCGGGTCGCGGTACAGCTCGAGCAGCTCGCGCTCGATGTCGGCGACGACGGCTGCACGCGGTCGCTCGTCCCGCTGCGCGGCGAGCACGCGGTCGTGGGCGTAGAAGTAGTGGAGGTAGTACGACGGGATCGCGCCGAGCTCCTCGAGCAGGGAGCGCGGCAGCTCGATCTGCTCGGCGAGCTCGTCGCCGTGCTGCTCGAGCAGCAGCGGCAGGCGGTCGGCGCCGTCGAGGTACACCGCGCGGATCCAGGTCAGATGGTTCAGCCCGACCTGGTCGACGACCACGCGTTCCGGCTCGACCTCGAGCATCCGCGCGATCGACCGCTGGAAGCCGATCGCGACGTTGCAGAGACCGACGGCCCGGTGACCGGCGTCGAGAAGCGCACGCGTGACGATGCCCACCGGATTCGTGAAGTCGATGATCCACGCGCCCGGCTCCGCGCGCTCGCGCACGCGCGACGCGATCTCGAGCACGACCGGCACGGTCCGCATCGCCTTCGCGAAGCCGCCGGCGCCGGTCGTCTCCTGGCCGATGCAGCCGCATGCGAGCGGCGCCGTCTCGTCCCGAAGCCGCGCCGCCTGGCCGCCGACTCGGATCTGTACGAGCACGAACGACGCGCCCTCCACCGCCGCGTCGAGGTCGCCGGTCAGCGTCAGCCCACCCGCGTAGCCGGCCCGGTCGAGCATCCGCCGCGC
>Ga0335069_10016452_pt1 | contig 10312 bp, 6 predicted proteins | sample Lox_Sample_11_FD_206714 | JGI IMG/M metagenome (GOLD analysis project Ga0335069, IMG submission 206714) | Soil microbial communities from Loxahatchee National Wildlife Refuge, Florida, United States - Lox_Sample_1.1 | ecosystem: Environmental > Terrestrial > Soil > Wetlands | place: USA: Florida...
GGCCGGATCATCCGCCAAAGGCTCGCACGGGCGGTCAGCGGCCGCCAAAACCCGGGCCCGAACCCATCCCAGGAATCTGGCCCTCCCAGTCCGCCGGGCGGTTCCACGGAATCGTGTCGGTGGACTTCGGACTGATGCACCCCCCCAGCAGCGAGGCGATCGCCAGGGCGAGCAGGGCGGCGAGAAGGGGGCGGCGGACGGCGTTCATCTGGGATTGGATCCGGAGTTCGGGTGAGTCTGGAACAAGGCCGACGGCGAGGTCGAGCCTGAAGCGGACCGTGCGGTGAGACGCGCCCGACCGGGAAAAGTTTCCCGCCGGCCGGCCGCCGCGATCGCCCGCAATCGTTCGCGTTACGTCTTACACGTAAATCGTTACGCCTCCGGCTTGGGCTCCTCGGTGGTCGCGTCCTCGGCCTTGGGCTCCTCGGCCTTGGGTTCCTCGACCTGTGGCTCCTCGGCCTCCGGCTCCTCGAGCTCAGGGGCCTCGGGCGCCGGCTCCTCAAGCTTCGGGGTCTCGGAAACCAGCGGCCGCTCGGATGCCGGGAACGGGGGCACGGTGCGGCCGGTCGACCCCGCATAGGTCGACGCCCACCACGGAGTCTTGGGGTCCTTGTTCACGCCGGAACCCGGATTGGCGGCGAGGTGTTCGAGCACTTTGAAGACCAGCTCGGCGTTCTCGGGCTGCCCGATGATGCCAGCCAGAGTCTCGGCATCGAACGGGGTGCCGGGGGAGGCTCTGAGCGCGGTGGCCAGGAGGCGCTGGAGCTTGATGACGGCGCCCGCGGCCTTCTTGCCCGCCTCCACGCCGGGCTGATGGTAGGCATTGATGCCGATCAGCGACGCATAGAGGCCGACCACGCGCTCGTAGAGGGCGATGAGCGCCCCGAGCGTCCGCGGAGTGATCGCCGCCAGGGTCAGGGTGATCGAGGGCCGGTTCTTCTCGCTCAGGGCGTCGCGGGTGCCGAGCAGGAAACCCTCGAGGTAGTCGCCGCTGGTGACGCCCGCATCAACCTCGCGGCGGAGGCCCTCGCGGTCGCGCAGCACCTCGATGAACGTGACGAAGAAGTTGTTCACGCCCTCGCGGAGCTGCTGGACATAGGCGTGCTGGTCGGTGGAGCCCTTGTTGCCGTAGACCGCGATGCCCTGGTTGACCACGCGGCCTTGGAGGTCGAGTTCCTTGCCGAGCGATTCCATCACCAGTTGCTGCAGGTAGCGCGAGAACAGCAGGAGGCGGTCCTTGTACGGCAGCAGGACCATGTCGCGGGCGCCGCGGCCGTCGGTCGCCCAGAACCAGGCGGCGGCGAGCAGGGCGGCGGGGTTGTCCATGAGCTTGGCCTTGCGCGTGACCTTGTCCATCGCGGCGGCCCCCGCGAGCAGCTGGTCGATCCGAATGCCCTGGAGCGCGGCGGGAAGGAGGCCGACCGCGCTCAGCTCCGACGTCCGGCCGCCCACCCAGTCCCACATCGGGAAATGCGCGAGCCATTTTTCCGCGATGGCGGTCTGTTCAAGCTTCGAGCCGGCGCCGGTCACGGCCACGAAATGCTCCGGATAGTCGAGGCCCGCGGCTTCGAACGCGGCGGCGGCCTCGAGCATGCCGTTGCGGGTCTCGATGGTGCCGCCGGATTTCGAGATGACGACCACCAGGGTCCGCGGGAGCTGGCTGCCGATCTCCTTGAGGACGTATTCCATGCCGTCCGGATCGGTGTTGTCGAAGAAGCGGACGTGCATCCGGTCGCGCTCCCGGCCCAGGCGGCCGAGCGCCTGGCTCACGAGCTGGGGACCGAGCGCCGAGCCGCCGATGCCGATCACGAGCACCTCCCGGAATTTGCCGCGAGGCCCGCCGATGTCGCCCCGGTGGATCTTGGTCGCGAACTCTTCGATGGCCGCCTGGGTGCCGGTGATGGCGTCCTTGATCTCGTCGGTCGGTGCGAGCTGCGGGGCGCGCAACCAGTAATGCCCGACCATGCGGTTCTCGTCCGGGTTGGCGATTCCGCCCTTCTCCAGGGCGGTCATCGCGGCGAAAGCGTCGGCGAACTTCGGCTCCATCGAGGCGAGAAAATCGTCCGGGAAGGGCAGCCGGCTGAGGTCGAGCGACAGCCCGAGCGACGGGTAGTGGAAACAGGTTTCCTTGAAGCGGGACCAGGTCATGGGATCAGAGGACAGGAAAAGCGGAGTGGGCAGAGCGGGAAGCCGGGCGGGCGGAAAGGACGCGTGGCGAGCATCCCAGACGACAATCACTGGAGAACCCGCGGACCGCGCCGAAACCGACGGGCCGAAGTAGAGTGGGGGCGCCGGGCAAAGTCAAAGGATGGCGCTGCAATCGGTCTGCGACACGGCAACCGCTGCGCGCGGCGCAGCATCGCTCCGGGCCCGTTTGAAAAATCGCCCGAATCCGGCTAGGCTCGGCCGGCTGCGAAACTCCCGGCCATGAATCTGCCCCGCTGGTTGGCCCTGTCGATCCTGTTGCCGTGCGCGGCCGCGAACTCGCGCGCGGCCGATGAAGCGACGCCGCCGGCGATCGCCGGAACTTGGAAAGGCGTCTATTTCGTCTACCCGAGCCTGATGGCGGTCGAGATCGATCTGCGCGCGGGGGATGGCGGCGCCTTGTCCGGCGAGCTCCGTTTCCATCCGGCGGCGGTCCAGCGAAACGCGTTCGGCCAGGGCAAGGGCAGCTACGCGGTGAGCGGGCGCTTTGACGAAACGGCGCGCACATTTCAGCTCCGGCCGGGCGCATGGATCGAGCAGTCCGCCGGGGGCGGCCTGCGTCTGCCGATCCTCGGAGTCATGGACGCGAGCTCGCGGGAATTGGCCGCGATCTTCGAGAATTCCTCGGCGGCCAACGTGACCTTTTTCGTGCTCGCGGCGGGCGCGGCGGGGGACGAGCTGATCGCTGCGGCCACACGCACCGGGGTCCCGCCCCCGCCGTCGCAGGAGTCGCTGGTATCGGCCGGTCACGCGCGGCAGCGCGAGCAGCTGCGCCGCCTCGAAGAGCAGGTCGACCGGATGAGCCAGATGCCCCAGAGGCCGAACGACCGCACGCTGGAGGTGATGCGCCGGCAGATCGAGGCCCGGAGGGCGGCGCTGGGCGGCGATGAGGAGCCCGGATGGCAGGCGCCGCCCCCGGACAAATTGCTCGCCTGGGCCGAGCGCTTCCGCCGGGAGATGCCGGCCACGAGTCTGCAGGCGACCAACTACGAGGTGCTCTTCAAGGCCGCCCGGAATCTGTTCGAGGACTCGTGGTTCCGGCAGTGCTTCGGGATGCCCTACGACCAGATGACCGCCGGGCAGCGCGCGGTCGTGCACCGTGCCTTCGGCGAGGCGGCGATGCACGGCGACTCCGCCCTGCACGACTATGCGTTTCTGGCCCGGCCATTTCAAGTCATCGGGGACTTCGGCCCGGGGGACCTCACGGTGTCGGTCCTTTGGCAGCGGGCGATGCGCGGGTGGCTGGCCGGCGCGCAGGAGGTTTTTGCGGGCCTGCCGGCGGAGCGCGGCTCCTTTGCGCACCTGGCGGCGGCAGAGTCCGAGGGCGGGGCCGAGCTCGCTTTCCTCTGGCCGGGCGAAAAACGGGCGTTCGCGGATTTCCTGGGCGGGACCCGGTCGCGCCTCGCCGGCCCGCTCCTCACGGCCGAGGCCGACCAGCTGATCGCCGGCGCCGCGGACAACGCCGGCGCGCGCCGCCTGGCGAGCTGGGCGGCGAGCGAGAAGGACCTGCTCCAGTACGCCGCGCCCGCCGAGCGCGCGCAGCTGCAGCGGCGGATCGGCGCGCGGCTCGACACGCTGCTCGTGGAACTCGTGGCCGCCGACGTCGCGCGCCTCACCGACCTGGGCGACGGCCTGGCCGCCGTCGAGGCGGGCAACGCCTGGTACCGGCAGTTCGTCCGTTCCTACGATTTCGCGATGGACCACGCGGCGGTGCAGGGGGGCCTCGCGAAACTGCGCGCGCTCCGGCCGCGCGCGCTGGCGGCGGCGCAGGCGGCGATCCTGCAACAGGTGGATGCGGCCGGCTCGGAGGCGCAGGTCGGCGCGGTGGTCGCCTCGTTCCTGGCCTGCCCCGGCGACGGCGCCACGCCGGCCGCCGCGTCCATCCGCGAGCGCGCCGGCCGCCGCCAGGCCGCGATCCATGAGAAGGAGATGCTGGCGATGTTTTCGGACTACGAACGATCGCTGATGGACCGCCCCGGGCACATCGACGTGAGCCGGGCGAAAGGCCGGCCGCCCAACGCGGAGGAGATCCGCCTCGCGCTGCTGCGCGGCATGGCCTTCGGGACCGGCAAGATGATCGATGCGCACACGGCGCGGAGGAGCGGGCTGCTCGGGGCGGCGGGGGTCATCGTGCGGATCGACAGCGTGGAGGTGGTGCCGCTGGGGCCGCCGGCCCCGAAGGGCGCGGTCGCGATGGTCGAGGACGGCCGCTACTACATGAAGTACCACATCCAGATGCACCTGTCGCTGCCGACGGACGACCCGCTCTGGAATGTCGATCCGAATTTCCGGCGCGGCGCCCAGATGGGTCTGGACCTGGCCAACTCCTCGTCGGCCCTTTTGTCGGAGGAGGACAACTACGAGGAGTTCGAGCTCTACAGCGACGGCTGGGGCGTGCCGGACCTCCGCGAGCAGGGGGCGGCGAATGCGGGCCTGGACGCCCTGGTGAAGACCTTCACGACCCGGCGGCGCTGACGCCCGCGCCGGCCGGCGGGTCAGCGGCCAAGGTACTTGTCCGTCACGGCGCCCTCGGAGGCGGAGGCGACGAGCCGGGCGTATTTGGCCAGCACGCCGCGCGCCGCGCGGGCGGGCTTCGGCCTCCACGCCTTGAGGCGGGCCTTCAGTTCCTTCGGCGGCAGCTCGAGCGTGATCCGGCTCTGCTCGGCGTCGATCGTGATCCGGTCGCCGTTGCGGATCACCGCGATCGGACCGCCGGTGGCGGCCTCGGGCGTGATGTGGCCGACGACGAAGCCGTGGCTGCCGCCCGAGAAACGCCCGTCGGTGATCAGGGCGACGACCGGCCCGAGGCCCTTGCCCATCACGGCGCTCGTCGGCGCGAGCATCTCGCGCATGCCCGGCCCGCCGACCGGGCCCTCGTTGCGCACGACGATGACGTGACCCGCCTTGACCCGGCCGTCGAGGATGGCCTTGAGCGCCGTCTCCTCCGATTCGAACACGATGGCCCGGCCGGCGAAGCGCACGCCCTCCTGGCCGGAGATCTTGGCGACGGCGCCGCCGGGCGCGAGGTTGCCGTAGAGGATGCGGATGTGGCTGTCGCGCTTGAGGGGGCTGGCCAGCGGCCGGATCACGTCCTGATCGGCGGGATACGGCGGCACGTCGCGCAGGTTCTCCGCCACGGTCCGGCCGGTGACCGTGAGGCACCCGCCGTGGAGGAGGCCGGCGTCGAGCAGCATTTTGAGCAGGGGGGTGAGCCCCCCGATGCGCGACACGTGGGCCATGCCGTAGCGGCCGGACGGCTTGAGGTCCCCGAGGACCGGCACGCGCCGGCCGATGCGCGTGAAGTCGTCGATGCCGAGGCGCACCCCCGCGGTGTGCGCGATGGCGAGCAGGTGCAGGACGGCGTTGGTCGAGCCCCCGAGGGCGATGACCGTGGTGATCGCGTTCTCGAAGGCCTTTTTCGTCATGATGTCGCGCGGGCGGATGCCGGCCCGGGCCAGCGCCACCACGGCCTCGCCGGCACGCCGGCAGTCGGCTTTCTTCTCCTCGCTGACCGCGAGCTGGCTCGCGCTGTTGGGCAGGCTCATGCCGAGCGCCTCGATCGCGGACGCCATGGTGTTGGCCGTGTACATGCCGCCGCAGGAGCCGGCGCCGGGAATCGAGCACGCCTCGATCGTGCGCAGGCCGGTGTCGTCGAGCTTGCCGGCGGCGTGCCGGCCCACCGCCTCGAACACCGACACGATGTCGCAGTCCTCGTGCGTCTCCGGATGAACCCCGGGGAGGATGGTGCCGCCGTAGACGAACACCGACGGCCGGTTGAGCCGGGCCATCGCCATGACGCAGCCCGGCATGTTCTTGTCGCACCCGCCGATCGCGACGAGCCCGTCGAAACCCTCGGCGCCGCAGACCGTCTCGATCGAGTCGGCGATCACCTCGCGCGACACGAGCGAGTAACGCATCCCGAGGGTGCCCATGCTGATGCCGTCGGCGACGGTGATGGTGCCGAAGATGACGGACTTGCCGCCGGCGGCATCGGCGCCGGCGCCCGCCTCCCGCGCCAGGGCGTCGATGTGCATGTTGCAGGGGGTGAGCATGCTCCAGGTCGAGGCGACGCCGACGATCGTCTTCTGGAAGTCGGCGTCCTGGAAGCCGACGGCGCGCAGCATCGAGCGGTTCGGGGCGCGGTCGGCGCCGTCGTGGACGATGGCGGAGTGGCGGCGGGTGAGGTCGGGGGAGGGCATGGCGGAGGGCGATCGCGGTGCGGGGGATGAGGGCGGGCCGGCCGGCGCGGCGCCGGCCGGATCCAAGAGCGACGTTGCGACCGGTACGAGACGGACGCCCCGCTGTCAAATGGCGCCGACGCCCTTCGATCAACCGCGGGTCGGCGAGCCCGGCGCCCGCCCCGCGCGGGAGACGGGTCCGATCGCGGCCGGCCGGCCGGGCCGTCAGCTCAGGCGCTTGGTCAGAATCTTGGAGTTCCGCCCGCTCTCGTCGTAGCTCTTGAGGCGCGACTCCGGCAAGACCGCCTTGTCGCTCTCGGCAAAGCCGCACGAGGAAATGAAGAAGGAGTAGCTCTGGGTGGAGAGCGCCAGCGCGGTGGCCGCGCCGTGCTCCTTGGCCACCATGCACGCGTAGTCGACCATCTTCCGGCCGATCCCGCGGTTCTGGTAGAACGGAAGCACGTAGAGCGAGCCGATCTCGGCGACCTCGGGCTTCTCCGGGTAGTAGGTGAGCGAGACGCAGGCGATCAGGTTCTCGTCGATCTCGAACACAGAGAACTGCTCGATGTTCTTCTCGATCGCCTGCTGGGTGCGGTAGATCAGCTCCTCGCGCTTCACCGCGTGGCGCGTCAGGTTGTAGATCAGGCGCACGTCGCGCCGGGCGGCCTTGCGGATCTGCTGGTAGTCGTTGCCGTAGATGAGCGTGCCGACGCCCTCGTTGGAAAAGATCTCGTTGAGGAGCCCGTCGAAGATGCGGCCGTCGAGCAGGTGCACGCGCGTGGTGCCGGTCTCGATGGCCTTGACGGCGTGCGCGGCCTTGCTGCGCGCCTCCGGCGGAATGGTCTCCGGATGGTCGCGGAGCAGCTCGCGGGTCGCCTCGACCGAGAGCTCGCGGCGCAGTTCGCCGCCCATGACCAGGCCCGGGAGCAGGGAGAGGAAGATGATCTTGCTCGCGTGCAGGGCCTCGGCGAGCTCCGCCGCCAGCAGGTCGGAATTGATCCGCAGCGAGCGGCCGTCGGGTCCGAAGCCGATCGGGGAGAGGATGGGGACGACGTCGGAGGCGATCAGCTGCTGGATGAACTCCTTGTCGATCCGGTCGACCCGACCGGTGAACTGGTGATCGGTCCCCCTGAGGATGCCGACGGGCACGCCGCGGACGGAGTTGGTGATCGCGCACTTCATCCCGTTCTGCGTGAGCCCCTCGAGGATCAGGTGCGAGACGCGCGCGGAAGCGCGGATGGCGAGATCGAGCGTCGGGGCGTCCGTCACCCCGGAACCGCCGGAGTCGCTGATCGCGATGTTGCGGGCGGCCGCGAGCTCCTCGATCTGCTGGCTGATGCCGTGGACGAGCACGACCTTGATCGCGAGGCTGCGGAGCACCGCGATGTCGATGAGGAGATTGCTGAAGTTCTCGTCGGCGACGATCGCGCCATCGAGGGCGATCACAAAGATCTGGCCCTGGAAGCGCGGCACGTATTTGAGGATGCCGCGCAGATCCGTGGGCTTGATGTTGGCGATTGGCGAACCGTTGCTCATCGGGGCGTGACGGCGTTTTCGTCGAATCGCCGGGCCGCGTCAATGTCAGTTGTCAGTGGTCCGCGGTCAGTGCCGGGAAGGGGCGGGCGCGCGATCGAAACGGCCGGCCTCCGGTTTCGACTGATCCCTGACTGCCGGCTTCCGACTACCCGCTTCCGACCGCCCCTGCGCTACCGTCCCGCCTCCTTCACGACAAACGCCCAGCTGACCGAGGTCTGCCGTCCGCAGAGCGTGACGGTGTAGCGGCCGGGCGCGAGTCCGTCGGTCGGGAAACTGGCGACGACGACGCTCTCCCTCCAGCGCGCGCGCAGCTCGCCCGCGATGCGCTCGAAATCGGGCAGCAGGAAGAGCTGCCGGTCCTTGCGGAACAGGAGCACATCGTGGATCTGGGTCCGGTAATCGGGCTGGGCGCACCGGAACTGCAGCGTGTAGGGACCGGCCCCCGCCTCCCGCGGGGCGGCCACGCCGGTGACGGCGTCGGGCAGTCCGGGCGGGTTGGCCAGGCCGCCGGCCATCTCCGCCGGCAGGCCGCCGAGCGCGCTGACCAGTTCGGTCTGGCGCGGGGCGAAATGGTCGGCCGGAAACGGTTCGGCCGGGCGCTGGATCTGGACCGGGATCCGCCGGTAGCCGAGCGCGACCAGGCGCGCCGCCGCGGCGTGTTCCCGGGCCGCCTGGTAGGGCTCGAAGGCGCGCCCGGTTTTGCCGAAATGGAGCCGCAGGAACGTGTAGCCGAGGATGAAGACCACGACCGCGGCGACGACCCAGCGCAACGGGATGGGCTTGGAGGATCGTCTGGCGGCGGGCATGGGCCGGGCGGAAGGTGCCACGACTGTGCCGGTCGCGGGCGCCGCTGTCGAGCGGATCGGCGTCGCGGCGGGTGCGGCCCAATCGATTCCGGATGCCCCCGCGTGGAGGGCGCCGCGGTCGCCGACCCCGAGCAGAGTCGGAGGTTTTCGGCGCCAATCCTCGATCCGGACCGCGGCGCGGTGAGACCGCGGTCCCGCTTTCAAATTGCCTCCCCGGGGGGCGGCTGCTCTGTTACCGGCGCCTCATGAAGCTCTGGTCGCAGACGTTCATTCCCACCCTGAAGGAGAGCCCCGCGGACGCCGAGATCACCTCGCACAAGCTCCTGCTGCGCGCCGGTCTCGTGCGCAAGCTCGGCGGCGGCCTCTACACCTACCTGCCGCTCGGCCTGCGGGCCCTGCAGCGCATCTCGCAGTTCTGCCGCGAGGAGATGGACGCGGCGGGGGCGATCGAAGTATGGATGCCGCACCTCCATCCGGCCGAGTTCTGGCAGCAGGGACCGCGCTGGGCGGCCGCGCGCGAGATCATGTACCGGGCCGACCACGCGGGCGCGGGCCGCAAGGGGCCGCCCGAGCCGGAGTTCGTGCTCGGGCCGACCCACGAGGAGATCGTCACCCCGCTCGTGCAGAGCGAGATCACGAGCTACCGCGAGCTCCCGAAGACGTTCTACCAGATCGCCACCAAGTTCCGGAACGAGATCCGGCCGCGCTTCGGGCTGATGCGCGCCCGCGAATTCGTGATGAAGGACGCCTATTCCTTTGACGCCGACGACGAAGGCGCCACGCGCAGCTACCACGCGATGCGGGCCGCCTACACCAGGTTCTTCAACCGCTGCGGCCTGAAGACGATTTCCGTCGAGGCCGACACCGGCGTCATGGGCGGCAGCTTTTCGGACGAGTTCATGGCTCCGGCCGAGGTGGGCGACGACGACGTCGTCTATTGCGAGGCAAGCGGCTACGCCGCCAACCGCGAGAAGGCGACGAGCGGCCTCGTCCCGGCGGGCCTGCCGGACGCCGCGCCCGCCGGGGCGCTCGAGGAATTCCCGACGCCCGGCGTGACCACGATCGCGGCGCTGGCGCAGCCGCCGTACGGCGTGGCGGCCGCCCGGCAGTTCAAGACGCTGCTCTATGTCGGCGACGGCCGGCTGTTCGCCGTCATCCTGCGCGGCGAGGACGAGCTCGAGGAGGCCAAGCTCGGCAGCCTCGGCTTCGCCGTGCGCCGTCCGGCCACGCCGGAGGAGATCGCGCCGGTGATGGGCGCGCGGCCCGGCAGCCTCGGCGCGGTGCGCGGCACGATCAAGGATCCCGGCGCGCTCGCCGGCATTTTCGCCGATCACGCGGTCCGCCTCATCGGCAACGGCGTCACCGGCGCCAACCGCGACGGCTTCCACCTGCGCAACGTCAATGTCGCGCGCGACCTGGCGATCACGCGCTTCGGCGACTTCCGCCGGGTGCGGGAGGGCGAGCCCTGCCCGAAGTCGGGCCGGCCGCTCCAGATCCGCCGCGCGATCGAGGTCGGGCACGTCTTCACGCTCGGCACGAAGTACAGCGAGAAGTTCGGCGCGGCCTACACCGACGACAAGAAGCAGA
>Ga0335069_10016454_pt1 | contig 10311 bp, 6 predicted proteins | sample Lox_Sample_11_FD_206714 | JGI IMG/M metagenome (GOLD analysis project Ga0335069, IMG submission 206714) | Soil microbial communities from Loxahatchee National Wildlife Refuge, Florida, United States - Lox_Sample_1.1 | ecosystem: Environmental > Terrestrial > Soil > Wetlands | place: USA: Florida...
ATCCCGGTCTCCTCGGCGATCGGTACGAATTCCGCCGGAGAAATATCTCCCAGTACCGGATCCGTCCACCTGAGCAGGGCTTCGCAGCCCGCCAGCGAGCCCGACTTGAGGCAGATGATCGGCTGATAAGCGAGCTCGAATTGACCGTGCTCGAGCGCACGTGGCAACGCATTCTGAATGGCAATGCGGCGCTGCACTTTCTCCCGCAGTGCCGCATCGAAGTGACAGTACCGACGTCGGCCGCCTCGCTTTGCCTCGTACATCGCCATGTCAGCGTCGCGCACGTAGTCGTCCGAGATTGTGTGAGCAGCATCGCTCGTCACGACGCCGATACTGGCCGACACGTGAAAGTCGCGCTCACAGAGTCGGTACGGCATCGACAGTTCGTCAATAATCCGCTGCGCAATCTCACCGGAAGCCTGTGGTGCCCGTGGGCCTTCGAGAAGGATCAGAAACTCATCGCCGCCAAGGCGTCCGGGAATGGCGCGCACCCGCGCTGACGCCTTGATATCCTGAAGTGCGATGAGCAGACGGCCCACCATCTCCTGCAACAGGCGATCCCCTGCCGCGTGTCCCAGGCTGTCGTTGACGCTCTTGAAATCGTCCAAGTCTAGGTAGAGCAACGCGAACCGATACGCTGGTATCCGCGAGCAGCGCTGAATGCAGCGTGTCAGATGCTCATTCATCAGTGCACGGTTGGCAAGTCCGGTTAAACGATCAAGGTGAGCTGCCTGGCGCAACTCGCCTTCCATCCGTTTGCGCTCCGTAATATCCTGCGCGAGGCACCACACCGATTGGTTTCCGTCGGCACTCCGGTCGCGCATACCGTGCACGAGTATCTCCAGGCGCGATCCGTCCTTGCGGATGAATTCGCGCTCTGCCGGACCAAATGTTCCGCCGGTGCGCAATTCCTCGTGCAGTCGGGCTTCGGTCACTTCGGAGGCAGGCGGGCTCACATTATGAATTGCAAGCGCGCCGAGGTCCTGCTCGGTATAGCCGGTCATCTCGTAGAACGCTGGGTTCGCCTCAATGAAAGCGCCGTCACGCAGGCGTGCACGCACGATACCAAGTGGTGCTGCCTGATACAGATAGCGGAACTTGCGTTCACTTTCGCGCAGTGCAGCTTCAGCGCGGGCCCTGTCAGAGACATCGTGTGCAACACCGAGCAAGCCGGTAAATGCTCCTCGACAATCGTGCATCGTCGTCAAGGACAAGAACACGGGAATTCTCATTCCATCACGGCGAACCAGCGTCCAGTTCTCTTCGCACATCGCACCCGACCCGGCTGTGCGCAAGCGCTCGACCCGGTCAGATCGTGACGCGAACTCTTCGGGATCGAAGAGCTCCCTCAAGGCGCGGCGCCCGGTCAGGCCCGACGCTGGATGGCCAAGCAGGCGCTCCGCTCCCCGATTAAACACCGTCAGAATGAGATCCGAGTTCGTGGCGAATACCGCGTACGCAAACGAATTCAGAACCGACTCTCGCACCATGTCGCGCTGTTCAAGACGGGCTTGCTGCTCGCGTGCGTGGCGCAGGTCGGTGATGAGATGACGGACCGCGATGTAGCCGCAGATCACCTGGCCGCGTCGCAGCGGAACGATCGTGCTGTCGACCCAGTATTCAGAGCCGTCGCGTGCGCGATTACAGATCTCCCCGTGCCACACTCGACCCGAGCTGATCGTCTGCCACAGATCTCGCCAGAACCCCCTCGGGTGTCTGCCGGAGTTCACCCGCCGATGCGTATCACCGATCAGCTCTTCCCTTGTGTAGCCGCTGACGCGACAGAAGATCTCGTTGACATACACGATGATTCCGCGGCGGTCCGTGATTGCAACAATCGCGTGTTCTTCGACAGCGCGGCGGTAGGCTTCGAAGTCGGAGGCCGACAGCGTAGCCGGCGCATTGAGCTGGTGTTGATCGAGCACGTGCCCTCCCAGACCGGGATGAGTCTAAGGGCGGGGTAACGGCCCGACGGTGATACTCGGACCGCGCACAGCGCAATGGCGGCGCGAGGTCGGGTCATCCTGTCTATCAACCGACGCGGATGACGTCTCTAACGTACTGGCGACCGACACACGATCTGGTGAGCCACTTCTCACTCGTGCTGCGCAAATGTCGCAATACGTCACGATTTCGCCACGTATCTCAGGAACGCCAGGATAGTCCGTCGTGAGTGCCATACTGTACGTCTGGCCAGCCCCGCTGGACGATCTCGGCAGTCGCACCGGCCAATCGCAACCGACAGGATCGAAACAACTCATGACGGGTTGGCGGCGGATCCGGTCAGGCGCAATTCAACGCTCACGCCCTCGGGGGAGTCCTGGAACGTCACTTTGGCGATCTTTTCCGGTAGTAGGATACGAACCAGGCTCAGACCCGTCCGCAGCCCGGTCGCCGAGTCGAAATTGAAATTCGCGGGCAATCGCGCTCCAGGACTGAAAATCCGCACGAGCGCACCGGAGAGCTGTGTTCGGTCAACGTGAACCGACACGCTCACTGGGTTGACGCCCCGCGCGGCGTGTTTAATGGCATTTGACAGCAGCTCATTCAGCACGAGTGCCACATTGACTGCATGCCGAGCTTCGACCTTGATGGGTTTCCTGCGGATTGACTCATCCAGGTCGGTTTCGATGAGCGCACCCGTAACTTCGGCGAGATGCCGTGCAATCTCGCGCGTCATGTCGCATAGATTCAACTCACGTGCCGAGCTGGCACTCATGAGGCCAAAACCCACCGAAACGGCGAGAACCTTCGTAATCGCTGGCTGAAGAAGCTCGCTCGTGTCCGGCCGGCGCGCAACTTCGGAGCGCAGCAGCCCGACGACGCCCTGCAGGTTGTTCTGCACGCGATGATGCACTTCTGCCACCAGCGCCTCGCGCAGCCGGTGCTCCTGGTCGAGACGGGCCGCCTCGAGGCGTATGCGGTCCGTCACGTCGGTTCCTACTGTGAAATACCCGGTCACCCGACCATCGTGACAGCGATCAGGCACTCTCTGGACATGTATGAGGCGCCGATCCCCATTTGGCTGGGCGAATTCGTGAGTCGTCTCGCTGGGTTTGCCGGCGAGGGCATCGTGCATGTGCGGGCGGAGTTCGGCGTAGGTCGGGCCAAATAGCTCCTCCAGAGCACATCCTTGAATTTGCGCCGCCGGCTTACCGATCAGGTCTTCATATGCCCGGTTCACGAATCGAAGCTTCTCATCGCGTCCGACGTGCGCGATATAAAGCGGTATTGCGTCGAGAATCATCCGAAGCTGCCGCTCCCGATCCCGCAGCTCGGCACGAACGTGCTCCAGCTCCGTCGTATCGATTGCGAAACTCAGAATGCCCACTGGCGTGCCCGCGCAATCGCGAATCAATGAAAGCCGTGCGTGCATCGTGCGGCGTTGGCCGGACTTGGTGATTATCGTGGCATCGAGATCACCGAAGCCCCGCGCCAGTACCATGCGCCGGCGGCGGGCCAGTAGTCTGCTGTACTCTCCCGGCGCGTAAAGAAAGGAAATAGGGCGGCCGAGGGCCTCCTCAGCCGTATAACCGTGGAGCCGCTGCGCACCTGCATTCCAACTCGCGATAATTCCCTCGAGGTCCGTTGCGATCACGGAGTCGTGTACCTGCTCCAGGGCCGGCATTCCTGATGCAAGCTTGCGAATGGACTCCAGGCTCATGACTGGCTCAGGCTCGAAGCGCCTATCAGGTCGAAGTTTTCTCGCAAGGCTCGGGCTTCGGAATGCCGTAGAGCGCCTCCGCTCCGGCGACGATCTCCAGCGCGAGGTCACGGATCGCACGCCGCGTCCTGCGCGCGTGCTGCCGAAGCAATTCGAAGGCCGACTGACGCGGGAGTCCCCGCTGCGCCATGATCAGGCCCACCGCTACGCTGACCTCACGATTCGTCACAATCGCCTGCGAGAGGCGCTCCTTTTCGCCCACAAGCGCGGCGATCTCCCGAGCGCGATGCACGGCAGTACGCACCGTCGGGACGAGCCGATCGGGATCTACCGGCTTGACAAGATAAGCGAGCGCGCCGGCATCCACGGCACGTGCGACGAGTTGCTCGTCGCTGTATGCGCTTAAAAAGACAAAGGGTACGTGCAGCTGCGAGAGCGCGACGGCCAGCTCCAAGCCGTTTTGGCCGGGTATTGCGTAATCCAGGACGGCAAGGGAAAAGGCGGCCGTTCGCGCCCGCTCGAGCGCTTCTCCTGCTTCCGTAGCCGTCGCCACATCAAAGCCGGCCCGCTCAAGGGCTCCGGCCAGTGTCGCAAGCACGAGCGGCTCATCGTCCGCCAATAGGAGCCGCGGCCTGCCCGCGGTGATCTCGCCTGCCGTCATGAGGTGACCTCGACAGTAATGCACAGACTGTGCGGAGCAGATATGAATTCTTGCTGGGCACCGGCGAGGATAGGGCCGCGTGCGTGGGGCCACCGGCACGCAGGTGTGGCGCGCCGCAGAGGCGCCAGTGTTCCGCAAATCAATCTCGTCGTCAATGGACGCTCCTCTGTCGTTCGACGCGTGCTCCGTCTTCCCCGAATCGCGGAGAATCCAGCGGTCAGTGGGGTCGGGCGCAGCGGATCCGTCAGAATTTGATGCACGATATCGAAGGCGGCTTGCCAGGACAGGATACGTTCGGACAGAATCACCGCGGTTCGGACACCACAGTATGTCTTCTTTCGCCGTCGGAGCAGCCCCAGGACGGGATGGCGAGGTGGACGGTGGCGGCGCGATTTCTTGAACGAACTCACACAGTCCCCGAAGCAGACCGTGCGCGTTTCACGTAATCGCCGTCTTGCGATAGCCTACTATGTCTGCGCGTTGACTCGAACTCGCATCCCCATCTGAGGCGAGTTTGATAGACACTCGAGTGCACGCACTCGCATCACCGCCCCTCCTGCGGTGACTTCAAATCCTCTGGGCCATTTCCCTGCCCCGGTATCAAACCGTTCGGCTGGCCTGGAGTTTACCGGATGCAGTCTCGATCCAATTCGACGGTTCTCGATCGTGCGTACTGCGCGACGCGGCAGCGCCGGTTGCGAGCGAGTGCAGGTCCAGTTCTCGTTCTGTCCGCGAGCGTTCAAGCACTGATCCTGTCGCAGCAGGTTCATCTCGCAACCCTCGCCGCCGCGATCTGCACCGCCGGCGCAGCGCGCATCTTCCTGCGTGATCCCGAGTGGGCAGCTGGGAGCCGAGCACGCCCCCTATTACTTCCCAGGAACATTCAAGCATGAGCACGAATCTGAGCACACCCGCGGGCACCGAGGCGGAGTCCTATCAGGTCCTGACGTTCGTTCTGGGCAGCGAGACCTACGGCGTGGACATTCTGCGCGTGCAGGAAATTCGCGGCTGGTCAACTGTCACGAAGATCCCGAATGCCCCGCCGCACGTGCTCGGAGTGCTGAACCTGCGCGGTTCGATCGTTCCGGTGGTAGATCTGCGCAAGCGTTTCTGCCTCGAGCAGGTGCAGTACACGGCGGTCACGGTGATCATCGTGCTGTCGGTGCGCGGGGCCAACGGTCGGCGGGAATGTGGTGTCGTCGTCGATGGCGTCTCGGACGTCGTCGATGTGCAGACCGCGGCCGTGAAGCCCGCACCCGACCTGGTATCCCGCGAGGCCACCGATCACATCCGCGGCCTCCTGCCGCTCGCCGAGCGCATGATCGTGCTGCTGGATATTGACCGACTCATTGGCGCGCAGATGACGGGCATCGCCGCCGAGGAGCCGAACGCGGATGCCGAGGCGGCATGAGCGCCCCTCCTTCGAGGATTTCACCCGCAGGGCTCCATTGACATCTTCATCTTCTACCTCAGAGGTATTTGCATTCATGGCTAAGGGTCGCAAGTCAGCGGGCATTCCCCGCAAGGCCTCGGTGGATGCCCTGCATCTTGCCGATCTGCAGGGACAGGTCGCCGCCATCTCCAAGTCTCAGGCGGTCATTGAATTCACGCTCGAGGGCGTGATCCTGGCGGCAAACGAGAACTTCCTGCGCGCGCTGGGCTATTCGCTCGATGAGATCCGCGGCAAACACCACAGCATGTTCGTGGACCCGGCCCACCGGTCGAGCGATGAGTACCGCCGCTTCTGGGAGAAGCTGGCACGCGGTGAATACGATTCCGGGCAGTACAAGCGGCTCGGCAAGGACAGCAGGGAAGTGTGGATCCAGGCGAGCTATAACCCGATCCTCAATGCGGACGGCAAGCCGTTCAAGGTCGTCAAGTACGCAAGTGACGTCACCGCTCAAGTCAAGGCGGCCGCGGCGAATTCACGCATCAAGAGCGCGCTCGACAAAGCCAGCGCCAGCGTCATGCTGGCCGATGACAGCCTCAACATCATTTATCTGAATGAGTCGGCGCAGAAGATGTTCCGCGAGGCGCAGGCCGACTTCCGTCGCGACCTGCCCGCGCTCGATGCGGATAGGATCGTCGGCTCCAACATTGACGTGTTCCACAAGAATCCGACGCATCAGCGCGGGATGCTGGCGAATCTGCGCACGACCCACAACGCCCAGATTCGCATCGGCGGGCGGGTGATGCGCTTCGCCGCGAACCCGGTGATCAGTGCCGCCGGCGAGCGCATCGGCACCGTCGTGGAGTGGTGGGACCGCACGCTGGAGGTGCGCTCGGAGGAGGAAGTTGCGGCCATTGTCAAGAAGGCACTCGATGGTGACCTCACGGAGCGCCTGTCCGTCGAGGGAAAGACGGGCTTCTTTGCGACGCTTTCCACCGGACTCAACCAGCTGCTCGAGAACAGCGCGCAGATGGTGCGCCAGATCAAGGTCGCGGCGGTCGCCGTGCACCGCGGAGCCGAGGAGATCTCGCAGGGCAACACCAATCTCTCGCAGAGAACCGAAGAACAGTCTTCCTCCCTCGAGCAGACGGCCGCCTCGATGGAACAGATGACTTCGACCGTCAAGCAGAACGCCGATAATGCCGGTCAGGCCAATCAGCTCGCATCCGCTGCGCGTGATCAGGCGCAGAAGGGCGGCAGCGTGGTCGGCGATGCCGTGCGAGCCATGACCGAGATCAACGAAGCCTCCAAGAAGATCGCCGACATCATCAGCGTGATCGATGAGATCGCGTTCCAGACGAACCTGCTCGCGCTCAATGCCGCCGTGGAGGCCGCGCGTGCCGGCGAGCAGGGACGAGGATTTGCCGTGGTGGCGACCGAGGTGCGCAGTCTTGCCGGTCGTTCCGCGACCGCCGCTAAGGAGATCAAGGATCTGATCCAGGACTCGGTCCGCAAGGTACAGGACGGCTCAGCCCTCGTGACGCAGTCGGGTCAGACGCTCGAGCAGATCGTGGCATCGGTCAAGAAAGTGTCGGACATCGTCGCCGAAATTGCAGCTGCCTCGCGCGAGCAATCCTCCGGCATCGAGCAGGTCAACAAGGCTGTCATGCAGATGGACGAGATGACCCAGCAGAACGCAGCGCTGGTGGAGGAAGCGACCGCGGCATCGCAGGCGATGGCCGAACAGGCAGGCGAGTTGAGCAGGATAATGGAGTGCTATCGGCTCCCGGGAGAAGAGTATGCGGCCGTGGCGGCCGGTCCGGCATCGCGCGCTCCAGCGACGGCGGCAGCGAAGCAGACGGAGCGGCGCAATGCCAGCCGACCTTGGTCCAAGAAGGGCGGTACCGAGGCCCCGTCGGCCAAGCGCGCCGGCGCGCAAGCGGTAAAGGCGAAGACGGCCGCCGGCGGCGATACCGAGTGGGAGGATTTCTAGCAGGCTGTTGAAAATTCCAGGGGCTTGTCCGACGCGTGACACGTGTGCCGATGGGCCGCGCGTCATGCGCCGCGCGATGCCCCGGCGCGCTGTTGTTCCTCGGTCACTCCGAGAGCCTCTTTTGCGTGTCGGAAGCGTACTCCCCCATGGACAAGACGATCTGCCGAAGGAACTGAAATGTGCGATCTGAGCGGGTGTGCACGGCGAGTGCGACCATTGACCATGCCGCGATTCCAAGCGGTGCAGCGCTTCTGGGATTCCGCCACGCGCTGCTGGACGGCCCGTGTGCGGCCGGGCGAGCACTACGTGACGCGGAGCGATGAGGTGATTTCGACCGTGATCGGATCGTGCATCTGCGCGTGTGTCGGCGACCCTATCCTGAAGCTGGGCGGCATGACCAGTTTCATGCTACCCCTCGCCGCACTTGATTCCGAGGCGGACTCAGAACCAGATCGGACCGACGGGCTTGCAACGAGCTACGCAAACCAGGCCATGGCGAGGCTGCTCGGTGATTTACTGAAACTCGGCGCACGCCGCGAACGGCTCGAGATCAAACTCTTCGGTGCAGCGCGTCTTCTGGGTTCGGCCACTGACCAGGGTGCCCGCAATATTTCCTTGGTCCAGGAGTATGCGCATGCAGAGCGTCTCTGCGTGGTCGCGACGGATGTGGGCAACATCTTCCCGCGACGCGTTATCTACAATCCGGCGAGCGGCAAGGTGCGCGTAAGGCGGCTGCCAGTGATGGACGGACCTGCGATTGCGGAGCGCGAGCAGCGCTACCTGAATGATATTGTCCGCGAGCACCGCACCGGCAATGTCGAGGCACTCGACTAGATCTCGCAGTTTCGTACAAAACGGAGAACAGCCCAATCCGATCACCGCACCTCCAAGGCGGCGCTGCCCGCTGCGCTCGAGGAATCGATCGATTGCCGTGCAAACGCCTCGAGTTTGAGCGAAGCGGATCAGATCGAGGCCGTTTGTAGCTTCATCCGACGCCTGCTTTGCTTTCTGAACTGGCGTGGCGACACCCTTGATGAACGCTGGAATGCATGGCGGAAACTTCCGTCTTCACTGAAACCCACCGACTGGGCGATCTCGGCGATGCTCAAGTCGGTATCTCGCAGGTATTTCATGGCGACCCGCATGCGAATATCCGCGACGATCTGTCTGAAGGAGGTGTTTTCATCTTCAAGCCTGCGCCGCAGGGTTCGCTCGGTCATGTGCAGCCGATTTGCTACCTCACCGATGCTCATCGTGGCCATTCGGTTCACCAGAAGAGTTTCCCGCACCTGTCCGGCGATACCGCTGCGCAGTCGAAACTCCTCCATTAATCCGTCACACAGCTTCACCATCTCGGCATGCGCGGTCTCATTGCCGAACTTCAGTTCGCCATCCAGCGACCTGGCATCGAAAATCAGACTCGCATCATCTTGATCGAACAGCACCGGACAGCCAAACATGCGTGCACAGATTCTTGCATCCCCTGGCGCGCTAAACGGCAGCGATACCCTCAATGGGGTCAGCGAGCCGCCGATGCAATCGCGATGAAGGGAAAGCAGGATGGCTTGCTCAAATTCCAGCACGAAACGCTTGAGCGTGCCGTCAATGCTGATGGCATCTATGGGGTGCAAGCTCCAGATCACCTGCCCTCGCTCTTCGCGGACCGAAACGTCCACCAGAGGCACCGCGAGCAGGTGATACCGCAGGGCAAATTCGATCGCCTCGCGAATGCTCGTGCTGCTGAGGATGGCGAATCCGTACATTCCGTATGCCGACAGATGCACTCGCATACCGGCGTGGAAGGGAAAATGCGGGTCGCGGGAAAGAGCCAACGCGTTGCGACAGATCCTGATGATCTCATTGATCGAAACGCGCGTGGCGGGAGCGTGCAGATCGCGCTCTGCGAGATGGACTCCGCTCAAGGCTCGCGATAACGGAATCCCCTCGCGACGAAGCGAGGCAATCAGCACCGCAACTTTGCCCACCGGGTAGACTCGCCTCGATGGGTCCACCGCCGTCACGGTCCTGATGGGCGTGCGCAGTCGTAGCGCGGTCTCACCAGTAGCGCCAGATTTGAGAGCCGTGCGCAATATCCGCCCCGCCACCGACCCCCCCTCGGGTAGCGATAACTATAACGCAGACTCAGCAGGTGTTTCCAACGATATGCCATCAACCTCGAGGCGCAGGTAAGGCGCGAGCCAGCTCAATGCGCAGTCAGCGGGCGGGTGCGTACCCCGCCGGAAATGTATCGACCGCTCGGCAGACGACGATCTTGATTGTCTCCGGCCTTGCAGATTGTCTCCGGCCTTGCAGATTGTGTCACGCCCGGCAATACGCATTGCAGCAGCTCCGATTCAAACAGGCCCAACCGATGTATGGCGGCGGCTTTCGGATCCGCAGACGGGTAAAGAGACACCTTGGTGCAATGGACGACATGCCGGGTCTGTGTTGAGATCATGGCCATGGAACACCGTTGGGGTCAGGGCATCTAACCTGTGATACAGGTCTTGCTCAAGGATGTCGGGATGGCATTTTCGACGGAAACACGTCGCACGCGGCTCTGCCCAATGCCTCATCAATATGGAGTGCGCTTACCCCCCGCT
>Ga0335069_10016455_pt1 | contig 10310 bp, 7 predicted proteins | sample Lox_Sample_11_FD_206714 | JGI IMG/M metagenome (GOLD analysis project Ga0335069, IMG submission 206714) | Soil microbial communities from Loxahatchee National Wildlife Refuge, Florida, United States - Lox_Sample_1.1 | ecosystem: Environmental > Terrestrial > Soil > Wetlands | place: USA: Florida...
GCGGCACGACGGCACCGACGGCGGGCGGCGCGGACCGGTGAGGGTTTTCCCCCACCGCGCGCCCGCGGCCGCCGCCGGGACGATTTACGGAGTTTTGCCACAGCGCAGGATTCCCCTGCGGCCCGCGCCGGACGATAATCGGAGCGATGAGAGCGCCGGTCACGACCACCCCGCCGCATGGAGCCGCCCGCCGGAGGCGCCGCGGGGCCGCCGCCGGCGCGGGCGCCGTCCTCCTGCTGGCGCTGCTCGCGCTGGGTCCGTTCTCCCGCCTCGAGCCGAACCTGCGCGACGACGACGTTTTCCTGGACCAGATCGAGCGGCGGGCCCTGCGGTACTTCTCCGACCACACGGATGCGCGGACCGGCCTGACCCGCGACCGGGCGCCGTTCGACGGATCCGCGAGCGAGGCGCCGGCGAGCATTGCCGCCTCGGGCTTCGCCCTGACCGCGTGGTGCATCGGGGCCGACCGGGGCTGGCTCGACCGCGACACCGCGATCCAGCGGACCCTGCGCCTGCTCCGCTTCGTGGACGCCTCCGCGGCCCAGCACCGGGGCTGGATCTACCACTTCATCGACAGCCACACGGGGGCCCGGGTGTGGCAAAGCGAGGCCTCGACCATCGACACCGCGCTGTTCCTCCAGGGCGCGATCCTGGCGCGGGAGTACCTGGACAACGCGGAAGTGAGCCGGCTCGTGAACCGCCTCTACGCGCGGGTGGACTGGGTCTGGGCGCTCAACGGCGGCCGCACGCTGTCGCACGGGTGGCGGCCGGAGACCGGATTCATCCCCGAGCGCTGGGACAGCTACAGCGAACTGCTCGGCCTGTACCTGCTCGCCATCGGGGCGCCCGCCCACGCGCTCCCGCCCGAGGCCTGGAGCGCCTGGCGGCGCGAACCGGTGGCCTTCTTCGGCGAGCGCGCCTACGTCAGCTCGCCGTCGCTGTTCACCCACCAGTATCCGCATGCCTGGTTCGATTTCCGCGGCAAGCACGACCGGTTCGTCGACTACTGGCGGAACTCGGTCGACGCCACCCTGGCCCAGCGCGAATGGAGCGCCTCGCTGTCCGGCCGGTTCAGCTCCTGGTCCCGGGATCTCTGGGGCCTGACCGCCTCGGACAGCGCGCGCGGCTACATCAACTGGGGCGGTCCGCAGGGACCCATCGAATGGCTGGACGGCACCCTGGCGCCGTCCGCCCCGGCGGGTTCGCTGCCCTTCGCGCCCCGCGAGTGCCTGGCGGCCCTGCGGCGGATGCTCGCCGTCGGCGGGGCGCGCGTCTGGGGCCGCTACGGCTTCGCCGACGCCTTCAATCCGCAGACCGGCTGGGTCTCGCCCGACGTCATTGCGATCGACCTGGGCATCACCCTGGCCATGGTCGAGAATCTGCGGAGCGGATTCTGCTGGAATCATTTCATGCAGGCGCCGGAGGCGCGGCGGGCGTTTGCCCTGGCCGGCTTTGAGCGCGACTCGCCGGACCGCCCCTTCCGGAGCCCGATCGTCGCCCGCGCGATCCGCCTGCGGGAGCATCCGGAGCTCGCGCAGTCGGCGCTTTTCAACGCGACCGTGGTGCGGCGTCCGCACCTCCCGGTCCCGTCTGCGGTCGCCACCGTGGAGCCCGGCCGCGCGCCCGCGCCAAACCCGCAGCAGTGACGCGCGGGGCGCGGCTGTCCGGCTTGCCTGCGGATGGGCGGGCGGACCGCTTCAGTCCAGCCAGTGGATCGCGATCGGCACCTCGACCGACGGGGCCATGCTCTGGTGCACCGGGCAGGCGTGCGCAATCCGCTCGAGCGAGGCCGCGGCCTCCGCCGTCGGCGGCCGGGGCAGCCAGAGCTGGGTCGCCAGCCGGGCGATGCGCCGCGGGCTGTCGGCCGACATCTCCTTGATCACCTCGAAACGCGCGCCGGCCAGGTCCACGCCGAGGCGCCGGGCCGCGATGCCCATCGTGGTCAGGATGCAGGTGCCGAGCGCCGTCGCCACCAGGTCGGTCGGTGAAAACGTCTCGCCGCGACCCTGGTTGTCGACCGGCGCGTCCGTTTCCAGCGTCCGCCCCGACGGCCCGTGCGCCGCCACGCAATGCAGTTCGCCCCGATACTCGCCCGAGATCTTGACCATGGGAACAGTGTTGGCGCGGGCGCCCGCGAGGCAAGTCCGCGACTGCTCCCGGTCCCTTCGGCGCGCCGAACGCATTCCGGGGAATCCAGATGCCCTGCTTCGCCCCGCCCCGCGGAGCTTCGCAGGGCGCGCCATCCTTCGCTCCCCGCCCGTGACCGCTCAAGTCCGCCGTTTCCTTTTCCTGGCGTGCCGTCCGTAGCTCCACGGGAGCGAAGGATGGCGCGGTGGGCGGGACTCGAACCCGCGACCGGCGGTTTAGAAAACCGCTGCTCTATCCGGCTGAGCTACCACCGCTTGAAACCTGTGGCTGACGGGATATCTGTCCCCCTCCGCATCGACAAGGGAAAAGCCCATGCCCTTCGGCTTCGTCAGCGTCACCTGCCCGTCCTGCTTCCAGCAGTTCGAAGTCGCCGCTCCGCCGGCGGAGGAACTGCCGGCGGAGCTCGATTACGACTGCGAGATCTGCTGCCGGCCGCTGGTGATCTCGATCCGCCGCGACGGGGGCGGCGTGGTCGCGGAGGCCCGGGGCATCAACGAGTAGTGCGGGCGAAAATGGCGGTTGTGCCGCGGGCGAGACTGCACTTGACTTGCCTAGTTCGCATTCTACGTTCGCCCTCCTTTCCTGGCACGGGGTGGTAGCTCAGCTGGTTAGAGCGTCTGCCTGTCACGCAGAAGGCCGCGGGTTCGAGTCCCGTCCATCCCGCCATTTTTCGCCGCCGGCGGGAAATGCCGCGCCGAAGCCTGAAAGGCGAAGGCGGGCATCCCGATCCGCCCTGCCCTCACCGCGCCGCCCGGGTGAGGAGCTGTTCGAAATCCCCGGCCGCCTTCGCGTCGCCGGCCTTCCGGGCCGCCGCCAAAGCCTGGCCGATCAGTTCGCGCGCCGGCACGCCCGGGGCGGATTCGACGAGCGCGTGCAGCAGGCAGCCGGCCTGGTCCAGGCGTCCTCCCTCGACCGCCTTCGTGATGAGCGCGGTCAGCGCATCGCTGTTCCGCGGACGGAGCGCGAGCGCGCGACCCAGGTGCTCACGCGCTCCGGCCGGGTCCCCCGCCGCCAGGAGGCAGAGACCGAGGCTCCAGCGCGCCGCCGGAAAGTCGGGGTTGAGGCGCACCGCCGCGCGGTAGGCGGCCACGGCCTCTTCACGGCGGCCGCCTTCCTCAAGCAGGGCGCCGAGGTCGAAGCGCAGTTCGGGCGCCGCGGGGCGCGCGGCGATGCCCTTCTGCAGGACGGCCACCGCCTGCGCGGTGTTGCCCTGTTTTCGATGGACCCGCGCGAGCGTCGCGTAGAGCGCCGCGGTCTGCGGTTTCGCCGCCAGCCCGGCCTCGAGCGTGGCCATGGCCCGGTCCGGCTCGTTGAGCTGCAGGTAGACGTTGCCCAGGGCGTCGTAGGCGAGTTCGTCGCCCGGCGCGAGGCGCACCGCCTGCTGGTAGAACGGCAGCGACGCCTGCAGCTGCCGTGCCTGCTGGCGCGCGCCGCCCAGGATCTCGAGGCGATAGGCGTCGAAGCTGAAGGCGTAGACCCCGGCGAGCCAGGGATCCTCCGCTTCGCGCCATTCCCCCGTGCCGCCGCTCAGCTTGCGCTGTTCGGCCGCGCGCGCGGCGTCGCCCAGGTTGGCGTAGACTTCGGCGAGCAGATTGTGGGCGCTGGGAAAATCGGGATTGTCGCGGGCGATGGCCTCGAGGTATTTCAGCGCGGTGGCCCGGTCGCCCCGCTGCAGCGCGATCCGGGCGAGGCCGAGCCGGCCGTAGGGATCGCTGGGCGCGAGCGTCAGGCGCCACTCGTAGTGGGCGCGGGCCGCGTCCAGCTCGCCCGCCTTGAGCAGCAGGTCGGCCAGCTTGATCCGGACGTTCGGGTAGTAGGGCGCCAGCTGGAACGTCCTTTCGAGGAACGCCCGCTGGCCGTCGCTGTCGCCGAGCTTTCCGCAGGTGTCCGCCAGGTCGTACGCCCACCGGGCGTTTCCCGGCTCCAGCGCCAGCAGGCCGCGCTCGACCTGGTCGGCCTGGCGGTAGCAGTCGTTGGCGTGATAGAGCGCGGCGAGCTCGCCGAGGGCCGCGACGGGCTGCTCGAACCGCCGCGCGGCGGCCGTCGCCTCGCGCACCCGCGCGGCGTATTCGCGCGGCCAGGCCGCGAGGTCCGGCACCGGCGGCACGGAGGCGGCCACCACGGCCGCCCGGGCGCGCTCGCGCCATTGGTGCCAGAGCAGCCACGCGCCGGCGGCCACGCCGGCTGCGAGGCCGAGCGCCACCATCCGTTTGCGGCGAAAGCTCACCGCCCGCGGCCTCCCCCCGCCGGCCGGCGGTTCCGCTCGGCCGCGGTCGCCGGCATCGATCTCCTGCGGGGCCGTCGGGCGTCCATGAAAAAATCGGGCCGGGCCAACCATGTCGCCCGCGGGCCGCCGCGGTCAAGGCGGATCAGGTCTCCGCCGACGCCCGCCGGGCCGCGCCGGGGGCACCGCCGCTACGCCCCGCCCGGCCGCGCCTCCGCCTCCAGCAGCCCGCGCACGTGGGACATGGCCAGCCGCCGCCGGAACCAGGAGCGTTCGGCCAGAAAACGGAGCCGGGCCCCGACGAGGTGCACGGCGCTCGGGCCGTCCGAGAACGCGCAGACGAGGCGGGCGCGTTCCCGGACGTCACGCAGGGCGCGGTTCAGCAGATGATTCGAGCGCAGGTGCCGCCAGTGCGCGGCCGGAAAGGCGAAATAGCTGAGCGTCGGCTCGATGTACTCCGCGATCGCCACCGCCACGAACGGGAGGCTCATCAGGCGCATCGTCGATTCGATCTGGGCCGCCCGGGCGCGCGCGGCGGCGCGATCGTCCGACGCATGGATCGTCTTGAGCAACTCCTCGACCGCGGGCGACTGCGCCGTCGGCACGAGGGCCAGCACGCTGCGGTAGAACTGCAGCACGCACAGCTGATAGGCGGACCCGGGGAAAAGGGCCGCGATGCCCGCGCCCAGACCCGGCATCGGGTCGCCGATGAACAATCGCACGCCGGTCAGGCCGCGCTGGCGCAGGCCGCGGAGAAAATCGAGCCACGCGGTTTCGTCCCCGCGGTCGCCGGCGACGACCCCGAGCATGTCGCGGCCGCCCTGCGCGTTCACCCCCAGGGCGACCAGCACGCCGACGGTCTCGCTGCCATTTCCCCAGCTCCGCTTCAGGTCGGCCCCCGTCAGGAACACGTAGAGGTACCGCCCGCGGATCGGCCGGTGGCGCCAGACATCGATGCGCCGGGCGACCTTCCGGCCGAGGGCGGCGACCGCCGACACGCCGAACCGCGGACCCCACAGCGTCCGGGCGACGTGCTCCGCCTCATGCACCGAGAGGGCCGCATGGTAGACCTCGAGCAGCGTTTCCTCGATGCTGCTTTCCCCCCGGCGGCGGCGGTTGACGATCACCATGCCGACCGGAAGGTTGCGGGCCTTGGAGGCCGGTCCCTCCGCCGCACCGCGCCGCCCGGCGGGCCGCCGGTCGCGTTCCGCGTCCGCCAGCGCGGCCAGCGCCGCCTCGATGGACTGGCCCGGCTCCTCGTCCGCCGCCCTGCGCGCCCGGGCGCGGGGGCGGGGCCCGGCCCCAATCTGGGTGACCGGCGCGGCCGGCATGGCTTGGCTGGGTCTCCTCATGGGGTCACGCGGCCCTCGGTCGACTCGGGCCAGTCATCGGTGCGGAAGGGCACGGCCGGCAGTCCGGCTCCATTGAAAAGCGTCGCCTCCGGATTGGCCTGCCACGCATAGCGCGCCGCGACCGGCGCGGGCACCTGGGGGGACGAGACCACGACCGCATCGCCCTCAAGGCGCGCCTCGGCCCAATGCCACTTGCGGTCGGCGCCGGCGACCGCGAACTCCGCCGGCTTCCCGCCCCGCGCGACCAGTCCGCCGTCGGTGTGGGCGAAGTGGAGGCGCAGCGCGCCCGGCAGCCGCTCGAACGAGGCCAGGGTCGGGCCCTCGCTGCAAATGTCCCGCCCGAACGTCCCGCGGAGGGCGCACAGGGCGAGGCGTTCGCCGACGACCTGCTTGTCGATCGGATGGATGTTGTCGGCGTCGCCGGTGTCGACGGTGACGGCGAGCCCGGTATGCGGCACCGTCCTTGCGGTCAGCGCCTGGGCTTCCCGCAACTCGGCCCAGGCATCGTCGCCCGGCTCGGCGCGCCGCGGCTGGAACGCCGGGAGACTGACGATGTAGAACGGCAGATCTTCCTGTCGGAACGCGCGCCGCCAGTCGGCGATCAGCGCCGGCAGCAGCGTCCGGTACTGGTAGGCGCGAGTCGCGTTGGCCTCGCCCTGGTACCAGAGCGCGCCCCGGATCGCGAGCGGTGCGAGCGGCGCGATCATGCCGCGGTAGAGGACCGACGGCATCGTCGGGTAATTCTCATACCCGAGCGGTAGCGGGTGCGGCGGCCGGGCGTCAACACTCAGCGCGCCCTTCCAGGCGCCGGCCAGCGGGACCACCGTGCCGTCGCCGAGCACCAGGCGGAGGGTGTCGGCCGGCGATTCGAAGCCGCCCTCCGGCCGGGTCTTGAAAACCCGCACCGCCAGGACGTTCCGCCCCGGCCGCAGCACGCCGGGGCCGATCGTATATACCCGCGGATTCTCGACCCACGAACTCGCCCCGACCCACCGGCCGTTGATCATCGTGGTATCCATCTTCTCAACCACCCCGAGGAAAATCCGGGCCGGGCCCGCCGGCAGCGGGTCGGACAGCGTGAGCTCCCGCCGGAACCAGCAGACGGCCGGCGTGGCGGGCACGCCCAGCTCCGCGAACCCCCCGGGAATCCGCACCGGCTTCCAGCCGGAGTCGTCCAGCCCGGGATCGGCCCAGGTTCCGCCCTTCAGCCCGACGTCGTATTCGTCGTACCAATGCATGATGTAGTTGCCGTACTCGGGCCCGCCGGCGCGCCGCAGGCGCGCGAGCTCGGCCAGGGCGGGCGCGAAATCGTGCAGGCCGCCCAGGGTCCCCGGATCCATCCAGCATTCGGCCGGCGTGCCGCCGATGGCATCCTGGATCAGGCCGATCGGCACCGACAGTTCCTCCTGCATCCGGCGGGCGAAGAAGTAGGCGACGGCGGAATAGCCGCCGCCCTCGCCCATCGCCGCCGGCGAACAGATCCTCCACCGGCCCGGGACGGTGGCCGCGGCCGCGTAGGACACCTGCGGCGGGACCTTGAAGAAGCGGATCTCGGGATGGTCCGCCGCCTTGACCTCCTCGGCGCCGTTGCGCGCGCGGGCGAGCCCGAATTCCATGTTGGACTGGCCGCCGCAGAGCCAGACGTCGCCGACCAGGACCTCGCGGAGCTCGACGTGCCGCGGCCCGTCGATCCGGACGCGGTAGGGTCCGCCGGCCGGAGGCGGCTGAATCTGCACCTGCCAGCGGCCGTCGGGGCCGGCCGTCGCGGTCGCGGTGACGCCGGCGATCTCGACCCGGACCTCCCGTCCGGGTTCGCACCACCCCCACAGCGCGTCGGGCCGGTCCCGCTGCAAGACCATGTTGTCGCCGAAGACCGGGCTCAGGAACGGCTGCGGCGGCGTCTCCGCCGACGCGGCCGCCAACAGGGCGGCGGCCTGGACGGCGAGGAGCGCGACGGACCCCAGCAGGAGGCGCGCGGGGCGCGGACGGAACGGGTACATGGGAGGCGGCGGACCGCCGGGCGGCAGCATGACGCTGCATCGTCCCCGCCCCGGGGTTCCGGCAGCAATCGCCAGATTATTCTCTCTATAGAGTCACTTTCCCGTGGGCCTCCGGATCGGCGGGTCACCGGTCTGTCGCCATCGTGTGGTGATGGTGGGGCGGCGCCGGTCCGCCGGTGGGCCAGCGAAAGCTCCGGAGCACGATTTCGCGCGCGGCGCTGTCGCCCTCGCGGATGGCATAGGAGCGGTCCACCCCCAGGCCGCGGACGACCTGGGTCTGCCCGGTCGCCGGCCAGAAGATCTCGACCCGGACAATCTCGGTGGACTGCCCCAGCCCGATCTCCTGGCGCAACGGGGAGGCGCCGAAGCTTCCGCCGCTGCCGACGACCCGGTCGATCTCGCGTTCGCCCGTGGCGGTCCGCGCGATCACCCGGATGCCGACGCCGATCGCGGACCGGTTTGAGCGCACGCCCTCCAGCTTGAGCTTCAGCCGGTGATTGCCGTGCCCGGGATTCGCGAAGAGCTGGTTGGGATAGTGGTCGCCGGACAGCGCGCCGCCCACCACCGAATAGATGTCCTGCTCACCGTCGTTGTTCAGGTCGCCGAAGGCGATGCCGTGGCCTTTCTGCAGCTGGCCGAACCCGCCGGACGTCGTCACATCCTGGAACCGCCTTCCCTCGTCGTTCCGAAGCATGCGGTTCGGGATCAGCGTGCCGAAGGAGGGATCGCCCGTGCCGACGTAGAAATCGAGCCAGCCATCGTTGTCGAGGTCGCCGAAGTTCGCGCCCATCTCCTCGAGCACCCGGTGCAGGCCGCCGGCCGCCGTCACGTCGGTGAACGTGCCGTCGTGATTGTTGTGATAAAGCCGCGGATACTCCACCCCGGGCAACGGGGTGCCGAGGTAGTCGCAGAGGATGTCCCCCGCGTTGTGGATCAGGTAGCCGCCGACATAGAGGTCGGGCCAGCCGTCGTTGTCGTAGTCCCAGAACCAGCAGGAGAAGGAATGGATCGGCTCCGTGACCCCCGCGGCGCCGGCGACATCGGTGAACTGCCAGCGGGCCTTCGGCGAGCGGTCACCGCCGGCGGGGCCGTCGTTGCGCAGCAGGATGTTGGGCGCGCCAAAGATCGAGAGGTAGAGATCGGGCCGGCCATCGTTGTTGAAATCGCCGGTGACGACCGCCTTGACCCACGCCTTGACCGCCACGCCGTTTTCCGCCGCGCACTCCGTGAACGTGCCGTCGCCGTTGTTCCGGTAGAGCTCGCAGGGATCTGTCGTCCCCGTGTCGGGCACCGTCTCGTTGCCGATGAACAGGTCCAGCCAGCCGTCGCCGTTGTAGTCAAACCAGACGGCGGTCTGCGTCGGATGAAAGCTCAGCAACCCGGCCTCCTCCGTGACGTCCGTGAAGGTGTTGTCTCCGTTGTTGCGCAGGAGGGAGTTTGGGTAGCGCCCGTCCTTGCCCAGCCAGCCGCCCCGCAAAACGAGCACGTCGACCAAGCCATCGTTGTTGTAATCACCCTGGACGAGATTGAGCCCGCCGGTCAGCCCGGTCAGGCCGGCCGCGTCCGTCATGTCCGTGAACGTGCCGTCGCCGTTGTTGTGGAAATAGCGGATCTGGCTGTCCAGCCCCGACGCCGAGACCATCAGGTCGAGAAAGCCGTCGTTGTCGAAATCGTCCATCACGACACCGCCCGACAGGTCATCGACGTCGAGGCCGAGCAGGCCGGCGACGTCCGGGTACCGCTTGATGTCGTAGTCGGAGTTGAAGACCTCGGGCGGAACCCTCCATTCCGCCGGCACCTGATCCGGGTACTCGCCAAGCGTCATGTAGGCGATGTTGAGGAGCCACGCGGCATAAGGGCTGGGGTCCTCGTCGAGGAGTTGCCGCAACAAGGTGATCGCCCCGCGCGACCCGCGCGGATCCTTGTGCACACCGCCTCCGCGAATGGGCAGCAGGCACGAATCGGCGTTGTGGTTGAGCAGGCAGTTCGTCTGCTCGCCGATCCGCAGGTGGCAGATGGCCTGCAGAATCATCACCTTGGACCGGTCCTCTCGACTGAGGGGCATTCCTTCCTCCTTCACCAGGCGCTCAAAGCCTGCGAGCTCCAGGAGCGCATCGTCGGGGTATCCGTCGTCCAGCAGGGCGAAGGCGAGGAGCAGCTTGAGCCTGGCGAGTTCGGCCGGGGCTTTCGTCGCGGCGATCCGGCGGCGAAAAAAGCCGGCGGTCTTCCCGGCGAAATAGGGCACCGCCACCGGGTCCACATCGCGCGAGATGCTGGCCAGCCGCTCGACCATCCGGCGGGTGCTGGCCGGCTGCGGCTTGGCGCCCGGCGGATGGACCTGGTTCGCCGGGGCCGGCGGCGGCGGCGCCCCCACCCCTGCGTTGTCCGCCCCGTGCGCCACCGCCAGCAGGATCACCGCCGCCGAAACCCAGGCGCCGGGCCCGGGCCGGCGCCGGCCCGGGAGTGTCAGGCCGGATAGACCGGCCGCCGCGTTGGAGGTGAACTCTGGTCGTCCTCCCATCAGCCAAGAAACACCAGATCGACCGTTCCCGCAACGGGACCGGCCTGCTACCGGGAGACCGTCAT
>Ga0335069_10016456_pt1 | contig 10310 bp, 8 predicted proteins | sample Lox_Sample_11_FD_206714 | JGI IMG/M metagenome (GOLD analysis project Ga0335069, IMG submission 206714) | Soil microbial communities from Loxahatchee National Wildlife Refuge, Florida, United States - Lox_Sample_1.1 | ecosystem: Environmental > Terrestrial > Soil > Wetlands | place: USA: Florida...
ATCCTCGTGAGTCTCTTCGTCCCGCGCGAGACGGAGTTCTGCAACCTTCTGCGCCGAAGAAGCCGAAAACTCGCCTGGTCTGGCTCCTTCGGATCACGGCGGTAAAAACCTGCCCCACCACATAGGTCGTGAACGCCACACCGATGCAGCCGAAGAACAGGAGCGTTGCGGGCAAATGGGCGAGCGCACCGAGGGATTGGAACGAGACAAGTGGCTCTTCATAGGGCATACGATTGTTGGGCAGCGCGCGGTATACCGCGAGTATGGGGAGAAGAAGAGCACCCAGCGCTCCGACGATGAGCAGGATGCCCGGCACCAGCCCGCCCAAGACGTCGACCAGGTACTCGTGGAGGACCGCACCCCCTGAGCTAACCCATTTTGCGGGACCGCCATCTTCGTGCATTTCGGCATCATCTCCAGGCATGCGATCCCTCTCTCTCTGCCAAGAATAGTTTCACGTGCCCCGCTGTGGAACACCAGACCCAAGGCGAAGGCGAGCGTGCCAGATGCCGAAAAAACCGCCAGCGGATCGCAAGAGCGATGGCGGGATCCCTACTTGAACGGGGCCGCAACTGAGATAGCCTGGCCGTGACTTCTCAACCTCAGCAGCGCCGCCCCACCAGGCCGCACTCGCTTGTCCGCGTTGCCACGGATCGCGGCCGGCCTAAAGCGGGACATGTTCGAGCCCGCCCGCGCGTGCGCTGCGGCCGCGGGGTGGCGGGTGTCCACTCCCAGGGCCGCGCTCTCGTCTTGGTGGCGCGACCGTAAGCACTGCGACTGCTTCGCCAAGGAACCGTTCGCGCGAAAACCCGCAGTTCAACCAAGAACCCAGCGACCCGATTCAGGGACTTCGTTGCCTCGCTTTGCGAATGTCCTGCAGTTTCCCACACTTGACTATGGAGGTGCCGGTTTGCCCTTAAAGTGCCGCCGTGCGCGCTTGGTCCCAGATCTGGCGGCGATGGCGGGCGGGAATGCGGAGCGGGCAAAATAATGATGGAATAGGGGCATCTTTGCCTTTTTGATGTTGACACACAGTCATAGGTGTGCCTATGTTCAGCATCGGCGCGTCCTTCGACGCGAGGCTCTCTGAAAACAGGGTGGTCAGTCTCGCGAGCTTACTGATCGAGGCAGCTCGTCTCAGAGCTGCGCTTCATGACCATTGATCCAAGGATCGGTGGTCGCAGTCCGGGGAAACCCGCACTGCATCTTGCGGGGGACGTGGCGTCTGCCATTGATGTCCGCGACGGGTCCGTCGAGGTAGTCGGTCTCCGTCTTTGGACATGAAGTGATAGTCGCCACGCCGTATCCGCAATGTGTCCGCTTGGGTCATTTGGGCCGAGTGGACGCTCTCAGGGGTGTAAGAAGGCTCTGCGTTCCCATGCCATAGCGATCCGCGCGGCTGGCCGAGACGTGCGAGGACCTGAGATGTTCTCTGGTCTGGTCCACGTGGCAGTCACTCTGGAGGTTCGCCATGAACCGAAACGATCAGAGCCTCAAGGCCATCGTCGCCCTTCTGCGGGACGAGGTGGCCGGGGGAACGCTAGAGCCGGGGCAGAAGCAGATGCTCGCAAGATGCATTTCCGATCTGCGCCGCACTCGTCGGAGTCATGATCCGGCGAGAATCTGGGACGCGGTCGACCGCGTGGCCCGGGCGTTCCTGCGGCTCAAAACGAAGTAGCAGAAGGCAGCAGTCGAGTCCCAATTCCTACACCCTTCCTTGAGTCTCCGACGGTAATTCGGTGGCTGAAGGAAGAGTGCAGGTTCGAAGAAGAAGCAAGATCATGAACTACGCGAGAGGATTGCGGCGTGCTCGGAAGCAGGCCCAGCTTTCACAGCGGAAGCTGGCAAGCCTGGCCGGGTTCGACGCGAGCTACATTACAATGCTCGAAGCGGGCAAGCGAAAGCCCAGTATCGAGTTTATCGAGAAGACAGCGGCAGCTTTGGGCATACCCGCCAGCCTTCTGCTCCTGATGTTCGCGGAGAAGCGTGACCTCCGGGGGATCCGGCCGGGCCGGGTCAAGCAGCTGCTTGGGCTCCTGATGGCTGCCTTGGAGAAAGGCGCGCGTGAATAGTGCTCCGGTTGCGCCCAACGGTCTACGACCGTTGGTATCGGTCCGCTATCTTGGGTCTATCCTCGGCCTGCCGCCTGCAACTCTGAGGCACATTGCGAGGCATGCTGACCGCTACTACCACTCGTTCTTGATCAATCGGCCGGGTCGGAGCAAGCCGCGCGAGATCGATCCTGCGTGGGGCATCTTGGAGAAGATACAGGACCGGATCAAGCGCAGGATTCTCGACCGCTTCAAATTCCCTGGCTTCGTACACGGAGGGGTAAGGGGGAGATCTACGACGAGCAACGCCCGGCCCCACGTTGGACAACCAAAGGTCGTCAAGGCCGACATCCACAGCTTCTACGGCACCGCCACGGCGGGCGCGGTAGCGCGAGCGTGGAAGGAGCATTTTGGTTGCGGTAGGGAGACAACCTGGCTCTTAACCCGACTGACCACCTACAAAGGCCACCTGCCGCAAGGTACGCACACCAGCCCGGACCTAGCCAACCTAGTCATCCTCCCGGCAGCAGAGCGGATTTGCGCAGCAGCTCAGGACCGTGGACTCGGATTCACCATTTTCGTGGACGATATCACCGTGTCGGGGGCGGACGCTGAACTGATGATCGATTTCATCGCGCGGGAAATCGGGCGGCTGGGGTTTAGCCTATCCCGGAAGAAGACACAGGTGATGCCGAGGGGAGCGCTGCAGGTCGTGACGGGGAATGCTGTCAACCGGAAAATCTCGAACGGCGCCGCCAAGGTGCGTTCCTTCCGTCGCGAATTGCTAAAGATCTTTCGAACTGGCGATTCCCATGCCCGCGCACGACTGAATGGGAAGGTCGCCCACGCAACTTCTGTTTGTCCGTCCCAAGGTCGATCCCTCCGCAGGCTCCTGGCTAGCCTAGCGAGAGACTCGGCCGAGCCGACGATGAACATCAATGGCGCCAATCAGATTCGGGCAGCGCATTCAGCGGTCTCTGGGCCCATGTTCCCTGCTGGATCGGCGGGGCTTTCCAGGCAGACGTGATTGAGCATGGGACCTAGCACGGACACTTTTCGGCTCATGGTGGTGGTTTCAGACAAGGAGATCACCGATCGCATCTACATGCAGTGCTGCTCGCTCATGCCTGCTGGGTATCTTTCGGGCGAGTGCTGTCAAAGGTTCTTCGCCGCGGTCATGGAGGTTATGAAGAAGTTAGAGCGAGCGAAGTATCACGCGGATCGCTGCAACACCCTTGCGAGGCAACGACCGGCGGGGCCGTTCCCTGATGGACCCCAAGTCGTCCACGCTGACCTGACAACTGGCGTAGAAACAGAGGTCGAGGCATTTCTCTTCCAGGCCAAGAGTACCCTGGATTTGCTGTGCCAGGTTCTAGCTGCGGCTACCAACATCAAGGCGCATACGTTCGGGACGAAGGGCGAAAAGGTGACGAATGCTCTGAAACGGAACGCAGGCAAGAAACGCGAGCAGCAGGCCGCCGACCTGATAAGGCTCGTCACAGGCGACGAGCGATGGTTGGAACGAATGGTCGAGCTTCGTGACGAAGTCACCCATTTTCGGGCTCTGCGGTCGTCCGGAGTTCAGACTCGGAGCGTAGGTGATTCAATCATCATGACGGAGCCCGTGGACAGCCGCGGGATGCCTTTTTCTGAAACGGTAGCCACGCTCTACTTCAATCTTGTGACGTTCAGCGAAGACTTCGTGGCCTTGACGCTGGGACTGAGCATGCCTCCGGGGCTGGCCCTTCGAGTGGTTGGCCAGTCGGACCGGGCTGATACCAGCAAGCCGAAGTATGCGGTGGTGGCCCACGGTCTCAGCGAGGGCTGATTCAGGGACCTCATTCAGGGACCTCGTTGTCCCGATCTGCGATTCCGCAACGATCCCCTGTACTTATCTTGTGGAGGCGCCGGGTACTGCCCCCGGGTCCGAAGGCGCTCTGCTCAAGTCGCTACGTGCGTGTCCGGCGAATTGGTTCTCATTTGTGGGGTTGCCCGCCGGCCGGGCGTCCCGCAAACCAGCCTTCCCTGAGTGTCGCGACCGGACCGGAAAACTCTGTCCGATCGCCAAGCCCGCTAAATGGCCACTTCCCTAGGTCGCAGGCAATCCCTGGGGTCGTGGTCCGGTCGGTTTTTTAGGCCGCCAGAGCGAACGAGTTATCGTTCGCGTTTGTTTTTTGCCCGTTTTTACGAGGCCTCGGGCGCCTCGGCACGCAACCTGAGTTTTGCCACCCCCGTCGAAACTATTTCGCCCCCTTCTTTTTTAGTTGTGTCTCGAAGCATAGCGCCTGTCGGGCCCGGAGGCCACGACGGCAGTCGAGGTCGCGCCGCTCGACAGCGAGATCGTCGCACCGCCTGACGAGATTCTTCCGCGGCGGACGGCCCACGCCGCAGCGGAAGGCCCATTCCGCGTAGGGGCGCTGCTTGCTGCGGCCCTTGCGCCAGATCGGGGCAGGGCAAGCCCTGCCCCTACGAACATCGATGCGGCCGATACCGGCGGATGGCCCATTCGGCCCATTCGCGCCGCTCGACCGCGAGATCGTCCCGCCGCTCGACCGCGAGATCGTCCCGCCGCCTGAGATCGTCGCGCCGCCCGACAGCCGGATCGATGTTACCCTGCTTGCCATGCTGACCGCGCTGGTGGCCGCCGCACCCTCCCTGGCGCTGCTCACCTATTTCTATCTTCGCGATCGCTACGACCGCGAGCCGCTCTCCGCGCTTTTCGTTGCGTACCTGTTGGGCCTGTTCGCCATGCTGGCCGCGCAGGCCATGGCCGGGATCCTGGCGGACGCCGTGTCCGATGAGTGGCTGCACCTGGGCGGCGAGCCGGCGCGCCTGTTCGAGGCCTTCGTGCTCTCGGGCTTGGTCGAGGAAGTCGCCAAGTGGACGATGCTGATGGCCGCGGTCTATCACTGGCGCGAATTCGACGAGCCGCTCGACGGTCTCGTCTACGGTGTGGCCGTCGCCCTCGGCTTCGCCACGCTCGAAAACTTCTTCTATCTTTCAAGTCATGGCGTCGCCATCGCGTGGAAGCGCGCGCTGTTCGCCGTTCCGGCGCATGCTCTCTTCGGCGGCGCCATGGGCTACTACGCGGGCCGGGGCAAGTTTCCCGCCGTGTCCGCGATGCGCCGACTGCACGCGGTCTGGCGCGACCGGATCCTGTGCCTCGCGCTTCCCGTGCTTTTCCACGGTTCCTACAACTTCGCCCTCCTGCATGGGCTCAACTGGTTTATCTGGATAGCTATCACCGCGCTTTCGCTCGGCTTTTGGGCCTTCGTGTTGCGGCGAGTGCGCCGCGCCCAGCGAGCATCTCCTTTCCGGCCCAAGACCATGCTGCCTTCAGACTTCCGTGTGTCGCAGCCTCCCAGAGGGGTGTAAACTAGGCGGTCATGCGGAAAGACAAGCTGCTGGTTGCAGGAATGGCACTGGTTGCGGGCCTGGTGGTGGCGACATGCTCGAAACGCGCCGACAGCAAGACACCCCAGGCGCCGGCTGCCGTGGCCGCCGCGTCGACGTCCGATCCGGACTTCGACAAGAAGTGGGCCGAGCTGGCCAAGTCGGGCGCGGACGTCGCGTACATCGAGGACGATCGCGGCGAAGGCCTGATGGGGAACGTGCGTCGCGCTTCCCGCGTGAAGGCCGAGCCGCCGCCGGCCGAGCCCTCGGCCGCCCAGGCCGCCGGAGCCCTGCCCGACGCGCCCGCGGGCGAAGACATCCAACGCATCATCCGCGGCAACCTCGTGGCGGTTCGCGGTTGCTACATGAACATCGCGCGCACGGGCCAGGCGCGGTCTGGCAAGGCCATCGTCAGCTTCGCCATCGGGGCCGACGGCCGAGCTTCCAGCGTGCGCGTGGATGCGCCGACATTCCGTGACACCCCTCTGCCGGCTTGTGTGACCGCCCAGGTCGCGCGATGGTCTTTCCCGAAGTCGCAGAAGGGCGGAGGTGCGGTGAGTTATCCGTTCGTGTTCGTTGGCGGATAGGCACGCGCTTGCGGGAACCCTGGCGGCTAGTTGCCGCCCCGTCAGCCCTCTTGCTTCGAGAGAAGACTACTTCGCCTGCCGGTCTTCCAAGTAGAAAACCGTGATGGCTAGGCAGTGGAACGCTTCGTCGGAGGACTGGGTCACGATGGTGTCGACCACCTGGCATTGCGGGTGTTCTCGAATCCAGCCGGTGACCTTCTCGCCAAGATTCTCTCGCTCCTGGGCCATCGTGGCCGAGAAAACCTTGACTCCGTTAAAGCGTGCCGTCGTATGCGTCTGACTTTGAGCCATTACTTCTATTCTTCCTCTCCGGACTTCCTCATGCAACAACCGGTACGGGCCAGACCAATTCTGTCTCAACCTCCTGCGGCCCCGGAGCGTCCGCATCTCCCCCCGCACAGTGTAACACCGCTATAACAGGGTTTGGGTGTCAGCGGCAATCATTAAGCAAGTCGGCGATGCGGCGCATCACGGGCTGGCCGCATCGGCACCGGCTTTCTGGCTCAGGTCGAGGTATTCGAACGACAAGGCGAACGCCAGCAAGTCATCGAGAGCCGCCTGACCATCCTCCTCGGCCACCGCGCCTCCCGCGCGCAGCAAGTCGCCGCAGATCACCAGCGCGAGGCGCGAGGCGGTCCGGCCGAGGGCCTTGGTCCAGGCGGTCAGGTTGATGGACCCGTACTTGAGCACCAATCGCTGGCTGACCTCCGCGATGCGGGTGCGCACGGAAGCGGGGGTTGCGGCGATGGCATCTCGGGCCGCTTCGAAGATCGCGCCCTCGAAGCGCAGCGACCCGCGTGCGGTGGCGAGCGCGGCCATGAAATACGGGCGCAACTGGCCGCCCCCGCGCGAAGAGCCGGCGAGCCGTCCGGGTGTCGCGAGCGCCAAGGCGCGGGCCAACCTGAACCCAAGCTCCACCGGGTCGGATTTCTCGAGCAGCATGGCGCCACAGAGCAGGGCAGGCGGTTGCAGGTGGGCCATGCGCGCGTCGCCCAGGAGCACGGGGTGGCGCAAGACATTTGGCTCATGGATTTCGAGCAGGCCGCACAGGGTGCGCAGGACGCTCCGGAACGGGGCCGGCTGCTGGGTGGGCTGAACCGGCACCTCGCCCTCATCCAGCCCCACGTCCGTGTTTGCGACGGGCGGGACAATCCCGGCTTCCACCAGCAGCGCCAGCAGGGATTCAACGTCGGCGAACTCGGGAGTGTAGCCGAGGCGTTCCAACCATTCGGATGGCAGCTTGTGCAGGGTCCGAGGCAGGGTGCTGCGTCGACTTTGGTTGGCCAGCTTCGCGATCTCGCCGTCGCCCGACCCGCGCAGAACCATGGCCGCGGCGGCGATCTCCGCGGCTTGCTGTCGGCCTTGCTGCAGGAAGAGTTGCACCAGGCGCGTTCCCGCGCCGGCGTCCTGGGGATTGAGCTGCCACTCGGCGGCGATGGCGCGCGCCATCTCGCGCCAGCGGGTGGGATCCTCCGCGTTCATCTCGGCCGACTTTCGCAGAAGGCCGATGTCGTCGGGCGCGAGACGAGCGGCCTTGTCGTACGCGATGCGAGCGGAAAGCCGGTCGCCCAGTTGGTTTTCGTAGATGCGGGCCAACTCGGACCACACGCGTCGGCGCAAAGGCTGGGCACGGTCGCCGAGCGCGGCGACCAGCTTGCGCAGGAAGCCCTCGGCGCCCTTGGCATCATTGAGCCGCTGGTAGGCTTCCAGCAGAAGATCGACGGTATCGGGTTGGTCCGGGTTCAGCTCCAAGCTGCGCTGCAAATGCTTGCGCGCCGTGGCTGCGTCGTTTTCCGTGGCTGCCAGGCGGCCAAGCATGGCGTGGCCTTCCGCCAAATCAGGATCGAGGGCCAGGGCATGGTTGAGAGCGTCGCGGGTTGCGCCGGCTTGCTCTGCGCCGAGGGCGACAAAGCGCGCCCAGCCCAGGTAGGCATGGTAGAGGCCCTGGTCCGGTCGGGCGCGCACCGCGGCCTCGAGCTTGGGCAGGCACTCGGCGATCTTGTCCGCGTTGAGAAGAGCCATGGCCTCGCCGAAGGCCAACTCGGCACCCAAGGGATCCGTGTCGGTCGAAGCAGCCGGCGCCAGGGATCGATCGTAGTTCTGCCGCAGTTGAGGATTGGCCAGGGTCCGGGCCGCGTGGTCCAAGGTCGCGCGCAAAGCCTCCAGCTTGGCCCGGTCGGCCGCATCCAGCTCGATCTCGGAGACCCCCGCCGGCGAAAACTCGGCGGTCTTGCTTGCGATCGCCGACAGGATCTCCGCGGTCGAGGCGTCGTGGGGCACGCCCAGCGCCTCGTACAGCGACTTGCCTCGAACGGTCAGGTAGGTGCGGATGATGGCCTGTCGCCAGACCTCGCGCGGCGAGTTGCGACCCGCTGCCGAGGAGCCAGCGTCTTTTTCGGGCGCCAGGGTGAAGGCGCGCAAGGCGACGTCCATTTCGCCGGAGTCTTGCTGCTCGGCCTGGCGAGAGAAGCCCGCCTCCTGTTCGGGCGAGGGCGTCGGGGTTTGCGGAACGTGACTGAAAAGCTCGTCGGCGGTGTCGCTCGGGTCGCTGTCGATGAACTTGCCCGCCTCCGATCCCAGTTTCTCCAGCGACAAGGAGGACTGCCACGCGTTGGGCACGGGGGCTTGGTCGGGTTCGCTGATCGGTTCGCCCAGCTCAGCCAAGCCGCTTTCCAGCAGGGTGTCGATGGCGGCGATGACCAGGTGGGCATCGTCGCGCAACGCGAGCGAGCCCACGCTGGCGCCGGCTGCCAGCACCTGGGTAATCTCGGCTCCAAAAACCGCCTCGAAGGCGGGGCGATGTTTGGCGAAACGTCGCGCGAGCGTGATGGGGCGGGCGCCGTTTTGGTCGAAGCGGGTGACCAGCTTCTCGGGCGAAGCGCTGCGCAGCAGCCCCATGAAGATGGTCCGTTCGATGTCGAGCTCGTGCTCGATGATGCGGTCGCCGAAGGTGTCGCCAGGGATGAAGCTCCAAGTCCCCTCATCCCAGCGCAAGCAGTCGATGACGCGCTTACGGACCTGCGCGGCCAGACACTGCAGCACCTCCTCGGGTGAAAGCCAGCCCAGCTCGATGAGCACGGCGCCCATCTTGTGGCCGCGGGCCTTGGTCTCGGCGAGCAGGTAGGCAAGTTGCCGTTCGTCGATGATGCCCTTGGCGCACAGGAGAGTGCCCAGGGCCTCCTGGCGCAGATTCGAGTCGGCGGCCACCACCCTGCCGTCACGAACATAGATCTCTTTCCGCACCTTGCCTCGGACCAAAGCCAGCGCACCGGTCTGACACCCATCCGTCAGATCGAAGAGAAGCCTGGCCACTCCGCGCTCGGCCAGCGATCCCGACGGCCCTGAGATGGCTCGCGACGGGGCGGAAGGTGGGAAGAAGCGGATGGTTTCAGTCCCGTCTGCGGCGGCCCGTGTGGCTGGCTCCGACATCACTGGGCCGGGGGCAGGCCGCAAGCAGGGACCAGGCGTCGGCGTGCGCGCCGGAGCGGCTTCGGCGGGGAGAGTCGGCGCGGGCGTGGGCAATCGTGGGGCAGCGGCCACGGGCCGCGGAGTGTTTCCCGACGGGCCCGCTCGGCCTCCGCCGACCGGCGCCGGCGGCCGTGGCCCCGGGTGCGGCGTGGCCTGCCCGATCGAAACCGTGGCTCCGCTCGGCTGGCCCAGGCAAGCCAGTATCGCCTCCACCAGCTCGGTCCGGGAAAATGGCTTGGGCAAGAAGGTCGCATGGACGTCCTTGCCAAGGCTCGCGGCCAATGAGGCGTCCTTGTAGATGCCGGATATGACGATGAGACCGACGTCCTTGCCAAACGGGGCTTCGCGCACGGCCCTACAGAAAGCGAATCCGTCCATGCCGGTCATGATGAGGTCGGTGACGATGACCTCGGGGCGACTGTTCACGAACATGGCCAGACCCTGCTCGCCGCTCGCCGCCTGCTCGACCCTCGGCGAGAACGGCCGCAGTCGTGCATCGTCGAGGATGGCCCGCTCCATAGCATTGCGAGCCATCGGGTCGTCGTCAACCAGCAGGACCGTGAATGCCATGACCATCACCGTTGGTCGGCGTGCGAGCCTGTTAGCAGGCCACGCGGACCACGAGCTACCTTACTTATCGCGGTCGTCCGGCGTCAACCCGCCTGGGCCCTTGGGGGCTTGGGGCTGAGCAGGCAAGGCACCCTTTGCGTCGGGCATCGGGGCCAGACCCATCTTGGCCTTCAATTCGGCCAGGGCCGTGTCGGTGCCCGGGCTGCCCGCTTCCAAGGCCTTGAACTTCTGCTGCAAGGTA
>Ga0335069_10016458_pt1 | contig 10309 bp, 6 predicted proteins | sample Lox_Sample_11_FD_206714 | JGI IMG/M metagenome (GOLD analysis project Ga0335069, IMG submission 206714) | Soil microbial communities from Loxahatchee National Wildlife Refuge, Florida, United States - Lox_Sample_1.1 | ecosystem: Environmental > Terrestrial > Soil > Wetlands | place: USA: Florida...
GAGAAGGCCCGGGCCGCGCTTAACCAGAGCCGGCGCCAGACCAACGTGCGCGCCCGCAGCCGAGTTTTGCTGAGCGCATGAGCGCGTCAGCCATAAGGGTGGGGAACACGGGCGCGGGGAGCTGTGTCCGCGCGCGAAGGCAATAAGCCTTGGCGCGCGCACACGGCTCCCCGCGACCCTTTGCTTTCAATTAGCGATGACAACCGCCATCCCGTGGGCTACAAGTCTCAGAGCCGAATGTCCCTAACCCGAATGCTTCACACACCCATTGAGGCTATCACGGACTGCAGGGTAGGGACGCCTCGCCGAGGCGTCCGCCGCCGCCACAACACGGACGCCTCGGCGAGGCGTCCCTACCGGGCTGGAAGGTTCGGGCCAACCCGCACTCAATGAAGACGACCCTCGCCGCCGTCGCGCTCTGCCTGCCCATGCTCAATTCCACCTCCCAAGCCAAAGCCCCCGCCCTCGCACCGGACCTCATCATCATCAACGCCGCCGTCCATACCATGGACCCGGCCCGGCCCACAGCCGAAGCCGTCGCCGTCCTGGGCAACCGCATCGCCGCGGTCGGCACGACGGAGGAGATTCGCCCGTTGGCCGGGCCCGCGACGCGGGTCATTGATGCCGCCGGCAAGCTGGTCCTGCCGGGCTTCAACGATGCGCACGTGCATTTCCTCATGGGCGGGTTCTCGCTCTCGAACGTGGACCTGCGCGAGGCGCAGTCGCCCGAGGAAATGGCCCGCCGTCTCCACGACTATGCGCGCAAGCTGCCCAAGGGCCGCTGGATTCTCGGCGGCGATTGGGACCACGAGAGCTGGCCCGGGGCCCCGCTGCCCACCCGCCAGATGATTGACGCCGCCACGCCCGACAACCCGGTCTGGGTCAACCGCCTCGACGGCCACATGGCGCTGGCCAACAGCCTCGCCCTCAAGCTGGCCGGCGTGTCGCGCGAGACCAAGGACCCGCCCGGCGGGGTGATTGTTCGCGACCCGCAAACCGGCGAGCCGACCGGCGTGCTCAAAGACGCCGCCGAGGACCTGGTCGAGCGCGCCGTGCCGGAGAAGTCATTCGAGGAGAAGCACATCGCTGCCCGGGCGGCCAGCGAGCATGCCGCGCAGGTCGGGGTGACCAGTGTCACGGACATGTCGGCGGGGGACGACGTGGGCCTTTACCAATACATGCTCGAGCGTGGGGAACTAAAGACGCGCATCTATGCCATCCGGTCCATTGTGTCCTGGGAAACGCTGGGCAAGGCCGGCGTGCGCGCGGCCTTCGGCAGCGACATGCTACGCATTGGGGGCCTCAAGGGCTTCGCCGACGGCAGCCTCGGCTCCTCGACCGCCCTGTTCTTCGAGCCCTATAGCGATACGCCGAACACGCGCGGGCTGCTCTTCGACCAGATGCTGCCCGAAGGCATCATGCTCCAGCGCGTCATGGCGGCAGACAAGCGCGGCCTGCAGGTCATGATCCATGCCATCGGGGACGAGGCCAACAAGCGCATCCTGGACATCTACCAGGAAGCCGCCGCCGCCAACGGGCCGCGCGACCGCCGCTTCCGCATCGAGCACGCCCAGCACCTGCGGGCGTCGGAAATCCCGCGCTTCGGCAGCCAGAAGGTCGTCGCCTCGATGCAGCCCTACCACGCCGCTGATGACGGGCGCTGGTGCGACAAGCGCATCGGGCCCGAGCGCTCGAAGGGCACGTATGCCTTCCGCTCGTTGCTCGAAGCCGGAGCGGTGCTGGCGTTCGGCTCGGATTGGACGGTAGCGCCACTCAACCCCATGCCCGGCCTGAAAGCCGCCGTGACCCGCCAAACTCTCGACGGCAAGCATCCCGATGGCTGGCACCCCGAGCAGAAGCTGACATTGGACGAAGCCCTCCACGCCTTCACCGTCGGCTCGGCCTACGCCGAGTTCGCCGAGCACGCCAAGGGGTCGCTCGCCCCCGGCAAACTGGCGGACCTGGTCATGCTCGATCGCGACCTTTACCAGACCCCCGCGGAGCAAATAGACCGGGCGCGCGTCCTGCTGACGCTCGTGGACGGGCGGATCGTCTGGGAGGCGCGGTAACCGGAGCGCGAGCCGTTCCCGGCTCGCAGTCCATTCCAGGGGCGACCCCGCCTGCGGTAACGCTGGAGAGAATCTGCTTGCCAGACCCACCTCGCGAGGTCAGAATTCACGCCAAGGTAGCGCAATCTAAATACGTTAATGCCCTGTCTGCCCGCCGCCCGGCCTCTGGAAAGAGGCGCTGGCGGGACATGGCGTGCGGTGGCATTTTAATGGCAACCATGAACTGGCAAGGAACCAGGCGGTGGCAACGCCACCCCTGCGCGGGCCCCTCCGTAAGGACTGGCAGGCCCGCTGACCGGCGCAAGCTCGCGGCGCTCTCGGCCGCCGCGGCGCTGATCGGTGCGGTGTTTCTGCTCAGCTCGTGCGCCACCACGCCGCAGGCCACTGTCGCGGAACTCCCTCGGTTCCACAGCGCCGCCAACGCCGACCTCATATTCCGCTATTTCTCGGACCAGGTCAGCCATGTCGAGAAGCCGCTGACTATGGAGGGGCCGTTCCTCGTGGCGTGTGAACGGACCACCGTGCTCAAGCTGGCCGCCGGCCAGCCGCGCCACGAACTCGCGGTCATCCTGTTGATCCATTACTTCAGTCCCCCCGAGGAGAACCGGGTCAAGCTCGCCTGGAGAAGCGACCTTCAGAAGCTGGGATACAAAGACATCGTGTTCCTGCTGGCCGGTCGCACCGGGGAGGTGGACGGCTTGCCAATCCTCCCGCCGCCGCAAGAGAACCAGGCCGTCGCGCAGCAGTAGGATCCGGGAGCGCTTGGGGCAGGGCAGTTCTGTTCTGCCCAAATCCGAATTCCGAAGCACGAAATCCGAAACAAATCCCAATGCTCCAATCTCGAATGCTCAAAACTTGTCTGCAGCGCTGCCCGCCTTGTCTGCCGGCCCTCGACGACGCCCCGGAGTCAGACAGAAATGCCCGCGCCCCAGCCACGTTTCCTTCATTGCTGGTTTGAGCCTTGGGATTTGTTTCGGATTTCGTGCTTCGGATTTCGGGTTTCTCCTGCTGGACGCCCACCTGCCCCCATCCCGCCCAGCACCCTTCGCCCGCGCGTGACAACCGGCCCGCTGCTTGCTAGATTGCTGCCCGGCCTCGTGGCCGTTTACCTGAATTGACCTGACTCCAAGCTTTATGCGCTCTGACATCATCAAGAAAGGCGCGGAACGCGCCCCCCATCGCTCGTTGCTTCGCGCCACCGGCTCGATTGAATCCGAGGCGGATTGGGACAAGCCGTTCATCGCCATCTGCAATTCCTACACGGACTGCATCCCGGGCCATGCCCACCTCAACGAGGTCGGCATGCTCGTCAAACGCCTGGTCCGCGAGGCCGGCGGCGTGCCCTTTATCTTCAATACCATCGGCATTGACGATGGCATTGCGATGGGCCACGGGGGCATGAAGTATTCGCTGCCGTCGCGCGAGCTGATCGCCGACTGCGTCGAGTCCATGCTCCGGGCGCATTGCTTCGACGGCATGGTCTGCATTCCGAACTGCGACAAGATCGTGCCGGGCATGCTGATGGCCGCCATGCGCGTCAACATCCCGACGGTGTTCGTCAGCGGCGGGCCGATGGCAGCGGGCGTGGCGCAGCAGGCGGCCGAAGGCGACCTCCCGGCGCACCTGCGTCCGGCCGTGCAGAAATCAGACCTCATCTCGGTGTTCAAGGGAGTCGGCGAGCTGCAGGCGGGCAAAATTTCCGCAGAGGATTTGAAGAAACTGGAGCAAAGCGCCTGCCCGACGTGCGGCTCGTGCTCGGGCATGTTCACCGCCAACTCGATGAACTGCCTCTGCGAAGCGCTGGGCATGGCGTTGCCCGGCAACGGCACCATCCTGGCTGTCTCGAAAGAGCGCGAGGCCCTCTACGACCGCGCCGCCCGCGCCATTGTCAAGCTGGTCGCGGCAGACCTCAAACCGCGCGACATCGCCACGATCGAGGCTTTCGACAACGCCCTGGCGCTCGACGTCGCTATGGGCGGCTCGACCAATACCGTCCTGCACACCCTGGCCATCGCGCGCGAGGCGGGCATTGCTTACGATATCAAACGCATTGACGACATCTCGCGCCGCGTCCCCTGCGTCTGCAAGGTCTCGCCCTCCTCCAATTACCACGTGCAGGACGTCCAGCGGGCCGGCGGCATCCACACCATCCTGGGTGAACTCAAACGCATGGGCGCACTCACCCCGAGCTGCAAGACCGTCACCGGCAAAACCATCGGCGAGAACATAGACGAGTGGGACGTGCGCTCGGACAAATGCACCGACTGGGCCCGGGTCTCGCGTGTGGCCGGCTGCTCGGCCATTGTGCTCGACCCCAACGACAAGCTCGGCCCCGCCGCGCGCACCGCCTCGGGCAATCTCGCGCCCAAACCATTGCTCCACTTCCCCGCCGACCCGCGCGCCGTCACGCTCTGGCGCTTCGCCGCCGCCTTCAATACCAGCGACGCCGCCACCGCCGCCGTCCTCTTCGCGGATGATGGCGAGCTGGAGGTTGATGAGACGACGACCTGGAAAGGCAGGCCCGCCATCGAGGCGGGGCTAAAGGCAGGGTTCGCCGAGGCCAAGGGCATGCTCCGCGCCGAGCTGGGCCAGCTCAAGGGCAGCCCGGTGCTGGTGATCTGGCAGTATGCCAAAGGCGGGGAGAAGAAGCTTTACTGCCTGCTGCGCACCGGACGCTTGCGCAACTGGCAGTTCAGCAAGCTCTACCACGACCGCCGGCTCGCCCCGCTGAAGGAAGTGCAGCCCTGCGGCCTGATGCCTTACGATTCGGCGTTCATGTTCGACGCCAACGATTGCATCCGCACGCGCGACACGGCCTACAGCGCGGACGGCGGCCTGGCCATTCTCTACGGCCAGCTTGCGCCCGACGGCAGCGTCGTGAAGACCGCCGGCATCAGCGAAGAGTTCAAGAAGAACTGCGGGCCGGCCTTCGCCTTTGAAGGCCCGTGCATCATCTTCGAAAGCCAGGAAGAGGCCTGCGAAGGCATCCTCGCCGGCAAGGTCAAAGCCGGCGACGTCGTCGTCATCCGCAACGAAGGGCCGCGGGGCGGCCCCGGCATGCAGGAGATGCTCTCGCCGACGAGCTACATCGTGGGCATGGGGCTGGGAGACAAGGTGGCGCTGATCACCGACGGCCGTTTTAGCGGCGGCACCGCAGGCGCCTGCATCGGGCATGTGTCCCCTGAGGCCGAGGAGGGCGGCCCGATAGGCTTGCTCCGCAATGGCGACCGCTTGCGCATAGACTTTCCCAACCGCCGCATAGACATCCAGGTGCCCGAAGCCGAGCTGGCTCAGCGCAAACAGACGTGGACGCCAGTGAAACGCAGCCTGACCGGCTGGCTGGCCCGCTACCAGAAGCAGGTAAGCAACGCCAGCCAGGGTGGCATACTGGCTGGGTGCTGATACCCATACCCTGAGCAGAAGCCCCAAGGCCGAAACCCGAGCCGAAGGGCGCTTAGTTAGCGCGTAAGTCACGCGGCGGTAGTCGCTTACAAAGAGCACTTCGCTCCGGTCGGCCCAAATCAAGCCGCAAGGCCCGATCTCGCACCAGACTCGTAACTGCCGATCCCCATGGTAGTTCCGCATCCCCATCCCCACCCACCCCGTCACCACACCGTATCCTCACCATATCCTCACCGTAGTACCTCTAATAGCCTATTAGAGGTACTACGGTGAGGATATGGAGTGGTGACGGTGTGGTGACGGCGGAGTCGCTGGGCGCTCCGGGACGTTGTCACTCACCCTGCCCAACGCTCAAATGCGACGTGGTCCGGTTGACAGGGCTGGGCTAAGAGTAGAACGTCTGAGTAATCCCAGTGCGTCGCCGGTACCCCCTGGCGCTTTGGCTCGGCCCACAGGGATGGTGGAAGACTGTCAAAGGTATGCGGAGCATTTTGCGCCCCGGAGCGGCGGAGGGACATTGGCTGTCCGCATCCGCACGCCGCGCTTTGCGGCGGTACGGAGTGGCGGCTATCGCGGTGGCTGTGGCGGCGGCGGCGCGGTTCGCGCTGGAGGACGCGCTGGGAGACCGGCTTCCTTATATCACGTTCTTCCCGGCCATTGCGCTCGCGGCGTTGATCGCCGGAGGGCGGGCGGCGCTGGCCACGACCGTGATGTCGCTCGTCTTCGCGGAGGTTATGGTGCTCCGGCCTGCCGAGCATATCAGGCAGCCGAGTCATGCGGATTATATCGGCGCGGCTTTGTTCCTCATGGCCGGTGTCCTGATCAGCGCGATTGCGGGCATCCTGACCCGCGCGCGGGAGCGGGAGCGGGCCGAAGCCGAACGCCGGCGGGCGGCGGAGGAGGAGGCACTGCAAAGCCGGGACCGCATAGCCGCCGACCTGGAGGCGATGACCCGGTTGCAGGAGATCAGCACGTTATTCGTCAGGGAAGGCGGCCTGGAGCCGGTTCTGGGGACGATCGTCGAGGCCGCCAGGGAGATTGCCGGGGCTGACTTCGGGAACATCCAGCTTCTGGACGAGCGGACGGGCGAGCTGCGGATCGTCGCGCAGCAGGGGTTTCAGCAGCCCTTTCTCGATTTCTGGAACCGGACCGCCGCCGGAGAGGGCAGTTGCGGCACGGCCATGCAGAGCTGCGAGCGGGTGGTGGTGGAGGACATCGAGCAGAGCCCGATATTTGCGGGCACGCTGGGGCTGCAAGTTTTGCGCCAGGCGGGAGTGCGCGCCGTGCAGTCCACGCGGCTGGTGAGCCGGTCCGGCATGCTGGTGGGTGTCTTCTCGACGCATTACCGTAAGCCGCAACGGCCCGACGGGCGCGCGCTGCGGTTGCTGGACCTGCTGGCCCGCCAGGCGGCGGACATCATCGAGCAGGCGCAAACGCACGAGGCGCTGCGGGCCCGCCGGGCGGAGCTTGAATTGATCCTGAGCCGAACGCCTTTCATGCTCACCCGCTGCAGCCGGGACCTGCGCTACCTGTACGTCAGCCATGCCTATGCGGAGATGCTGGGCCGCAAGCCTGAGGAGGTGGCGGGCAGGCCAATCATGGAGATCATAGGCCCGAAGGGATTCGAGACGATCCGGCCACATATCGAGGCGGTGCTCCGAGGCGAGCCCGTCGAGTATGAGGCGATGGTGGAGTTCAAAGGGCTGGGCCCGCGGCTGCTGTCGGTGGGCTACGTCTCTGAGAGGGATGAACGCGGCCAGGTGGTGGGTTGGGTTGCCTCGATCGTTGACCTGACCGAACGCCAGCGAGCCCGCGAGGCGCTGCGGCGGAGCGAGGAGCAGTTCCGGACCCTGGCCGATTCCATGCCGAACCTGGCCTGGTGGGCAGGGCCGGACGGCAGCATAACCTGGTACAACCAGCGGTGGTACGAGTACACGGGCAAGCGGCCGGCGCAAGTGCTGGGCTCAGGCTGGCAATGCCTGCATGACCCGCAGTTGCTGCCCGAGGTGCTGGAACGTTGGGCGGCCTCCATTTCCGGGGGCCAACCCTTCGAAATGGAGTTCCCGCTGCGCGGCGCGGATGGCCGCTCTCGGTGGTTCCTCACCCGCGTCGTTCCGGTTCGCGATGGCAACGGCAGAGTCAGGCGCTGGTTTGGCACGAATACGGACATCACGGAAATCCGGGAGGCGCGCCTGGTGCTCAAGCGCAGCAACGAGGAGCTGCAAAAGCTGGTCGAGGCCCGGACCGCGCGGCTGCAGGAGCTGGTCGCCGAGCTGGAGCATTTCTCCTACACGATCACCCATGACATGCGCGCGCCGCTGCGGGCCCTGCGCGGGTTTGCTGAAGTCATCAACGAGGCGGACGATGATTGGTCGGCGGCGGACCAGAAGCGGTTCGTGCGACGGATCATCACGGCGGCGGAGCGGATGGATTTGCTGATCACCGACGCCCTGAACTATAGCAAGGCCGTGCGGCAGGAATTGCCGCTGGGACCGCTGGACGTGGGAGCGCTGGTGCGCGGCATGCTGGAGTCGTACCCGGAGTTCCAGAGCACGCACGCGGACATCCGCGTGGAAGGGGAGCTGCCGCCGGTCATCGGCAACGAGGCGGCGCTCACCCAATGCTTCTCGAACCTCCTGGCCAACGCGGTGAAGTTCGCGGCGCCTGACCGCAAGCCGCAAGTGCGGGTGTGGGCGGAGCGACGGGACGACTGGGTACGGTTGTGGGTCGAGGACAACGGCATCGGCATCTCGGAGACCATGCGCCCCAGGGTGTTCGACCTGTTCTCGCGGGGTGCCAGCGCCCGGGCCGGCACGGGCATTGGCCTGGCGCTGGTCCGGAAGGTAGTGGATCGGATGGGGGGCAGAGTGGGCGTGGAATCAGAGGAGGGCAAAGGCAGCCGGTTCTGGGTGGAGCTGAGGCCGGAGGACGCCGGTCGCGCGTTGACTTCCGGGCTGGTTGTGATTCCAGCCTGGAGCGTGGCCGCGCCAGGCCCCGCGCCGACAGCGGAAGGCGGTGAAATCCAGGCAAGCGCGCCGGCCAACACAGCGGCGGCGTAGGATCGAGCAGCTATGAACGGAGCGAATTCGATCGTGCTTTATGTCGAGGACGAGGAGACCGACCGCTTCCTCATGGAACGCGCTTTCGCCAAGGAGGGGCTCCAGGCCGTGCTGCGGATGGTGGAGCACGGTCGCGCCGCGATTGAATACCTCTCGGGCGACGGGGCTTACGCCAGGAGGGAGGATCACCCGCTGCCCGGAGTTGTGCTGCTGGACTTAAACCTGCCGGAGGTGCACGGCTTCGAGGTGTTGAAGTGGATTCGGGCGCATCCCGTGCACGCCGGCCTGCCGGTGGTTGTGTTTACCTCTTCGGAACGTCCGGAAGACCGCGAGCGGGCGGCCTTGCTTGGGGCCAACGAGTATTGGCAGAAGCCAGGCTCGCCCGCGCTGTTGCGGGAGGTCGCGCGCAAGCTGCACGATCGCTGGCTCTGCGCGGGAAGCCTGGAAAGCGCGGCCTAGAGGCGGACACAGATCAGGCTTACGGTGGAGACCAACCACAGGCCCTCGGCCGTCGCCTCGCCCTCCAGGCGCTGGAACACGCAGTGCAGCCGCGCACCGTCTCCCGTCGCCGCCACGGACAGCCCCTGGCCGTGATAATCCGACCCCGCCTTGGCGCCGATCTGCTCCCAAGGGATGGCAGCGGCCTTCTTCGCAGGGGTCTGTTGATGTGGAGCGCCTCCGCGTCCGGCGCCGCCGGCGCCGCGAAAGGCGGCAGTAATGCGGCGCAAAGCACCGTTCGGAAACAACTTCTAGTCAGCATAATAATCCTTGTGTCTCAGGCACTTAGTCTTGTTCTCCTCACTCCATTTCAATGAAGCGGAAATAGAGTTGTCTGGAGGCGGGGTCGTAGGTGTTCGTGTAGGTGAGCACACCGAACGGATCGAACTGATTGGTCAGGACGGGTGTCCAGAGGCCGAAGCTCTCGGCGACGTTGGTGCTGGAGTACAGGACGAAGTTTGTGCCCGGGTCGCCACCGATCCCGTTGAGCGTGAGCCGTCCGCCGGAAATGACCGGCAGGCAGAGCCTTAAGGTATCGGACAAGCCGTTGACGGTGAGACCATAGGTGCCGGTGTCGGCCAGGTAATAGCTGCTGACCAGCACACCAAACGTGCCGCAGTTGGTCGCGGTGTAGGCGAGGTTCCAGATCGTGCTGTCGCCGCCGGCCGTCTTGAGCAGCGCGCCCGTGGGCCCATAGAGGCGCAGATTCCCCTGGAAATTCGTCGAGTTGAGCTGAATGCTGATGCTGTCGCCAGCGCAGGCGGTAAAGGCCCAAAGGTCCAGATCACCCAGGCTGAGCGCGCCGGTGTACTTGCCGGCCCCGGTCATGGGTCCGCCCTGATCGCCGCCAGGCACGCCAAAGGCCTCCGGGAACTGGGCCAGGTGCAGCGCGTAGGTGCCAATGCCATCCCGGTAGTAACTGCTGACCAGAACGCTGAAGGTGCCGTTGTTGGTGGGTCTGTAGTCCAGCTCCCAATCTGTGTCGTCCCCGCCCGAGGTCTTCAAGAACTCCCCATTCGGGCCGTAGAGGTTCAGGTTCCCCTCAAAGTTGGTCGAGCCCAGGCGCAGCACGATGTTGTCCCCGGCATTGGCGGTAAAGGTCCAGATGTCCAGGTCGCCCAGGGTGAGCTTGCCAGTGTAATTGCCCCCGTTGATCATCGGGCCGCCCTCGTCGCCCGCCGGCACAATGAACGGTTCGGGGAACTGGGCCAGGTGCAGTGCATAGGTGCCGACGCCGTCCCGGTAGTAACTGCTAACCAGCACGGTGAACGTGCCGCTGTT
>Ga0335069_10016459_pt1 | contig 10309 bp, 11 predicted proteins | sample Lox_Sample_11_FD_206714 | JGI IMG/M metagenome (GOLD analysis project Ga0335069, IMG submission 206714) | Soil microbial communities from Loxahatchee National Wildlife Refuge, Florida, United States - Lox_Sample_1.1 | ecosystem: Environmental > Terrestrial > Soil > Wetlands | place: USA...
GAGTTGCCGAGGAGCTTAGTACGGGAACGGCTCTACTTTCCACTTCTCGTACACCTTGGCGTCAAGGAAAAGCTGGAAGAGGTTGGGATCGAGTTCGCCATCCTTCACCGCGAAGCCGAGAATCTCTAGCGCGCGGTCGGTTGTGACGGCCTTCTTGTAAGGACGGTCCGACGCCGATAATGCGTCGAAAATGTCGGAGATGGTCATCATTCGCGTCTGTAGCGGGATCTCAACTGCCGACAACTTGTACGGATAGCCCAGTCCGTTGAGTTTTTCGTGATGGCCGCGAGCGATGGCGGGAATAGCGCGGATCTCCGTCGTCCATGGAATCTGTTCGAGAAAGTTGTACGTGTGCACGACGTGCGACTCGATTTGTCGCCGTTCGGCATCGTCGAGAGAACCCTTGCGGATCGACAGTAACCGCACTTCGTCGTCCTGGAGCAGAGTGAGGTCGCTGCCATCCATGTCACGCACCGCGCGCTTAGCGATGTCGTGGAGGCGGTCGAAGCTGCCCTCGGGCAACACCGTGGGCTCGTTCGAGTCGGAGATCATTTTGAACTCTTCATCAAGTCGCGCCAGTCCCGTGGCGAGTTCCTCTTCCAATTCCGGTGCGATCTTCTCGAACTCTTCACGACCCTTTTGCATGAGTAGTTGCAATTGCTGCCGCAGAGCCTCGGTCTCCGCGGTGCGCTTGGCGAACTGGAAGCGCCGGAAAATCAGATCGAGTTGCAAAGGATAGAGCTTCTTGGCCTTGACCAGAACTTCTTCGCGCACGCCGACCTTGCCGAAATCGTGCAGCAGCGAGGCGTAGCGGATCTCCTTCATCTGGTCGCGCGTGAATTTCACCTCGCGATAAAGCCCGTCAGGAGCGCGATCTGCGGCCTCGGCCAATGCCACTGTGAGATTCGCCACACGGAAGGAATGCCCGGAAGTGGTGGGGTCGCGAGCTTCAATCGCCGTAACGGAGGCTTTCACGAAACCCTCGAACAGCTTCTGAATCGCCTGATACAGCCGGCTGTTTTCCAGTGCCACTGCCGCCTGGCTGGCGAGGGAAACGACCATTTCCTGCAAGCGCACCGGGAACGGAATCACTTCGGCCGCCACCACCTTCGCGTTGGCGAGCTTGATATTGAAGTCGCGCTTGGCGTTGATTAACTGCACCACACCCAGCACTTCGCCCTTCTGATTGCGCATGGGCACGGCAAGAATGGAGCGCGTGCGATAGCCGGAATCCTCGTCGAACTTGCGGTTGATCTGGTAGGGGACGCCGTCCGGGACGTGATAGGCATCGTCGATGTTCACCGGTTCGCCGGTAAGCGCGACATATCCGGCGACGGACTTGTCGCTGATGTCCATCACGACTTCGCGAAACGGAATGGCGATGCTGTCGTTCTGCGCCAACTTGAAGCGAAGAATTTTGCGGGTGTTCTGCTGCTTGGGGGTCGCGACCTTGACACCGTCGATGACAACTTCTTCGTCAGCCTGAGTCTTGTCCGTTTCGACTGGCTGCTCTTCCACCAGATAAAGCGACCCGGCATCGGCGCGGGTGATCTCGCGCGACTTGGTCAGGATCATCTCCAAGAGCTTCTCGGTGTCGTGCTCCGCGGAGAGTGCTGCACCGATCGCGTTCAGCTCGTGGATTTCTTTCGTTGCGCCCGCCAGTCGCTCATTGACATCGCGGCGCGTCGCGAGCAGGTGAATATGATCGAGGGCATTATCGATGGTTCGCTCAACCAGTTCCGGTGGAGTATCGGGCGGCAGGTAGGCGTACACGATACCGTCGATGCGAGGATCTTTGTAACGGGTGTCGGAAAGCGCGATGACGCGCACATTGGGCGCACGCAGCAGAGGCACCTTTTCGGAGATCATCCGCTCGAGCGAAGTGATAACGAGCGTTTCCGATTCGCGGCCCTTAGCGAACTCTTCGAACGACAGGCGCAGGTAATGCTGCAATCCGGCGAGCGAAGCGCGAGCCACTTCGTCGCCCGGAAAAAACACGACGGCTGGCAAATTGCGGAATGTCGCGTTCGCGACGCCACCTGGCGCAACCTTCGTGGTAGAACTCATGGTTCCTGCCTGACTTGACCCCAATGGATCGCAGCCGACACACCGAGACGGCAAAATTCCTGGGCGAGTGGCTGGTCCGTAGCCGCTAAATATAGCGCAGCGGCACCTCGGAGCGAAAGCGAGTAGTTGCCCTATTTCCGGTATCGAAGGTGCCAGCCAGCCGTTCGACGATGCTTTCAAAACCCGACTTTTTCGGGCAAGAACGCATTTCCATCAGGGCACGTGGCATAATGTTCAGCACCCGGGGTGATATCGATACTCCTGCCGTTGGGACGCGGCGATCTGCCGGCGTAAGAAATGTCTATTGCCATTGGTGACGTACTCGGTGAATACGAAGTAATCGGCGAACTTGGCGCCGGAGGCATCGGCAAGGTTTACAAGGTGCGGCACAGCATTTCGCATCGTGTCGAGGCCCTTAAGCTTCTGCGTCCCGATCAGCTCGACCATCCCGACATGGCAGACCGGTTCGTGAAAGAAATTCGCGTCCTCGCCAGCTTGAACCACCCCAACATTGCCTCACTACACACGGCCTTCCGTCATAGCGATGTGCTGCTGATGACGATGGAGTATGTCGAGGGCGAAACCCTGAGCCAGAAGCTGCGTCGCGGCAGCGTCGACATTTGGACTGGGCTCAATTACATCTCGCAGGTGCTTCAGGCACTGATGTATGCCCACGAGATGGGCGTGATCCACCGCGACATCAAGCCGTCGAACATCATGATTTCGCCAGGTGAGAAAGCCAAACTGCTCGACTTTGGACTCGCCGTCAGCGCGCTGGATGCCGAGCGCTCGCGTTCGGGTTCGATCGTTGGTTCGCTGCATTACATGTCGCCTGAACAGGTGCGCGGGCACAAGGTGGACGCACGGTCCGATCTGTATTCTGTCGGGATCACGCTCTACGAAATCTTGACGGGAAAGCTACCCATAACTGGGAATACCCAATACGAAATCATGGACGGCCACCTGCGGCAGCATCCGGTACCGCCGCGGGAGATCAATCCGACGATCCCCGCTGACCTTGCTGGCCTAGTGATGTGGGCGATGCAGAAGGACCCGGAAGTGCGCGTGCCCTCAGCGCGGGAATTCCTGCAGGAACTCGACGCAGTACGACTCGATAAGACCATCGCGATTCCTGCCTCGGCGTCGCCGCTAAGTTCGACAATGGCGAACGCTGCGACGATTAGAACGGTCGTTTCCGATACTCCCCGGCCAACACCGCCTTCGTATCCGTATTCGGGGAACGAGGCAACGAGACAAGTTGCGCGCCCGTCGGGTGGAGTCGCGACCAAAACGGATTCATCCTCCATTACCGGACACTCGCCCGAATTGATCGACAAGATATCGAAAGAGTTGGCGCAGTTTGTGGGGCCGATCGCTCGCGTGCTGGTGAAGAAAGCCGCCAAGCAGTGCTCGAACACCCGCGACATTTACGAAAAGGTGGCGCTCGAAATCGAGTCGATTGCCGATCGGCAGAAATTTCTCAGTCACAAGCCGCGGGCGTAGAATTTTCGATCCGGATCTCCGGCTCCACTTCCACCGGGAATTTCACCGAGTTCGCAATAAAGCACATCTGGTGCGCTTCGTGATGGAGCGCAATGGCTTTGTCGCGGTCTCCTGATGAAATGGTGACCTTCGGACGCAGAACGACGCGAGTAAATTCACCGGAGCCGTTCTCGTGTTCCCGCATGGTGCCGTGAGGCTCGTCGTGGTAGTCCGTCAACACGATTTCGTTAGTGGCGCAGAGATGTAAGTACCAGAGCATGTGGCAGGTGGAGAGCGAGGCGATGAGCAATTCTTCCGGATTGTAGCGAGTGGGATCGCCGCGGAAGGCAGGGTCGCTGGAACCCGGGATCTCGGGGCCACCATGTTTGGCAATCACGTGATCGCGGCGATAGGAGCGGTAAGTCCTGGTGCCCTCACCTTCGTTGCCGGTCCATTTGATGCTAACGCTGTAGTGATGCTGCTTCATAGCAAACCTTTGCCGTCCCGGTTGTGCATCCATTCTTCCGCAACTCGTTCGCCCTCCTCATGGTCATCCACAACCAGGATGAGTTGGTGATTGTGGTCGCTGTACATGACTTCAATGTTGATGCCATGTTCGGCCATGCGACGCGAGATCTTTCCCAACTGCCCCGGTTCCTCCTGGTTCAGACGCACGACGAGTGCTTCTCGTTCGGCGATGACGCGGATACCCGCCTTCTCCAAAGCTGCTCGAGCCGTCCTTCCGTCTTCAAACAAGAAATGGGCCGCCACCTCGCCATTGGCCAGCCATGCTCCACCACCCTCGATGCTGACGCCAGCTTTTCCGAGCGCCTCGCCCATGTCGGCAAGGGCCCCGGGCCGATGCTCCAACGCAATGGTCAAGTCTTTCATGCTGACTATTTCAGCCTGATCCTGTCTACTTGTCACGCGGAAACAGTTCGGTCATCATCGAACTATGAATGCAGAGCCCGACCTCACCCGCCTGGCACGCACGATAGGCGATCCTACCCGCATGCGCATGCTGCACCTCCTGATGGAAGGCCGCGCCTTAACTGCCAAGGAACTGTCTTACGGAGTCGGTGTAGAACCCGCAACCGGAACGGCGCATCTGCAGAAGCTCTTAGCCGATTCGCTCGTCGCGGCGCGCGTGCAAGGCAGACATAAGTATTTTCGACTGGCTTCTGACGATGTTGGCCGTTGTCTGGAGGCGATGATGGCGGTTGCCCTGCCTGGCCCGCAATCGCCAGTCAGGCGCACTGCAATGCAGGAAGCTCGGTTCTGTTACAGCCATCTCGCTGGCCGGCTCGCAATTGAACTCGTTGGTGTATTCGTGGCGAAAAAGCTGATTCAGACGAGTGGCAAGGAGTTTACGCTCACGTCCAAGGGCGAGCGCTGGTTGGCCAACTGCACGATTGATGTCGGTTCTCTTCGAAGAAACCGGCGTCAGTTGGCGCCGCTTTGTCTGGACTGGAGCGAGCGAAAGGAACACATCGGCGGAGCGTTAGGCGCAGCTATTGCAGAGAGTTTCGCAGAAGAGGGTTGGGTGAAGCGCGAGCGAGATTCCCGCGTCGTGCATGTGACAGCCGCTGGCGTACGGGCTTTACGGTTGCAGTTTGGGATTCGGTGGCCCTGACTCACTGCGCGGGAAGCGTGTACTCCAGGTCACAGGAGTGTTTCCCGTCGGGCGCGATGATGATGTTCATCGTGCCGGCGATTCCCTCCAGTTCACCTGTGCCTGAGCCGGGAACTACCGCGATCGTGAGGGAGGGTTTACTGGCCTCCATCAATCCGGTGTGGTGCAACAGGAACGTGCCCTTCCTGCCGTTCACAGTTCCGGTCACTTGCTCGATGGCTACGTACACGCCCGACTGCTTCGGATCTCCGGCGCTCATCATTTCACCTCTGCTCGTTCCTTCGATGTCACCGTGAAACTGTTTGTCGATCGACATGCGAGCGGGGACAAATCCGGCGCTCTCGTCGGGTTTCAATGGTGTGATCTTCACGTCAAAACTTCCTCGGGCGTGGTGCGTCATCACGGTCTCTTTCTGGGCTGGAGTCTGAGCGCTCACCAGCGCTGCACCGAAAACGAACAACAAGGTCACGAAGCGAGTCATCGATGCGAGTCTAACCTACCTTGGGGTAATTCTTCTTCTGCCCTTCGAAAATTTCGCGGACTCTCTCCAGGGTATCGGTCTGCTGCGGAGTTTTGTCGGGACGCAGACGCACGATGCGCGGAAACCGCAGTGCGAATCCGCTGTTGTGCCTATCTGACGCCATCACGGCATTGAACGCGACTTCGATCACGATCTGCGGCTCGACCTCGTGACGCCAGCCTTCGTCGCTGATTGTGTGATTCAGGAACCACTGGGTCATGTCGGCGATCTCGACATCCGTGAGCCCGGTATACGCTTTGCCCACGTTGAGCAGCGTTTCGTCGGTCTCCGACGCACGGACTGCAAACGTGTAATCGCTCAGAACCGAGGCGCGCTTGCCATGACCGAACTCTACCGCAGTTACGACTACGTCGAGCGTTGCCAGTTCGCGTTTCAACTTCAGCCATGACTTGCCGCGGCGTCCCGGAGCGTACGGCGAGTTGATGTCCTTGATCATCAACCCTTCGTTGCCGCGCTCCAGCGCCTGTTCGAAAACCTGTGCCAGCTCTTCCGCGGAATCAACGCGTGTTACGGGCGCTCGCAGTACCTGTGCCGCCGGCGCCGCTCCCACGACGGGCTCGAACGCCAACTGCCCCTGCGCGCCGCGCGTGCGCACGCGCGCTCGCCCGCCGGGAAACTGCACTGCTCGCGAAAAGATGCGGTCAAGCGTTTCGCATCGTTCGTGCAGCGGCTTGTCGATGGATAAGTCAGCATCTGCGTAAAGCACGTCAAAGACAACATACGCCACCGGGACTTCCCGCATTAGCGTTTGCGTTACGGCTTTGCGCCCCAGGCGCTTTTGGATTTCCGTGAATGGCAGCGCGCGACCGACATCGGTCGAGTTCTCCGGACGATGCCACGCGACGATTTCGCCATCGAGAATCACCTCGCCCGGAAACGCCGCGAGCGCATCCGGCAGCTCGGGAAACGACTCGGTGATCTCATCGAGCGTGCGCGAATAGATTCGTACTTCGCCTCCGCTCACATGGGCCTGCGCGCGAATGCCGTCGTACTTGTCTTCGACCTGCGCGTGCTCGAAGTACTCGAATGCTTCTTCGGCGCTCTCGGCCGGACTTGCCAACATGAAGCCGATCGGGTGAAACAACCGCATGCGCGCATCGCCGAGCCGATCTTCCGCGGCAAGCCGAAGAGTCTCCGCGATGTCTCCCAGCAGCATATTCGCCCGTTGCACCTGCGCCGGTTCCTCCCCAAATGCCGTTGCGATGGCTTCTTCCACGAGCGATTCGCGCAGGCCCATCCGCAGGTCGCCACTGATGATTTTCACTACGTACTTGGCTTCGAGCGGCGTTAACTTCTCCAGCAGCGCGCGAACTAGGTTCGCTTTCACCGCGGCGCCACGGGTGTCGGCGATCTTCTCGAGCGCTCGCCGCACATCGATGACGCTCATGGAACTCGTCGGGGGTGCAACGTTCAGCAACAGATCATGTGCCGCCGACCCCAGATCGCCATATTCGCGATAAGTCTGCGACATCTCTGCGTCGGATTTATGTGCAATTTCGCGCACTACCGACCACAACATCGTGCCTCCTACCTGTAGCGTCTTCTCTTCGTAAGCGGGAAAGGCACGACCCGAAAGAAATATTGCGGATGAAGCGGCCTCTTCCGTCGGGCGCGATTGCATGTATTCGGCGACGATACGAACCTTCTCGTTCTTCTTCGTCGTTGCTGCGATCGCTTCGCAGATTTCAGCCAGCTGCTGCATGAGGATTCGATCTTATTCGATGCGCCGGAGTTTCCGAAGTTCGCAATCGTGTGCCTGCACGCAACCCATTACGGTTGCCTGCCCTCTGACTAACAAAATGGTTTTGTAAAGGGAGGAACCACATGGCAACGAAAAAGAAATCGGGAAGAAAGAGCAGCAGCAAAAAGAAATCGAGCAGCAGTCATCGCAGCGGTTCCAGCCGCCCCAAATCACACAGCAGCTCTAAGAAGAAATCGAGTTCGCGCCGCAAATACGGACCGAAGGCAAAGAAGGAAGTTCGCACCGAAATGCATCACCTGAAAAAGGGCGAACACAAAAACCGCAGGCAAGCGATCGCGATTGGCCTTTCCAAGGCTCGCCGCAAGGGCGCCAAGGTTCCGCCGCGCCAGAAGGCCGCCTGAATGCCGATCAATGCGGTCATTTTCGATATCGACGGCACGCTCGTGGATTCGGTTGATCTCCATGCGCGTGCCTGGAAAGAGGTGTTCGAACATTTCGGTTACAACATTCCGTTCGAGCGAGTGCGACACGAGATCGGCAAAGGATCTGACAAGCTGATACCCGACCTGCTCGGACCCGAGGAAGCCGAACGCGTGTTCGACCAACTCGACCAGTTCCGCGGCCAGCTTTGGAAGAAGAAGTACTTCGGCCAGGTCAAGCCATTCGCGCAAGTGCGCGAGTTGTTCCAGCGAATTCTCTCTGACGGTAAGGAAATCGTGCTCGCTTCCTCGGCCAAAGAGGACGAACTCAAGAAGTACAAGCAGATCGCAGGAATCGACGACCTGGTGAAAGACGAAACTTCATCCGATGATGTCGAGAAGTCGAAGCCATCGCCAGACGCGGTCGAAGCGGCACTCACCAAGCTCGGGGATCCTGACCCAGCTACGGTAATCATGATCGGCGACACGCCGTGGGATGCAATGGCCGCAGCCAAAGCCCATGTCGCTTCGATCGGCGTATTATGCGGCGGATTTCCCGAGGAAGAACTGCGGGCGGCAGGTTGCATCGCCATCTATCGCGATCCCGCCGACCTGATGGCGAACTACGATTCTTCTCCGCTGGCGCACAGAGAAACGCGGGCGGCGTAAAGCATTAGGTGATGTCGAGGTAGTCGTCGATCCATTTGCGGACCATGTCGCGCCCTGGCTGCTCGGAGGGTTCAAAGCGGATTCCGACGCTGGAGTCTGCTGGCCTGACCCAACAGACCACGCCTTTCACCTTGATGCCTGCCCGATTCGGCAGATCGAACGTGACTTGTAGATCGTCGTTGATCGCAAGCTTTCCCTTGTAGCGCAACGACATACCACCGCCGCTCACTTCTTCCGTGTTGCCCGTGATGTGCTGCATTCCGCTTACACCTTCGATTTTCACCACGATCGGAATGCGGACGTACCGGCGAAACTCGTTAACGATCAGCAGATGGGTGGCGCGGACGGCACGCAGCGCGGACTGCCGGTCCACCGGTTTTTCCAGCAGCACGTTAATGCCATACTTGGAGTAGCGGATGGCCTCGCCAATGCCACCGCAGATGCCGAAGATTACCACGCGCCGATTGGAACGGGACTCGCGCGCCTCCTTCAGGAAGGCCTCAGCTCCATCCCCGAGCCAGATCACCGCCGCATCGAATTTTTCCTTGTGCAGGCGGGCGGGGTCGTCGAGTGACACCGTTTCAATGCTGAATTGCCGAAAGCAATCCCGCAGAATGTGGTTGGTCGAAGAGTCCAGTTGAATAAATGCAGCACGCGCCGCCGCTTTTTTTGACACTTTCGTTCCGGAAGAGACCGACATGGGAGACTAAATAACTTTCCAACGCTATTGTCGCTGCTCGGTTACGTTAAGGCAATCGGCGAACGGCCAAGCACATCGGTCATGTCTGCTGTGGTGCGATGTCCTTGCCAACTGTTTCATTTTTCGGGCGCCTGAACTTCGACACCGTCACCAGCATACGGTCCCGCTAAGCGGTCCCGAACGCCTGGAGGGCGGCAGCTTCGTCCTCGTAAGTTTCGAACAGGTTAAAAACACCGGTGGTACGCATGCAGAGCACGGCGATCTTCGAAGGACTGACCAGCTTGATCGCGCCACCGCGCTGGCGCAATGCGGTTTGAAATCGAACCAGCGCGCCAATGCCGCTGGAATCGATCATGGGCACCTCGGCGAGATTCAGGACGATCTGATTCCCGCCGCCGTTGAGGATCCCATCGATTGCTTCCCGGAACTGATCCACCCCATCGCCTAAAGCAAGCCGGCCATTGGGCCGAACGATATCAACCGACGCACTACGGCGCATGTCAATGACCACAGCGTCTCCCCACCACCTCGCGATTGACAGGGTACAAAGCCCCTGCTACAGTACGCCCCCAAACTAAGGCAAGCAGCCCGAATTTGCAAAGCGCTTTCTTTTTCCCCCAGGTCCGGGCTCGGTCGAACCATGTCCAGCACACCCACGACTGCCGGCAGCTCGGAATCGGCATTCGTTCTCAACCTACTGTCTGCTCGGGACTTGAGCACCGTGTCGCGTCTGCTCACGACCTACGCGCTCGAACTCGTGAACGCCAGCGCTGCCATCCTCTATCTGGTCGGAGAAGCAGCGCTATTGCCTAAGAGCATCGCCGGCCAGGTGCACGTCGATCAGCAGGTGGTTCCAGCGGAGGGCTCCACTCTCGCCGCGGTTCTGGCCGATCCCACCCCTCAATATTTCTCGGGAGCCGAAGTCGCCCGCGAAAGTTACGCTCATCTCGAGACCCGCCGCACCTTGCAAGCCCTGGCTTACATTCCCATTGCTATGCAGGGACAACTCGGCGCCGTCATCGAGGTGATTTCGTTCGATGATCCGCTCTCGGAAGACGATCTCGCCAACTTGGCCGCCATGGCGGAGTATGCGACC
>Ga0335069_10016461_pt1 | contig 10308 bp, 15 predicted proteins | sample Lox_Sample_11_FD_206714 | JGI IMG/M metagenome (GOLD analysis project Ga0335069, IMG submission 206714) | Soil microbial communities from Loxahatchee National Wildlife Refuge, Florida, United States - Lox_Sample_1.1 | ecosystem: Environmental > Terrestrial > Soil > Wetlands | place: USA...
CCTGGGTCGGTCGGGGCTGGCAGTACCTTTGTACACTAGTAATGGTGGTGGTGTGTACAAACTTAAAAAGCGTACACTATACTAACTCAGGGTAGTACAGGGGAGGTACTCTTGGATACAAAGTAAGTAAAATATATTTGACTTTTGTTTCTCAACTGGTAGAATCAGCACTACCCAAAACTTGTTGCAGTCCGAAAGGTACTTTCGCCAATTGGCATTGACAAGTTTAACCCCAACGAGGTGAAGTCATGTCAGTAGACGTCAAGTCCGCGATTGAGAGGCTGTACTTCCGCATGAACATGATCGGGATGTACACTGGACAAATCCTTACCGGTCAGATAGAGTCGGGATACGGTGTAAATTGCATAGTGAATCACTTCGTCGGTATGCATAGAGAGTGCCCCGAAAAGTGTGTTTCTGCAAAGATGTTTAAGGATTGGTGTGTAATGATGCGACACATACACCAAGACCACAAATCACTCACAGTTAGCATGGGTACAGGCTGCGGCAGGTTTGCTGTTACGCCGATAAACGGCGAAAGCCTGCCGACGCTTACCGATATCGTCCCTGAGGTAATTAGCAGGATTGCAGCAGAGATAGGTCTTCCGGAATCAATGCTTGCCGAAGTTAGTGAACTAAAACGGAGCAAAGTTGACCCCTCAATCAACTAGTGATTGACATACGGTAGTCAATCGCAAACCCGAAACATGGCCAGCGTATCAGGAAGTTAATACCCTGCACCACTACCCAGGGTATTTGGTACGCTGGCCGACTTACAAGGAGTACTCGTCATGCGACTAAGAACAGATTTCACGAACTTGGTGCTTGCCATCCGGCGACACGGAGGAGTTAAGTTGTCAGATAGTTGTGACGATATATTGTCTGTCGCTGAACTTAGACCATTAATTTACGATATGTATAGTTCTGGTGGCAATGCACACCTACTATCATTCGCTGTACTATTTGCCTTGTCAATGTCTGATATAGCCGATCCAATAATGGACGTACTTGAGGATATCTATGCCGTTTACAGTCCAAACGATATAGATTATGACAAGGCAAATTACTAGTGGACTTATTTAACACCAACGAAAGGCGTAGCAATGACCGAGATTAGCGTCAAAGTTGACGTACTAAAAGGAATGTTCCGAATTGTCCCCCACGAAAATGACGTAAAGTTGTATGTGGCTAGAGGGACAAACTATCATCCATTAGAATTTGAGGCAGGTTCGCTAGGTCATGCTGTAGACGTATTCCTGCAGTCTGTACACCTGCTCAAACCTACTGAAGAGTACAAACAAAAGCAGAAGGCACGGTCTGAGTTGAGCCGCCAGATATGGGAAAAGACCAAAGCCAATAAAAAGAAAGTCAGCAAAGATAAGCCTGCTGCTGCTTAAATAGACTGTGCATGTTGCACAGTTGGGTAGGGTTAGTGTAGTCACGAGAGTGTTGATTCATCCTCACGACGGGCGAAGCACTAACCCTACTCGTATCTTGTACCCCAACTTGAAAGGTGATCTACAATGTCACGACCAGACGATTTCGAAGATGCAAGAGCCGAACAGGATGAACTAGAAAGTAGAAAGTCAGCACTTGTACATACAACCGGGCAGACACTTAGTCAAGTGTTGTCAACCGCAATCAACGACGGCAAACCGTATTACTTTTGCTCACTCAAGGATGACGGTCACGAAGGTAAAAGGCTTAGAGCCAAGTACTTGATTGAGAGCGGCAATGATATTGCCAGCATCATTGAACCGAACTCGTTTGCAGTGCAAAACGTGATCGTGGCGAAGGCGTCATGGACAGACGAAGACGGAGTACCAATTACCACCCCAAAAGTGGTTCTGATTGACGAATCTGGCAAAGCAAAAATTATTATAGCTGGCGTGTGGTGTCGTGGTTTCGTTCAGTTATTCAACGAGTTCGGGCCACCACCTTGGAACCCACCCGTCGTTGTTTCTGCGAGAGAAATCAAGATCAGTGGCGGTCGTCGCTACTATCAATTGGTGTTACCATGACAGACGCAGAGCTATTAGCTGATTGTCACACTCTCGCCGGACTTAGGTTCGGCGAGATGTATTCCATCAACGAGTACGACAAGCCTGAGGGCAAGTATTATGTCTTGTACCGTTACAATTATCATGGAAAAGACGATCTTATACAGACGAAGTTGCACGGAACATACAGCCTATGTAATCTACGCACCCATATCAGGCTTAACTATTTCTATTGAGGGGTTCATGGCCACTCTGCTTAATGAAGGGGAAATTGTGCACACGGAATCAATAGACTCCTACTACGAATCAGTTGCAAAGCAGATAGTCGATGATGTGTACAGTAAGCTGCAAGCTAAGCTTGCTGTATCACTCACCGTCTACGAGGCTAACGCTAATAGTTCAAAACCTAGGTCTAAGTATTTGGACGGCATGGTTGCAAGGTATCGACACCTGACTAACTATGTTTCGTTCCTCAGAAATAACCGTGCATACTGGCGTGACGTTTTCTCAGTTCTAATAAGGAAACTACCACATGGCTGCGTCGATCTACACTTGGGTTCTGAATCAGATAAGGTTGGGGAAGGGACAGATCGAAAGCTACAATAACGCAATTCATAGATTTGGGGCCGGCAATAAGCAAGCTGTATACAATGCATGGCTAACTGCATGGGCGGGAAAGTATACTGCTGACTTATGGCGAGAGTCTGAGAACGATCCACTATTAAAGTTCTTAGAGAGTCGCCCTAGGTCAAAACAATTCCCGGGAATTAACGCATCCAGGAATGTCATACAATCATGGTTTTCTACTGCTGCTGATGGGCCGTTTGACTTCCGCATGCTGTATAAGATTCAGTACAAGGCTAACAAGAACATGGGGGTATGGACGTATCAGGCTAGCGATGAAGATACCTACACAATGGCGTTAGCTACAGCAGATGGTACGTTGATAAAAGAGTACCTGAGTAAGCAAGCTGGCAAAGTTAGTGCTCTAAATAGTTGGTTCGTTGCCTCTACTATACGACTAGGTGTATAATGTTCACTAGGCAAAGGCAGGGTAAGCGTATTACTGACGTAATTTGCATAGGCGTACAAACAGAGTCAACCAAAGCAAGCGAAACTCACGAGGTGTACCATGAGCAAGTCAAGGCTTTCGATGTTGTACATTTTCGCCCTCGACGTGGTGAATTGGTCAAGAGGGGCGATATTGTTTCTTTCGAGTGCAATGATTTGTTCAACTGCATACATAGGTACTTTGATACTGGAAACAATGTACTTATTGTATGTAATCACAGTTTACCCGTTATTGGTGGTACTGATTTCACCGATCTACTTGAGTGCGGAGATATTGTTTTGCATAAAGGAAAGAAACAAATATACAGGATTGGTGAGGGAATCGATGAAGAAATTGAGTCAGAAACATTTACAGTATCTAGTGACACTACTATTGTTAAGTATATTGAGGTTAATTCTGGCAGGATTTTCACTCTACTTGATATATCAAATTATGGAATCAAGTACATGGCAGATATATATTGCAATCTTAGCAGTAGTGACCTTAAACTTATTAGCGATATGCCTAGCGGAGTTACATCTATACGAGATTCTCTAAACGACTGCATACTGATTGCAAGGTTCATGCAAGAGTATTATGGAGTAGTGTCTAAAGGAAAACTGGGACAAGTAGCTTACAGCTATTCATCGCAAGGAATGGCCGCATTTAGAGGCACATATTTCAAGGAGGAAATAGTTGACCACCGCAACGTTGATGCTAGAATATTGGAAGGGGACTGCTATCTCGGTGGCAGAATTGAGGAATACGGATATGGTAGATACAACGGAAAGTGCTACTTGCTCGACGTTAGATCGTTATACCCATACCTGGGGGCATTTGAGCAGTTTCCAGTGGAATTACTGGAATACACAACGTCGGCTAGTGTCGAGACTGTTCAGTCGTGGTCGGAAAGCTATTCGGTATTCGCCGATTGTCACGTCGAAACCGGAGAGAATGTTTTGCCCTCAAAGTCTGCCAACGGACTTTCTTTCCCGGTTGGATCGTTCCGAACGTGTCTTTGCGACTGTGAACTAGAATACGCTATACGCAAAGGATTGGTAAAGAAGTTATACAGGGCAGCGAAATATCGCAAGTCTAGCGTGGTGGACGTGTATAGCGTCGCCATGTTAGATATGCGATCTTATTATAAACGTAACAAAAATAAGTTGGCCGAATTTATAGTAAAGGTAATAACTAACGGACTGTGGGGCAAATTTGGCCAGCACGGTTACTACTGGGAAAGCGTCGATGGAATAACGCCTAGTGAGATATATGGAGGATTCTATCGGTACGATCCTGTCACTAAGACAAATAGACGTTATCGCGTCATAGACGGAGAAGTATCAGTTTTGTCTTCGTCGTTATTCGTGCCCAATACATTTACGCCAATTGCAGCATCGATTAACGCCAAGAGCCGTATGTACATATGGCATCGCATGCGTCGTGCGGGGTTACTAAATGTACTATATGTAAGCGTTGATGGAATTATAGTTAATCAAGAGGGGTATTATAACCTAAAGCAAGATATTAGCAACGACGAACACGCTTACGGAATGTTTAAGTTGTCAGAGATAGGGGAATTTTGTCATATCCTGGGTCATGGCATTTACATGATCGGCGAAAAGGTTTGCTATCAAGGTATGCCAAGGTACGATGAAAAGCGATATACAGGTTTCTGGTCATGTATGCGTGATAACAATCCAATTCATGATATAGACGTTCATATGGGACGCAAAGTAGTTGCGTCACCAATGACAAAAGACGACAGGGCTAGTGTTATTATGCAACAAGACTTGCCTTGGCAGTTCATCTATCCAAATAGGTTGGCTGAACCGATTGCTGATACGCTGCCTGAGTTGTTGAAGAACACCCCGGCTTTGCTGCACCAGCCAGAATGGCTTGAATAGCCTTAGTTGCTGCTACGCTTTGTGCTTTGCAGTTTTGGCCAGGGCCACATTGCAGCCTTGACGGAGCAAGCTTGCCCTTTGATTTCCTCTTAATTGGTCTGTATTCGATGTTGTCCATTGTGTTACCCTGAGAACCAGCCGACAATATAACGATCTTGATCCTCTTGGGGGATTTCCATGAAGGTCATACGGTCAACCGCTTCGGTTAGCGTCATCTGTCCCTGCTGAACCCATTTTCCCATCTGCGATATAGAAGAATAGGCTTTCAGTTCTGTTATTGCTGTTCGCTTAGCTTGTCTCAATTCTTTTTCTAGCTGTTTAGCCTTTTCGGCCTGTGCTTGCTGAGACTTTGCTAGTTTTGTTTCCTCTATCAGTACTTGTTTCTGTATGTCCATGTTTGCAGCTGCTAGGTACAGAGTAGTGTCCTCGTTGCTTAGACCTAGATTTGAAAGCCTCGTCTTTGCATCAGCAAAGCTTATGAACCCATCAGTTAACCATTTAATAACAGTCTGTATAGATACTAGTCGCCTAGGCCTGCTCAGTTGCCGTTGCCATAGTATGACGTAATTATTTGCTCTTATATCTGTCAAACCTCCTGCAACTAACTCGACGTACGCACTAAGGCCGTCGTACAAACCTAGAAAGAACTCGCCTTTGACCATCTTGACGTATGCTGCTACACGTTCGCGTTGTATATGTAGATCAATCGCAACTAGTCTACCTTCTGCTATCTGTTCGTCCATACCCATATTTACGACCGACTCGTAGGCTGACGTTCTATCTATTGCTCCAACCTCGTAAGATTTGAAAGTCTCTTCTATCGCTTTTCCCCAGTTGTCTTTACTTTCCTGCTCCTTATCCTTACGCTTCTTTTCGTCTCGCTGCTTTACACTCCATTGCATCAATAGGTCAACGTCAGCATCTACATATCCGTTGTCACGATATTGTTCGCGTAGTTCTTCTGACGATATTATTCCATCGTTGAACAGTCTGCGAAGGTCAATCCTGCCTAGCTGCCTGAACGAAATCCCGGCCAGCCAACTACGTTGAGTGGGCACATAATCGTTTGACTTTAGTAGTCCAGTTAAATCTGAAAAAGTAAACTCTTTTATGTCCGGAACCATTGCTTTGTAGCGGTCAAGTCTATTTGACCTAAATCTGTGGTAAGATTCATATGCTTGTTGTGGCGACATCAATGTCCAGTGTGCAATCCAATACGCCAACGGTACGTTAAGTGGCTGTGCTTGGTTACCGTCACCTAGAGTAGTGTTTTCACTTATGCCCAGTGCTTTTAGCCAAGGCAAACTGCTTGCTATTGAATCATATTCGTCACGCAGTCCAAGCCTATCTTGGGCCTTGACGTCAAACACATCACGCACCAAAAACCTCAGCATATCTGTTGGTGGAGGTATAAACTGAGTAGAATTAAGTATCTTAGTTGCATCATCCTCATAACATCCATGCACCCTCCTTATCCTATCTATCGTGCTTGTTTTTGTTGAATACCCTCTATAATAATTATTGATAAGAGTATCCATGTCAAACTTAGCGTATGATATGTCCATCATAGCTAGTATGTTATTGTCTGGAACCTTATAATACTTCATTAAGTCTTTGAATGTATTATTATCTATTATTCCTGAATAATAAGCGTAATACACTTGGTCTATAGTTAGTTTTGGTGCCTGAGCATATAGATAATTTGCAATTACTTGACTAGTTATTTTTTGCTGTGGTGTTTGGCCAACATCGCCAGCAAATATATTTTGGTGTCCCAATCCTCTATAATACAATGCACCGTCAAGTCCACCGAATAGGTATGCGTTTGTTAACATACCCTCTTCTGGCATAAGAGTCTTTGACAGATAATTTATACCATAATGTGCTGGCAGTAGTAACGGATCGACTAACGAGCTAGCGGCGTTAGCACCTTTGGCAGCTAAGAACCCTCCTAATCCTCCCAGCATGGCAGCAGCAAACGGTATCGGCATAGCTTACTATCCTTTAGGCGAACGAAGATGGAGGGGTAACAGAGTCAAGAGACACTATACTAGCTGGAGTTATGCTATTTTTGGGTGCGTCAGATATATTTGCTATCCATGCTTCGTATGATACGCTTCTTAGCGAAGGTATATTTGCTACAGTGTTAAACCTCTCACGAATCATATTCTGCCCCTCGTCAGTGTATATTGATATTCTGTCAGGACTATTTCGCTGATAAGGAATAGATACTACTGTATTAACTTGTTCAAAACAGTCTTGCTCGCCAGGTGACGGCATTGCCTCTAACTTGGCGTTAAAATCTAGTGTAGATAATGTGTACCTACGTCTATCGAACTTCATTTGCGTAACAATATCGGGAGAGAATTGTATACTCTTTCCCATCTGGTTATACCATTGGCTCTCCCACTCGTACGTCAATGCGTAATATTCGTTTGCCCATGTTCCAAGTATAGAACATTGATTTTGGTTAGTATTTACGCCATTGCCGTTACCATTATTTCCATCACCTGTGCCATTGTTTCCTTTATCTTTCATGCAATTTGGATCGACGCCAACCTTAATCCATTTACCTGTTCCATCGCATTGATATATTGAACAGTCCGTTGGATCAATATATTGGTCTCCGGGAGTGCAATTGTTAGGCGGTGTCGTTCCATCTGTTCCACCACTGCCAGACAACGATGGTGTACTTGGCACGTTAACAACCGGCGTACCTGACTCTGGGATTATATCGGCTACTGGTGCAGAATCTATAACTGATTCAACTTGTGATGTGTCGGCTGTCACAGTAGAGCCGATTGCAAGTTGATTATAATCTAAAGCCTTTTGCGTCTTGTTTATTATTCTGCCTATTCGTTGCTGCTCTTTCTTTATCTTGTCGCCAACTCGTTTAAGTATTGTTCCGCCAGCAAGAGTTAGCCCTTGCTGGAGATGGTCAAGCTTTGCTGCGGTGTCGGCAGTAAACTCTACAAGTATATCGTCTGCCCAATCAACTATTTTCATAGCCTTGTCTATGTTGTCCAACGAGCCAACAATAATAGGCTTTGGTGTTTCCATCACTTAGCGATCCCGAAGGCGTCTAGTATATTTTCAAAGTACGCAAGCTGTTCCTTGCTCTTGTTTAAATGTTCAGTGTAAGGAATACCACTGTCAACAAGCTTCTGTATTATAGTGTTGGCGTCTACAGCACTATAGTAGGCGTCTTTTAGTATATTACGCTCGTCGTCGTTAAGTAAGTCTGCTGTTGTCATGGTTATGGCCTGCTTTCTATAAATATAGTCTCACATACATATAGTGCAGCCAACGCACCTAGTCCCGTTAGTGCAGTAATATCGTTTATTGCTGGCCCCAACAAATCCCATTGAAACGGCGTCATTACTGTAGGTACTCCAAATGCGGCGTTGGCAGTAAAGTCCAGACCGTGCACTGTAACGTGAAATGTTCCTGAAGCTATTACTATCAGGTTCCTTCGATTACTATTTACCGGTATGGGGATAGACACTGTACCGTCGGTCGCCGGACTGCCTGCGTACAGCACTCTGTAACCTAGATTTGAGGGTTTCGTTGATTCTACGATCATGGTTAGTCTCGCTAGAGGAAAGTGGATTCCATGTTATCTCTGTCACGTTGAATACGCTACCAATGTTGAACCCTGAAGAGAATACAGAACAACATGTAAGGATATAGTAATGATCCCAGTGCAGAAATAATTCTGCCGGTGACGATACGTTGATAACGCTCGAACCATTACCTACTTGCTCCAACAGATATTGTGGATTTGCAGCCGCAATTGGTGGTACTACGGTGATCCATAACATTACCCGCCTATCGTTGTGACCTATCAACTGATTTACGTTTGCAGTAGTAGTTACATTTACACTGTTACGTGCGTACAGTTGAGGGGAGTACGGCAACGTGACGCTAGTTAACACTGTCGTACTCCCTCCCTACCCCAACTGGTAGACTAGATAGCAACTACGTCAAGCCAGACAGTGAAGCTTGCATCGGCCGCAGTACAAAATACCTCAAGTGCAGGCAAAGCCTGATTGGTGAACCTGCCTAGTTCACCCCAATTCCATACATACTGTTTCCAGAATGCACGATTTGCGATAGCGTTAATTGGCACAGTACCGGGTTTGTAAGCTTGACCCGGAATATCAAGTCTTGCGACGAGTCCGGTAGCACACAACACAGTAAAGCCCATAATCGCAAAAGTCTTGTTGGGCAGATTGTCTGCGTAAATAAGATTGATTCGAGTCCATGTTGCTGCCACTGCTGGCCCAACACTGGTAGCAAGTATACGCAAGCGTTGTCCCGATGGCGAACCACTCGCACCATCCCACAGCTGCAAAACTGCAGTGTGCGTCTGAGCAGCGGCGTCAGTATTAGTTGTCTGAACGTCGATATTCTCAGTTGCCCTTAGCAAAGTAGGATTGTCGAGCAAATCTACAGTGTTTGGATTATTACCGCTAGTGGCAGCAGTGCCAAACGGGTTTAGTTGCAAGCTAGCTGTTTGCAACAGATAAGGGGTTTGTATTCGCGGGTTACTCATGCCGACGCCGAATAGCGTTGCAAGAGCTAGCCGCATATTGCTCTGTAGCAGGATTTTGTTATTAGTAACGACGTCCTGACTAAAACCGATTGCGGTCAACGAAGCGTTTGTCGCTCCGATTGCCTGCTGAGATCGGTATAAAACGGTGTGTTGCATGGCTTGGTTGTGTCCTGTTTTGTCTAGCGTCTTTGTAATCGTGCTGGTTCAAATGCGACGGTATCGTATCAGAAAGTTGTTATTTATTCTTGTACCCCGCCATGCCCCGCATCATCTTGTCAGCACGCATGATATTCTGATTTAGGTCGCCACGAGGCGGCAATGTTGCGACGAGATTGTCGATAAACGGAAGAAGATCGTTCATTGCTTTCTTGAATCGGTCTTTTGCCGCTGCCATGCCTTGACCTAGCCGAATACTACCAACGTCTGCCGTTTTGCGTTTCCATGCGTCGAATCCGTATGCTACTAGATTCTTTGCGCGTGTACCAGCTGCTTCTGCTCGCTGCACTCCAGCTAAGTAACTTGCTCCAGCATCAGCTGCTTTTTGCAATGGGTTGTCTGTTAGAGAGTTGATCGAATCACTGTACTTGCTCTGACTTGCAGTTCCGTTTGCTACGTAGCGGTCAGCAATCTTGTTAATGTCCCTGTTCTTAGGCATGACATGTTTACCTTGTCAAGACTAATGCGTCAACTAGTCTTGTGTATGTTAGTATAGTAGTATCGCAGCAATTCGACAAGTGTACACACCACCACCATTACTAGTGTACAAAGGTACTGCCAGCCCCGACCGACCCAGGC
>Ga0335069_10016462_pt1 | contig 10308 bp, 10 predicted proteins | sample Lox_Sample_11_FD_206714 | JGI IMG/M metagenome (GOLD analysis project Ga0335069, IMG submission 206714) | Soil microbial communities from Loxahatchee National Wildlife Refuge, Florida, United States - Lox_Sample_1.1 | ecosystem: Environmental > Terrestrial > Soil > Wetlands | place: USA...
GTTTCGTCCTCGATCCGGGGCGCCGCTCGCACGCGCTCGACGACCTGGCCCGCGATCACCTCGGCCTCGAGCTGCGCGCCTATGCCGATCTCGTGGGCCGGGGGCGGGCGGAGCGCCCCTTCGCGGAGGTGCCGGTGCCCGAGGCAGCGCGTTACTGCTGCGCCGACAGCGATACGGTGCTCCGGCTGCATGCCGCGTTCCAGGAGACGCTGCAGGCGCACCAGCTCCAGCGCCTGCTCCATGAGATCGAAGTACCGCTCATTCGCGTGCTCGTCGGCATGGAGTGGCAGGGCGTGCTCATCGACCGGGAACGCCTCGCCGAGCTCTCGCGTGGATTCGCGAAGGAGCTCGCGGCACTCGAGCGAACCATTTACACCGCGGCGGGCACCGACTTCAACCTGAACTCGACGCCGCAGCTCCGCACGGTGTTGTTCGAGAAGCTGCAGCTGCCGATGCTCAAGAAGACGAAGACGGGGCCGTCGACCGACTTCGACGTGCTGGAGCAGTTGGCGGCGATGGGCCACGAAGTCCCCCGGCTACTGATCGAGTATCGGGAGCTCTCCAAGCTGAAGTCGACCTATGTCGACGCGCTGCCGGGGTACGTGAACGCGAAGACCGGCCGCATCCACACGAGCTTCAACCAAACGGGAGCCGCGACCGGGCGGCTTTCGAGCTCCGATCCCAACCTGCAGAACATTCCGGTGCGCACCTCGCGGGGGGAAGCGATTCGGCGCGCGTTCGTCGCGGCGCCCGGCGCACTCCTTCTCACCGCGGACTACTCGCAGATCGAGCTGCGACTCCTCGCGCACCTGTCCGGCGATCCGGCGTTCCTCCAGGCATTCGCGCAGGGAGGTGATATCCACCGACAGACGGCCGCCGTCATCTTCGGCGTGTCGCAGGAGGCGGTGACGCCGGAGATGCGCGCGCGCGCGAAGACGATCAACTTCGCGACCATATACGGGCAGGGCCCGCGCGCGCTATCCCAACAACTCAAGATCACTCAGGACGAAGCGAAGGCATTCATCGACCGGTATTTCGAGCGGTTCGCGGGCGTGCGAGCCTGGCTCGACCGTACGGTCGCGAGTGCGCGGGAACGCGGGTACGTGGAGACGATCTTCGGACGGCGGCGCTACATCCCCGAGCTCCGGGACCGGAATTTCTCGATCCGCTCGTTTGGCGAGCGCACGGCCACGAACTCGCCGCTCCAGGGTTCAGCGGCCGACCTGATCAAGGTTGCGATGATCCGCATCGATCGCGCGATCACGGAGCAGGGACTCGGCGCGCGGATGCTGCTGCAGGTGCACGATGAGCTCGTGTTCGAAGTGCCTGAGCTTGAGCAGCGAAGTGCCAGTGATATGGTAAGACGCCATATGGAGACGGCCGCGGAGCTGCGTGTCCCCCTCGTCGTAAGTGTCGGTGTCGGGGGGAATTGGGTGGACGCGAAGGGGTAAGCATGGCTCTTGCAGGATGCGTCCAGTCGCCCAAAATTGTGGGCGCAACGCGCGGCCGGAATGACAGCAGCTCGCACACGCACGCCCGGAGGGGACGGGGGACGACGCGTGACGTCGCAACGTGGCTTTACACTGATCGAGCTTCTGCTCGTGGTCGTGATCATTGGGCTGCTGGCGGCAATCGCCATTCCCAAGTTCACGAACACGAAGGAGAAGGCGTACATCGCGGCCATGAAGAGCGACCTCCGCAACCTCGCGACGGCGGAGGAAGCGTTCTTCTATGACAGCTCGAAATACACGTTGAACTTCGCGCAGATGGCGAATTTCGCGCCCACTGTAGGGGTTTCGATCACGGTGAACGAGGCGACGAAGGCCGGCTGGTCGGCGACCGCCGTCAGCGCGAACACCGCCCGGCGATGCTATGTCTTCTCGGGGACAGCGACTCCACCGGGAACGGCGACCGTGGAGGGCAACATTTCCTGTTCCTGAGCACGTCGGTTCGAGAGTTCACACGCCGCCGCGAGGGGATGTGCTTCGCCCTCGACGGCGGCGTGTGGTTTCATAGGCACAGGTTGAACGGGGAGCCGATGGCCCACCTCGTCAGCTCTGACCGCACGCTGCTGGCCGAGGTCGGTCACGCGCTCGGACTTCACCCCGCCTGGATGCAGTACAAGCCGCTCAAGGACCCGCGGACGGGACGACGTGTGCCCGCGTGGCATTGGGATCTCTGGGGCGCGCGTCTGGAACGCTTCGTCGACGCGAGGTCGACCGCGCCCGTCCGCTAGACCGACGTATCCCGCTCGAGCTTCGGGGCGCGCACGCCGGGCCACCAGTTCCAGCGTCCGGCGATGTGCATGATGGCGGGAACGAGCACCATCCGGATGAGGGTGGCGTCGAGCAGCACGGCCGCCGCGAGCCCGAAGCCGATCAGCTGGACCGCGAGCACGCGCGCGAATGCGAACGTGCCGAACACGAGAATCATGATGAGCGCGGCGCTCGTGATGGTGGACGCGGTGGCCGACAGCCCTTCCATGGTCGCGTGATCGTTGCGGCCGGTCTTGTCGAACACTTCCTTCACGCGGGTCAGCAGGAACACCTCGTAGTCCATCGAGAGACCGAAGACGGTCGCGAAGACGAGTACGGGCGCTACACCCCAGATCGCCTGCGTCGGGCCCTCGAGCCCGAACAGTCGCCCCCCGTATCCGTGCTGGAACACGAGCACGGTGAGCCCGAAGGCCGCGCTCACCGACAGGCAGTTCAGGAGGACCGCCTTGAGCGGCACGAGCAGTGAACGGAATGCGAAGAACAGCATGATCGCCGTGATGCCGAGAATGAAGCTCACCGTGCGCGGCAGGCGGTCGAGCAGCTCGACCTGCGCGTCGAGCGTGCCGGCGGCGAACCCGCCGACGAGCACTTCCGCTCCGTTGAGACCGCGTATCCCATGCGCGAAGATGGCCCGCACCCGCCGCGCGACCTCCATCGTCCCGGTGAGCGAGACGGTGTCGCTCGGAATGACGTCCAGGAGCGTGGTGCGGTTGTCGGCGCTCAGGTAGGCGTCGAAAAACTTCGCGTTCTTCGCGCGCACGGCCGCCGCGTCGCTGTAGTACATGGCGAGCTGCAGCCGGGACATGCCCTTGCGAATGCTCGCCACGCCGCGGACGTCTTTCACGCGAGGGCTCTTGACGATCGAGTCGGTGAGCACCTTCAAGCCCGCCAGCCGCGCGGCCGAAAGTGCGGACTCTCCCTCGGGCAGCTGAATCACCATGCGAATCGGGGAGATCACGCCGCTCGCCCCCATCGCCTGCAGCTCCCTCAAGCCCTGCGCGGACTCCGACTCGGGCGGAAACCAGTTGTTCGCGGGCAGGCCGAGGCGGATCTGCGTCAGCGGGAACGTCAGGATCGCGATCCCGATGCCGCCCAACGCCACCGCCCGCCAGGGACGGTGCCCGAGCCACCGCGCCCAACGCTCCCACCCGGTCGGCGTGTGGAACCGCGCGAGCGGACGTGCGAGCCATTTCGGCCGATCGATGTTTCGGCCCAGGAAGGCGAGGACAGCCGGCAGAAACGTGGTGGCGAGCAGGACGGCGACCGCGACGACCAACAACCCCCCGGTCCCCACGGACCGAGTGTCCGTCATCGGTGTCGTCACTACGAGCCCCAGGAATCCCACGATGACCGTCATGCCAGAGGTGATCACCGCCGAGCCGGCCGTCTCGATCGTTCGCACCGCCGCATCGACCGGCGTCAGGCCGCGGTTCAGCTCCTCGCGGAACCGCGTGACGATGAGCAGCGAATAGTCGATGCCGACGCCCAGCCCCACCATCGTCGTGATATTCAAAACGAACACGGACATGGTCTCGTATCGGGCGACGATCGTGACGAGTCCCAGTGCGACGATGATGGCGAGCACGCCGACCACGACCGGCAGCATTGCCGCCACGAGTGCGCCGAACGCCACGACCAGCACCGCAAGCGTCAACGGCAGCGCTCGCTGCTCGCCACGGTCCGTGTCCTCGGCGCTGATTGTGCGGACATCGTAGTCGAGCGCCGGGTTCCCCGTGATCTTGACGTCGAAGCCTGTGTTCGCGGGCAGCTGGCTGAGGGCCTGCTGGACGGTATCCCTGAGGTCCGGGACAAAATCGTTGCTGACCGCCCTCCCATTTTCCTGCGCGACCGCTGCGATCAAAAAAGTCGTGTGCTTGTCCTGGCTGACGAACGTCGACTCACCGAGGCTGGCGATCGACGCGACCTGGCTGATGTACGGCTGGCGCTCAGCGGCGGCTTTGAGTGAATCGAGGACGACGCGAAACCGCGGACTGTTCCAGGGAATGGGTCCGTGCACCACGATCGCGACGTACTCGGCGAACGGCCTCGGGAACGCCTGGCGGATCAGCTCGGACGAGCGCGCGGCTTCCGTGGGATGCGTGGACGTGCCCTGGATTTCGAGCACGCGCTGCACGTGCGACGCTCGCGGAACGAACACCACCGCGAGCGCCGTCCACGCCGCAATCAACCACCCTCGCCAACGAATCAGGGATGTTGCGGGTAAGCGGATCACCTATCGTCCAAGCATAAGCAGGCCACAATGATAGAGGCGCTGAGGGACCAAAGCTAGCGGCCCGACAGCGGCCTTCGGCATATTGCGCCCATGACCCTCCGCCCGCTGCCAACGCTCATCGCTGGCGTCGCGACCGTGTTCGTCGCAGTGGTGTTGTGGGGCACGTTCAGCTCGCCAACGCATCGGGTCCAGCCCGGCGTCGTCCCGGCTGCCTCTCCCGCCGGGCCGTCACCCGCGGCGCCCGCTCCACCCCCTCGCAGCGTCGCGCCTGTGTACGCGAGTCCCGAGTCTATCACGCCCGCCCCGGCGGAGCCGAGCTACATCGATCAGCTGGCGAAGGCCGAGGCGAGACGGAGAATCCGCGCCAGCGCGGGCTACACCTACCTAAGCGAAATCGTGACCGAGAGCCGCGACTCGGCGCTGCACCGCTGGGAGGGGCGCCGGGACTGGCCGGTGCGCGTGTATCTCGCGGCCGGTACGCCCGCGAATTTCCAGCCCGCCTTCATCGACGCCGTGAAGACCGCCTTCCAGCGTTGGGAGGAGGCGGGCCTGCCGGTGCGCTTCAATCTCGACGCGGACTCGGAACGCGCCGAAGTGCATTTTCGGTGGAGAGCCCAGTTCGACATCGAACGGACCGGACAGACCGACGTCACCTGGGACCAGGAAGGCCGCATCCAGTCCGCCGTCGTGACGATTGCGACATTCGATCCGCACGGCCATCCCATGTCGCCCGATGATGTCCGGGTCGTGGCGCTGCACGAGATCGGCCACCTCATCGGCCTGGATCACTCGAGCGACTCAGCCGACGTGATGTTCGCGAACACCCGTGCGCGGGACCTCTCGGCGCGGGACGTCCGCACTGCGCTCATGCTGTATCAGCTCGCTCCCGGCCCCCTGCGGTGAAAGCGCTCCGCCCCATGCCTGCCTCCTTTTCCCTCGACGGTGGATCCGCAACGCTCGCGCAGACCCTCGATGCCCGGGTGCGCGTCGCTGAGCTCGTCGAGCCCGCGTCCGAGGGGGCCGTTCGCTGCGTCGCGTGCGGGCACCGCTGTCTCGTGCGGCCAGGGCGTCGCGGCATCTGTCAGGTTCGCTTCAATCGAGACGGAACGCTGTTCGCGCCGAGTGGCTACGTAGCGGGTTTGCAATGCGATCCAACGGAGAAGAAGCCCTTCTTTCATTGCGTGCCCGGAAGTCAGACCCTCACCTTCGGCATGCTCGGGTGCGACTTCCATTGCGGCTACTGCCAGAACTGGATCACCTCCCAGGCGCTGCGCGACGATGCGGCAGGTGTGACACCGACGGACGCGACGCCGAGCGGGTTGGTGCGGCTGGCGCAGCGTCAGGGCGCGGCGATGGTAGCGTCGTCCTACAACGAACCCCTGATCACCGCCGAATGGGCGGTCGACGTATTCCGCGAGGCGAAAGCGGCGGGGTTCCACACGGCGTTCGTCTCCAACGGCAATGCAACGCCCGAGGCTCTCGACTACATCCGGCCCTGGACGGATTGCTATAAGATCGACCTCAAGGCGATGGACGACCGGCGCTACCGCCAGCTCGGGGGCGTGCTCCAGCATGTGCTCGACGCGATCCGCATGGTGCACGAACGCGGGTTCTGGCTCGAGGTGGTGACGCTCGTGGTGCCCGGCTTCAATGATGATGACGATCAGCTGCAGCGTGCGGCGGCGTACCTGGCGAGCGTTTCTCCCGAAATTCCCTGGCACGTGACGGCGTTCCACAAGGACTACCGCATGACGGACTCGGACGACGCGACGCCCGCGACGCTGCTCCGCGCCTGCACGATCGGCGCCGCAGCGGGTCTCAAATTCGTCTATGCCGGCAACCTGCCCGGACGGCTGGATCGCTGGGAGAACACGTACTGCCCCGATTGCGGTGAGTTGCTCATCGAGCGCAGCGGCTTCTCGATTCGTCGCCAGGCCATCGGCCGCGACGGCCGGTGCCCGAGCTGTAGCCGGGCGATCCCGGGCGTGTGGTCGTAGCACTTCTGCTGGCCCTCCGGGCGGTCGCCTTCCCGCCCGGTCACTTCGATGCTGCTACGTTTGACTCGATCGTTCTGTCGGGCATTCGCGAAGGCGTCTATCCGGGCGCCGTACTCGCGGTCGGCCGGCGGGACACCGTCCTGCTCGAGAGAGCGTACGGCCACGTCACGTGGTCGGCGGCGAGCCCGGTCGTCGATCGGGACAGCACACTTTTCGACCTCGCGTCGCTCACCAAGGTGGTGGCGACGACGACGGCGCTCATGATCCTCATAGATCGCGGGCAGCTCAAGCTCGACGCGCCCGTCGCCACCTACGTGCCCGAGTTCGACGGGGCGGGTACTGCGGGTATCACCGTGCGCCACCTCCTGACCCACACATCCGGTCTCCGGCCGACTCTGCCGTTGCATCGCGAGGCGGCGGACAGTGCGGCGGCGCTCCGCATGGTGTTTGCGGCGACGCCCATCGTCCCGCCCGGGTCGCGGGTGATCTACAGCGACCTCAACGCGATTCTTCTCGGTGTCATCGTGCGGCGCGTGTCGGGTGAGCCCCTCGACGTGTTTGCGGAACGGGAGGTGTTCACGCCCCTCGGACTCGGCCACACGCTGTTCCGGCCGTCCAAGTCCGTGGCCGCGCGTGCGGCGCCGACCGGCGAGTGGCGGGGACACCCTATTGGCGGGGTAGTCAACGATCAGAACGCCGCCCGGTTGGGAGGCGTAGCTGGACATGCGGGCCTGTTTTCGACGGCACCGGACCTCGCCCGGTTCGTGCAGTTGATTCTTCGTGAGGGGAGGCTCCCGGACGGGCGCCAGCTCATCCGGCCGGAGACGGTACGAACGTTCACGGCGCGGGCGACGTTCTGGAAGGGAAAGCGCGAGGAGGCGAGGGCGCTCGGCTGGCAGGCGACCCCAACCGGCGAGACGGTGAGCAGCGCGGGCACCCTCTTCGGCCCGCGCAGCTTCGGTCACACGGGGTGGACGGGCACGTCGATGTGGATCGACCCGGATCGGGATCTATTCGTGATTCTCCTGACGAACCGCGCGTTCGCTCCCCGAGCGAGCAGGTCGTTCACGCTGCTCAAGCAGATTCGGGGCGGGCTGGCCGATGCGGCCGCTCGGGCGTCCGATGCGCGTTGAACGGCCGACCCTCGTCTACGATGGTGAGTGCGGCTTCTGCCGGGACGCCGTCGCGGTGGTCGCGCGGTGGGATCGCGACGCGCGAGTGCAGCTGATTCCGTTTCAGGATCAGGTGGCCGTGTCGCGACTCGAGATCCCTCTGCCCGCACTTGCCGCCGCGATGCACCTCGTGCTCCCGAGCGGCGAGGTGTTCGTCGGCGCTGACGCGGCGGAGGCACTCGTGCGATTCTTCCCGGGCAAGCGCTGGCTCGCATGGCCATTCGCGCTTCCGGGCGCGCGGCCGCTCGCTCGCAGGATCTACGCCTGGGTCGCGCGCCGGCGCCACTGTCTGGTGCGCGGTGTGGCAACGAGCTAGCGTTCCCTCATGGATTCGGAGAACGCGGTGAGTGGATCGGTGACCGAAGCGGCCGTTCGCGAGGCGCTGCGAACGGTGAAGGACCCCGAGATCGACCTCAACGTGATCGATCTCGGGCTCGTGTACGACGTGGAAGTCGTCGAGGGAGACGTGCGCGTGAAGATGACGCTCACGTCGCCGGGCTGCCCCGCGGGCCCGATGATCACGAACGACGCCTACCGGGTCATCCGCGCGATCGAAGGTGTGAAGGACGTGACGATCGACATCGTGTGGGAGCCGTACTGGACCCCGGACCGCATCGATCCCAAGGTCCGTGCAGTGATGGGGTTCTAGCCCAGCGCGGTAAGGAAACCCTCGCCCAGCAGTTCGACCTGCCACGTGCGTAGCTCGCCGACGCTCGCGAGCTCTCCCCTGTCCCGCGGCTGGGCCCGCGCCACCGCTTCGAGCGTCCCCCGTCCGCACAAGACACCCGGATCGATCCCCAGCTCCGCCGCAATCCGGTTTCGAAACGCTTTGAGCCGCTCGACGCGCACCTCGAAGTTCGGGTCGCGTGGCAGACGAGCCGCGCGCTCCACGTGAGGTAACGCGCTTTCGTCCAGGTCGAGTGCCCGCGTCACGCCCTCGAGCAACATCGTCCCATATCGTGCCGCCAGGGACGGCGGCACACCAGGCGTCGCGGAAAGCGCGGGTTGCGTTCGCGGGAGGGAGCGGCTGACGGCGAGGAGCACGTCGTTGCCGACGATTCGGAATGGCGCCTTGTCCTGCCGCGCGGCAAGGTTCTCACGCCAGAGGTACAGTTCCCGCAACGCTGCGAGCTGCCGCCCGGCGAGCGCCTTGCTGCCCTTGATGCGCAGGTAGCCCTCCGCGGCGTCGGCGGGCCCCGTCCACCGCAGACCCTCCAGCCTCCGGCACTCCTCCTCGACCCAGGACAGCCGGCCCATCTCGTTCAAGCGCGCCCGGAGCTTTTCCCGCAACTCAGGGAGGTGCTTCGTGTCGGACGCTGCGTATGCCAACATGTCGGGAGGAAGCGGGCGCCGCGACCAATCCGCCTTCTGATGCTCTTTTGAGAGCTTGACGCCGAGGTACTTCTCGAGCAGGGCCGCCAGCCCGATGGCCTGCTCACCGGCGAGCTGCGCGGCGATACGCGTATCGAACAGATGAGTCGCGCGAAACCGGTAGTCTCGGTCGAGGATGCGAAGGTCGTAGTCCGCGTCGTGGAACACTTTCTCGACGCCCGCGTCCGCGAGCAGCTCCCCGAGCGGGCTCAGGTTCCCGAGCGGGAGCGGATCGACGATGAGCGTTCGGGTGGGCGTCGAGAGCTGAACCAGGTAGATCCGGTCTCGGTACTTGTGGAAGCTCGCGGCCTCCGTGTCCACCGCTACGAGCGGTTCGCCGCGGAGGCTGGCAACCACCTCGCCGAGTTGATCGGGGTGTTCTATGTAACTATCCACTGGCACGGCCCGCGGTGCGCTTACGATGGCACGATACTGTCACCAAGGTGATGGCCGGACTCTTCACTCTTCCTTGCCCAGCTGCTCCAGACCGGAGGCAATTTCCTCGAGCGCTTTCGCGAGCGTTCGGAAGAACTCGGCGTCGGGCGGCTGCCCGGCGCCTCCCAGCGGATCGCCGGCGCACTTGCGCGCCGCGCGCGCCGCATGGCGGATGTAGTCCGTAGCAACGCGCATCGGTCCTCCGACTGTGAAAGGAGCGTCGTGCAGGAACCTTCCCTGCTGACTGCAAAGATACGTAGCGCGCTGGCACCCTGTAGCCTCGGTCGCTGGCCGACGCCACTCGAGCGGTCGGAGCGGCTGGCCGCGGACCTGGGTCTTGAGGCTCTGTGGCTCAAGCGGGAGGATCGTTCGTCGCCCGCCTACGGAGGCAACAAGGTTCGCGGCCTCGAGTTCCTGCTGGCGGGCGCTCGACCCGGTGACGTCTTCCTGACGATCGGGGCTACCGGATCCACTCACTGTCTCGCGACAGCGATTCATGCAGCCGCACTTTCCTGCCGCACCGTCCTCGCGCAGTTCCCGCAGCCCGCCACGCCGACGAGCCGGGCGGTCGCGCGGGCGTCGGCGAGCGTTGCCGCTCGCGTATTCCTCGCGCCGACCGCCGTGCTGCTGCCGTTCGCACTGGCGTTGGCGTGGATCGCGGCGCGCGGCATGGGACGGACGCACTGGATTTCCGGCGGTGGCGCCCATCCGCGCGCGGTCGTCGGCCAGCTGCTGGGTGGTCTCGAGCTCGCAAGTCAGGTCACGCCGCCGGACGCGATCGTGACGCCACTCGGCTCCGGAGGGACCGCCGCCGGACTCGCCCT
>Ga0335069_10016463_pt1 | contig 10307 bp, 8 predicted proteins | sample Lox_Sample_11_FD_206714 | JGI IMG/M metagenome (GOLD analysis project Ga0335069, IMG submission 206714) | Soil microbial communities from Loxahatchee National Wildlife Refuge, Florida, United States - Lox_Sample_1.1 | ecosystem: Environmental > Terrestrial > Soil > Wetlands | place: USA: Florida...
GGTGATGGGGACGATGAATGGCTCGAACATCGGCGTTGCCACCTTGAGTCCCTCGACCGCGCTCAAGACCGAGATGGCAGGGGTGATCATCCCATCGCCGTAGAAAAGCGCGGCCCCAACGATGCCCAGCACGAGCAGCCACGCCTTCTCGCGCTTCGAACGAGGCCGCTGCAGTGCCAGCGCCATCAAGGCAAGGATGCCGCCCTGCCCCTGATTGTCGGCGCGCATGATGATCGTCGCATATTTGATGCTGACGATGGCCGTGACCGACCAGAAGATCAGCGACAGGACGCCGAGGATATTTTCGGGCGTCACCGCCAGCGGGCCGGTGACGGCGAAACACTGCCGGAGCGTATAGAGAGGGCTCGTGCCGATGTCGCCATAGACGACGCCGATGGCGCCGATGACGAGGGGCAGCATCTGCTTGACGCCGCCGTTCGCCTTCGACTGCCCGTTGCCGCCGACCGAGTTGCTGTGACCGTTCCGCATCGTCTGGAGACGACTCGCATCCTGACGGTGCGGCTACCGACCTCGGTAGCCGCAACTAAGAGACGAATCGCGTCGCGTATCTGGTTTGGATCGCTTCTCCGCCGTTGGGCATATCGCTGCACCGCCGGTCGTGGTTCGCACCGTGCGTCTTCCACCGCGCCGGTCGACCACCGTCCGCGGCGGGCATCCCCCGGCCGCTGTTAGAGAAGAAGGTAGTGACACGATATGAAGGCTACCTCAATGGCTTTTGCATGTCGGCTATGCGGGTCTGCCTGCAAAGGAGGCGCCGATATCGACCGCCGACTGTTTATAATGTATTGAAATATAAGAAGTTCCCCGCGAGCCTGCTTGAGGGTGCTCGGGCAGCATGACAGGATGGTGCCCGCATGCCGGAACTTCCTGACGTCACCGTCTATATCGAAGCGTTGGAGCGACGCATCCTGGGGGCGCCGCTGCTCGACGTGCGTCTCGGGAGCCCGTTCGTACTCCGCTCGGTGGCGCCGCCGCTCGCCGAGTTTCGCGGCAGGGTGGTGCGCCGGCTGGCGCGGCTGGGCAAGCGCATCGTCATCGGGTTCGATGACCAGCTCTATCTCGTTATTCACCTGATGATCGCCGGGCGGCTCTATTGGCGCGCGCCCGGCGCGCCGTTGGCTCGCAAGATTGGCCTCGCCGCCTTCGATTTCCCAGACGGCACGCTGGTGCTCACCGAGGTCGCCTCGAAGAAGCGCGCCTCCATACATGCGGTGGGCGGCGACGCGGCCCTCGCGGCACATGATCCCGGCGGCCTCGACGTCCTCGCCATGGGGCTCGACGACTTCGCAGCGGCGCTGAAGCCGGAGAATCATACGCTGAAACGTGCGCTCACCGATCCACGCGTCTTCAGCGGCATCGGCAATGCCTATTCCGACGAGATCCTGCATCGCGCCAAGCTGTCGCCGATAAAGATGACGCATAGCTTGGCGCCCGAGGAGGTGGCCCGCCTTCATGCCGCCATCCGCGAGACGCTGATCGACTGGATCGGCAGGCTGCGGCAGCAGATAGGCGAGGGATTTCCCGAGAAGGTGACGGCGTTTCATCCGGATATGGCCGTGCATGGGCGATATGGCAAACCCTGCCCCGTCTGCGGTGCGCCCGTACAGCGCATCGTTCACGCCGACAACGAGACGAACTACTGTGCCGTTTGCCAGACGGGCGGCCGGCTGCTCGCCGACCGCGCTCTGTCACGCTTGCTCAAGGCCGACTGGCCACGCACGTTGGAGGAACTCGAGGAGCGTCGCGCCAACCGTTGAGCACGCCGATCCAGAACGGGAGTCCTGCCATGCGCAAAACGGTCCGCTTCGAGGAGCTGAATACCGCCGATCTGCGGGCGTCCGGCTTCGACAAGGTGATCCTGCCGATCGGTTCCTGCGAAAGCCATGGCGATCATCTGCCTTTCGGCATCGACGCCTTCATCGCCCATGATCTGGCCCTCGCCGTCGCGGCACGCGTGCCGCGGACAATGGTGCTGCCGCCGATCTGGTACGGCATGAGCCTTCACTACCGCCATCAGCCGATGAGCGTCTCCGTCACCAACGACACCAATATCGCCGTGTATCGTGACGTCCTCGATTCCGTCATCCACTGGGGCCTCAGGAAGATCCTGGTCATCAACGGCCACGATGGGAACATTCCGTGCATGGAGGTCGCCGCGCAGGACATCAAGCTGAAGCATCAGGACGTTGGTTTGGCCGTGCTCGGTGCCTGGTGGACGGCCGGCCTCGCCATGCTGCCCAAGGAGATGTGGCAGAACTATCAGGGTTATGGCCATGGGGGCGAGGCCGAGACATCGGTTGCCATGGCCGTGGTTCCGGAGCTCGTCGATCCCGCCCGTGCCCGGGGGATGGTCGACGACAAGGACGTCTACGTGAAGGAGTTCTGGAACTACGAAGAGCTCACCGGCTACGGTGCGAGCGGACTGGGGACGGCGGCGACACGCGAGAAAGGCGAGCGGTTCAAGCGCGCGCTGGTCGACCATCTCGTGGCCTTTCTCGCCCGCAAGGACGAACAGGGTTGGATCATTCCGAAGCGCGAGGCATAGGAGCGGACAGGACGATGCCTGACAACAACATGACGATGGCTAGGCAGGATAGCCCTGCGTTCGCCGAGGAGGCGGCCTTCGCGCCGTTGCACGTTCTGGCGGCGCGGCTCGCGGCAGGCGACCTCTCGGCGGCCGAGCTCGTAGAACTCTATCTGCAGCGGATTGGTCTCTATGACGAGAAGCTGCACGCCTTCGTCGACGTCTATTCGGACGCCGCCCGCGCCGCCGCGGACGTCGCCGACCGAGCACGTCGGAGTGCTCAGAGTCTCGGCTCCCTGCATGGTCTTCCCATCGCCCTCAAGGACCTTCTCGAAATCGAAGGCCGGGTCACGACCGGCGGATCGCTGCTTTGGAAGGATCGCGTGTCGCCGCTGACCGCAACGGTCGTAAGCCGCTTGACGGCAGCGGGAATGATCCCGCTGGGCAAGACACATATGGTCGAATTCGCTTTCGGGAGCTGGGGCACCAACGTGACCATGGGTGCGCCCTGGAATCCCTGGGACATGCGCACCCATCGCGTGCCTGGCGGATCGAGCAGCGGGTCGGGCGTTGCCGTTGCGGCCGCCCTGGCGCCGGCGGCGATCGGCAGTGACACCGGTGGCTCCGTGCGCATACCGGCGAGCCTCTGTGGCATCGCCGCCCTGAAGGTCACGGCCAGGCGGGTGAGCAATCATGGTGTGCTCATGCTGAGCGACACGCTGGATACCGTCGGACCGATGACACGCGACGTCGAGGATGCGGCGCTGCTGTTTGCGGCGATTCACGGGCCCGACCCGAGGGATCCGCAGACGCTTGGATTGCCTCCGGTCGATCCGCTCGCGGAATTGAAGAGTGGTGTTGCCGGGCTGCGTCTTGCCGTGCTGGCGGACGATGAACTCGGCGAGGTTGATCCCGATGTTGCAAAGGCCTTCGCGGCTGCTCTCGATGTCTACCGGAGTCTGGGCGCGCGCATCGACAGGTTGGCCCTGCCGACGGGTTACACGGCCCTGGCGGATCTCACCGGCAAGTTCATCTCAGCCGAAGGCTACGAGCTGCACCGCGCTTATATCGACCGCGACGATCTGCCGTTCGACCCGGATGTTGCCCGCCGCATGCGGGGCGGAAAATCGTTGCTGGCCGCCGATTACATCAAGATGAGAAACGAGCGCCGGCGTCTCAGCCGCGCCCTCGACCGTCTGCTCGCCGACTTCGACGCCCTGTTGCTGCCGACGACTCCGGTCGCGGCCATACCGCTATCGGCGGTCGACCAGTCCAAGGCGCCCATGAGCCTTCTGACCCGGCCAGTCAATTTCCTCGGCCTCTGCGGCCTGGCTCTGCCTTGCGGCTTCAGCCGCGAGGGACTGCCGCTGTCGCTCCAGGTTGTCGGCCGCGCCTATGACGAGGCGCGCGTCCTGCGCGTCGGCTGGGCCTACGAGAACGCCACCGATTGGCACAAGCGACGACCGTCCTTGGCCTAGCGGCTCAGGGCAGCGTTCATCCCTGCGCGATCTGGAGGAGATAGGCGGCAATGTCTGCTGCTTTGACCTTCTCGATCTTCTCCTCCTCGCCAGCCAGAGCGCGCTTGACGAGGATGTTGTTGGCGACGTTGCCGACCTTGACGCGAAAGAGGCCCTGGGCGCCCCGGATCCTCGGATAGTAGGCGGGGTCGACCATCTTCTCTCTGCTGGCAATACGAGCGATCGCCGTCGCCTCGTCGAGCCCGTCGACTTCCTGTTTCTTCAGGACTTTCCAGTCGCTTCCCCCGGCACAGATGTCGCGGCTCAGCGTTTCGGCGATCTCATCGGCCGGTTCCTCGGTAACGCCGACCTTGTAGACCTGCTTGGTCAGGCCGACATCGGCGGCCCATTCCGCGACGATCTTGCTCGTCGCGACATAGAGAGTAGCCATGGGTTTCTCGGCTAGCAGGACACTATTCTCCCCGGCGCACTTCCGGTTGTACAGGGAAAGAAGAGCAGCGTTTGCGTCGCCGGCCTGGGCTGGCATTCTGGATTTCAGATTGCTACCTATCCGTCAGGGCGATCACGTCGGAGCGCAGCATGATCCGAGTCGGCATCGGCGGCTGGACTTATGAGCCGTGGCGCGGAACCTTCTATCCCGCGGGCCTCAAGCAGGCCGAGGAACTCCACTATGCAAGCCGCAATCTGACGACCATCGAGATCAACGGCACGTTCTACCGGACGCAGTCCGCCGCCAGTTTCCGGAAGTGGCGCGACGCGACGCCCGAGAATTTCGTCTTCTCGGTCAAGGGCCATCGCAACATCGTCAACAGCCGCAAGCTCGCCGAAGCCGGGGAGGGGATCGGCTGGTTCTTTGGGAGCGGCGTTCTCGAACTTGGGGAGAAGCTCGGCCCGGTCCTCTGGCAGTTCGCGCCCTTCAAGAAGTTCGATGCCGAGGACTTCGGCGCCTTCCTGCGATTGCTGCCCCGCAAGGCGGGGGACCGATCGCTGATGCATGTGGTCGAGGTCCGCAGCAAGAGCTTTCTCGTCCCGGCCTTCGTCGACCTTCTACGCGAGCACAACGTCGCCGTGGTCTACGCCGACTCGGACGAGCATCCGGCGCTCGCCGACGTGACTGCGGACTTCATCTATGCGCGGCTCCAGCGCACCACCGATGAGAATGAGGCCGGCTATGCGCCCGCCGATCTCGATCGCTGGGCGTCGCGGGCGCGCACCTGGGAATCCGGCGGTGTGCCCGAAGATCTCCCGCAGATCGACAAGAAGCCGGCGCCAAAGTCGAAGCGCCCGGTGTTCGTCTACATGATCAGCGGCGCCAAAGTCCGTGCGCCCGCGGCCGCGCTGGCCCTGATCGAACGGGTCAAGGGCTGAGATGCCTCAGCCGGCCGTCAGGTAGTCATACGCCGAGAGGACATGCACCCTGACGATGTGGAGGAACTCCTCTACGTCCACATGTTCGTCGGCTGAGCCCATGCCATAGGGGAAAGGACCATAGACGTAGGCGGGAATCTCTCGGTAGCGCCATAGCCGCGCGTCCGTGCCGCCGAGGCTCACGATCGGCTGTGGTGTGAATTTGCGCAGCGCCTGGACGTTGTTCTGAATAATCCCGACCATCGCGCCATCAGGCGGGCAATAGGACGGTGGATTGAAGTTCATCTCCTCGACACTCGCCTGAGGATAGCCCGCGAGCACCCTTTGCACGACAGCCATGACCTGCTCACGGGTGACGCCGAGCGGCAGGCGGATATCGGCCTCGAAGCGACAGGCGAAGGGCACCATGTTGACCTTCAGGCCGCCCTCGATCACGCCGATGTTCAGCGTCACCCTGCCGACGATGTCGGCGGCCCCTTTGCCCATCGCCTTGTCGATCGATTCACGCGCCGCCTCGAGCGAGCGGAGGATGTTGTCGGAGATCTTGGGCTCGATCTGTGTCACGGCTTCGAGGTCGCCGATGAGGCGCTGCGCCACCTTGGTGGCGCTTTCGGTGGCGTGGGTATAGGCGCCATGGGCGCCCTTCGTCCGGATCTTGAACTCAAGCCACAGTGGGCCTTTCTCGCCGAATCGAATGGTGTAGGGGCTTCCGGGCTCGCCATTGAGCAGACAGTCGCCCAGCACCTCCGGATGATGCTCGACCAGATAGCGCGCACCCCAGGGCCCGAATGTTTCCTCATCGGACACCGCCGTCAGGGTGAGCCTACCTCTGAGGCGCTGGCGGATTCGGTGGAGGAAGGCATAAGTGAAGATCGAGGCACTCGTGCCGGCCTTCATGTCGCAGGCGCCACGGCCATAGATCTTTCCGTCGACGAGCTCGCCACCCCAGGGATCCCTGGTCCAGCCGCTTCCATCGCCCACCGGAAATACGTCGATGTGGCCATTCAGCACCAGATGTTTGCCCTTACTTGTGCCATCGAAGGTGGCGACCAGGTTGGGCATCTTGTCGTGGGGCGCGATGATGCGGAAGTCGAGGTTCTCGCCGCGCAGGAAATCACCGATGAAGCGCGCGGCCTGGGTGGTATCGCCGGGCGGGTTGGGGCTCCGGCAGCGGATGAAGCCGCGGAAGAACGCGATGATGCGATCCCGTTCCTGATCGATCCATTGCAAAAGCGCCTGGCGATCCTCGTTCATGGTTCACCTCCTGCCTGAATTCCGGCGTTGGCTTTACCATCGCCCGTGCGGCTGGTCGATGACGCGCCGGCGAAGCGTGCTTGGCAGATGCCGGGCGCGCCCGATAGCATCGCCGAGGACAGCAAGGGTGCCGAGATGAGCGTCATTTCCGATCACGTCGTTCACGCCGGAAAACCGTGGAGCGCCATCGTCCAACGGGGGCAGCGGCTGCGCATCATCGACCTCGAGGGCAACCAGGGGGTCGACTTCCTCTGCTATGCGGCGAGCAATCCTGAAGAGCGCTATCACGCCGCCAATACGCTGAAGAAGTCATCGACCCTGCTGCTGACTTCCGGCCACGTCCTCTATTCGGACGTCGCGCGCCCGCTGATGACCATCGTGTCCGATAGCTGCGGCATGCACGACACGATCGGCGGCTGCTGCAGCGCGCCCAGCAACGAGATGCTCTATGGGGTCAAGGGCGTCCCCGGCTGTCGCGAGAACTTCCTCTCCGAACTCGCCAAGCATGGTCTCGGCCGGCGCGACATCGTCGCAAACCTGAACTTCTTCTGCAACGTGCCGGTGCGCGACCATAACCGGCTGGAAGCTCTGACCTTTGCGCAATCGCCGAGCAAGGCGGGCGATCACATCGAGTTGCGGGCGGAGATGGATGTTCTTGCCGTCATCTCCAACTGCCCGCAGGTCAACAATCCCTGCAACAGCGGCCAGCCAACGTCGATTCGTGTTCTCGTTCTGGCGGCGTAGCCGCCCCGCGGGCGCTAGCCGGGTGGGGGCTGTGCCTGCAGCTTTGCCAATTCCGCGGCCGGAATGTGGCAGCGAATCTGGTGGCTGGCATCGCTCTCGACGAGCGGCGGCTCCTGGCTTCGGCAAATGTCGCCGAGGCAGCGCGGACACCGCGTATGAAAGACGCAGCCGGGTGGGGGATTGATCGCGCTGGGAATTTCGCCTTCCAGGCGTACGCGCCCGCGAGTCTGCCCGTCGATTGTGGGAACCGCCGAGAGCAGCGCTTCCGTGTAGGGATGATGCGGGCCGGCGAAGACGCGCTCGGCCGGGCCGATCTCCATGAGCCGCCCGAGATAGAGCACGGCGATCCGGTCGGAGAGATAGCGGACGGTCCCGAGATCGTGCGAGATGAAGACGTAGCTCACGCGGCGTTCTACCTGAAGCTCGGCCAGCAGGTTGAGGATAGCCGCTTGCACCGAGACATCGAGCGCCGACGTTGGCTCGTCGCAGACGACGATGCGGGGATCGCCGGCAAAGGCGCGCGCGATCGCGACGCGCTGCTTCAGACCGCCGGAGAGCTGGCGCGGCCGCGCTGGAAGATAACGGTCGGCCAGCCGCACCGCGCGGGTGAGAGCGAGCAGCCGGTCGCGCCGGGCGGCGTACGGCACGTGAGCCAGCTTCGTCAGCGCACGGCCGATCAGGTCGCGCACGGCGCGCGAGCGGTTGAGTGCCGAATCCGGGTTCTGGAAGACGATCTGGAGTGCTTTCACCTGATCGGGCGTGCGCTCATGGATGCGACCGGGCAAAGCCTTGCCATCGAACTCGATGCTGCCGGCGTTGTCCGGTGCGATCAGTCCCAGCAGCAGGCGGGCAAAGGTCGACTTGCCACTTCCGGATTCGCCGACGAGGCCCAGCGTCTCGCCGGGCCAAAGGTCGATCGATACGTCGGTCAGCGCACGCACCGAATGGCGGCCGACACCGAAGGTCTTGGCTAGCTTGGAGATGCGAAGCACCGGCGCCGATGCTCGGTCGCGGCCGTCGGCAAGCGCCAGGTCGCTCGGCGTCACGCGCGGCAGATCGGGCGCGCGGTCGTGGTAGTGGCAGCGGCTGCGCCGGCCCCCGAGATCGATGAGCTCGGGCTCGTTCGTCCGGCAGCGATCATCGGCGAGGGCGCAGCGCGGCGCGAAAACGCAGCCGATGACCCGGGTGCCGGGTGCGGGCAGGAAGCCGGGGATCGTATCCAATCGCCCATGGTCCTTGCGCCGGCCGCGACGGGGCAGGCATCGCAGCAGGCCGACCGTATAGGGATGGCGGGGATCGTTGAAGACCTCTTGTGTGGAACCCTCCTCGACGAGGGTGCCGGCGTAGAGCACGCCGACGCGATCGCACATGCGGGCGATGACCGCGAGATTGTGGCTGATGAAGAGCACGGAGGTGGAGACCTCGCGGCGGAGGTTCGCGATCAGGTCGAGCACCTCGGCCTCCACCGTCGCGTCGAGGCCGGTGGTGGGCTCGTCCAGGATGAGCAGCTTGGGATCGATCGACAGGGCCATCGCGATGGCAACACGCTGCTGCATGCCGCCGGATAGCTGATGCGGATGGCGATCGAGCACGGGCCGCGGGTCCGCGATCTGCACCCGGCGGAGCATGGCCTCCGCCCGGTTCAGCGAGTCGGCCTGCGATAAGCCGGTCAACGCGAAGATCTCCGACATCTGCCTGCCGACGCGCAACGTTGGATTGAGGGCGCGGCCAGGGTCCTGATAGACCATCGACACGGTATTGGCGCGCAGCTGTCGCAGCTCTTCCGCCCGCAGCGCCATCAGGTCGCGATCGTCAACCAGGATTCGGCCCCCGCGGATGCGGCCGTTGCGCGGCAGATAGCGCACGGCGGCCAGGGCGACCGTCGACTTGCCACAGCCGGATTCGCCGACCAGCCCATAGGACTCGCCGCGCGCGATGCGGAAGCTGACGGAGCGCAGTACTTGGCGGTCATGGCCGCGCACGCGATAGGCAAGGTTGAGATCGCTCACCGTGAGTGCGTCTGGTGCTGCGCCCGCCGCCATCGGGCGGATGGTTGCAGACACCGGCGGTGGCATCGTTGCCTCGATGCTCACGTGTCGAAGACTCCGTGGATCGCGTCGGCGACCAGGTTCACGGCCACGACGAGCGACGCGATGGCGATGGCATCGAAGAGCACGGTCCACCAATAGCCGCCGTTGATCTGGCTGTAGTTCTCCGAAATCGCGAGGCCCCAATCGGGCGACGGCGGCTGGATGCCGAAGCCCAGGAAGCTGAGCGTCGCCACGGCGAAGATGGCATAGCCGAGTCGCACGGTTGCCTCGACCAGGATGGGGGGGATCACATTGGGTAAGATCTCGACGAACATGATGTAGAGGGCGCCCTCGCCGCGCAGCCGCGCGGCTGCAACGTAGTCCAGCTCGCGTTCCAGCAGCACGGCCGAGCGCACGGTACGTGCGATGATCGGCGCGAAGACCAGCCCGATCACGATGACGACCATGACATTCGAGGCACCGAGCGCCACCAGCGCCATCAAGGCGACGATCACCAGCGGCAGCGCCAGGATCGCGTCGATGAAGCGGCTGACGACGTCGTCGACGATGCCGCGGAAGTATCCGGTGACCAGGCCGAGGGCGGTGCCGACGATGATGCCGAGAATCGTGGCCAGCGGCGCCATCATGAGGATGTCGCGAGCGCCGACGATCACGCGCGAGAAGATATCGCGGCCGAGCTGGTCGGTGCCGAACCAGTTGTCCGATGACGGGGGCGAAAGCGTATTCAGCAGGTCATCCGCATAGGGATCGAGCGGCACGACGCTGGGGCCGAAGAAGGCGCAGCCGATCCAGAAGAGCAGTATCAGGAAGCCGATCAGGAAGGTGGGAGATCTCAGGAGAAGGCGAAGCCTTTCGCTGCCGGCGCTC
>Ga0335069_10016466_pt1 | contig 10306 bp, 7 predicted proteins | sample Lox_Sample_11_FD_206714 | JGI IMG/M metagenome (GOLD analysis project Ga0335069, IMG submission 206714) | Soil microbial communities from Loxahatchee National Wildlife Refuge, Florida, United States - Lox_Sample_1.1 | ecosystem: Environmental > Terrestrial > Soil > Wetlands | place: USA: Florida...
AGCGGCCCGAGCAGCCACGAGCCCTCGACGATCGCGGTCCGCTCGCTGACCGCCGGGCGCGCGCGATGCTCGGCGAAGGAGCGGATGCCGAGGATCGCGTTGCCGGGGACCACCATGGTCAGCACGTAGATCCAGATCGGCATGCCGCACGCGAGCTTGACCCACAGCAGCACCGGCACGCACCACAGCAGGTGCTCCGGCCAGTAGCGGCGTGCGCGGCGCTCGTCGCGGATCACGCTTCGCAGCTCGCGGTACAGGAAGCGCGGGATGCGCCAGAACGGCCCGAGCAGGATCCGCCCGGCGAGCGTCAGCTGGATGCGCACCAGCAGCCGGCCGGCCGGGCCGAGGCGGGCCCAGTCGTCGGGGTCCCAGTAGTTCGTCTCCGGGTCGTCGTGCGGGTCGGTGAGCCGGTCGTTGATGTGGTGGGTCAGGTGCAGGTCGTGGTAGCGCCGGTACGGCAGCCACAGCGACAGCGGCACGATCGCGAGCAGCGCGTTCACGTGCCGCCAGCGGGTCGGGTGGCCGTGCAGGACCTCGTGCTGCAGCGAGCTGTGCAGCACGAGCACCAGCGCGACCGCCGGCGCGATGAGCCACAGCGGCCCGCGGCCGTAGGCGAAGGTCAGGGCGAGCCACGCGCCGTACGCAGCGACGATCAGCAGCAGCGTCGGCAGCTCGACCGCCGCGAGGCCGGGGGCACGGCCGGGCTCGGCGACGGGGGCGTTGCGGTCGGGAATCGCGGCCATCGGCTCCTGGGGTCGGGGACGCTCGTCCCGGCCGATTGTATCCAAAGCGGCCGGTCGCCGCCCGCGGCGGCCGGCGCGCGCGCCGCGCGGCCTCAGGCGACGTGGGCCGCCCGCAGGATCCGCCGCTCGAGGGCGGCCATCGCCTCGTACAGCAGCATCGCCATCAGGCCGGTGACCAGCCCGCCCTGCAGGATGAAGGCGGTGTTGTTGGACAGCAGGCCCGCGATGATGACCTCGCCGAGACCCTTGGCCGCCACCGTCGAGCCGATCGTCGCCGTGCCGACGTTGATCACCAGCGACAGGCGGATGCCCTCGAGGATCAGCGGCATCGCGAGCGGCAGCTCGACGGTGAGCAGCCGCTGGCGCGGACTCATGCCCATGCCGTCCGCGGCCTCGAGCACCGCCGGCGGGCACGCTTGCAGGCCGCTGATCGTGTTCTCGAACACCGGCAGCAGCCCGTAGGCAAAGAGCGCGATCAACGTCGGCGTCTCGCCGAAGCCGACCAGCGGCACCGCGACCGCGAGCACGGCCACCGGCGGGAAGGTCTGGCCGACGTTCACGAGCGTGCGCGACAGCGGCAGGAACTCCGCGCCGCTCGCGCGCGTCACCAGGATGCCGAGCCCGACCGCGACGACGGTGCTCGCGGCCGCGGCCAGGAACACGGTGCCGAGGTGCGCGAGCGCCAGCAGCGGCAGGCTGCCCTGGTCGTAGATCGGCGGCGCGCCGTACTCGGTGAACGGCGCGAACAGCGGCGCGAAGCGCTGCGGCACCGCGAGGAACGTGAGCAGCAGCGCGCCGGCCGCGATCCGCAGCAGGGTCGCGAGCCGCGGCATCAGCCGGCCCGCCCGCGGGCCAGGATCGCGGCCAGCGTCACGCGGCCGGCGGGCGAGCCGTCCGGGCGCTGCACGGCCGCCGCCGCCGCGCCGCTCCAGAGCAGCGCGGCCAGCACGTCGCGCAGCGAGGCGCTGGCCGGCACCACGGGACCTTCGCCCGCGCCGGGCTCGGCCGCATCGCCCGCCGTCGTCAGCGACAGGAGCTTCAGCGCGCGATCGGAGGTGCCGGTGAGCCGCGACACGAACGGATCGGCCGGGTGCGTCAGCAGCATCGCCGGCCGGTCGTACTGCAGCAGCCGGCCCTGCGTCATGACCGCGACGCGATCACCCAGCCGGAAGGCCTCGTCCATGTCGTGGGTCACGAGCACGACCGTGGTGCCGAAGCGGCGCTGGATGCCCCTGAGGTCGTCCTGCGCCTGGCCGCGGATGATCGGGTCGAGCGCCCCGAACGGCTCGTCCATCAGCAGCACGCGCGGCTCGGCGGCGAGCGCGCGCGCCACGCCGACGCGCTGCTGCTGCCCGCCGGACAGCTGGTGCGGGAACTTGGCGGCATACTCGCCGGGCTCCAGCTGGAAGATCCCGAGCAGCTCCGCGACGCGGCTCCTGATGCGCGCCGCCTGCCAGCCGAGCAGCCGCGGCACGGTCGCGATGTTCTCGGCCACGGTGCGGTGCGGGAAGAGGCCGTGGCCCTGGATCGCGTAGCCGATCTCGCGCCGCAGCAGGTGGCCCGGCCGGGTCGCCGTGTCGCGGCCCTCGATCAGCACCCGGCCGCGGCTCGGCTCCACCAGCCGGTTGATCATCCTGAGCAGCGTCGACTTGCCGGAGCCGGAGGTCCCGACGATCGCGGTGATCGAGCCGCCGGCGATCGACATCGAGACGCCGTCGACGACCGTCGCCGGCCCGTACTCCTTGCTCAGCGACTCGATCTCGATCATCGGGCGGTCCTCTGCAGGGCGTCGACCAGCGCATCGAGCAGCACGGCGGCCGTGAACGCCAGCGCCACCGTCGGGATCGCGCCGAGCAGCACGAGGTCGATCGCCGTCTGGCCGACGCCCTGGAACACGTAGGTGCCGAAGCCGCCGCCGCCGATCAGCGCGGCGACGGTCACGAGCCCGATGTTCTGCACCAGCACGATGCGCAGCCCCGTGATGATCACCGGCAGCGCCAGCGGCATCTCGATCTGCGACAGCACCTGCCAGCCGGTCAGCCCCATGCCGCGCGCCGCGTCGACCGCCGCCGGCGATACCCGCCCGAGGCCGACGCTGGTATTGGCGACGATCGGCAGCAGCGCGTACAGGAACAGGGCGACCGCCGCCGGCGCCGGGCCGATGCCGTTGATGCCGAGCTCGGCCGCGAGCGGCACCGCCGTCGCGAGCGCGCCGAGCGGCACCATCAGGATGCCGAACAGCGCGATCGACGGGATCGTCTGGATCAGGTTCAGCGCCTGCAGGATCGCGCCGCGCAGCCGCGGCACGCGGTGGCAGAGGATGCCGACCGGGAGCCCGATGACGGCCGCGGCGCCGACCGAGCCGAGCGCCAGCAGCACGTGCTGGCGGGCCTCGCGCCCGAAGCCGCTCGCGTTGACGGCGTACTCGCGCATGATCGACAGGTGGTCGAAGAGGCCCGACGCGAAGGCCGCGTACGCCGCGAGCGCGGTCAGCGCGAGGCAGCCGACCCGCGCCGCCGGCCCGGGCCGCAGCCGCGCGAGCGCATCGGTCGCGAGCAGCGCGAACAGCACGAGCAGCAGCCAGCAGCCGACGCCGGGCGAGACCCGGGTCAGGCGGTTGCCGGCGGGCGTGAGCACGTCGGCGGCGCGGCCGAGGGCGAGCGCGATGCCCGTGACGCCGGCCACCGCCGCCGCGAGCCTGAGGCGCGGGCGGCGCGAGAGCGCCGCGCTGGCCGCGACCCCGGCGACCAGGGCGAGCGCCGCGACGGCGGTGCCGCGCGGCAGCGCCTCCAGGACCGAGCGCGGCGTACCGGAGGCGATCCGGTTGGCCTTGTGGACCACGAACGGCAGCGTGACCGCGGCCACGATCGCGCCGACGCCCAGCAGCGCCCCGAGGCGGTCGACGCGGCGCGCGATCCCCGACTGCAGACTCGTGCTCAGCGGCATCCCCTTCTGCTCGGCGTTGTGGCCGGCCCCGTGCGCGGCGTCGCGCCCGCTACCGGAGCAGGCCCCTCGATCTCAGGTAGTCGGCGGCCACCGACGCCGGCGGCTCGCCGCTGATCTGGATGCGCGCGTTCAGCTCCTGCAGCGTCGCGCGGTCGAAGCTCTCCATCAGGGGCTTCACGATCGCGGCGATCTCGGGGTGCGCCCTGAGCGCGGCCTCGCGGATGATCGGCACCGGCGCATACACCGGCTGGTCGTGGCGGTCGTCGTCCAGCACCTCGAGGCCCGCGGCGCCGATCGCGCCGTCGGTGCCGTACACCATGGCGGTATTGGTGCCGCTGGTGCGCTCGGCCGCGGCGCGGATGGTCGCCGAGGTGTCGCCGCCGGCGAGCACGATCAGCTGCTCGGGCTGGAGCGTGAAGCCGTAGGTCCTCTCGAGCGAGCGCAGCGTCGCCGAGTTGACGAACTCCGCCGAGCAGGCGAGCACCACCCGCCCGCCGCCCGACACCCAGCGGCCGAAGTCGCTCATGGTCCTGAGCCCGTTCGGGCGGGCGACGTCGGCGCGCACGGCGAGCGCCCAGGCGTTGCTGGCGTTCGCCGGCGTCAGCCAGACGATGCGGTGCGCCTGGTAGTCGAGCCGCGCGCCGAGCGCGTAGCCCTGCGCGAGGTCCTTCCAGGCCGGGTCCGCGGCGACGTTGAAGAAGAAGCCGGCGTTGCCGGTGTACTCGACGTACAGGTCGATCATGCCGGCGGTGATCGCCCGGCGCATGATCGGCGTGCCGGCCAGCGTCATGCGATCGACGGTCGGGATGCCGTGCGCCTCGAGCAGCAGGCGGATCATGTGGCCGATCATCGCCGACTCGCTCGACAGCTTCGAGGAGACGACCACCGCCGGCTGCGCCGTCGCGAGGCCGCCGGCGAGCAGCGCCGCCGCGAGACCGAGCCATCGCCAGAGCTTTCGCACCGCATCCCCCCCGCGCGGGCCGCCCGCCGGCGGCCGCCACCGTCCTGCCACGGTGTCGGTTGGCGTCCGGCCCGTCAAGCCTGCCGCCGGGGGCCGCGGCCGCGGGCCGCGGCGGTCGCGCCCCGGCCGGCCGCCGTCGTACCATTCGGGCTGCACCGGCCGAGCGCCGCCCATCCCTGAGTCCGGAGTCCGCAAGGCATGAAGGCTTCCGCGAGAGCCGTGGTCATCGGTGGCGGCGTCGTCGGCGCGAGCGTCCTCTACCACCTCGCCCGGATCGGCTGGACCGACGTGCTGCTGCTCGAGAAGAGCGAGCTCACCTCCGGCTCCACGTGGCACGCCGCCGGCGGCATGCACACCTTCAACGGCGAGGCGAACATCTCGCGGCTGCAGAAGTACACGATCGACCTGTACCGCGAGATCGAGGCGCTGTCCGGCCAGGCCTGCGGGCTGCACCCGAACGGCGGGCTGATGCTCGCGGCGACGCGGGGCGAGCTCGACAGCCTGAAGCTGATCTGCTCGCGCGCCCGCTATCTCGGCATGGAGACCGAGATGATCACGCTCGCGCAGGCGCTCGAGCTCAACCCGCTGATCGACCCCCGCTACTTCATCGGCGCGCTGTGGCGCGCCGACGGCGGCCACTGCGACCCTTCGGGGACGACGCACGCCTACGTCAAGGCGGCGCGCGCGCTCGGCGCCTCGGTCGAGCGCTTCACGCGCGTGCTCGCGCTCGCGCCGCGCGCCGACGGCTCGTGGGACGTGACCACCGACAAGGGCCCGGTGCACGCCGAGCACGTCGTCAACTGCGGCGGCCTGTGGGCGCGCGAGCTCGGCCGGATGGTCGGCATCGAGCTGCCGGTGCTGGCCATGGAGCACCACTACCTGCTGACCGAGGACCTCCCGGAGCTGCGCGGCCGCGCCAGCGAGATCGTCAACACCACCGACTACGCGGGCGAGATCTACATGCGCCAGGAGCGCGGCGGGGCGCTGATCGGCACCTACGAGCCGCACGGCGTCGTCTGGGCGCCCGAGCGCACGCCCGACGACTTCGCGATGCAGCTGCTGCCGGACGACTTCGAGCGCCTCGCACCCTACTTCGAGGTCGGCTTCAGGCATTTCCCGGCGCTCGGCCGCGTCGGCATCCGCAAGGCGGTCAACGGGCCGTTCACCTTCGCGCCGGACGGCAATCCGCTCGTGGGCCCGGTGCGCGGCCTGCGCAACTACTGGGTCGCCTGCGCGGTGATGGCCGGCTTCAGCCAGGGCGGCGGCATCGGCCTCGTGCTGTCGCGCTGGATGGCGGACAACGACCCGGGCCAGGACATCCTGTCGATGGACGTCGCGCGCTTCGGGGCCTTTGCGACGCCGAAGTACACCTCGATCAAGGTGCCCGAGAACTACGCGCGGCGGTTCCGGCTCGCCTACCCCAACGAGGAGCTGCCCGCCGCGCGGCCGGTGCGCCGTTCGCCGATCTACGACCGGCTGCAGGCGGCGGGCGCCGTGATGGGCGCGAACTTCGGCCTCGAGAACGCGCTCTGGTTCGCGCCGCAGGGCGTGCCGCGCACCGAGACGCCGAGCTACCGCCGCTCCGAGGCCTTCCCCTTCGTGCGCGCCGAATGCCAGGCGGTGCGCGCCGGCGTCGGGCTGTACGAGACCAGCAACTACGGCAAGTACGAGGTCAGCGGCGCCGGCGCCCGCGCCTGGCTCGACCGGGTGTTCGCGTGCCGGATCCCGCGCCCCGGCCGGCTCGGGCTCGCACCGATGCTGAACCCGGCGGGCCGCATCGTCGGCGACCTGTCGATCGCCTGCCTCGCCCCGGACCGCTACCTGATCGTGGGCTCCGGCTTCGCGGAGGAGTTCCACCTGCGCTGGTTCTGGCAGTCGGCGCCGGCGCCCGACGTGTTCGTGCGCTCGGCGGCCTCGACGCTCTGCGGCGTGTCGATCGCCGGCCCGCAGGCGCGGGCGCTGGTGCAGCGGCTGGTGCGCCTGGACCTCGGCGCCGGCGCCTTCAGGCTGTTCGACGTGCGCGAGACCGCGGTCGGGTTCGCGCCCGCGATCCTGACGCGCGCCGGCTTCACCGGCGAGCTCGGCTACGAGATCTGGACGACGCCGGACTACTTCGCGACGCTCTACGACGAGCTGTGCGAGGCGGGGACCGACCTCGGCCTCGTGCACTTCGGCGGACGCGCGCTGTCGTCGCTGCGGCTCGAGAAGGGCTACGGCTCCTTCAACAAGGACTTCCGCCCGGACTACACGCCCGGCGAGACCGGCCTCGACCGCTTCGTCGACTTCGCGAAGGCCGACTTCACCGGGCGCGCGGCCGCCGTCGCCGAGCGCGCCGCGGGCCCGAAGCGGCGTTTCGTGGTCATGGAGGTCGAGGCGCACGACGCGGACGTCGTCGGCTACGAGTCGATCGTCAAGGACGGCGCCGCGGTCGGCTACGTGACCTCCGGCGCCTACGGCCACTGCATCGCCAAGAGCCTCGCGGCCGGCTACGTGCCGACGGCGCTGGCGCGCGACGGCGAGCGCTTCGAGATCGACATTCTCGGCGAGCCCTGCGCGGCCACGGTCCGCCTCGCGCCGCTGTACGACCCCGAGGGCCTGCGGCTGCGCGGCTGACGCGCGCCGGTCCTCCTCTGCCCGCTGCGGATGCCTGCCATGCCCGTACCCGTTCCCGTCCCCGTTTCCGTTCCCCGTCGCGCGCCGCTCGTCCCGGGCACGCTGCTGCTGCTCGCGGGCACCTGGCTCGCGCCGGTGCTCGCGGCGCCGGCGCCGACCGCGTACCGGCCGATCGCGCCCGCCGCGGCCGGCGAGACCGTGACGCTGACCGGCCGGGCACTGTCGATCGAGGACATCGTGCGGGTCGCGCGCGGCGGCGCGCGGGTCGAGCTGTCCGCCGACGCCCGCCGCCAGCAGGCCGACAACTACGGGCTGCTGCTCGAGGCGGCCGCCGAGGGCGTGCCGGTCTACTGGTTCAACCGCGGCTCGGGCGCCCAGCGCGAGACGGTGCTGTTCGAGGGCGACGCCCTGACCGCCCGCAACCGCGCGCTGATCGAAGCGCGGCAGCTCGAGAGCTTCCGCATGAGCGCGATCGCGGGCATCGGACCCGAGGTCGCGGACGAGGACGTGGTGCGCGCGATGATGGTGGTGCGCGCCAACACGATGGTCCACAACGCGCCGAGCCCGCCGCTCGCGCAGCTGCTGCTCGACCTGCTCAACAGCCGCATCACGCCCGTGGTGCAGTCGCGCGGCACGGTCGGCGAGGGCGACCTGATCCCGCTCGGCTGCGTCGGCGGCACGATGATCGGCCTCGGCGAGGCCTACTACCGCGGCGTGCGCATGCCCGCGGCCGAAGCGCTCGCGGCGGCGGGCCTGCAGCCGCTGCGGCCCTTCGCCGCCGACGACAACGCGCTCACCAGCAGCAACGCCTACGCCACCGGCCAGGCAGCGCTGCTCGTCCACGACGCCGAGCACGCGCTCGAGTGGGCGGACCTCGGCTACGCGATGGCGCTCGACGGCATGAACAGCAGCATCACGCCGTTGAGCCTCGTCGTGCAGCGGGACCGGCCGCAGCCCTGGCTCAACTGGCACGCGCGCCGCGTCCTCGACCTGCTGCGCGGCAGCTACCTGTTCGGCGCCGACGGCGCGCGCATCATCCAGGATCCCGAGAGCCTCAGGGCCGCGTCGATCCGGCAGGCCTCGGCCTGGCAGGCTTGGGCCGCGCTCAAGGAGGCGGTCGCCTTCCAGGCCAACAGCTCCGACCACAACCCGGCGGTGGCGGTCGGCGTCGGGCCGGAGGATTCGTGGGAGCTCGCGACGCCGCAGCTCAAGCGCTTCTTCGTCCGCGGCGGCCCGCTGAGCCATGGCCAGCACGGCTACATCGTCTCGAACGCCAACTGGGATCCCTACCCGATGGCGAACCTGATCGAGGACTTCACGGTCGCGCTCGCCAACATGGACGTCGCGGTGACGCAGCGGATCGCGCGCTTTCGCAACCCCTTCTTCACCGTCGTCGAGGCCTCGGCCGCGCTGCCCGGCCTGAAGCGCGACGACGACGGCTACGGACCGGTCGACCTGCAGCAGGAGATCCAGGGCCTCGCGAACCCGGTGGCGCCGCTCGGCAGCGCGATCGTGGCGACCGTCGAGGACCTGCAGGCGCAGACGCGCCTCAAGGTGCAGCGCGCGCGCCAGGCCGTCGACGCGACGCTGGAGCTGCTCGCCTTCGACCTGCTCGAGGGCGCGCTGTGGATGGACGTACGCCACGCCCAGGATGCGTCGCGCGCCTTCGGCCGCGCGCCGGCCGAGGCCTGGCAGGCGCTGCGGGTCCAGGTGCCGCTCAGGCGCGGTGCGGGCGGCGCGCGCGCGCAGTCCGACCAGGCTCTCGCCTCGGCCTTCCTCAGGGCGACGCCGGCGACGCGCTACGCCGGGCGCGACGCCGCGCGTCCCGACCTCAGCGCCGCGGCGCGCTGAGCCGCGGCGCGCGCAGCGACTCGAGACCGCGGAACTCGACGAAGCGGGTCACGGCCGCCCACAGGTAGTCGCCGAACAGGAACGGCTCGAACGTCGGGCCGCCGGCGAGCGGCAGCGGCGCGATCGTCGCGTCGACGCGCGGCTCGTAGAAGAACGGGAACGAGCGGCGCTCGCGGTCCGTGCCGAGCACGCGGTGCTCGGTGGCGCGGATCCGGCCGCCCGTCCAGCGCTCGAGCAGCGCGCCGAAGTTGACGACCACGGCGTCCGCGAGCGGCGGCACGTCGAGCCACGCACCGTCCGCGGCGCGCGCCTGCAGGCCGCCGACGCCATCCTGCGCCAAGAGCGTCATGCAGCCGGTGTCGACGTGCGCGGCGCCGACCGTGTAGCGGCGCCGGCCGTCGTGCTCGAGCCAGGTGTCCGACGGCGGCGCGCCGGCGAAGGACTCGGGCGGCCGCGGCGGGTAGCGGATCAGGCGCAGCGTCGACAGGCCGCCGCCGGCGAAGATGGCGTCGAAGCCGCCCTCGGCGAGGCCGAGCCCGCGCGCCAGCGCACGCGTGAGCTCGCGGGCGAGCGATTCCATGCCGAGGTAGTAGCGCGCCACCGCCGCGCGCCAGCCGGGCAGCTCCGACTCCGCGGGCAGCGGGGTCGGCTCGGTCAGCGGGTCCGCCGCGTCGACCGCGAAGTCCGGGTGCGCGACGTCCGGTCCCATGTCGATGCCCTCCTTGAACGTCGCGGCACCGCGCTGCGCCGGGAACCAGCCGCGGTAGACGTTCGGATGCGCGGGGTCGAACTTGCGCCGCCACAGGCGCCGCCGCACGCACTCGTCGGCGGCGAAGATGCGCCCAAGCTCGGCGCGCACCGCCGCCGTCGGCGCGACCGCAGCCGGCAGGCCGGTGACCGTCAGGAAGCCGGCCGTGGACGCCGCGCGCAGGAGCTGCGCGTCGAGCCGGTCGCGCGCCGGGCCCGGCCCCGCGTACAGCGCGCCCACGGCGAGCGACGGGATCTCGCCGGCGGCGCCGCGGTCGGCCTTGGCGGACATCGCGGGCGGCGCCTCAGAGCGGCCGATCCGCCATGTCGAGGTGCAGCATCGTGCCCTGGTACGGGTGCTTGCTGATGAGCTCCTCGTTGAGCTCGACGCCGAGGCCCGGCTCGGTCGGCGGGATGATGTAGCCCTCCTCCCAGCGGATCGGCT
>Ga0335069_10016468_pt1 | contig 10305 bp, 8 predicted proteins | sample Lox_Sample_11_FD_206714 | JGI IMG/M metagenome (GOLD analysis project Ga0335069, IMG submission 206714) | Soil microbial communities from Loxahatchee National Wildlife Refuge, Florida, United States - Lox_Sample_1.1 | ecosystem: Environmental > Terrestrial > Soil > Wetlands | place: USA: Florida...
CTACATTTCGACTCGAGCAAACCCCGCGCCTCGTTCAAGTGATCGATACGATGGGAGTCGGACGTCCGCGCCGCCGGCGAAACTGTCGAAGATGAGTCAGAGGCGACGGGGCCGGCAAAGTATCGACCGTTCCCCAAGCCAGCATACAAGCCAACAAATGCACACGCATGGGCCGGCCCTCAACGCGCGCCCAGCTGCTCCCGCACTTCCGCCACAAACCGCTCGGGCTCGTCGGGCGTGAGGACCACCCGACCCTCGTCGGTCTCGAGCAGTACGTACGGTCCGTAGCGCCAAGCGAAGAGGCGGAAGGGGCCCAGCTCACGCGAGACAAAACGGCCGTACCGGACCTGGCCGATCGCCGTGCCGTTCGTGCGCCACCAGCGCTGGGCGTACGGGGGGGCCATGACCTCCGCGTCCCTCACACCAGCGAGCGGCAACTCGAGGGCGGGTGCCCAACGCCGCTCCACACGTACCGCCTTCGCCGTGACCTGTGCCGCCACGGGCGCAAGCCCCCAAACCAGCGCGAAGAGCGAGGTCACCAGGACCAGAACCACCGCCAGGGTGAGGCCTACCGATCGCAGGAGCCGAGCCGTGGGGAAGCGACGGGGCCTCGATGATGAGTCTCCGGTCCACTCTCGACGAGCCGCAGGTGCGCGCGCCCGCAGAGCCTCGGTGAACGCGTCTGGGTTGCCCGGCGAGAGCACGAGCGCCTCGGTTTCGGTCTCGACCAGCACGAGTCCGCTCCATCTTGTTGTAGCGAAAATGCGGAACGCCCCGAGGCGCCGGCTAAAGTACCAGCCGAAGTATCCGAAGAGCCCGCCGCTCCCGCCTAGGCGGACGGCACCGGCAATGCGCTCCACGGGCAACAGCCCCACGACGCGAATCGCCGACAGTTCGATCCTGAGTGGGCGAAGCCGCCTCTCGACCACCAGCTCCCTGTCGAGGATCACGAAGCCCCGCGGCGCAAGCAGATAGGTCGCTCCGACTACCACTGCGATGATCACCGGGCAAAAGAGGAACGGCCAGAGCAACTCCGGCTCACCACGAGAAAGAGCCAAACCCAGAAACACCACACCGGCGGCGATCGCCGCAAGACCGCCGAGGACGATGCGGCTGGTCACCTGGACCCGGCGGTCGCGGGGCGCGTCGAAGCGAATCATCCCCCTCCTATCTTATTGCTTCCCAAACTCCGGAAGCGTAAGCGCGACCCGTGCTGACGCCGCGGGGAGGGCGAGGGTCTCTGGTCGAGAGCCCACCGGAATAACCGCGTGCGCCACGATGTGGAATGATTGTGAGCGCCGCTGGTGGTCGGTTCCTCAAGACCCATCGGGATGTCGGACGCCACTTTAACGGTCGGGCACCAAGAATCCTCGACGTTCTTTGGAGTTGGGACAGCTAGCGCTGTGGCTTGGTGCGCTAACGACGCTTCGAATTCTACGTGGCGCGATCATTGTGCCGTCTCGCCGGTTTGCTTCCAGAGGCCACCCCAGTTGAATCGAGCAGAGCGACCCGCGGTCCGCTCCCTGGCAGGTCACCAACGGCCCCAGCAATCCGATCGGCCTGCCCTCAGATGCCCAGGGGGTACGCAACCCTAGGCGAGATACCGCTCCCGGCCTCCCTCGACGGCCGCGATCCCCTCCCTCACTCGGCGGTGCATGACCTTGAGCGAATGGTGCGCTCACTCGCTGTACGAAATTGGATGAGGAACTCCTCTTGGGAAGACGCGACAACGACCTCGAAAGGGGCCGATCCCCCAAAGCGGCGCCCCCCGGGGGCCATAGAACGCAGGAATACTTGACCTCGTCCCTCAAATGCGCCGTCCACTACCCCCGTGTGTGACTCAGACTTCTTGTTACCGTTCACATCGGGTATCGTGGCGAGGCTCCCCGATGCGGTGAATAACCTAGTGTTTACAAATTGTTCGATTACATGGAGGGACCATCAGGCTATCCAGCGTTCCCCTGAGTTCTTGCGAACCTACACGTCGACTGGACTCTTCAGCGGTGGATTGGCCTGTCGCCAAATGATGCCATGGATCGGCTCAGGCACGCGAGGAGCACGAGCCCATCTCCGGGCGACACAAGTCCCAGGGATTCAAGGGGTTCGGTTTCTCTGAACAGTCCGGGCCGAACACGCGGGTGCGGCTAGGTCCGGGCCAGATCGATTTCCGCCCCGTGGAGTCCTAAGTCGGCTACCGCCTCTTTGGAGACCTGGGCCACGGCGTTTACATCGCACGCGGGCGTCAGCGCCTTCTAGCGGGGCCGAGAACGCACGGGGCACGGAGGGGAGCAGCCCCTTCCCGCTTGCGAATGGCTCCTCGGCTCAACGGCCTCCGCCGGCACCCTTTGGAGTTTTCGCCGTTAAAGCCATCGGTTGAGCGACTGGCGGGAAGGTGCCACTGGTCGCTTGACGGCGAGGCTGTGAACGTTCACCATCAAACCTACTTGTTAACGTTCACAAGCGCGGTTGCCTGGAACTCGCATTACTCTCGTGCGCCACCCATCGCGGAATGAACAGTAGCAATCAGGCGGAGCGGAGGGGCTCGGAAAGGAAAGGAGGGAAAGGTCAGGCCTCTGCCAGGGATTCCGGGCATTTGAGGAGATCGTTCACACTCAGTCATCGTTGCCACCGGCTGGGCCAATCCCTGCTCCCATTTCCCATTCGACGGGGCGACCGAGGCTGAGCTCTGGCCGAGGGCGCCTCCTGCACGGAGGTGATGAGCTGGGGGGTCGCGGAGGGCGGCTTCCGAGGCGGGCGGAAACGGGGATCGAGATTCTGGTGGAGTTCGAAATCGCCCCCCCCCCCCGCCCATACGCCAACGGTGCCGATGGCTAGATACGGGCTTTTGCCAGGGTGGAACGGTCTGTAGAGGCGATCTCTGGAATTCGCCAAGAGGGCCTCCGTCCCGCGCCCGTTTGCCCCCGACCGTCGCCTGCTATCCCGAGCATCTCGTGCGCAGGTATTTGGAGAGGAAGCACGCAAGAGACTGACCAGGCCAAACGAAATAGGAGTTCAGTCATGCGAAAGATTCTTCCATGGGCAATAGCACTTGTGCTCTCTGCCGGGGCAGTAGCGGCGAGTGCCGCTCAGAGCAAGGCCGCCACCCTAACGTGCGTGGGGCTGTACTCCGAGACGGATGCCGGCTCGATCAGCTTCAGGGTGGGCACAGGTCCATGGACGGTGATCAAGATCGGTGACACGATTCCTGCCAACGCGGAGATAGAGGTCACTGTGGACAGGGATTGGATCGAGCTCACGCCGTCCGACAACCCTAACGCCGTGTACGAGATAAACGGTGAGTCCGGAGCGGTCACCAAGAGCGTCGCGGACATCCTCAAGGGCACACCGAGGTCTGTGAACTTCCCGAAAGCGAGCGGTGACAACCCTGACCCGGCCTTCAAGGACAAGCTGGTCGTCACGCAGTACCTGGGAAGGCAGATTTACACTAACCCCGATGGCGACGACAAAGATGTGAAGTACGGTGACGTTTTGGCCATGAAGGGCAAGGTGACGATCATCGCCATCAACAACACGATCAACCTCATGAACGCCAGCGGAAAGGTGACTACGGTCATCGGACCGCTGCAATTCGACATCGAAAAGGTTCTGAAGAACGAGAAGCTGTACAAGTTCCTCAACGTGGGAAGATGATCGAGGGAAGGAGGGAACCGAGGACAGAATCCGTAACTTCATTCGTGGCCGCACGCTGGTTTATCAGGGGACAATAGCCGCCGATAAGGCTTCGCTTCTCCTGAAGGAGGAGAGGATCATGAAGAGGGTTCTTACAACCCTGACTCTGGTGGTAGGTTTATTCGCCACAACCGCGTATGCAGCGCCGCCACATTGGGTGGTGGGTTTCTCGCAGATTGGCTCTGAGAGCGAGTGGAGAACTGCCAACACCAAGTCCGTGCAGGATACATTCAACGCCGACAAGAGCTTTACCCTGATCTATTCCGACGCCCAGCAGAAGCAGGAGAACCAGATCAAGGCTTTGCGGTCCTTCATTGCACGCAAGGTCAACGTCGTCCTGTTCACGGCTCTGGTTGAGACAGGCTATGGTCCTGTCCTCAAAGAGGTCAAGGATGCCGGCATCCCGGTCATCATGATCGACAGAGACGTGGCCAAGGAAGATCGGCAGTACCGGCTCACCATCATGGGTTCGGATTTCATTAAGGAGGGCGAGAAGTCCGGGGTGTGGCTCGCCGATTACTTGAAGAAGCAGGGCCTCGATGATGGCCAGAAGCCCATCAACATCGTCGAGCTACAGGGCACGACCGGCTCCGCTCCCGCGATCGACAGGAAGACCGGCTTTGCGAACATCATGAAGCAGCACCCCAACTGGAAGATCACTCGTTCGCAGACCGGCAACTTCACCAGCTCGGAAGGCAAGGTCGTGATGGAGGCCTTCCTGAAGGCCGACAAGAACATCCAGGTGCTGTACGCGCACAACGATCAGATGGCCCTAGGTGCCATCCAGGCCATCAAGGAAGCCGGCCTCCAGCCGGGCAAGGACATCATCATCGTCTCCATCGACGGGGTGAAGGGTGCCTTCGAGGCCATGGTCCGTGGCGAGCTGAACGCCTCTATCGAATGCAGCCCGCTGCTTGGGCCGCAGGCCCTACAGGCGGTCAAGGATCTCCGCGCTGGGAAGAAGCTTCCCGCCAGGATCTGGACGATCGAGGGCGTGTTCGATCAGACGAATGCGGCCCAGGCTCTGCCGAGCCGCCAGTACTGATTCCGGTCAAGCCATGGTACTGCCCCAGGACCACTTCGTTTCACGAAGTGGTCCTGGGGCGGTGCATGAACCGCCCCCCCCTCTTCAGGGGAACCCACGTAGCCTGTGGTCGGGTCGGAGTTGACGGGCTGGGGTGTCCGAACATGATGCGGTGAGCGGAGGTGCCAGGAATGCCCGGAGAAGCACCCGTCCTGGAGATGAGGAAGATCAGCAAAGTCTTTCCCGGGGTACGAGCTCTGTCGGGCGTGGATTTTCGCCTTTTCCGCGGCGAGGTCCATGCCGTCATGGGCCAGAACGGGGCGGGGAAGTCCACCCTCGTCAAGGTCCTCACGGGAGTGCATGAGCACGACGCCGGGGAGATCCTCCTCGAGGGCAAGCCGATCCGGCCCGATTCGCCGTTTGCCGCGCAGAAGCTCGGCATCAGTACCGTCTACCAGGAGGTCAACCTCTGCCCCAACCTGTCTGTTGCCGAGAACATGTTCATCGGCCGGCAACCCATGCGATTCGGCAGCATTCACTGGAAGGAAATGAACCGCCGGGCGGAAGAAGCCCTGCGAAGGCTGAACATCGTCATCGACGTCACCCAGGTCCTGTCTTCGTACTCGATCGCCATCCAGCAAATGGTGGCCATTGCCCGCGTCCTCGACGTCTCCTCCAAGATCCTGATCCTCGACGAGCCCACCTCGAGCCTTGATGAGACCGAGGTGGAACGGCTCTTCGGGCTCATCCGGACGCTCCGCGACCGGGGACTCGCCATTCTCTTCATCACCCACTTCCTCGATCAAACCTACCGGATCTCCGACCGGATCACGGTCCTGAAGGACGGCCTCTTCTGCGGGGAATACGAGACGGCCGAGCTCCCCAAGCTGGAGCTCATCGCCAAGATGCTGGGCAAGGAGCTGTCCGAGTTCAGCTACGCGACCGAGCAGGCCGGGAAGAAGAAGGAAGCCGCCGCGGCTGGCGCGGAGGCGCCCGTGCTGCGGGTCCGCCAGCTCGGGTTGCGCGGCTCCATCGCCCCCTTCGACCTCGATCTCAGCAAGGGCGAAATCCTCGGCCTGGCCGGGCTACTGGGCTCGGGCCGGACGGAGATGGCCAAGCTCATCTTCGGCATCGACAGCGCCAACCAGGGCGACATCGAGGTCCAGGGGAAGAAGGCGAGCATCGGCTCTCCCCGGGCCGCCATGATGGCCGGCATGGGGTTCTGCTCGGAGGACCGGAAGAACGAGGGGGTCCTCGGCGAGCTCACCGTTCGCGAGAACATCATCCTCGCTCTCCAGGCCCGGATGGGAGGGCTCAAGTTCATCCCCCTGAAGAAGCAGCTGGAGATCGCGGACAAGCTCATCAACTCGCTCAAGATCAAGACACCGAGCGCCGAGAACGCCGCTCTCCAGCTCAGCGGCGGCAACCTGCAGAAGGTCATGCTGGCGCGCTGGCTCGCGACCCACCCTGCCATCCTCATCCTGGACGAACCGACGCGCGGCATCGATGTCGGGGCCAAAGTGGAGATCATGGAGCTCATCTTGAACCTCAGCCGACAGGGGATGGGGGTCATCTTCATCTCCTCCGAGTTCGAAGAGGTCGTTCGCTGCAGCGACCGAGTCGCCGTCCTCAAGGACCACGCCAAGGTGGGAGAGCTGAGCGGGCCGGAGGTGGACGAGAACAACATCATGCGGACCATCGCGGAGGGGAGATAGCGTGCCGTCTGCGAGATCGCTGAGTCGGAGCAGGCTCATCTGGCCCCTCATCGCCCTGGGGTGCCTTCTGCTCTTCAACGTCTTCTTCACCCCCAACTTCTTTCACATAGAGGTCAAGGAGGGACACCTCTACGGCAATCTGATCGACATCATCAAGAACGCGGCCCCCATCATGCTGCTCGCGATCGGGCTGACGCTCGTCATCGCGACCAAGGGGATCGACATCTCGGTGGGCTCGGTGGTCGCGATCTCGGCCGGCACCGTCGCCATCCTGCTAGGCGGCGACCTCGGGGGCGTGCCCAGGTTTCCCGTGGCCTTGGCCCTCATCGGCGCCGTGCTGGCCTCCACCGCGGCCGGCGTTTGGAACGGGATCCTGGTGTCGCGGATCGGATTGCAGCCCATCATCGCAACCTTGATCCTGTTCGTCGCCGGACGCGGGATCGCGATGGTGCTCACGAATGCAATGGTCATCTGGATTTACGTGAAGCCGTTCGCCATCTTCGGCCAGGGCTACTGGCTGGGACTGCCCTTCTCTATCTACATGGTCGCGGGTCTCCTGCTCCTCACCTGGCTCGTGACCCGAAGGACGGCCATCGGCCTCTTCATCGAGTCGGTGGGGATCAACCCCACAGCGGCCCGCTTCTCTGGCATCAGCGCCAAGAACATCCTCCTGGGCGTGTACGTCTTCAGCGGATTCTGCGCCGGACTGTCCGGGCTGGTCGTCTGCTCCACCGTCATGAGCGCCGACGGCAACAACGCCGGGAATCTCTACGAGCTCGACGCCATCCTGGCCGTGGTGCTGGGGGGGACCTCCCTGAACGGCGGCAAGTTCTACCTGCTGGGCAGCATGATCGGCGCCCTCATCATCCAGACCTTGACCACGACCATCTATGCCTTCAACGTCGCCCCCGAGATCTCTCAGGTCGTGAAGGCCTTCGTCGTGTATGGGGTGAGCTTGCTGCAATCCGAGCGGTTCCGTCGCAGGATCGCGGGCATGTTCGTCCGGGAGAGAGCCCCGGCATGACTCGAAGATTCCTCAACAACAGAAGCCTGTCCCTCCTGGTCATCCTGACGCTGTTCGTGATCATGTTTGGATATGGCTCGTTCGCCTATACGGGTTTCTTCTCGCTCCAGAACTTCTTGAACCTCTTCATCGACAACGCCTACCTCCTCATTCTCGCCGTGGGGATGACCTTCGTCATCATCTCCGGTGGGATCGACCTCTCCGTCGGCTCCATGCTCGGCCTGGGGACGATGCTGGCGGCGAGCCTCTTGGAGAAGCAACACCTGAACCCTCTGCTGGTGATCCTGATCGTCGTTGGGTTCGGTACGCTCCTGGGCTTCTTCATGGGGTGCCTCATCCAGATCTTCGACCTTCCCCCTTTCATCATCACCCTGGCCGGACTGTATCTGGCACGAGGCCTTTGCTACATCGTGAGTATCGACACCATCGGGATCACCAACAAGTTCTTCATGACCGCGGCGCAGGCGCGGATCAAGATCACCGGCGACACCTTTGTTTCGCCCAGCGCCGTGATCGCTCTCGTCGTGGTCGCGGTTGGTGCGTATGTCTTACGGTTCACCAGGTTCGGTCGCACCATTTACGCAATTGGAGGCAACGAGCAATCCGCACTGCTCATGGGGCTGCCGGTCGCACGAACGAAGATCGCCATCTACGCCTTGAGCGGCTTCTGCTCGGGGCTGGCGGGCGTGGTCTTCACGTTTTACACGCTTTCGGGGTACGCCCTGGACGGAAAGGGGATGGAACTCGACGCCATCGCGACGGTCGTGATCGGCGGCACCCTGCTGACCGGGGGCGCCGGCAGCATCCTCGGGACAGTCTTCGGTGTCCTGGTCTACGGGACCATCCAGGTGCTCATAGTTTTCCAGGGCACCCTCAACTCCTGGTGGACACGAATAGCGATCGGCTTTCTCGTCTTCCTCTTCTGCTTCCTGCAGAGATTGTTCGAAGCGAGAAAGGGTGTGACGGTCGCGCACAGCTTCTCGCAAGAGCCCGCCGCGATTGCAGGCGGTGGCTAGTACCTCTCCACAGTGGTTTTGATCGGTTGAGGAAGCAGGCGGGGGAGCTCGCCGGGGTCGAGGGCCACTTCGATGCTGCGGGGCTGCCGAGGTAACCGGCGGATGAGTCCGCGTTCTTCGAGCTCAACGATCATCCGATGGACGCTGGGCGGGGTGACGCGGAAGAAGCGTTCCAGATCCGCCTCGGCCGGGGGTCGACCGTTCACCAGGGTGTAGGCGTGAATGAAGGCCAAGTACTGGCCCTGCTTCTCGGTGAACTTGGGCTGCGGCCACGAAGTGGACATGGGTGCGGAGGTGTGATCGACAGCTCCTCAAAGGAGGAGCCGCCTTGAATGTACGCTACCGAGTCACGCCTTCGCACGAGGAACGGGAACGGCTTCGGGAGATGGTCCGGGGTGGGAAGGGTCGAGTCCGGAGGCTGAAGCGGGCCCAGATCCTACTCGCGGCGGACGCGGGTGCGACCGACGAAACCATCGCGGCCAACGTGGCGGTGGGGACCTCGACGGTCTTCCGGACCAAGCGCCGTTTCGTCGAGGAGGGGTTGGAGGAGGCGCTCAGCGAGGAGCCACGTCCTGGAGCGGAACGCAAGCTGTCGGCGAGCGAGGAAGCTCTGCTCGTGGCCACCGCCTGTGCCCAGCCTCCCGTTGGGAGAGCACGGTGGACGCTCGAGCTCCTGGCGGGCGAGATGGAGCGGCTGACGCGCCACGAGTCGATCTCGTCGGAGACGATTCGCCGGCGGCTGGCCGAGAAGGAACTGAAGCCATGGCAGAAGAAGATGTGGTGGTCGATGGGGAGTTCGTGGCCCGGATGGAGGACGTCCTGGATCTCTACGCCGAAGTCCCGGACCGGAGATTCCCGGTGGTGTGCATCGACGAGACTCCTCGGCAGCTGATCGGGGAGGCGCGCGTGCCCGTGATGGCCAAGCCGGGGAAGCGGGCCCGCTACGGCTACGAATACGTTCGCAACGGAACCGCCAACGTCTTCATGATCTTGGACGCCCATCGGCCCTGGCGGCACGCCAAGGTGACCGAGCAGCGCACGGCCGTCGACTTCGCCGAGTGCATGCGCGAGCTGGTGGACCAGTACTACCCGAAGGCCGAACTCATCCGCGTGGTCCTCGATAATCTCCCCACCCACGCCGTGGGCTCGCTTTACGAGGCTTTCCCCCCGGAAGAGGCTCGTCGCATCCTGCGCCGGCTCGACTTTCACTACACCCCGAAGCACGCCAGTTGGCTCAACATGGTTGAGATCGAAATCGGCGTGACGGTGGGACAGTGCTTCGACCGGCGGCTCCCCGACATGGAGACGCTCGTCTCCGAGGTGGCCCACTGGGAGCGAAGGCGGGACACCGACAAGGCTCGCATCAGTGGCTCTTCAACGTCGAGCGTCCTCGACACGACCTCGGTCGAGCGTACCCAACGCCGATCACCCGGCAGCCGCTACGAGCCGTCGCGTGAACCGGTCGAATTCACTGTGGCGAGGCACTAGCCTAAACGCGACAAACTGGGCGCTTAGGCGGCAAGGCGGTCGAGGTTGTAGGCGATGGTCTCGAAGCGCTCACGGCGGCGCGCGTTGTTGCAGAGTTTGAGGATCTGAGCGCCGCTGCGGTTGACGAGGCGGCCTGGGGCGGCGATCCACTCGAAGCGTAGGGTGGCAAGAGAAGAGAACGCGAAGAGGTTCGTCCGGCTACTCGTTCGGGGGCGGGCCTCGGCAAGCTTCGCGTCCATCTGGAAGTTACGCACGAGGTTGTAAGCGAGTGCTGAGAGCAGCTGGTAGGCGGAGTTCCCCTGGTAGTGGTGAGTGGGGATGGCGTCGAGACCGAACTCGCCCTTGAGC
>Ga0335069_10016469_pt1 | contig 10305 bp, 8 predicted proteins | sample Lox_Sample_11_FD_206714 | JGI IMG/M metagenome (GOLD analysis project Ga0335069, IMG submission 206714) | Soil microbial communities from Loxahatchee National Wildlife Refuge, Florida, United States - Lox_Sample_1.1 | ecosystem: Environmental > Terrestrial > Soil > Wetlands | place: USA: Florida...
GTAGAACTGTTCGAGACGGGTGCCCGCGGCGGCGAGTTGATCGATCGTCGGGGTTTTGATGTCCGAGCCGTGGAAACCGACATCCTTCCAGCCCAAGTCGTCGGCGACGATGTAGACGATGTTCGGCCTCTTCCCAGCTCCGAGCGCGGCGGATTCCTGTGCGTGCACGGGGTTCACGACCGCGCACAGGTTCGCCATCGCTGCGGCCGCGATGATCCATGTGCCGAGCCGTCTCAGGTTGGTTGTCTCGTGACTCACGTTCACTCCTCCTCTTTCGTTGTCTTGATGAAGTCACCCGCGTAGCGGGCGGAAGAACGCGCGGATGTCCTCGACCAGCGCGTGCGGCTCTTCCATCGCAGCGAAGTGTCCCCCCGAGGAAAATTCGGTCCAACGCTGAACGTTGTACACCTTCTCTGCCCAGGCGCGCGGCGGCTTGAACAGCTCGCGCGGAAAGATCGCGCAGCCGGTGGGCACCTCGATGCGAATACCGCGCGGCGGAAACAAGCCGGAGCGGCGCGCCTCGCAGTACAGCCGTGCCGACGAGGTCGCGGTCTCGGTCAGCCAGTAGAGCGTAATGTTGGCGAGCATCTCGTCTTTGCTGAGCCGGCTTTCGACGTTGCCGTTGCAATCCGTCCACGTGCGAAACTTCTCCACGATCCACGCCGCCAGTCCCGCGGGTGAATCGTTGAGCGCGTAGCCGAGCGTCTGCGGCTTGGTACCCTGGATACCCTGATAGCCCGTCTCTTCCTGCATGAAGCGCTGCATTTCCATCAGCCGGACCAATTCAGCTTCGCTGAGGCCGGCGGCGGGATTGGACTCGTCGGGCGGGAACGCAACCACCATGTTGAGATGGATGCCGATGAGCCGCTGCGCGTGCTGTGATCCCAACAGCGTGGTGATGATCGCCCCCCAATCACCGCCTTGGGCGCCGAAGCGTGGGTAACCGAGCTGCTGCATGAGCGCGGCGAACACGTCGGCCATTTTGCCCGGATGCATCCCGGGTGTCCGTGCATGATCAGAGAACCCGTAGCCCGGCAATGACGGGGCCACGACGTCGAACGCGTCAGCAGGGTCGCCGCCGTGGCGCGCGGGGTCGCTAAGCGGGCCCAGGATTTTCATGAACTCGAGCACCGAGCCCGGCCAGCCGTGACTGATCAGCAGCGGCAGCGGCTTCGGCCCGACGCCGCGCGCGTGAATGAAATGAATCCCGAGCCCGTCGACGTTGGCGCGAAAGTGATGCCATTGATTGAGCGCGCGTTCCGCAACCCGCCAATCGAAGCGCGCGCGCCAGTACTCGACCAGTTCTCTCAGATAGGCGAGGTCGGTGCCGTAGCTCCAGTCGGCGTCATTCAGTTCATCCGGAAAGCGAGTCCGCGCCAAACGTTGCTTGAGATCGTCGAGAACGTGCTCCGAGATATTGATGCGAAACGGTTCGATCGCCACGACTCACCTCCGAATCGGACCGACCTCTTAACACAGCGGCCGGCCAATGTGCACAACCGACTTGGGTCGTTCCCCTGTTGCCACGTCTGGCAATGCGGAGAGTCAGAGACGCCCATCGACATTCTCCGAACCGCAGGAACGAGCGGCGATCAACTCACAGAGCCCAGAGGCCGTCACTCGCGATTGCCCGCCCACCATTGGCAGCGCAGCCCGATGCCGTCGGTCGGCAGCGATCGCGTGAGGCCGACTCGGAAGGCAGCGGCCTATTGCCGAGCGCAGCGAAAGCGAAAGGGAGTCCGAGGGAAAGCGGCGTTTGAGCTTTCCCTCGGTGGACGCCGGGCGAAGCCCGCAGACAGCGATTCGCATCAGATGCGACCGCTGGAGTCGAGGAGCATCCCTGGCCACCTCTTTCGCCGATGTGTTACTGCAGCGCGCATGGATCAGGTACGCATCGGCCTCATCGGTGCCGGGCTCATCGGCGCGGCGCACTCGACGACTTTGAAGGCGATCGCGGAGCAGTTCGACGGCAGACTCGAACTGGCGGCGGTGGCCGATCCGGTAGCGACACAACGCGAGCAATTCTGCGAACGCTACGGCTACCGCCACGCGTTTGCGAGCGCGGACGAATTGCTGCGCAGCCACGTGAACGCCGTGTTCATTTGCACGCCGACGAAGTTCCACGCTGACCTGGTGCGCGCGGCGACCGACCGCAAGCTCCACATCTTTTGCGAAAAGCCGCTGGCGATGACCTACGCCGAGGCCGTGTCGATGCGCGACGCGGCGCAGCGCGCGGGGGTTATCACGCAGATCGGACTGGTGCTGCGCTTCTCGGCGATCTACCGCGTGATGCAGGCGCAACTCGCGCAGCCTGAGATGGGCGCGCCGATGGCCGTGCTCTTCCGCGATGATCAGTGCTTTCCGATCCGCGGCGGGCACAACACGACGTGGCGCAAGGACCGCGCGCTCACCGCCGGCGGCACGCTCGTCGAACACGGCGTGCACGACCTCGATCTGGCAACCGTGTTGTTCGGTCCGATCGCGCGCCTGCGCGCTTGGCAGCAGAATCGCGCCGGACATCCGGGAGTCGAAGACTACATGGCGATCGAGCTGGAGTTCGTCTCCGGATTGCGCGCGCAGTTGGTCAACCTGTGGCACAACATGCTCGAGCGCAATTCGAATCGGCGGCTCGAAATCTTCTGCGAGCGTGGGTTTCTCGCCAGCGACCATGACATGCTCGGCGACATCATTCTCCAAGTCGGCGACGGTGCCGAGGGCCGCATCACTCCTGACGAAGTCTTGCAACGCTTCGAAGCGCTGCTCGATCGCCGCGACCAGCGTTTCCGCGTGTGGTACGGCATTCCGTACTTGCTGCAGGACCTGTCGTTCATCGAAGCGTTGCTCGCCGACCGGCCGGCGACGCCGGATCTCGCTGTCGGCGTCGAGGCGCAACGGCTGGCCGCCGCCGTCTACCATGCGGCGCAGACGGGAGAGGAAGTCCAGGTACCCCGGTGGGTTCCGGAGTAGCCCCGTCACGATCGCTAGGCGCTTGGTTGCGCGACGGGCTTCGCAGGTTCTTCGGCGCAGACGGACCAGCGATCAATCTCGCGATCTTCCGACTTGCCGTCTTTGGCTGGTTGCTGCACGTCATCCTCCACTACCATCGGAGCTTTGCAGCGCTCGTTTCCGTTCCGGTCGAGTTACGAGTTGCGCCGCCGGGGTACGGGTTGCTGCTCGCCCACATTCCGATCGATCTGCCTCATGTGATCGTCATTCGCCGGGTGGCAATCGTGTTCGCTTCGCTCGCATTCGTTGGGTTGTTCACTCGCACGTCGGCGTTCATCACGTCGTGCTGCGCGCTCTATTTGCTCGGAATCGAGGAACTGTTCGGCAAGATCTACCATCAGTATCAGCATCTCGTGTGGTTCGCGCTTTTGCTCGCAGCCTCACCGTCGGGAGACGCGCTGTCGATCGATGCGGTGTGGACTCGCTGGCGCTGCGCGGCGCGCGGCGAGTCGACGGCGACTGCCTCTGCCGTCGGCTACGCGCTGCCGCTGCGGTTCGTTTGGCTGTTGCTCGGGGTGATCTATTTCTTTCCTGGGCTGGCGAAATTACGGGCGGGGCCAGAGTGGATTCTGAGCGACCATCTCACCTACCTGATGTATTGGTACTGGTCGAAGAAGCACTTCGTGCCGTGGCTCCGGATCGATCACTACCCAGTGCTCTGCCATGCGGCGGCGCTGGCGACGATTGTGTTCGAGATCAGCTTCATCGTTTGCGTGTTCAGTCGACGTCTGCGGCCGTTGCTAGTCGCCGGCGGAATCGTCTTTCACTGGATGACGGCGAAGTACCTGGGGCTCGTCTTTTGGAGCCTGGGGGTGTGTTACGCCGCGCTCGTCGATTGGGATGCGCTGATTCGTCGCCTCGGCGTCACGCGCGCGAATTCGGCGAGTGTGCATCGAGGACCGCCACGCGCGGTCATGGTCGTGGGCGGCGGACTAGTGATCGCGAATATCTTCTGCGGGGTCTTCAACATCGACTCGTGGCCGTTCTGCGTTTATCCGGAATTTGCGGACATTGTCCGCAATCCGACGCGAAGATCATTGGAAGTGGCGACACGCGGGGCGGACGGACGGTTACAATCGATGAGCGCCGGCATTCCTGAGGGTGTCGAGAATCGCATTGTCGCAGCGACTGATCGCACGGAGCGCGCGCGCCTTCTTGGCGGAGTGCGAACGCTCATCCGGCGGCGGGCCACACTCGCACCGGGCGAGTCCGTTCTCGTGTTCGATGTCGAACGTTCGACGCTCCCCGAACACCGCGCCCGTGATCCGTTGCGGCGCGAATTGGTGTTAGAAGTTCCCGCCGAGTGACAGTGACATGCCGAGCCGCGTGGAATTCGCCCTGGTCATTCCGGTTCACAACGAGGAGCGGTATCTGCCCACCCTCAGCGAATCGCTGCGGCGTCAAAGCTGCACCGACGTGCCGATCGTGTTCGTCAACAACGGCTCGACCGACGGATCGGACGCACTGATGCGGGAAAGCGACGCGGCACGAGCGGGTCGGTGGCTCTGCATCGACGAGCCGCGCGTCGGCAAGTTCTCCGCGATGGCCGCGGGCGCGGATTTCTGCGTGCAGCAGCTCGGGGCGCGGCACGTTGGATTCCTCGATGCCGATTCGTATCCGGGCGAAGTCGATTGGCTGCGCACGCACGCGCGAATTTTGGCCGACGCTCATCGGGACTTGGGTTACATCCACTCGCCGTATCGCTACGTGGGCCTCGAACACCTGCCCACGTTTGCGGCGGCCTATGCGGCCTGCGCGGCGGTGATGAGATCGATCGGCGAGACCGTCGGCTGGTTCGCGAACAGCGCCGGGGCGGTCTACGCGTCGACGGTTGTGATGCCGTTCTTCCGCTCCGCATCGACCGCGACCGAGATCGGCTTGCGCTGCTCCCTGTTCGCGTTGTCCGAGGGTTTGCGAGCGTCCATGAACCCCGGTCAGGTGATGACGTCGGCGCGAAGAATCGTCGCCAGCGCTGACAACCTGCACGCCTGGTGCTTCTACGCACGCCGGTTCTATGTGAACAAGGATATCAACACGACGGCGAAGCAGACGCTGAACCCACCCGCGCCCGTCGCCGACCTTCCTGTTGAGATGGTTGGCCGCTTCTTCGCGCGCCAAGCCATCAAGTTCGCGGCGCGGAATCTGATCCCGCTCGCGCTCTTCGATCGCAGTGATCACTTCACCGATCGTCTGAGCGCTGTGTTCGATGTCGTGCCGGACGAACTGATCGGAGGGGCACTGCGATCGTTCCGTTTCCGAACCGATCTCATCTTCACCGATCAGTTCGAAACGCTGCTCGCCGCCATCGAGCAGACGCCTGCGAGCGCCGCGTTGGCGCAACGAATCGATGCGCTGATGTGGGCTGAGTACGGACCGGCGACCGGGCGGCCCTGAATTGGACCCCACTATACGCCGTGTGGATCGCTCGATCTACTCGGAACACCTCAATCACGAAATGCTCAGATCTCTTGAGCGCAGGCAAGCTGCATATGCCCTGACCCTTGCGGCAGTGAATAGACGAGGCTTGATCGCGCAGCCGCGAACGTCGCTTCAATCCGAAGCCGACGGACCATGGAGCGCCACGATCCACTTCCCCGCCATCCCATCGATCGCACAATCGGTCTGTATCTCGCCGGCACGGGCGAGCGCCTCGATCGCGTTGCCTGCACGGCGGCGATCGCCGACGACGCTGATCACGTCGCGCGGGTTGGCGTAGACGACGGCGCGCAGGTAGCGCCGCACCAGCTCGCGCGCGGCGGTGTCCGGTCGCAGCGTTCGTGCCTCGCGGACGCGCGCGCGATGGCGCGTCGCGACCAAGTCCCACACGTAGGTGAAGGGGTCGTAGCGCACCTCGCGCATCGCGACGTAGAGCCGCCGCTGCAACTCGGCCAGCGCACCATCGAAGGCGCGCCGCTGATTCGGCCGCGCCAAATTGGTGGCCAATTTGAGCGCGAAGGTTTCCTGCGGGCCGTTGTCATTGAGCGTATCGAGGATCGCCTTCGCCGCGGGTGACAGCAGTCCGTCGCGATACTCGCGAATGTAGTCGCGCTGCGAGCCGAAGAGCCGATACACCGCGGGGAAGAGATCCCAGGCCACGAAGGTCGGTTTGCCGCGGATTAATCTGGCGTAGAAACATTTTCCCGCGGCCGGCAGCTCGTCTTTGAGATTCCACGCCAGGCCGACCTCGGGATCGTGATGACTGTGATGTGGGAACCGCGGATCGCGGCGCCCGCACACCGCCACCCACAGGCACGGCAGATTGAGACCGCGGGTAGCGAAGAGCGAGGTGAGTCCGACGTCGTTGATGAACGTGAGCGCACGCCGTGCACCGTTGACCCGTACCGACGGGACGCGCCGAAACGTGCGATCGCGTCGCGCCTCCAAGTGGGCGAGTGACCATACCCGCGTGATTTCCGATCGCGACATGTTGTCAGGCGTTCAAAACACAGTAAAAGGGTCGTGTACAAGGAGCCCGCGATGGCCGCCAACACGTTGACCGTCACCGACAACCGCACCGGCAAGCAGTACACGCTGCCGATCGACAACGGCGCGATTCGCGCCGTCGATCTGCGCCAAATCAAGGCCGGCAACGACGATCCCGGCCTGCTCAGCTACGATCCCGCTTTCGTCAACACCGCGAGTTGCCGCAGCGCGATTACGTTCATCGACGGCGACAAGGGCATCTTGCGCTACCGCGGCTATCCGATCGAGCAACTCGCCGAGCGCAGCAACTTCCTCGAAGTGGCGTATCTGATCGTCAAAGGCGAGCTGCCGGCGCGCTCGCACCTGCAGTCGTTCGTCAGCAACATCACCGTGCACACGATGATCCACGAGAACATCAAGCGTTTCGTCGACGGCTTTCACTACGACGCGCATCCGATGGGCATCCTCGTGAGCACGGTCGGCGCGTTGTCGACCTTCTATCCCGACGCCAAGAAGATCTTCGATGCCGAATCACGCAAGATCCAAACCCATCGACTGATCGCCAAGATGCCCACACTCGCGGCGTTCGCCTATCGTCATTCGATCGGCATGCGGTACGCCTACCCCGACAACGACCTGAGCTACACCGGCAATTTCCTCAACATGCTGTTCAAGAAGACCGAGCTGAAATACACACCCAACCCGGTCATTGAACGCGCGCTCGACGTGTTGTTCATCCTGCACGCCGACCACGAGCAGAATTGCAGCGCCAACGCCATGCGCAGCGTCGGGAGCTCGCAGGTCGATCCGTACTCGGCGGTGGCGGCGGCAACCGCCGCGCTCTACGGGCCGCTGCACGGCGGCGCCAACGAGCAGGCGATTCGCATGCTCATGGAGATCGGCAGCGTCGGCAACATCCCGGCGTACATCAAGCGGGTGAAAGCCGGCGAGATTCGCCTGCAGGGTTTCGGCCACCGCATCTACAAGAACTACGATCCGCGCGCCAAGATCATCAAGCAGATCGCCGATCAAGTGCTCGAAGTCACCGGCCGCAGCCCGCTGCTCGACATTGCCGTCGAACTCGAACGGATCGCGCTCGCCGACGAGTACTTCATCTCACACAAGCTGTATCCCAACGTCGATTTCTATTCCGGCATCATTTACCAGGCGATGGGTTTTCCGATGGACATGTTCCCGGTGTTGTTCGCCATCGGCCGCACACCGGGCTGGATCGCGCAATGGAACGAAATGCTGCTCGATCAAGAAACTCGCATCGCCCGCCCGCGCCAGATCTACGTCGGCCACGAGCAGCGCGATTTCGTGCCGATGGAGCAGAGGGGTGAGTCGTGAGTGGTGCGTAGTGAGTAGTCGGACCCGGACGCTCCGACTCCGACCACTCATCACTCACGCTTTGTACGCAATCTTGCTGCGCGGCGGCACCGACTCGACCACCCACACGTTGCCGCCGATGACCGAGCCGGCGCCGATGACCGTGTCGCCGCCGAGGATCGTCGCGCCCGAGTAAATGGTTACGTCGTCCTCGATGGTGGGATGGCGCTTGCGGTTTCGCAGCACCGCAACGTTGTCGCCCCGCACGCTGAGCGCGCCGAGCGTCACGCCTTGATAGATCTTGACGTTGTTGCCGATCACGCTGGTCTCACCGATGACCACGCCGGTGCCGTGATCGATGAAGAAGCGCTCGCCGATGCGCGCGCCCGGATGAATGTCGATGCCGGTGCGGCTGTGGGCTTCCTCGCTCATGATGCGCGGAATCATCGGCACCTGTTCGCGATACAATTCGTGCGCGATCCGGTGCGTGGTGATCGCGTGAATCGCCGGGTAGCTGAAGACGATCTCCTCGATGCTCTTGGCGGCGGGGTCGCCGTCGAATGCGGCGGCGACGTCGAGATTCAACAGCCGACGCAGCTCGGGGATGCGCCGGAACAGGCGGAGCACTGCGCCCTCGCTCCATTTGGCGTCGCGCTCCGGCCCGACGCGGCAGCACAACTGCTCGTAGCCGACGGCACGACGGATTTGCTCGACTAACAACGTGTGCGCGCTGTAGAGTTGCTCGCTGAGCGAGTACCGCAAGTTGCCGCGATCGAGCGGGCGTGTGCTGTAGAAGCCGAGATAGACGACCGAGTGCAAATGCCGCAGCGCCTCGATGACCGCGCGCCGATTCGGCAGCGCCGCGCTTTCCAGACTGTCGATCGGATGGCTGCCGTCGTAGCTCGCCATCACCAGATCGATAACCTCTTCCAGATCACCCGGCCGGTTCGCGTTCATGCTGTCCCCTTTTTTGTGTAGGCCATTATGCCCGGTTGAGGGGGACAGACAACTGGTGACCGGTGTGGGTCTGGGTGACTGGTGCCGACGTGGGGACTGGTTGGAGGTCAAATCTCGTCGCGCGAGCGGATGACTTTGTGCACGAGGCCGTACTTCTTGGCCTCGTCCGGGCTCATCCAATAGTCGCGGTTGGTGTCGATCGCGACCTTCTGCACCGTCTGACCGGTTTCGGCGGCGATGAGCTGATTGGCCTTGTCGCGCAGCTTGAGGATTTCTTGTGCGGTGATGTCGATGTCGGCGGCCGAGCCGTGGAGCTGCGTCGAGGGTTGGTGGATGAGCAGGCGGCTGTGCGGCAACGCGAAGCGGTGCTCCTTCTTGGCTCCCAGCAGAACGATGGTCGCGGCGCTGGCGACCAAGCCCGCGGCGATGGTCTTCACCGGCGGCTTGACGAATCGGATCATGTCGAAGATCGCAAAGCCCCCATCCGCCGAGCCGCCGTTGGAGTTGATGAACACGCGAATCTCCTTCGCCGGGTCCATCGCCTCCAGCAGCAACAACTGGGTGATCACCTTTTGGGTGACGGCGTCGTCGATCTCTTGGCTGATGATGATGTTGCGCGACTCGAGCAGCTTCTGCAGCATCGGATCGACGTCGGGGGTCTTGGCTTCTTCCGCTTTTGCCATCGTTACTCCACTGCGCCGGCGGCGCGCGATCAATCGTAGTACTCGCGACCGAGGTGCGTAATCAGTTCTTCGCCGCGGAGGTAGCGCAGCGTGTTTTTGAGTTTCTGCAACTGGATGAACAGATCGTGCTCCGGATACAAGCCGGGCGCGGTTTGCGGGCTCTTGAAGTAGAACGACAGCCACTCTTGGATGCCGCGCAGGCCGGCGCGCTGCGCCAGGTCGAGAAAGAGCGCGAGGTCCAATACCAACGGCGCCGCCAGGATCGAATCGCGGCAGAGGAAGTTCACCTTGATCTGCATCGGGTAGCCAAGCCAGCCGAAGATATCGATGTTGTCCCAGCCCTCCTTGTTGTCGCCGCGCGGGGGGTAGTAGTGGATGTTCACTTGATGCACGTAGTCGCCGTAGAGATCGGGGGCCGCGTCGCGCGGCAGGATCACATCCAGCACCGACAGTTTGCTGGTTTCCTTGGTTTTGAAGGACGCCGGCTCGTCGAGCACCTCCCCGTCGCGATTGCCGAGGATGTTGGTCGAGAACCAGCCCGTCAATCCGAGCGCGCGCGCCTTCAAGCCCGGCGCAATGATCGTCTTCATCAAGGTCTGGCCGGTTTTGAAATCCTTGCCGCAGATCGGCACGCGGTTGCGCTCCGCCAGTTCCATCAACGCCGGCACATCGACGGTCAGGTTGGGGGCGCCGTTGGCGAACGGAATCCCGAGCGTGAGCGCCGCGTACGCATAGATCATGCTCGGCGGAATCGCCGGATGATTGCGCCGCAGCCCCTCTTCGAACGCCGCCACTGACGCGTGCACGTCCTGGCGTTGCAAGAAGCTCTCGGTACTGCCGCACCACACCATCACCAGGCGCGCTGCCCCACTCTCTCGTTGAAACGCTTCGATGTCGTTCACCACCT
>Ga0335069_10016470_pt1 | contig 10305 bp, 12 predicted proteins | sample Lox_Sample_11_FD_206714 | JGI IMG/M metagenome (GOLD analysis project Ga0335069, IMG submission 206714) | Soil microbial communities from Loxahatchee National Wildlife Refuge, Florida, United States - Lox_Sample_1.1 | ecosystem: Environmental > Terrestrial > Soil > Wetlands | place: USA...
TAAGGCGGGTTTGTTCGTCGCCTACCTCAAGCACAACCCGCCACCCATTCCCTTCGGGAAAGGCGCGGAGAAGCTCAAGGGCGTGTCCTCGCTCGGCCAACCGATTCCGATCGGACACCATGCTGCGGGGCCCGGTCAGGTGAGCATCCCGCTGGGTACGCTCGGCGCCGGTCACTACGGCGTCATCGTCGTCCCAACACACCTCGTTCGGACGACTGACCGCGCGAGCGCGGCCAGCTGGGTGTACTTCACCGAGCGGGCAGGACGCCCCACACAGCTCCGGATCCTCCAGCCGTAAGTCGATCGCGGCGTCACGTACGGGAGTCGACGTTCTGGAGCCGGACCTGGCCCCGCGCGATGAGCTCGTCGTCGCTCGGGCGGCGGATCTCGACCTGCCAGAGCTGTTGGGTGCGCCCCTGCTGGATCGGGACGGCCTCGACGTTGAGGCGGCCGGCCCGGTGGGGGCGCAGGAAGTCGGTCGCGTTGGCGACGCCGACCGCCTGCCGGCCGTTGTCCTTCGCAGCCTCGAACGCGCCGGTCGTGGCGAACGTCTCGATCACGGTCGTGTAGAGCCCACCGTGGACGATGCCCCACGGCTGGTGGTGGCGCTCGTCGGCGGCGACGGAGCCGGTCACTCGCCGCACGGTGATCTCGGACGGGTGCCAACGATAGGGCATTGAGTTCTGTTATGCAACTCACTATCCTGGCGGACACGGAACGCAAACGCTTCTCCGGGATGCACTGCTCGGTCGCGCAATGCCTCGAGGTGGTCGGCGAGTGGTGGTCGCTGTTGATCGTGCGCGACGCCTTTCTGGGAGTGACCCGGTTCGACGATTTCCAGGCACGGCTCGGGATCTCCCGAAACGTCCTGAACCAGCGACTCGGGCGCCTTGTCGAGCAGGGAGTCCTCGTCAAGATCCCCTACAGCGATCACCCGCCGCGGTTCGACTACAAGCTGACCGAGAAGGGCCGCGACCTGTGGCCGGTGCTGACCGCGATGCGCCAGTGGGGCGACACCTATGCGGCCCCCGCAGGACCGCCACTGCAGGTGGTCCACCGCGGCTGCGGAGAGATCGCCGAGGCCGTGATGACGTGCGCGGCGTGCGGCCAGTCGATCGGCCCCCACGACGTCAGAGCGATCGCAGGACCCGGTGCCGTCGAGCCGCTCATCCTCGAAGGATCGCGGGGCGGACCATGACCGCGACCACCCCGCGCCTGTTCGACGAGGTCAGCGCACTCGTCGGCACCCATGCCGGGCAGTTCACGGCAGCCGTCGATCCGGAGTGGACGATCGCGGGCAAGCCGAACGGTGGCTATCTGCTCGCGATGCTCGGCCGTGCGGCAGCGGCAACGACGACGCACGAGCACGTGATCGCCGCCAGCGCACACTACCTGCACGCCCCCGAGCCCGGGCCGGTCTCGATCGAGACCGATCTGCTCCGCGCCGGCCGGTCTGCCAGCCAGGTGCGGGCCACGATGAGCCAAGCCGGCGCGCGGTGCGTCGAAGCGCTCCTCACCACAAGCCGACTGGAACGGTCCGTCACGCCGTTCTGGGATGGTGGTCTGCCCCAGATCAGCTCGGTCTCGTATGAGGATGCCGTGCCGCTCGTCGCTCGCACACCCGACGGGGGCAGGGTCGCAATCATGGATCAGATCGACGTGCGCCTCGACCCCGACTCGGCCGGCTTCACCATCGGCGCGCCGCGCGGCCGCGGTGAGCTGCGCGGCTGGTTGCAGCTCCCCGGCGGTGAATCCTTCGATACCGCCTCATTGCTGTTCGCGGTCGACGCCTTCCCGCCTGCGACCTTCGACGTCCAGTTCTCGGGATGGGTCCCCACGCTCGAACTGACCGTGTATGTGCGGGCCTTGCCCGCACCCGGACCGGTGCGGATCCTGCAACGCGCCCGGCTGATCGACCATCAACGGGTCGACGAGGCCTGCTTTGTCTGGGACAGCACGGGACGGCTCGTCGCCCAAGGCACACAGCTCGCCGGAATCCGCCTCGGGTAACACAGTCGGGATCGGCCCGCGACAACGGGCGACAGTAAACGCTGCACTAGCTCGGCACCTCGCCGGTCATCGAGTGCGGCTTGACGACGACTTGCCGGAGATGGAGGTCTCGGTACGTGACCGGTCCGCGTGGGCCCGGCACGCGATCGATGTTGATGCCGGTCTCCGGGGCCCGGAACAGGCGGTAGCCGTCGAGCAGCCGGGTCGTGCGGTTCCAGAACACGCCGGTACCGGTGTACTGGTCGATGAACTCCTGCGCGGCAGCGGGGTCCTCGGCCACGATCGCGGCGGCAAGGCCGGAGGTCTCGTGATTGGCCACCGCCGCGGCGGCCGCCACGCCGGCAACCGGACTGAGCGTGACCGTGTCGGCCCGCTTGTCGTCCAGTGCCCACTCGTAGCCCAGCGGGTGCGCGTGCGGTGGTAACGAGCACCTGAGCTCCAGGGCTCTGATCCGGTCGACCGCGGGACGCGAGAACTCGTCCCAGATCTCGCTGTCGATCAGCAACAGATTCAGGCGGTTGCAGACACCGAGTCGGTCGAGGCTGTGCTCGATCAGATCGAGTGTGCGCGCGCGGTCCGCGCTTGGGTGCACGTACATCACGCCGCCGCCTTCTGCGTGCGCCAGCGTCCTCACCCCGTGGGTGGCGGCTTCGCGGCTCAGCCTGGCGGTCGTATCGCCGCTGCCGCGGAGGATCACCAGCGGCACCAGGCGCGGCAGCGATACCAACGCACTTGCTGCCGCGTGCTCGGCCGAGCGCACGAGGCCGATCGCGTCGGGCGACACGCCGGCCGCGTCGAGCGCCGGCCCGATCGCGAGGTCGACGACGGCGGCAGCGGTCAGGAGGGCGGCGCCACCGGTGCGGAGCACCCCCGCGTTGCGAGACTTGATCAGCTGCGAGGCGATGTCGGCAGTGACGTTCGCCCGTGCCTCGTAGTTCGCGCCGATCGTCCCGACGGGAATCCGCCTGATCTCGACGGTTGTGCCGTCCACATCGGAGCAGTCGATCAGCGGATCGACGCCAGGGAGCTCGGCGAGCGCCTCGATCTGGCCGGCCATCTGATCGATCCGTGGGCGGTCGAGCCTGAGCCGGTCGAGCACCGCTCCCGACAGAATCTCGCGTCCGGCCGCCACGTCGCGAGCGTTCGCATCCAGCAGCGCGTCGCCATGGCGCACGAGCCGCGCGGCGAGATCTCGCAGCAATGCGTCGAGCTCCGCATCGGAAAGCGACCGCAGCTGAGCGGCGGCCTCGGTCGCGCTCCGGGCGGTCTGCTCTACGTGCGCGGCGACGTCTTGCACCGACCGCACCCTAATACAGGCATCCGAATTTCAGGGCACCAGCGCCGCGCGACCAACGATGTTCGCGAGCTGGGCTACACCGGGTCAGGATCCTCGCGGCGTCACATGCGTGCTCCGGTCAGGGGCTGCCCGCCGGCGGCAGGGCGCCCGAGCAGCCGGTCGATCGCCGCTCGGAGGTGCACTGGTTCGAGCTCGGCCGGATCGAGCATGTCGAGGTAACCGGCGGACGCCCACCGACGCGCTCGGACGAGTTGCCCCTCGCGAGGAAACGTTGCGCGGCACGAGCAGCGCCGGCCTGCCGCTTCCGAGAACCTCGGCAACCGTCGAGTATCCGGCCATCGAGATGACAGCGCGCGGCGCCGGCAAGGACCGCGTCCATGTCCGACCGGACCCGTTCGACGCGCGCATCGAGATCAGCCGCCTGCTCGCGCAGCGCGTCGAGATCGCGGGGCGTCATCATCGGGCCGGTGACACGGCGGGCACGCGAGCGGCCGCAGCCGAAGGGCCCGGAGCACGGCGTCGAACATCCGAAAGCCGTCGATGCCACCGCCGGCGCTCACCAGCAGATGGCCCTCGCCGAGGTCGCGCCGGCTGCGTGCATGGACGTGAACCGAGGAGGCCCGTGTGGTGGACTGGCAGCCGGGCGGCACGAAGTCCCTCGACCCGCACGTCGGCGGGAGCGGACGGGCCGTACACGCGGACGAGGTCATACAGCACCGCACCTTCCGGCGTCGATCAGCGACCTCGGCCCCGCAGGCTCGCCGCTCGTCCTCGCGGTCTCCCGGCACGAGGTTGCCACTGCCCCGCGCCTCAGTGCAGCACGAGCCTGATCACGACCATGAGGCCCCCGAGCAAAGCTCCGACCGCGGTCTGCGTCACGAGCGCGCGACCGGTCTGACCGGCCCGCAGCCCGGCGATGAACTCGATCGCGACGATCGCGGCAGCAGCCGCCCAGATCGCGACCGTGACGGCGGAGTCGAGCGACGCGCCCAATGCCCACGCCGCGAGCAAGGCGATGAGGGGGATGCCCGCGCCGGCCAGGATCGGCAGCTGGCTGCGCAGCGTTCGCCGCAGGTCGTCGAGCGCGATCGGCTTGCTCTTCTCCAAGCGCCAGGAGGTGAAATCGGCGTACGAATGCGCGAGTCCGTAGACGATCAGCGTGATCACGACGGCGACGAGCGTCGCCGAATACGTCTCCTGCTGCGTGCTCTCGGCGGCGAGGAGCGCGCCGACCGTGATGAGGCCATAGATGGCAGCACCCAGGTTTGACGGCATTCCGGCATTCTCGGCACAGGCTCGGTTGGATTGTTCCGGGGCCGGCCCGGCGCGCCCGATCGCGACCCAGCTCGCCATCGTCACGACGGGCGTGCGGAAGTGACCCAGCTCGAGCCGAGCCCACCACGTGTGTGTCGAGAGCGACGTTGCCAGGACGGCCCCCGCGAGACAGGATCACGATCCCCGCCATCCCAGCCGCTACCACCGGAGTCACGACGAGTAAGCCACGGTCGGCGACGAGCAACTCGACGCCCACCAGTCGTGAGCCCGGGCGCCTTGTCGGAGTAGTAGTGACCGCCGTACACCGCTCGATCGCCGGTGCTGTGGTGGTCGCGATCGATGATCGTTACGAGCGCCTACGAGGACTCACACCTCGCGACGACGTCCTGCTCCTCGCTCGCCGGCAGCGGGATCACCACGTGCAGCGCGGTCGGGGTCGCGGCAAGGTGCCCGCCGACGAGATCCATCCGTGCCCGGAGCACTGCCAGGCGCTGCTGCGCGATCGGGCGGTCGACGTCCGTGACGTCGATCAGCAGCTCGCTGCCGCCCGCGCGCGTGCTCACCGACACCGACCGCGCCGGACCAACCGCGTCGAGCCCCTCCTCGACGACCCGATAGACCATCGTCTCGGTCTCCTCGCTGAGCTTATGCGCGCCGTGGAGGTCGACGACGACATTGCCGAAGCTGCGGCCGGCGAGTCGCTCCGCGAGTCGCTCGAGCGCCGTCTGCAGGCCGAGCATCAGTGCCGGCGGGCGGAGACTGACCGCAAGGGATCGCAGGGATTGCAGCGTGGAGTCGATGTCCGTTCGCAGCGCGCCGAGCCGTGGCGTTGCCGCGCCCGAGGCCGATCCGAGCTCGCGCTCGAGCGCCGCGAGGCCGAGCAGCACCGCCGCGAGCGACTGAGCGGCCTGCTCGTTCAGCTCGTAGGCAAGTTGGTAGCGCTCCGCCTCCTGGCGGACGATCAGCTCGCGCAACTGACGCCCGCGCTCGGCGAGATGGACGCGCGCATCCTGCAGTTCGCTGCGGATCAGCGCACGCTCGCGCTCGCCGGCGAGCAACCTGCGGTTCTCGGCGGCGACCGCCGCCTGCAGCGCGAGGATCGCGAGCATCGCGTGATCCTCGAGCGTGGTCGCGTGGTCCGAGCTCACGGCGACGGTGCCGTACTCCACGCCACGCACCTCGAGCGGTAATGCGTCCCGGACGCCGTGCGACCCGCTGTCGCCAACCTGCGCGACCGGACCGTCGACGAGCTCGACGCGCGCCGAGCGCGAGGAAAGAAGCGCCTTCGCCTGGGCCGCGAGCGTCGCGGGGAGATCGTCGGCGACATCGAGCTGGGCGAGCATCAGGCCGGACTTGAGCAACAGGGACTGGCGCCTGTGGGCGTCGCGCATTCGATCGGCGAACCGGCCGGCCACGACTCCGATCACGAGAAACGCGAATGCTCGGCCGACGGCAGCGGATGCGCTCACGTGGGCCTGGACATCGAGCATGCCGACCAGGACGAGGATCGCCGCGAGCGCCGCCGCGCCGATCCCCCCGACCAGGCCGAGTTCGAGCGCGGCAAGTGTGACGGGCACCGCGTACAGCACGTCGACGACCTCGGTCGTGTCGCTCATCACGTGACCGAGGACGAACACCACCGCGAACATCGCAACGGCCGCTGCAAGCACCATCCGCCGTGCTTCGAGCGTGCGGCGGACGGGGAACGTGGAAGCGGCAGCGGCGACCGCCGACTGCCGACCACGTGGCCCGGTGGGGTTCGATCGTCCTTGCGTCGTCCCAGGGCCGCTGAGACCGTCAGACATAAGGCCCTACATGGCAGCAGCGCCGATACCGACCCGCATCCGCGCGAATTGCGATGTGGATTCGGTAGTTCCCCGCGTCGCGGGCGCCGGCTGCACGCGTGAATGCGGGCGGCCGCCGGCCGCCCGCACGCACAACCTGTTTTACGCCGCCTGTCGCAGCGCCTCGAGCTCGGGCCTGCCGGCGAGCCGGGTCAGTCCTCGCTCTTCCAGTTCACGGGCCCGCTCGGTCGTGATGCCGAGCTCGCTCCCGGTCTGGCGCAACGTCAGGGGCTCGTCGCCGGCGAGGCCGAAGCGCAAGCTGATGACGTTGCGCTCGTCCTCCGGCAACTGCTCCACAACGCTGCTGATGCGCTGATCGCGATCCGCCGTCGCGACCTCCTCGGTCGGCTCGGGACGGTCGCTCGCGAGCAGCTCGCCGAGTGCGGTCTCGCCGTCGTCACCGATCGGCTGATCGAGGCTCGCGAGCCCGCGACCGAGCTCGCGCAGTTCCGCGACCTCTTCGACCGGCAGTTCCGCGACCGCGGCGATCTCTTCGTCCGTCGGCTCGCGCGACAACTTCGTGCTGAGCTCGCTCTCGATCTTGCGGACCTTGACCTGGCGCTGAGCGACGTGGACCGGCACACGGATCGTCCGGCCGTGGTTCTGCAAACCGCGCTGAATCGCCTGCCGGATCCAGAGGGTTCCGTAAGTCGAGAACTTGAAGCCGCGCCGCCAGTCGAATTTCTCGACGGCACGGATCAAGCCGAGCATGCCTTCCTGCACGAGGTCTTCCATCGCCAGGCCGTGCCCTTGATAGCGCCGCGCCTGGGAGACGACCAGCCGCAGGTTCGAGTTGATCATCCGCTCCTTGGCCGCGAGATCGCCGCGCTCGATCCGCTTCGCCAACTCGATCTCCTCGGCCGCGGTCAGCAGCGGATGGACGCGTGCCTGCCGCAGGAATAGGTCGAGCGACTCGGGCGTCCCGAGACCTTGCTCCGAGCGACTGAGGGTTGCCTCGACGCCGCGATCGGCTCCGCGAGACGCCGAGTGGGCCTCGCGCCGCCGTCGCGCCCGAGTGTTGCCCGCAACCGCCGCATCGCGTGCGTGACCTCGCCTCGTGTGCTCTTTCGTAATGGGTTCCTGATGGTCGCTGCGTGCGCGGGAAGCGCTGTCGCGACCATGCTTGTCAGTGGTTTTCAGTTGAATCTCCGTAGTTCGTACGTACTGCTCCTGACGGTATTGTAGCACTAGTTCGACGTTTGTCGAACTAATCATGTCGCCGCGCGCAAGCGGCGCGTGCGCGGCGTTTGTGCCTGCACAGGCCTCTCGGGGTACTGACGGACGATGGACGAGAGGAAGCTGGCACCGCTCAAACCGCAGGTGTACCTCGATGGGCGACCGGCGGCCTACTTCGATCGCTTCCACGCCCGAGCCCGTAGCCATGACCCCGATTGGGTCTACACGTTCGTTCGGGTTGTCTCTTATCCCTATTGCCGAATCGCGTTTCGGTTACACGCGCGCAACCCGGAGAACGTTCCGTCGAGCGGTCCCGTGATCCTCGCCCCGAACCATTTCTCGGCGATGGACCACTGGTTCGTCGGAATCCTGCTCCGGCGCAGGGTGCGCTTCATGGCGAAGTCGCAGCTGTTCAAGGGCCCACTCCTCGAGTTCGTCCTGCCCCACGCCGGCGCCTTTCCGGTCCGCCGCGGTCACCGCGACGAGGAGGCGATCACGACGGCCCTGGCGATCCTCGAGCGGGGCGGCATGCTCGTCATCTACCCGGAAGGTGGACGCTCCCGCAGCGGGCAGATCGGCACCTCCGCGCGATCCGGGATCGGGCGGCTCGCGCTCGAGTCGGGCGCGCCCGTCGTCCCGGTCGCGGTCAACGGCTCCGAGCGGGCGCGCAACTGGCGCCGGCTCCAGTTCCCCGCCGTGACGATCAGCTACGGCGAGCCGCTGCGCTTCGGCCCTGAGCCCGGCGCGCCGCGCGAGCGCCAGCAGGCGGTCGCAGACGAGGTCCTCGCGACGATCCGCGCGCTGCACGCGGAGCTTGGCTGAACGGCGCGACGGGCTGTAGCGTGACCGCATGCGCACGCAGCAGGCTGACGGCGGCTCGGAGGCGTCGCTTGTCTATGTCGTCGGCCGGGTCAACCAGGGGATCCGGCGCGAGATGCGCAGCCGCCTGGCCACGCTCGGCCTGAGCGTCCCCGAGTACACGGCGCTGTCCGTGCTGCGCGCGCGGCCCGGCCTCTCCAACGCGCAGCTTGCCCGCCGCTCGCTGCTCGCGCCGCAGTCGATGCTCGAGGTCCTCGCCAAGCTCGAGCAGCGCGGGCTCGTCAGGCGCGAGGCCGACCCCACGCACAGCCGGATCCTGCGGGCTGCGCTGACGGGCAAGGGCCGGAGGCTGCTGGCCCGGGCGGATCCGGCGATCGCGGCGATCCAGGAGTGGATCCTCGCCGACGTCCCCGAGGGCGACCGAGCGGTCGTGCTCGCCGGGATGCTGAGCGCGATGCGCACGCTCTCCGCCCGCGAGGAGAGCCCCGCGCCTACACCGGGCGCAGCCCGAGCAGCCGCGCGGCGTTCTCCTTGATGACGAGTGGGCGGACGTCGGCCTTGATCGGCAGCTGCTCGAAGTCGGCCAGCCAGCGGTCGGGCGTGATCAGCGGGAAGTCCGAGCCGAACAGCATCTTCGTCTTCAGGCGCGTGTTCGTGTACTGGATCAGGATCTCCGGAAAGTATTTCGGCGACCACCCGCTGAGATCGATGTAGACGTTCGGCTTGTGCACGGCGATCGCCAGTGCCTCCTCCTGCCACGGAAACGACGGGTGCGCGAGGATGATGTCGAGCTCGGGCAGGTCGGCCGCGACGTCGTCGATGCACATCGGGTTCGAGTACTTCAGATGGACGCCGCCGCCGCCGGGCATTCCGGCGCCGATCCCGGTCGTGCCGGAGTGAAACAGTGCGATCAGCCCGGCGGAGGCGATCACCTCGTACAGCGGATAGAACGCCCGGTCATTCGGCCAGAATGCCTGCGTGTTCGGGTGGAACTTGAAGCCCCGAACGCCGGCCTCGATCAACTCGCGGGCTTCGCGGACGCCGAGCTTGCCCTTGTGCGGGTCGACGCTCGCAAACGGGATCAGGACGTCGGGGTTCGCGCGTGCGACCGCGAGCACCTCGTCGTTGCCCAGCCGCTTGCGTCCCATCCCGGCCTCGTCGTCGACGGTGAACACGACGGCGACCATCTGCCGGGAGCGGTAGTAGTCGGCGACCTCCTGGGCCGTGGGCTGCGGCGGATGGCCGCCGAAGTACTTCGCCGCGGCCGCCAGCAGCTCGCCCGTGACCGGGTCCTGAGCCTCGCCCGACAGCCGCTCGGCGTGCGCATGTACGTCGATCGCGACGAGGCTGTCGACATCGATCGCCACGATCGGCCGCTCAGCCGTAAAGGCGGACGAGGCACTCGGCGACGACGGCGGGCTTCTCCGCGCCCTCGACCTCGATCGTCGCCAGCAGCTTGCCCTGGAGCCCGCCGGGAACCTCGCTCACGTCGACGATCTCGGCGCTCGCGCGCCACTTCGCGCCGACCGGCAGCGGCGCGGGAAAGCGGACGCGATCGAGCCCATAGTTGACGCCCATCTTCGCGTCGGTCACCTTCAGCAGCTGCTGCGTGACCGATCCCAGCATCGACAGGGTGAGGTAGCCATGGGCGATCGTCCCCCCGAACGGAGTCTGTTTCGCCCGCTCGACATCGACGTGGATGAACTGGTGGTCGCCGGTGACGTCGGCGAACTGGTCGACCTGGTCCTGCGTCATCTCGCGCCACTCGGTGTACCCGAGGTGCCGGCCGGCGCTCTCGCGCAGCCCGGCCATGTCGGTCACCAGGCCGTTGGTGCTTTCAGTTGTCACGTGCGTGCTCCCGGAGCGAGGAATATCAGGAATCCG
>Ga0335069_10016471_pt1 | contig 10305 bp, 5 predicted proteins | sample Lox_Sample_11_FD_206714 | JGI IMG/M metagenome (GOLD analysis project Ga0335069, IMG submission 206714) | Soil microbial communities from Loxahatchee National Wildlife Refuge, Florida, United States - Lox_Sample_1.1 | ecosystem: Environmental > Terrestrial > Soil > Wetlands | place: USA: Florida...
AAAAAGCTAAGAAAGAATAATTGGCGAGCCGATGATTATTTACCAAAGCAATGCGTCACTCTAAAGTAGGAAGAAAATTCAGCCGTTTGCGTGGTCCGCGCCGCGCGTTTTTGCGCAACCTCTCGAACGACTTGATCCGTGCGGGCGCCATTGAAACGACGGAAGCCCGCGCCAAGGAAATCCGCCCGGCGGTGGAACGCCTGGTGACCTTTGCAAAGAAGCAGACGCTCGCCGCGCGCCGCGTCATCGTGAGCCGCGTTGGCAATCAAAAGATTGCCGACAAGCTTTATGGTGAGTATGGCCCGCGCTATGCCGGCCGCGCCGGCGGCTACCTCCGCATCGTAAAGCTCGGCAAGAGCCGCAAGCGCGACGGCGCCCAAATGGCCCGCATTGAATTTGTATAATATCGCACCCATGGATTATCACATCGACGCAAAAAACAAAATTTTGGGACGCGTGGCATCTGAGATCGCCTATATTTTGCAGGGCAAAAAGTCAGCCGCGTACCAGCGCAACCAGGTTGCTGCCGACAAGGTCTACGTAAAGAACGTGGGCGGCCTCGTTGTGACCGGCAAAAAGACCACCGATAAGATCTATCGCCGCCACACCGGCTACGTCGGCCACATCAAAGAGAAGACATTCAAGGAAGCGATGACGAAAGACCCAAAGTGGGTCCTTCGTCGCGCCGTCCGCAAGATGCTTCCGCAGAACTTCCTCACCCAGAAGCGCATCAAGAATTTAATTTTTGTTGAAGAATAATTTCCACGAATTAATCCATGGCAACCACCAAAGAAACAACCCAGCACCACTCGACCGCAAAAGCGCCTCGTTCGACCACTCACAAAGTGAGTGGCGCTCCGCGCTACACGGAAGCGGTCGGCCGCCGCAAGACGGCGATCGCCCGCGTCCGCATCATGCCCGGCACCGGCAAGATGACGGTGAATGAGAAAGACATAAAAACATATTTTGCCTCCGCCCGCCTTGTTGCCGCTGCGCGCGCGCCATTTGAACAATTGAAGATCGCCGACATGGACGCGAGCGTCCACATCTCCGGCGGCGGGTTGCACTCGCAGGCAGAAGCCATCCGCCTCGGCCTCTCCCGCGCGATCGTCCTCAAAGACGCCGAATGGAAGCCGCGCCTCCGCACGATCGGCTTCATGACCCGCGACTCCCGCATGGTTGAACGCAAGAAGTACGGCAAGAAGAAAGCAAGACGTTCACCACAGTGGGCGAAAAGGTAAAGATGCAAAAATTGCACATGCAAAAACACCCCAGAGAATATCTGGGGTGTAGTGTATGTGTTCGGAAGCTGAATAGACAATTTATCTTCGCGATGGGATGGATGGCGGTGTTCTCTCAAGGGATTACACTCTAATCAATGGTTTCCCCTCCTATATACAGATAGGTTCATTTTCTCCTATATATCTTCCGCGGTGGACGCACGGGGAGTTGAACCCCGCGAATTTCGATGTCAAAGCGAAATCGGTGACCGCACTACGCCCACCGCAAGCACACAGTAGCAGGCTCACATTAAATAATTTTTAAATGCGACTTGATAGTCTCGACTTTTTTGTTATATTAATATAGTCAAGGCGAAATCGAAGAAGACAGCCCCGGAAAGCGGAGCTGTTTTTGTTATAGTCTTGGGGATGGATGCAGTTATAGCAAGCGCACCACGGATCATGAATCATCATGGTAATATATTGAAGATGCGGATGTTCCGCTGAAACCAATCACTATGAACCTCAAAGAAATCGGCAAACTCCTGGTCGCCCTGATTGTTGCAGAAGCCGCCGGAATTATTGGCGCCCTATTCACTACTCCTGCAATTTCCACGTGGTACGCGCCGCTCGTAAAGGCACCACTCAATCCGCCGTCGTGGGTTTTTGGGCCGGTCTGGACGACGCTCTACGCCCTCCTGGGAATTGCTCTTTATATTGTGTGGCACAACGGATGGCGCGTGCGGAACCAGATCGTCAAAGCAAAAAAGCGCGCATGGAATCGGTGGTCGGAACAATTTTGGGTCGGCGACTGGCAAAAACAAAATATCATTGCCGTTTTTGCGGTGCAATGGATTCTGAATGTTGGTTGGTCAATCATCTTTTTTGGGCTGCACCAACCCGGATGGGCATTCTTTGAAATCATCGCGCTATGGATATCGATCGTATATGTGATGGTCAACTTTTACAGGGTTTCCAAAGCGGCGGCGTGGATTTTGCTGCCATATCTGGTGTGGGTCAGTTTTGCGGCGTACCTCAACTATTTTGTTTGGATCGGAAATTAAAAAAATAAAACGGCCACGCCTATGGAAGCCATTGCGCCAGTGTATAAAAAAATCGCATTAGCAGGCGTGTTGGCGCTCGTTGCTGTTTTTGTTGCGTTTTTGCCGAGCGCAAAAGCTTCCATTGCTTTTGTCCAAGCGGTTGATACTGGGCCTGCGCTAACATCAGGAAATCCGAGTTTGCATTTCACGAGCAACAATACTGCCGGTAATACGATTATCGTCTGGGTCACGTGGCAGCAAAATGTTTCATTCTCCGTGAGCGACTCGCAGGGCAACACCTATACCTTGATACCTGCCACCAAATCACCGACCCCCGGCGGTTTTTTCGCCGAGATGGCATATGCTTCGAATATTAAAGGAGGGAACAATACGGTTACCGTTTCATATGGCGGCACGGTGTGGAACCAATATACCATCGCTGCGGAATATAGCGGCATTGCCGCGACGAACGCGCTCGACCAAGCCACATCCGCCGCATCCAAAACCACGCCGACGGTGGGCCCGATGACGACGCTTCAAAACGGAGACCTCGTCGTGGGAGCGTTTTATAACGACAACGGGACGGGAGGCACGTGGACTGCAGGATCGGGTTTCACGAGCCGATCGACCGTGATGGTAGCCGCCTATTTTGAAGACACGATCCAGGCGTCGGCCGGTTCAATCACTGCCACCGCTTCGCATCTTGGCAGCCTTTTTGATGGATCGCTTGCCGCGTTCATTCCTGCATCCGGCGGCGGTGGTGGCGGAGGAGGTGGAGGCGGGGGCGGAAGCGGCGGCCCGACAACCTATTATATTGATTGCCAGTCCGGAAACGATGCCAATAATGGGACGTCAAAAAGCACGCCATGGCTTCGGCAACCCTATATGTACGGCTTTGGCGGCAGCTACACGCATCATGCCGGCGACCAATTTATATTTAAAGGAGGCGTGACGTGCCCGAATAGCTACTTCCCGATCGTTCCCGTTTCTGGCGGAGCCTCGGGAACTCCGGATTATTATGGCGTTGATAAAACATGGTACGCCGGTTCGGCGTGGACGCGTCCGATTTTTGATATGCAGGGCAAGGTGCTTGCGAATAGTGCGAACAACAATGAAATCGATCTCACCATCAACCGGCCGAGCTATATAACCATCGACAACATCGAATTTAAGGGGCACTACTGGTCGGGGACGTATGCCTGGAACCAGAATTTTACCATCGATGCCGCATCGGGAGGAATCGCGGGCATCACGGTGGAAAATTGTTATTTCCACGGCTGGACGCACGCGCTCACGCCATTCACGCCGGACAGTTATAAAATTTTGGTTGGTTATTATGATCCGGGCGACATGAATGCGGACAATAATACGTTCAGCGATGCCGACGGCGATGGCGTGAGCGGCGAAGCAGCCTACGGCGGCATCGTCAATTTTACGAACAGCGTTATCCACGACATGTCGAATGCCGTGGTTGGCACATTTCGGCAGGTGAGCGGAAACCTCATCTATAATATCCACAATTCGTATGACAATACGACCTACGATCCGACTCAGGCAAACCACATGAATAACATTGAGGTATGGTCGCTGTGGGGCGATGCGAGCCCGGAACTGGTTTTCAATAATGTCGTCCATAACTCCGACAGCGGCGTCTATCCTTTGCCCATGGGTGCCGGGTTCGGCAACGGCACATTCGGCACTGAATATGTTTTTAACAATGTTTTCTATGGATTGAGCTACCCGACACCGGCCGATTTGGACGGCAGCTGCAGTGCGAGCACATACGGCGGATCGTGCACCCCGAGCATGTGGCCCACCTACATTTGGAACAATACGTTTTCGGCCGACGGCGTCCCTAATACGCCGTGCTTCCGGGTTGTGAACCGCGGCACCGGAAACTGGGGGACTGTCGACATGCGGAATAACCAGTGCGTGAGCAACGGGGGACTCATAAGCTACGATTCCGGCGTCGGTATAAATAATTTTATAAATTCCAACAACGTAACCATGTCCATTGCTTCGGCAACGAGCTACGGCTACACGTCTTCAAACCAGTTTCAACCCACGACGGGGAGCAATCCGACCGTCGGGGCCGGGGTAAATCTTTCGGCGCAATGCACCGGAGTGTTTTCGCCGCTCTGCTCCGACGTTTTGGGTGCGGCACGCCCGTCTGCGGGCGCATGGGACGTTGGAGCCTACCAATATGCCGGAGCCCGCGATACGCAGGCGCCGACGATTCCCCAGGGGCTCGCCGTTACGGGCACGACAACGTCTACCGTTTCGCTTTCATGGAGCGCCTCAACGGACAACGTTGGCGTTGCCGGATACAAGATATACCAAAGCGGCATCCAGATCGGCACGACAGCCGTCACGGCATACACCGTTGCGGGCCTCTCTCCGTCAACCAGTTACAGCTTTACCGTATCTGCGTATGACGCCGCCGGAAATGCGTCTGTGCAATCATCGGCAGTTGGCGCAACCACGCAAGCATCAAATCCCCAAGTGCTCTATGTCCGCATCGGAGCCGCCGGGAACGGATCGGGATCCGATTGGACAAACGCCCTGCCCGACTTTCCGAGCACGATGATCCGCGGCGTCACATATTATGTCGCTGCCGGAAATTACGGTTCATATCTTTTTAATACTCCCGAATCGGGGACGTCGGTCATCACCATCAAAAAAGCGACGGCTGCCGACCACGGGACGTCGGTTGGCTGGAACAGTGCCTATGGCACCGGCCAGGCAATTTTCGGCAATTCGCGTTACATACAAAGCTATTGGAACTTCTCAGGCATTGATTTCAGCACTGGCTATTGGGTTTTTGATGGCAACACCGGATCGGGGAATGCTTCGACAAGCTATGGGTTCACCTTCAAACCCGATATGAGCGGATCGGATGAATCATATCTTCAGATCAATGCCGCGCAGACAAAAACATTCTACGGCATGGCAATCAGGCATGTTGCGGTTTCATGTTCCGGGCTCGCCACCAACCAGGAGATCGGCATCTCGGGCGGATCGCAGGCGGACGTGGAAAGCCCCGTGCTCCAATATTTCTTTGTCGATAACTGCCAGGTGGCCGTGTATACCTTTGGCAATAACTGGCTCGTTGCCAACGGCTACTTTGGACGGCAATGGTCAACGTCGACCCATCATGGCGTTCCGGTGCAGGACAGCTACTCAACCAACACGACATTCAAAGACAATATTCTCACGCAGTGCCAGTACATTTGCGTCGAAGGCGAGACCGGCGGAGTGTTCTACGACAATATCTTCAACTTCACGACGCCATTTTCTACGCCGGAAGGGATCATCTCGGGCTCTTCCAACCAACCGGTGCTGAATGCGGGCATCTATCACAACACGGTACTCAACAGCTCCGCTCCAATCCTGTGGCAGCAGAGCGTCTCGACTGCCGGTGCCATGGGCAACATCGTGGAAAATAATCTTTTCTATAATTCCAACGGCAGTTTACCACTCAATGGCGGCGGCGCGATCACGCACGGCTACAATACGTTTTACCAATCAAATTCCATCGACGCTGCCGCGACCGACCGCGTGAATGCAAGCGGAAACCCATTCGTCAATCTCGCCGGATCAGATTTTCATCTCACGGGAAATCTCCAGCCAGGAATCGCTCTCGGTTCTCCATATAACATCGACTACGACGGCGTGACGCGAAGCAATTGGGACGCGGGTGCATATGAATATGTTTCTTCCGGTGGCTCCGGCTCCGGCGGCGGTTCTGGCGGCGACACCACGCCTCCCTCGGTTGCCATTGCTTCCCCCTCAAACAACCAGACCGTTTCCGGAAGCATCACGATCCAAGGGAATGCTTCAGACAATGTGCTTGTCTCTACCGTCCAGCTTTCGCTTGATGGAGGAAATTACTTCACGATCTCCGGCACCACCAGCTGGACATATTCCCTTGATACCACAACGCTTGCCAACGGGAACCATACGATCCAAGCCAAAGCGACTGATTCATCAAACAATACGGCCATCACAAGCCTTGTGACCATCAACGTACAGAACCAGACAAGTAGTGGAGGTGGTGGCGGAGGTTCATCTGGCGGCGGCGGTTCATCGGGAGGCGGCGGAAGTGGCGGAGGTTCGAGTGGTTCATCAGGCGGTGGCGGATCAAGCGGCAGTGGTTCATCTGGTGGTTCCGGAGGAAGCTCTGGCGGCTCTTCCGGTGGTTCCGGTGGCAGTTCATCCGGTTCTTCTTCCTCTTCGACCCTCCCTACCTCCCAATCCGGCCTTGAAGCCTTGCTCCAATCCCTCATTGCAGAACTCCAGGCACTGATCAACCAATTGAACCATCAACTCGTAGCAAGCTTCACCCGGAATCTCACCCTGGGGAGCTACGGCCAGGACGTCAAGAATCTCCAGCTCTTCCTCAATGACAACGGCTATACGATATCCCCAAGTGGGGCCGGATCTCCCGGCAATGAAGTCATGTACTTTGGCGCGAAGACTCAAGCGGCCTTAGCCAAATGGCAGGCAGCCAATGGCATCACCCCCGCATCAGGCATCTTGGGACCGAAGACGAGAGCGTATATGCAGGGGAAGTGGTAGAGGAGATCAGCAGTAATCTGCTAAAATGAAGGAATGAAGCTTCGCTTCTTTCTTGCATCCCTTTTGGGATCCGCTCTTCTTATCATCCAGAGCATCATAGTACCTCATGCTTATGCGGCAGCTTCCAATATCTATATCGCCCAAACTGCGGCAGGATCGGCGAATGGCACAAGTTGCGCCAATGCCTATGCGTTGAGCTTTTTCAACGCGAGCAATAACTGGGGGAATGGAGCGAGCCAGATCGGACCAGGGACCACCGTGCACTTGTGCGGAACATTTACCGCACCGGCGGGGGCGAGCGGATATATTGATTTTCAAAATGGTGGATTGTCCGGCAACCCGATAACGCTTCTCTTTGAACCGAATGCCGTTCTCCAGGCGCCATATTGGGGACCGGACGGAGCGATCTTTGGCGGATGGTCAAACGCAAACATCGTCATTAATGGCGGCACAAACGGAGCCGTACAATCGACTGCAAATGGAACCGCTCTCGCCAATCAATTTAATTATGGAGGAGCCGGAGGGCCTGTCGGTGTTTTGGCGCCCGGAGGATCGGTGACCATAAAAAATCTTACGATTTCAAATCTTTATGTCCATGCAGGCCTCCAGGCGATCACGAGCATTTCATCATCAGGCGGCACCACCGTTTCGGTTTCGCTCGCAAACGCCCCACAACTCATCATCGGCGGCTATATTTCTGTTCTTGGAGTGACGAACAGCTCATTTAATACGCCGAACTGTAATTCCAACGGGAATGCTTCGTCGGTTTGTGCACTTGTGTCGGGCATCTCCGGATCGTCGGTAACCCTCACGTATCCCTCGTCGGTTCCGTCAGGGTCCAGTTCGGGTGGCTATATCGTCGATCCAAACGGCGGTGGGGCGAGCGCCATCACCGTCGGTGGATCGAACGATGTTGTTTCAAACAATACAATCCATGATACCCGTTGGGGCATCAACTATTCGGGTTCCGGCTGTTATTCGAACCCGTGCAGCAACATAACCATAAACGGCAACACCCTTTGGAACGTGGACCATGGCATTTCTGTCGGCGATGACGACAACGGGTCAAACTCAAACCCCATGACATTGAATGGCCCGGTTCTCATTTATGGCAACACGATCCATGACTATGGTAACTGGGATACGTTCTCCATTGATTTGTATCATCATGACGGCATCCACCTTTGGACTAATGACGAAGAATCATCCATCAACTCTTCTAATATTTATAATAATTACATTTACGGGGAGTCGGGGTACAACGACAATACCGATATTTTCCTGAATTGCGACGCAGGAGGATGCACCATCAATTCAAATATCTATAACAATGTGATCGCGCATCCAGCGTCGGTCTATAGCCCTGCGGATGGCTATGTCGCAACAGGCCAAGGCGGATCGGCGAATTTTTATAACAATACTGTTATGGGGTTTTGTACTACGGCAGGCGGATCTACCTACAACTGCCCCACGGGATTCGATACGGGCGACAACCTTTCGACCGTAAAAAATAATATTTTTACCACGCTTGGCGGTGCGTTAGGGTGCAACGCGAGCACCTGCAATTCGATAACAAGCGATTACGATGATTTTTGGAATGTTGGACAGTTCGGCGCTGTCTCTGGTCCTGGGAACCTCTCCAATCTGCAAGGAATTGGCGAAGAAGCTCACGGAGTATCAAATTATGTGAGCGCCTACAACGAAAAGGAAACGGGAACGACCGTAACGCTTACGCTTGGAACGCCCATTACGCTTCCTTCGGGCTATTCAACTTCAAGCCTCATAGGAACGCAGGTTGTAATCACGGGCTATGAAGGGGGATGCGATCCATATAATGGCACATGGGCATTAACTGCAATTCCCAACGCAACTACAATCCAATACACCGATTCCACGACAGGACTTGGCGGCGGTTGTTATGGGTCAGGGAGAAATACCAGCGCCCTTTTTAAATCAATTGTAGGAAATCCGTCGCTTACGGCGTCTTACTATATTAGTTCAGCTGGCACGAGCGCCGCGTCGGGCGCAGGCGCCAATCTCACCTCGCTCGGCATCGCGTCGCTTGACGCGGACGCGGCCGGCGTCTCCCGCCCCTCTTCCGGCGCCTGGGACATCGGTGCGTATCAATTTGCTTCCGGCGGCGGAGGCGACACCACCCCTCCTTCGGTTGCCATTTCCTCTCCGTCGAACAACGCCACCGTTTCATCAACTATTACCATTTCCGGAACCTCTTCAGACAATGTATCCGTCTCGTCCGTTGCCATCTCAATTGATGGAGGGGCGTATTCCAATGCCAATGGCACGACGAGCTGGAGTTTCAGCTGGAATACGACCGGGGTATCCAATGGAAGCCATACGATTACCGCAAAAGCCACCGATTCATCGGGCAATACCAATACGTCGCAAATCACGGTTACTGTGGCGAACAATGCCAGTGGCAACATCTATATCTCCCAAAGCGGTAGTGGCACCGGATCCGGTTCCGACTGCAGCAATACCCACCCTGTTTCCTGGTTCAACGCCTCGGGCAACTGGGGGAGCAATGCCGGACAGATCGGACCCGGGACCACTGTGCACTTGTGCGGGACATTCACGGCGCCTGCAGGCACCAGCAATTATCTCACATTTCAGGGCGGCGGCACTTCGGGAAATCCGATCACGCTCAAATTCGAATCGGGGGCTCTTATTCAGGCGCCGTATTGGTCGGGGGCGGCCATCGATCTTACGAGTAAATCGTATGTCACGGTTGACGGCGGCACAAACGGAACCATCCAGGCAACGGCAAACGGAACCAACTTGGCGAATCAACAGGACAATGGCGAATGTATCAATAACGGTTTTCCGGCGAGCGTTTCCACAAATGTAACGGTTCAGAACGTGACGTGTCAGAACCTGTACGTTGACGCTTCGCTGGCGGACAACGGTGGCGAAGATACGTATGGTTTTGACATTTGGAATGTGAGCAACCTCACGATCCAGAACAACGTCATTCACGATCTGAAATGGGGGATTCGCAACTCGTATGCAATCAACAATACGTATTCCAATCTCACGATAAAAAATAACACCATCTACAACATTGATCATGGATGGTTCGGGGGCGACAGCAATGTGGGCGGTACCGGCGCCATCGTTTCCAATATGTATATCTATGGCAATACGGTACATGACTTTGCGAATTGGGATAATGCCTTGGACAATAACCACCATGACGGATTCCATTTGAACGCAAACAGTGCCAATACGCGATTCAGTAATTTCTTTCTTTATGACAATTATCTCTACGGCGACGTAGGCATGTATGCCAATGCGGGATTTTTCTCATATCCCACCGCCAACAATGAATCGGGAGTGTACATTTTTAATAACGTCTTTATAAATACGTCGAGCAATCATTGTTGGGCAGATGGTTTCGTGGCGTTCTATTCGGTTTCTCCTGGACCGCTCCTGGTTACCAATAACAC
>Ga0335069_10016472_pt1 | contig 10305 bp, 9 predicted proteins | sample Lox_Sample_11_FD_206714 | JGI IMG/M metagenome (GOLD analysis project Ga0335069, IMG submission 206714) | Soil microbial communities from Loxahatchee National Wildlife Refuge, Florida, United States - Lox_Sample_1.1 | ecosystem: Environmental > Terrestrial > Soil > Wetlands | place: USA: Florida...
GAGGAGGTCTCCTCGATGGAGGAGGCCTGCTGGGAGGCGCCGTCGGCGACGGCGCGGGAAGAGGCCGCGATCTGCGACGAGGCGGCCGACAGCTGCTCGACCGAGCCGGCGACCTGGGAGAGCGAGGAGGAGAGCGCCTCCAGCGAGGCGTTCAGCGTGTCCTTGAGGCGGGCGTGGTCGCCCTGGTAGCTGCCGGTCATGCGCGCGCGCAGGTTCCGCTTCTCCAGCTCCGCGAGGACCTCCATGGCCTCCTCCATCGGGCGGACGATGCCCTCGAAGGCCTCGTTCACGCCGCGGAGGATCTTGCGGTAGACGCCCTGCGTGCGGTCGGCGTTGGAGCGCTTCTTCAGGTCGCCCGAGCGGGAGCCCGCGAGGACCACCCCGACCTCGTCGACGAGCACGTGGAGGACGCCGATGACCTGGTTCAGGTTCTGGCGGATCTGCTCGAAGTCGCCGCGGTAGGTGTCGGCGATCTGGGGCGGCGTGTCGCCGCGGGCGATGCGCTCGAGGGCGGCTGCCACCTCGCCCGCCGGCTTGGCGATGGCGTCGAGCGAGGAGTTCATTCCCTCGACGATCTTCTTGAAGTCGCCCTGGTGCCGGGAGGCGTCGGCGCGCCGGTCGAGGTGCCCCTCGGCGGTCGCGGCGGCGATGAGGTTCGCGTCGGCGAGCAGCGCGGTCACCGCGTCGATGCAGGTGTTGAGGCTCTGGCGCAGCCCGTCGAAGTCCCCCTTCCACTCCTCGGTGATCTTGGCGGGGATGTCGCCGCGGCTGATGCGCACCATGTAGGCCGACGAGAGCTGCAGCGGCTTCACCAGCGCGTCGATGAGCGAGTTGATGCCCGCCATCATCCGCCCGTTGTAGCCGGGGTACTTGGAGAGGTCGGCGCGGGCGTCGAGCTTCCCGTTCGTCGCCGACTCGATGAGCATGCGGATGTCCGCCGAGCGGCGCGCCACCATGTCGATGATCCCGTTGACGGCGTCGCGCAGCTTCCCGAACTCCCCCTTCCAGTCGTTGGAGAGGCGGTCCGGGAGGTCGGCGTTGGCGATGCGCGCGTTGCACTCGATGGCCACGCGGATGGGCGCGAAGGCGTCCATCGTCCGGTTCATGCCCTCCACGACGCTGCGGAACTCGGGGGCCACCGCGCCGGGATCCGCCCGCACGTCGAGCTTGCCCTCCGACACGGCGTCGGTGAGCAGCTGGGCCTGCTCCTGGATGCCTCCGATGTAGCGGGAGAGCCGGAGGAAGAAGTCGCGAAGCGCCCACAGGGCGCCGACGAGGAGCACGCCCCAGACGACGGCGAGCGTCACCATGCGCCCGTGCACCATCGAGCGGACCTCGGGGCTCGCACTCTCCGCCGCGCTCACCAGGGTGGTGAAGAAGAACGCGGAAGAGCACGCCACCGCGACCGCGAAGACGCCGGCGAGCAGCATCAGGCGGCCGCGGAGGGTGGAGAAGAACTGGCTGTTCGACATGACTTAGCCTCCAGAGGGCGGAGTCCCGACGGACTCGCTCGAGCATCGGCCGTGCCAGCGGGGGCGCGGCGCGTTTGCCACGGGGATCAAGGGGTTCGAAGCGGAAAGGGGTTCGCGCCCCGGGTGCGGCGGGACCGCCGCTCGCGGAGCGGGACCGGCGACGCGCGCGCGCGCCCGGCCGCCGCCGCGGCGCGCCCTCGCAGTTTCGCGGGTCTAGGGAGGTGGGAGCGGGGAGGCGGTTGTGCGCACGGGGCGCCGGGTCGAACGTCACCCTGGGTGATGGGGTGCGCGCCCCGAGGGGTCACGGACGCCTCGCGCTCGGGTTGAGGAGCGGGTCCTCGGGGGAGAGCTCGACGACCAGCTCCACGCGCCGGTTCAGCTCGCGCGCCGCCTCCGTGGGCTCGCGGCTCACCGGCTTGGTGTCGGCGAGCCCGACGGCGGAGAGGTGGGCGGGCGGGACGCGGTGAGCGTCCTGCAGGTAGCCGGTGACCGTCGCGGCGCGGGCCGCCGAGAGGTCCCAGTTGCCGCGGAAGCGCCCGCCCTGGACCGGGCTGTCGTCGGTGTGCCCCTCGATGCGCAGCGGGCGGTCGAGCTCCTTCAGCTCCCCGGAGACGGCGTCGAGGACGGGGAGGATCTGCGGACGCAGGGCCGCCTGCCCGGGGTCGAAGAAGTTCGCGGCGGCGAGCCGGACGACGATGCGGCGCCCGTCCTCGACGTGCACGGTGACCGCGGTTGGCCCGGCCTTGTTCATGACGAAGGGGAGGACCCTCTTCTCGATCCGGCGGCGCAGATCCTCGACCGCCTTGGCGCGCTCGACCATGCTCGAGCTCGAGGCACCGGGCGCCACCCGGCACCCGCCCTCCGAGGGTGGCCCCTCGAAGATGGGCAGGGCGCCGGTGCCGCCGTTGCCGGCGGTGTGCAGCGCCCACCGGATGCCCTCGACGGCCTGGGTGAGCTTCTTGTTGTCGACGCGGCTCACCGCGTACATCACGACGAAGAACGCGAAGAGCAGCGTGATGAAGTCGGCGTACGAGACGAGCCACCGCTCGTGGTTCTCGTGCTCCTCCTCGTGGTGCTTCCTCTTGCGGTGGCCGGCCACGTCGATCGTCCCCGGCTAGGCGGCCTTCTTCTCTGCGGGCGCGCTCTCGCCCGTGTACGCGCGCAGCTTCTCCTCGAGGACCCGGGGGTTCAGCCCCTCCTGGATGGAGAGCACGCCCTCGGCGATGACGGTCTTGCGCTCCTTCTCGAGGGCCAGCTTGCGCTTCAGCTTGTTCGCGAAGGGCAGGAACAGGAGGTTCGCCGAGCCGACGCCGTACACCGTCGCGACGAAGGCGGTGGCGATGCCGCCGCCGAGCTTGGAAGGGTCGTTCAGGTTCTCCATCACGTGGATGAGGCCGAGCACGGCGCCGAGGATGCCCACGGTGGGGGCGAAGCCGCCCATGGACTCCCAGACCTTCGCGGCCACCAGCTGCTCCTGGTATTCCGCGTCGATGGCGGCCTCGAGCGAGTTGCGGGAGACCTCGGCGTCGACGCCGTCCACCGCGAACTGGAGCGCCTTGCGCAGGAACGGGTCGTCGATCTCCGGGAGCCGGCTCTCCAGCGCCAGCACGCCGTCGCGCCGCGCGACGCTCGCGAACTCGACGATGCGCCCCGTGAGCGCTCCCAGGTCGTGCTGGGAGTTCCCGAAGACCAGCTTCAGCATCTTCAGCCCGCGGACGAAATCCTTGGTGGGGAAGGCCACCATCGTGGCGCCGAAGGTGCCGCCGAAGACGATGAGGGCGGCGGTGGCCTGGACGATCGAGCCCAGGTGCCCGCCTTCCAGGGCCTGGCCGAGGAGGATGAGGGCGATGGAGAGGACGATGCCGGCGACCGAGGTGATGTCCATCTCTCACTCCTCCGGCGCGGGAGCCGGAACGCTGCGCGGGAACGGCACGACCGGGCGGAGGGGCTCGGAGGCGTGGACGGCCTCCGGACCCGCCAGGATGCGCCGCCTCCAGGCCGCCACCTTCTCCACGACGTCCTCCACCGGCTCCCTCACCATGAGGCGAAGCCCGTTGGTGAGCTGCAGCACCGTGTCGGGCGTCGCCTCGGCGGTGAGGATGTGGTCGGCGTTCACGACGAGCTCCTTGCCGTCGAGTCGCGTGAGCACGATCATGAAACGCCTCCCGCCGGATGTCGCATCGTCACGCCGCGCGGATTCGCTAAGGCGAGGAGACCTACCGCTTCATCTGGATGAGCTCGGACAGCAGGGTGTCGGCGGTGGTGATGGTCTTCGAGTTGGCCTCGAAAGCCCGCTGCGCGGCGATCATGTCGACGAGCTGGGTCGACAGGTCGACGTTCGACTGCTCGAGGGCACCCGAGGTCACCGAGGCGAGCCCTCCCGTTCCGGGGGCGCCCACGACCGCCTGCCCCGCGCTCGGGGTCGCGTTGTAGAGGTTGCCGCCGATGCTCGTCAGCTGGTCGTTCGCCTGGAAGGCGGCCACGGCCACCTGGCCGAGCACGCGGGTCTCGCCGTTGCTGAAGACGCCCGAGATCTGCCCGTTCTGCCCCACCTGGACGCTCGACAGCTGTCCGGCGGAGTACCCGTCCTGGCCGACGAAGGTCGTGGCCGAGGCGGCCGCGAACTGGGTGATGCCCGTCGTCGACCCGCTCGCCCCGATGGGATTGCCGAAGTCGAAGCTCAGCGCCTGGGGGTTGGTGGCGTTGACGGGGTTGAAGTTCGAGGCCTGGGTGTAGGCGGTGAGCGCCCCGTTCGAGTTGAACGTGAGCGTGCCCCCCGCGATCTCGGTGAGGCTTCCGGCGGTGCCGCCGGTCAGCCCGCCGCCGTCGGTCATCGCGTGCCACTCCCATCCCGAGCCGGTGTTGCGGAAGAAGATCTGGGTGGCGTGGGCGGCGCCCAGCGAGTCGTAGACGGTGACGCTGCTCGAGAAGTTGGAGGTGGTGGTCGGGTTGGCGGGGTCCCAGGCGGGGGGGACCGTCGAGCCGGCCTGGAGGTTCGCCTTGAGCGTGACGTTCTGGGTCGCGACCGGCTGGGCCTGCACGTTCCCGACGAGGAGGCTCGACGGCACGCCCGAGAGCACGCCCGCGGCGCTGGCCTGGAAGCCCTGGACCTGCAGCCCCTGCTGGTTGACGAGGTAGCCGTTCTTGTCCACGGTGAACTGGCCGTCGCGCGTGTAGAACGTCCCCTGCTGGCCGGCGTAGGTGCCGCTGACCACGAAGAAGCCGTTCCCCTGGAGGGCCAGGTCGGTGGTGTTGCCGGTGTTGGTGAGGGCGCCCTCCGTCATCAGGTTCTGGACGGTGGACACGTCCGCGCCGAGGCCGATCTGGCCCGTGCCCCCGATGATCGTCTGCGACAGGGCCGTCTCGAAGTCGGCGCGCCCCTGCTTGAATCCGACGGTGGAGGCGTTGGCGATGTTGTTGCCGATCACCGAGAGATCGGTGCTCGAGGCCTCGATGCCGGAGGTGGCGGCGGACATTGCGGTGAAGAGGCTCATGGCGGTTCCTTTCGAGGCGCCTTCCGGGCGCCCTAGCTGGGGTTCACGATCTGCACGACGCTGGAGAGGGCGACCGGCTGGGTGCCGACGAGCAGCACCGGCGCGGCCGAGCCCGTCGAGCTGAAGGTGACGGCGGTCACCTTGCCCTGGGCGAGCACGCTCGCGGCGACCGACTTGCCGTCGGCGCGGGCGGCGGTGACCGCGACGTTGTATGTCCCGGCCGGCACGGAGTTGCCGTTGTCGTCCTTGCCGTCCCAGGTGAACTTGGAGATGCCGGCCGGCTGGGCGCCGAGCGACAGCGTGCGCACCACGGCGCCCGAGGCGTCGGTGACCACCGCCAGCGCGGCGTCGGCCGGGATGGACAGGCTGGCCCCGAGGGTCGCCGGGCTCGTGCCGTCGTAGGCTACCTGGCTCGCGTTGTAGAGCACGCTCTTGCCGACCAGGTTCGCGGTCTGCACCTGGATGGCCGACGACTGCGCGCCGATGAGGCTGTCGAGCTTGGTCCCGATGTCCTTGAGCTCCTGGAGGGACGAGAACTGGGCGAGCTGGGCGGCGAACTGCTGGTCGTCGACGGGCGCGGTCGGGTCCTGGTTGGCGAGCTGGGCCATGAGGAGCTTCAGGAAGTCGTTCTGGCCGAGCGTCTGGACGGGAACGGCGCTCGACGAGGAACTCGTCGACGGGGTCCCGGAGGATGCGACGGAGCTGGTCTGCATGGTTCCCTATGCCTCCACGTGAATGCGCCCGGGCCGAGCCTGGCTGGGCGCGGGTCCGTTGCGCGGTGCCTGCGCCTGCGGGGCCGGCGGGCGCTCGCCGCCGTCCCCCGGGCTCGCCGGGTCCTCCCCGAACGACCCGGGCGAGCCGCCGTGGCCTCCCGGAGCGTGCCCGTCCGAGGAGGACCCCTGCTGCGGCGCCGCCGCGGGCGCCGGGGGAGGGGTCTCGAGCTTTCCCAAGGAAAGTCCCGCTCCGGCGAGCGCGTGCGCGAGCTCCGGCGCGTGCTTGCCGACGAGGTGTCCCGCGTCGCCGTCGACGCGGAGGTGAGCCACCCCACCGCGGATGCGGAGGTGGAGCTCGATGTCGCCCGCGCCCGGCTGGGCAGGGGAGATGCGCAGGTGGGCCGCGCTCCGGAGCACCGCGCCCTCCACGGCGCCCGGCTCGGCCCGCTCGGGGCTCCGGGCGGCGGCGGCGCGGCCGGAGGGGGCGGCGGCCGGGGCGCCGGCCGCCGGGGCGAGGGTCTTCGCGGCCCCGGCGTCCGGGACCGCGGCGCTCCCCGCGGTGCCGGCGACCTGCACGGGCCGGGCCGCCTCCGCGGCAGGCGTCCGGCCGGCATGGCGCCGCGCCCGGGACGACGGCTCCACCGCCCGCGCCCGTGGCTCCTGCGGTGAGCTCGTCCGCTCGTTGGCCTCCGACGAAGGGCCGGCCGGGCCCGGAGAGCCCGCGGGCGGCGTGTCGGGGCGAGCCGTCTTCGGGGCGCCCGCAGCGGCGGGGCTGCTCGCGAGACCGGAGCGGGCCGAGCGCGCGGGCGCGGCCCGGGCCGCGGGCGCCGAGGCCTCGCTCGGCCGGGTGCCCTCCTCGCGCGGCGTCCTCGCCGAGGCAGCGGCCGGTTCGCGGGCCAAGGAGGCGGCGTGGGCCGCGAGGGTGGACGAGACCGCGTCGCCCGCCGGAGCCTGGGAAGGCGGCTCCGAGGGCCGGGCGAGCCCTGCCGGCGCTGCCTCGTTGGCGGACGCGCGGCGCGCGGACGCCGGGCGCGGCTCCTCCCGGGAGAGGGCGTGCGACGGCGTGGCGAGGGAAAGGGGAGGCGGATCGAGGAGGGCGGCGTGCGTCGAACCGGCCACCGGCTCCGGCCGCGGTCCGGAAGCCTGGGCGACCCGCACGGGCGGGGCGCTCTCGGGCCGCGCAGCGGGGCCGGACGTCGTCCCGGCGCCGCTCGCGGCCGCGGTGCGGGCACGGGGTTCCGGAGCGGCGGAGGGTGCGAGGGCCTCGAGGACCTGGTCGAACCCCCGGGCGCCGGCCGCGCCAGGCGCGGCGCCGGAGGCATGGTGACGGGCCGCGCCGGCGTGCTGCACGACCTCCGCGGCCGCGTGGATCGGGGCCGAGCTCTTCACGGTGCCTCCGTCCCGGCCGAAGCCATGCGGCCGACGAGCTCGGCTGCGGTCTCGGGCCTGAGCTTCTCGAGGATGACGGCCGCGTCGCCCGGCCGGATGCGGCGGAGCAGCTCGACGGCGAGCGCCCGGTCGAGGTGGGCGACGATCTCGGCCGCCTTCTCGGGGCGCATGCCCTTCACGGTCTTTGCGAGGGCTCCGTACGGGCCCGCCTCGGTCGCGGGGCGGGCGGCCGACCCGTCGGCGGGTGCGGGGGCCGGAGGGGGGCGACGCTGCTCGGACGCCTTCTTTGCGACCTCGAGCCGCTCGGTCTCCTGGCGGAGCGCGGCCCGCGCCTCGGCGATCTCCTTGGCGAGGCGCTCGAGCCGTGCCCGGTCGTCCTCTCGGCGCTGTCGGGAGGAGCGCTGCTCGACGGCCGTCTGGCGGACCTCGTCGAGGAAGGCCTTGGAAGAGAGAGAGGGGGGGACGGTCGGCGCGCCGAGCTCCTCCGGGGTCGGGGGAACGGCCGGGGTCCCCGGCACCGCGGCCGCGGCCGCGGGAGGCTCCTTCGCTCCCTTCCTGGACGGCTTCCCTTGGGCGAGAGGCCGTTTTCCCGGGGGGGCCGCGCCGGGCGACGGCGCCCGCTCGGCGTGGACGGCCGCCGGCGCGCTGCCCGCCGGCGCGGCGACCGGGGCGACCGGGGCGACCGCCGGGGCCGCGCCCGCGTCCGCCGCGGCGCGGGGAAGCAGGGCGGGCGCGGGCAGCGGGGCGAGGGGCGCCGCCTCGGACGGCACGGCGGCCGCCGGGGGAAGTTCGACGCGGGGCGCGACCGGAGGCTCCGGCGCCTCCGGGCTGGACGTCGCGAGCAGCGCGGGGAGGAGGAGACTAAGCACGGCGCGCCTCCGGTGGAGCCGCGATCGCGCGCTGCAGGCGCGCGAGGGTCTCGGGGATGAGGGTCCGCTCCGCCGGTTCCTGGCGCAGGAAGCCCTCGAGGGCGTGGATGCAGGCGAGCGCCTTGTCGACCCGGGGGTTCGACCCGGCCGCGTAGGCTCCGACCTCCACGAGATCGGCGGCCTCCCGGTAGGCGGCGAGCACCTCGCGCCCCTGCCGGGCGAGCTCGCGGTGGGCCGGCGCGACGATGTCGTTCATCACGCGGGACACGCTGGCGAGGACGTCCACGGCGGGGTAGTGGCCGCCTTCGGCGAGCTTCCGGGAGAGGACGATGTGGCCGTCGAGGGTCGCCTTGGCGGCGTCGACCACGGGGTCGCTCTGGTCGTCGCCCTCGGCGAGGACCGAGTAGAAGGCGGTGATGCTGCCCGGGCCCGCGTCGTTCCCGGCCCTCTCCACCAGCCGAGGCATGAGCGCGAATGTGGAGGGAGGGTAGCCCTTGGTCGTCGGCGGCTCCCCCGCGGCGAGGCCGATCTCGCGCTGGGCCATCGCGACCCGGGAGAGGGAGTCGACGAGGAGAAGGACGCGCTTGCCCTGGCTGCGGAAGTGCTCCGCGACGGCGGTGGTCACGTACGCCGCCCGGAGGCGCTTCACCGGGGACTCGTCGCTCGTCGCGACCACGACGACCGACCGGGCGATGCCGTCGCCGAGGTCGCGCTCGATGAACTCTCGCACCTCGCGGCCGCGCTCCCCGACGAGCCCGACGACCACGACGTCGGCCTGCGCCGACCGGGCGAGCATCCCGAGCAGGACGCTCTTGCCGATGCCCGGCCCGGCGAGGATGGCCATCCGCTGCCCCTCGCCGACCGTGAGGAACGCGTCGATCGAGCGGATCCCCAGGCAGAGCGGACGCTCCACCCGCCGTCGCTCCATGGCGGAGGGGGGCCGGGCCTGCAGGAGCGCTCGCTCCCGCAGCATGGGCACCGGGCCGCCGTCCATGGGGCGCACGTTGGCGTCGACCACGCGGCCGAGGAGCGCGGCGCCCACCGGTACCTCGGCGGCGGTGGCCCGGGGCACGACCGGGCAGCCCTCTCCCACGCCGTGGATCCCGGCGAGCGGGATGAGCCGGGCCGTCGAGCCCGCGAACCCCACCACTTCCGCCTGAACCACCGAGCCGTCGCGGGCGATGATCTCGCAGCCCGTCCCGACGGGCACGCGCGGCAGGGCGGCCTCGACGACGAGGCCCGTGGCCCGCAGCACGGTCCCCGTGAGCGGCAGGGGGTCGAGCTCCGCGAGCGCGCGCCGGACGGCGTCGATGTCGCAGACCGTCAAGCGGCGCCTCCCTCGATGGCGGACCGGACGGCGCGCCGGGCCTCCCCGAGGCGGGTGGCGAGGCGGCCGTCGACCTGGCCGAAGTCGGTCTCGACGACGCAGTCGCCGGGCCCGAGCGTGGGGTCGGCGACGATCTCCACGCGCGCGGCGGTGAGGTCGCCGCGCCCCAGGCGCTCGAAGCCGGCCTCGAGCGTCGCGGCGTCGGCGGGGCACAGGCGCACGGCGATCCGCCGCGAGTCCCCCGCCTTCCGCAGCGCGGATCGCACGAGCGAGAACAGGGTCTCGGGGTTCACGCGGACCTCGGTCTCCAGGATCCGGGCGGCCACCTGGAACGCCACCTCGAGCGCATCCGCCCGGGCCTGCTCCGCCAGCCGCTCCGCCTCGAGGCGGAGCGCGCGGACGGCGTCGCCCACGCGGTCCAGGGCCTGGCGCCGAGTCGGCGCGCGCTGCCGGCGGGCGCGGATGGGACACCGCGGCCCCGCCCTGCGCGAAGCTGAACGGCTGCACCTGGCTCTGGTCGGCCAGGGCTTCCATGAAGCGGGGGCGCTTGGGATTGGCGAGGGGCATCGTTTCTCGGCCGGCTCCGGCCTCAGAGCATCTTCTCGGAGGGGTTCACGATGGTGATTCGGCCCTGCTGGGCGAGGTCCTGGGCGATCTTGGAGATCTCGGTCTGCGCGGACTCGACCATGGAGAGCTTGACCGGGCCCATCGCAGCGAGGTCGTCGGCGAGCATCTCGGCGGCGCGGGACGAGAGGTTGGCCAGGAACTTCTGCCGGACCTCCGGGGTGGCACCGCGCAGGGCGAGCACGAGCTTGTTGCCCTCGATCTCGCGCAAGAGCTGCTGCAGGTCGCGGTCGGTGAGGTTCACGAGGTCGCCGAAGGTGAACAGACGCCCGCGCAGCTCGCCGGCGAGGTTCGGGTCGTCCTTCTCGATCTCGGCGATCACCGCCTGCTGCTCCTCGTGCTCGCAGCGCCGCAGGATCTCGAGCGCGGTGTTCTTGCCGTCGACCTTGCGCATGCCGCCGGCGACGAGCGCCTTGA
>Ga0335069_10016473_pt1 | contig 10304 bp, 10 predicted proteins | sample Lox_Sample_11_FD_206714 | JGI IMG/M metagenome (GOLD analysis project Ga0335069, IMG submission 206714) | Soil microbial communities from Loxahatchee National Wildlife Refuge, Florida, United States - Lox_Sample_1.1 | ecosystem: Environmental > Terrestrial > Soil > Wetlands | place: USA...
CAAATCCCGCGCCGATCTAAATCACCGGAAATTCGGCACGAACAAATAATGGCTCCAGGCTCCCTGTGAAGGTTCCACCAGCGCCACTTACCACGGTTTGAGCCAGGGTAAGGGCGCGGCTGGCAGGTTCGCAGTCGTTTGATATTTGCGTCTTCGACGAATGCGCGGTGTTCCGCTCACGAAAGATCATGAGGGTCAGCTGATTCTTGTCCGGAATCAGCTCGATGCGAATCGCATCACCAGCCGCCGAGCTCATCCGGATTGCATCCAGCAAACGAAAAATTGCTTCCCGCAACCGGGCGGGAGAGGCTTGAATCAGTCGCTCATTTTCCGGCCGCTGAAATTCAATTCGGATTTCCGCTTCTGCCAAAGCTCCCGAAATGTCTGTGAGCGCACTCTCCAAAGTCTCGCTTAGCAGCACACTCCTCACATCGGAGGCGGGGAGTTGGAACCGGGTGAGCTGCATCACAAATTGCGCGATGCCCGAGGCCCTGCGCGATTCATCCAACAGACGCTCAGTCATTTCGCGTGACGGCATCTCGTACTCCCCGTCCAGCGAGAGCTCCAGAAACCCGCTGATCACGGAGAGCGGTTGTGCCAGTTTGTGAAGACCAAAAGAGAGGCTTCGCAGAAAGTCTTCGTGGATGGTGGAAGTCTGTGACATGGTTTCCTCAGCTTTCGGAAAGAACGTAACCCACACCACGGACCGTGCGGATCAGCCGTGTGGGGAATTCCGGAGTGTCCACCTTATCCCGGACATACTTGACGTAAACGTCGACCAGGTTGGTTGAGGGATCGAGGGGCATGTTCCAGACATTCTCCATGATCATGGCCCGGGTGACAGTGCGCCGAGCGTTCTGCATCAGGTACTCGAGCAACGCGAACTCTTTGCCGGACAGGTTGATGCGTTTGCCCTGCCGCTCTACCCGGAACTCCTGGCCGTCCAGCGTGAGGTCTCCCACTTGCAGGCGGCTGGTGAATGGCATGGGATTCCGTCGAAGCAGCGAACGCACCCTGGCAATGAATTCAGCGAAGGAGAAAGGCTTCAGCAGGCAGTCATCAGCGCCGCTCTCCAGAGACATGACTCGGTCTTCAATCTGGGTTCGGCCAGTCAGAACCATAATCGGAAGTCGCGGTTGCGAGGGCCGGATCTCTTTCAAGACCGAGATCCCGTCCTTCTTCGGCAGATTGAGGTCAAGGACGAGCAGATGATGGGAATGTTGTTTCAGAGCCTCGACGGCTGCGTCGCCATCTTCGGCATGTTGGACTTGGAAGGATTCCGTTTCTAAACGTCGTTGGATGAAATTGGCGAGAGGTACATCATCTTCGGCCAGCAGAACGAATGGATTTCGATTGCCGGTTCGTTGCGTTTCAGCGTTCACGCGCACACCCCTGGGTTCAGCCCGATGATTTCTGTATGAGTTGCATCTTGCGCGGCAGGATCCGTTCGGCTTGACTTATCCTCTCCTCATGGAGCTGGTGGGTCACTCATCAAGCCGCCGGCTGGGTTGCATTCTCGTGAGAGAACACAGTTTCTCCTACCCGAGCAAGAACCATCTCTAATGCAATTGCCTGACCAATATGGGAATTCCCAATTTAGGGCTAATTTTCGATGTCTATGCCGTCTTGAGCACTGCCGACTGTAGATAATCCGGACAAGGTGTCTGGAACGGAGACGCTAGACAGTCTGACATCGGAGAAGAAACATGACGCCTGAGGAATCAGGAGCCAATTCAAAGAGGGGATTCGCGTTCGACAAGAGGCTACTTTGAAGCATCCGCTGTTGAGGTTGGGGGCGGAGGGTTCGAGCCCGAGCCGGAGACAGGTAGTGGCTTATCGTCGTCGTCGTTCTTGGTGACATACTGAATTATGAGACTGATGCGTCGGTTGGACGGGTCAAGGGGATTTGCCGGAACGCGTAGCTTCTGATCCGCATATCCGCGCACCTGTGATACCTGATCGGGAGCCAAGCCGTTGGCCTGCATCAGTCTTCGCGCCGTATTGGCTCGGTCCGAGGAGAGTTCCCAATTGCCATACTGGGGATTGATGGTATAGGGCTTGGCGTCCGTATGTCCCTCGATAAAGACTCTGTTCGGAAGCTTTCCGAGTTCCTGGGCCAAAGCGGATAATAGCTCCGTCCCGTCACCATTGAGCGCGGTGCTGCCGCTTTCGAAGAAGGTTCCCGAGGAAGACTCCAGCAGCTCGATCCGCAATCCTTCGGCTGTAATCGTCATCTCGATCTGGTTCTTGAGCTTATCGAAATTGGACATCTGCCGGACGACTTTTTGAAGTTCCTCTTTAAGTTTCGGCATGTTGTCCTTGGTGAGAGTGAAGTTCTCGCCTGATCCGGTCTGATTGCTGCCGACCTTCTTGGAACTTCCGGTGGGGTCTTTAAAGTATCCACCCACGGCCACCTGCAACTGTTTGCTGCTGTTCATCAGCCAGAGAACGATGAACAGGGCCATCATAGCGGTCACAAAATCTGCGTAGGCTACCTTCCAGGCTCCGCCGTGATGGCCGCCATGGCCGGACTTCTTCTTAATGATGATGATTGGCCGTTTGTTGGGTGCTTCTGGCATACCTTATTTCCCGGCAGCCGCGGCCGCTGCGGAGTTTGATCGGCAGGTCTTCTCGACTTCCTTGAAGGATGGGCGAACATGTCCCGGAATCGCGCGGCGCGCTACCTCCACGGCCATGATCGGTGGCGCTCCCTTAGTGAAAGACGTGATCAGCACGCGAAGAACGTGGTAGTAGGCGTGTTCGTCATCGGCCACCTTGGCCATGTTGGCCGCCAGCGGACCAACCATGCCATAGCACAGCAGAATTCCTAGAAAGGTTCCGACCAGGGCTGCAGCGACCTTTTCACCGATTTCTTCCGGGGGACCGCCCAGGGCCCCCATCGTGATAACGACGCCCAGTACGGCCGCCACAATCCCGAGTCCAGGCAGGGAATCGGCCATGCTGCTCAGGGCTGCTACCGGCTGAGTCGCGCCGTGATGGTGAACTTCCATGTCCAGTTCCATCATCTGGTCCAGATCAAATGGCTCGACGCCGCCGCTTACCGACATGCGCAGCGTGTCGCACACGAAATCGCGGATGTGGTGGTCTTTCACGAAGGCGGGATACTTCGAAAAGATCTGGCTCTTGCCGGGGTCTTCGATATCGGCCTCAAGGGCCACAATACCGTCTTTTCGGGCCTTGTTCAGCAGGTCATACATCATCTTGAGGGATTCAAGATACTTCTGCTTATTGAACGGCGAACCCGCGAGAATTCCTGCCATACCGCCGGCGATCTTCTTCAAGATGTGGAGCGGATTCGCCACGAGCACGGTGCCCACGGCGGCGCCTCCAATGATCAGCAACTCGGCCGGCTGCAGCAGCACCTTTATGTGGCCATGCTCCATCAAGAAGCCGCCGATGACCGCGCCGAAGACAATCAGGATGCCTATGATGGCAAACATCCAAACACGCTCCCGTTAAATTTGAACTGCGAATCGAAATGCCGTTACTTCAACAACCCAGGGCTGCGGCCACCGACGCCTCATCCGCGCCCGGCGTCAGGTGAACGAGGTTGAGTTCGCGAACCATCGTTTGAAACATCGTTTCGTACAGGTAGAACCAGTGAATCGCTGGTACGGCCTGACGGAAAAGGCTTAGCACCATGGCGGCCGTGTCTGGATTCTTCTCGAGCAGCGCCGCAAAATCCATGTCGTCCCACTTCTCCAAGGCCTGCAACGCTTCCCCTACGTCTCTGCGATTGGCTTCCAGATAGGCGAGTATCCGCATCGCATTCGACTCATCCATCCCGGTCAGAGGCACGGGCATCGCCCATTCCTTCATTACTCGTGCGTGCCGGCAGAACATATGGAAGTAGTCTGCACCGTAGACTCTTGCGCGGCGAACTAGATTTCTTGCCGGGTAGGGTAGATGGTCGTGCCAGGCGTGAGCCGCGGGGTGGTAGACGACATGAAAGCCCTTTTCAAAGAGGCGAATCCCCATCTCGGTGTCTTCGCTCAGCTTGTAAATCGAAGCGAAAGACCCAACATCGATCACGGCGTCGCGGCGGACACTGAGGTTGCAGGTGATGAAATGGGAATATCCGTAAGGGCAGCCTTCTTCCATGCTGACCTGCGGAAACATGAATGGCTCAACGCAGAAGTAGTGCGTCAACGCGCGGTTGCGGGCTTCGCGCGGATACTCAAAGCTTCCGAGGACGGCCCAGCGCTGGGAGCCGAGCCTATGTTGCAGTTCCAGATGCTGTTCCAAGACATCAGGATCGCAGATCGTGTCGTCATTCATCAGGAGCAGAAAGTCGCCGGTGGCCTCTGCGACTCCGTGGCGGCGGGCTGCTCCTGTTCCGGAGTTGGACTGGCGCAAGTACTGGAATCGAAATTGTGGGCGATAGTGCCTCAGGAATTGCTCACTTCCGTCGGTCGAGCCGTCATCAATGACGATGACCTCAAACTGGTCCTTGGATAGAGTCTGTGCCTCAATCGCCGTTAAGCATTTCTGCAAGATCGGCAATCGGTTATAAGTCGGCACAATTAAAGAGATCTGCGGCACGTTCTTGCCGGTCCGTTTAGGAGGGGGCAGCGGGTTGTTGACCTTACTGCGCAGGGCGGAGTCCCGAGCAGCCTCGCAGTAGATCTCCGCAAGTTCGGTCTCACCGAGCATTCGGTAGGACCGCCGCAACAGAACCATGACATTGGTCAGAAATTCCGCGGCTTCCCAGGAACCGTCCATTCTTCCGAAGATATGCCTTAGCTGGTCGCGTGCCTCAGAAAGCTTATTTTCCTGCGCCAGAAGATTTGCCAGCATGACATAACATTCCAGTTGCCCCTGAAGCCGAGGCAAACCAGTGCGGGGAGAGAGCCGTGGTGCGAACAGCGCTTCGACCTGCATGATGGAAAAGCAACCGATCGAAGATTTTGGGATCGCGGTGCAGGCCTGATCGATCGCCCTGGAAATGCTCTCGCAGTCATACGGTCCCAGGCAGCGCATTTCATCCCCCTTGACGAAGGACAGCAGGCCATTCGGATCGGAGAGCAACACCAGGTCCGCCCTATCGAATGCTTCTCTTTGCCGGAGGGCGAAATCCTGATTTTTCTCGAATTCGTGGATGGCCTGCCGGGTTCGCCCCGCCGGACTCTGCTGTGTCTGATATAGGCGATCGGTCCAGACAACGATTCTGACATCCGGGGACTTCTGCCGGATCACCTCCATATATTGTTCCGGGGCGGAGAGCCCTAAATCAAAGTCTTCCGTAAGAATTGCAACATCGAATTTCGTTATCGCGAGAATTTGCTCAAAGCTCCAGGAATCGGTCCCCTTGGTTGGTTTGCCTAGTGCTCTGATTCGTTCGTCGTCGTTGACATAGGTAGTCACGCCCAACTTCTGCAAAGCTGATTCTTCACCGAGACCGTTGAGGCTTTCACGGGCGACAAAGGTTACTTCATGCCCAAGCGCCAGAAGAATGCTCAGGAGTTTTTGGAAATCCGAGGGTTGATCCAGCAACGGGACGGTTTCGCTGACCACCAGCACACGCATGGTTGCCTCGCGATGGCGAGGTGCGCTCTTCGCCGCTGTCGTGCGCTGTCGTTGCATGTCCGCAAGTATGCCGGGAAGCAGAGGAGCAATTGTGCTTCCTCATTTGCGTCTAACCTTCGCTCACGGATCACCGCGAAAAGTTTGGATAGATTGCTCTTGGCCGCTCGATCGCAGTCCGGTTCACAAAAACATCTGGAACCGAACGTGCTTCGCACAATCGTCAGGGGTCCGGGCCATTACGAGTGTTAATGCCCGGTTAGAACCATGCCCACTCTCGGCCTGTCGATGATCGCCAAGAATGAAGCGAACACGCTTGGGAATTGCCTCAAAAGCGTGAGGGAGGTCGTTTCCCAGATTGTTATCGCCGACACCGGTTCTACCGACGAAACGGTGGAGGTTGCTCGCGGATTCGGAGCCACCGTCATTTCGGTACCGTGGAATCATCATTTCGCCGAAGCGCGGAATGCTGCGCTGCCAGCAATGGAAACCGACTGGGTACTGGTTTTAGACTGCGACGAAGAACTCGATGCTCACGCAGTCGCCGCTTTGCCCAAGCTCCTTACCCGCGATGTCGGAGGATATCTCGTGCCGATCCGTAACTACGTGCCCACTTTGACGGGGCGCGGGTGGGATCGCGTAACGGAGCCCAATGACGGGATTCACCCCCGGGCGAAGCATGCACCCGCCTATTTCTTGCACGAAAACTGCCGCTTGTTCCGCCGCAACCCGGAAATCTATTTCACCGGCAGAGTGCATGAACTGGTCGAGCACCGACTCACGGCCTTGAATCTGAAGCTGGAGCACGCAAACTTCTTCATTCATCATTTTGGACAACTGGCCGAGCAAGAGGCGCGAGCGAAGAAGGCGCTTGCCTATCTTGAGCTGCTGCGGTTGAAAGTTCAGGACATGCCCGACGATCCGCTGGCATGGGTGCAACTCGGGTTGCAGGAATACGAGAGCTCGAGAAATGTGCCGGAGGCCCTTCGTTGTTTCGACGAAGCTCTTCGCCTTCGGCCGGGCTCATCCGAGGCCTGCGTCTTCAAAGGAATGGTCTTGGTGGGAAACGGCGAGTACCAGGAGGCCCTCGATGTTCTGGACCAGGTCAAACCATCTGGTCCCAGTAAGGCTCTCTGGCTGCACTTACGTGCGGATGCTCTGCATAGTCTGGGCAAGCTGGAACAGTCCTGCGCTGCCTATCGCCAGGCCGTAAAGGTCACGCAGAACGATCCGATCCTGCTGAGCAAGTTGGGCTATACCGAGGTGCGACTCGGGCATGCGCAGCGTGGTTTCGAACGTCTCACTCGTGCTATCCAGACCGCGCCGACCTTGGCGGAAATACGCGAGCGAGCCATGAAGGCATGTATTGTGTTGAACCGGATGCCTGAGGCGGCTGAACAGGCGGAGGAATTGGCCCGGATCGATCCAAATCCTCGCGCCTACTTGCGGGCGGCGAGCGTTTGGATGCAGGTCAGGCGAAAAGAGAATGCGACGCGCCTTGTTGAACAAGGACTGCGTCTATTTCCGCAATCGGTTGATTTGCAACGGGCCCTGACGGAACTGGCGTAGCAGAGCCCGCAACCAATCATTGGTCTCGGTCTACTTGGGCGTTTCCGGGACTGCCGGACTTGGTTTGGACTCTGTCGAAGTTTGGACAGGCTGCTCGGGTTCGAGCGGCTTGCCAACGATGATCAGATCAATTCGACGATTTGCCGCCCGGCCCTGCTCCGTGTCGTTGTCGGCAATCGGGCGATATTCAGAGTATCCGGCTGCGGAGATCAATTGTGGGTTGAACTGGTATTGCTCCACCAGCAGTGACACTACTCGAGTGGCCCGCGCCGTCGAAAGCTCCCAGTTGGATTTGAACTTGGCGTTATGGATGGGCACGTTGTCAGTGTGGCCCTCGATGCGTATTTCAAACCCGCGATTGCCCAGGATGTCGGCTATCCGCATCATCGTTTGCTGGCCGTCCTGTAACAAATCCGCATCTCCACTCCGGAAAAATCCTATTTCTCGCAAGCTGACCACCAGGCCCTCGGGCGTAGTGCGCATTTGAACTTCGTGTTTCCGAATCTCGTCCCCTAGTGCTCCTTCGAGTTCTGTCCTCAGGGCGTCGACGTCGATTCCGTATCCCGGCGCACCGTACTTCTTATCGGAGGTACCGGCAATCTTGATGACTCGAAGTGGGGCATCCGTGAGCTCGGGGTGCGTGATCCCGGAACTGCCGGGGATCCCCGTCTCTCCCGGGGCGGAGCCGGTGAACACCCCAAGTTGCTGGAAGGCTCCTTTTATCGAAGCGGCGACCACAGCGGCTTTCTTCTGATCGGCCTGTGAGGAAGCGTAGAGAACTACGAAGAAGGCAAAAAGCAGGGTAATGAAATCCGCGTACGAGACCAACCAGCGTTCATGGTTGGCGTGCCCGGCCTTTTTCCGTCGGCGGCTCATGCGCCAACGGGCTCTCTTTCCGTAGCGACCCCGCGCGACTTCTGGTCCCCCGATTTTTTCTCATGAAGGTATCCGGAGAGCTTGGTTTCCAGCATACGCGGATTCATGCCTTCCAGGATGGAAATCACGCCTTCGAGAGTCATCTCGCGGAGAGCCTGCTCCTGACGCAGCTTGATTTTGAGCTTTCCTGCCCAGGGCAGAAACAAGATGTTTGCCGCTCCTACGCCGTAGACCGTGGCCACGAATGCCACGGCGATGCCTCTGCCGACTTCACTGATGTTTTCCAGGTGCTGCATGACCTGGATGAGGCCGAGCACCGCGCCAATGATTCCGATGGTCGGAGAAAATCCTCCCGCTGACTCGAAAACTTGTGCCAGCCTTTCCGAGCGCTCGTCCAGGTTGTCGAGTTCCACTTCCATGATGCTGCGCAACTCGGTCGGTTCGGTGCCATCGACGGCCAACATCAGTGCTTTTTTCAGGAAGGGATCTGTGATCGAGGCCAGTTGCGAGTCGAGAGAGACAATCCCTTCTTTTCGCGCGCGATTGGCATATCCCACCAGGCTTTTGATGGCTGCTTGCGAGTCTCCTCCCTTATTAAAGAAGACGTGACCGAGTCCCTTCACCGCGTCCCAGACGATCGAAAGGGGGAATTGAATCATCACCGCGCCCAGAGTTCCTCCGAAGACGATCATGGCTGCGGTTGGTTGCAGGATCTGGGCGAGTTTCCCGCCCTCCAGAATCAACCCGGCGACAATGCCGGCAATCGCCAGAAAGAGTCCTGTAAAGGTGCTTTTATCCACGGTGATGGCCCTCAGGAGTCATGGTGCCCGCGGTTGGAAGAGGCCGGGGTGGCGCCTGCGAATCCGCCATCATGGAGCGACGGAATTCTCGAACCAGCTGTACGACTTCCTCTTCGCTCTCGCGCACGATCAGCTTCTCACCATTCGTTAATGTGATCACGGTGTCCGGGGCCCTCTCGACGAACTTGATCAGGTCCGAATTCAGCACTATGGGACGACCATTCAGTCGAGTGATGTGTATCACTTGGATGTTCGCCTTGGGGAGGCCTGGAAACGCTCCCTCCCGGGCAGTGCTTATCGGCACTCCTCGACGAAACCATTAAAGGACATGCCCGAAAGGGCACTGGGTAACAATTACTGACGTTATGGCGAGGGGGTGATGCGGTTCCGGGGACGTGCCGATACACAGGCCCGTCACAAGAACCTGATCACCGAAGCGGTGAATCAAAAGGCAATGCCGCAGGGTTCGGTGCAGGGAAGAAGAACACCCTCAAGGAGCTCAAATGATAAGTATTTTGAACAACACCACGTCCCTCGCGGCGCAGAACCAGTTGTCGATGACACAAGCGTCGCTCCAGAAGACTCTTCTGCAGTTGTCCTCCGGTACCCGGTTGAACAGCGGTGCAGACGATGCGGCCGGCCTGGCGATTGCAGACGGCCTGCATGCCAACATCACAGCCCTGACTCAGTCCGCCCGAAACGCCAGCGATGGCGTAGGTTCGTTGCAGGTGGCAGACGGAGCCCTGGCGCAGGTAACGGCTCTTCTGAATCGCGCTGTTACACTCGCGACCGAAGCCTCGACTGGAACGGTGAGCGATGCGCAGCGTACAACCATCGATGCCGAATTCACGCAGATCAAGGCGGAAATCGACAGCATCGGAGCCAGCACGAACTACAACGGCACGCAGGTTTTTACCGCGACTGCGACCTCTGTTTACCTCAGCGACGGCACTGCGAATGGATCCAACTCCATCACCGTGACGACCGGCGCACTGTCCAGCAGCGCGATCGGCTTCAGCGGAACTCCCGTTAACCTTTCTGGCGATAGCCTTACCTCGGCGACGAATGCTCAAACTGCCCTGGGTGACCTGAACACTGCCATCGCCAATGTTGCGGCGGATCGCGGCGCTCTCGGCGCTGAGATCAACCGTCTGCAAAGCGCTTCGAACGTAATCACGAACCAGGTCCAGAACCTGACGACTGCGGAAGACAACATCCGGGCGGCTGACGTCCCGACCGTTGTCGCCAATATGTCGCGCTTGACGGTTCTGCAACAGACCGGTATGGCCGCACTGCAGCAATCCAACCAGATGCAGCAGTCGGTACTCAAGCTGTTGCAATAACGTCCTGTACTGATTTGGGTGGGGTAGAAATACCCCACCCCCACTTTCAGTGGTCAGGCGGAGGAAGGCACCATGCGCGTAAATCCCACAGATTCGATTCCGGCAGTTGCTCCTGAAGCAAAGAGCGCCGAGCATCGGGCGGAGCCGCGACCGGCGGAACCGGTGGTAAGCC
>Ga0335069_10016475_pt1 | contig 10304 bp, 8 predicted proteins | sample Lox_Sample_11_FD_206714 | JGI IMG/M metagenome (GOLD analysis project Ga0335069, IMG submission 206714) | Soil microbial communities from Loxahatchee National Wildlife Refuge, Florida, United States - Lox_Sample_1.1 | ecosystem: Environmental > Terrestrial > Soil > Wetlands | place: USA: Florida...
GCAATCAGTCGGGTGAAAGTCGATTGCCCCGCGAGCACCTCTCGTCCACCAAGCCATAAAACAAGGACGACGGCGCAACCGAGCATCAGCTCGAGGGTTGGCCACAGCATTCCCATCAGGCGCACCAGCTTGAGGCTGCGGCGGATGTATTCCTTGTTTTCGCGCTCGAACGCCCGGATCTCGGCCTCTTCCTGAACATAGGCGCGGATCAGCCGCGCTCCCGAGAAGTTTTCCTGGGCGCGTGCCGAGATATCGGAGAACATCGCCTGAATGCGCTCGAAGCGTTCGTGAATGCGCCGCCCGAAGGTCTGGATGACGATGCTCACCGCCGGTAGCGGGAGGAACGTCAACAACGTGAGCCGTGGGTTGATCGATATCATGAAGGCCAGCGCGCCCGCGGTGTAAACCATCGTATTGGCCGAATACATGATCGCCGGCCCCAGCAGCATCCGAACCGCATTCAGGTCATTGGTCGCGCGAGCCATGATGTCGCCCGTCCGGTGCCGCTGATAATACGAGTAGCTCAGCACCTCCAGCCGCCCGAACAAGTCATTGCGCAGGTCGAACTCGATATCGCGGGAGACCCCAATCACTACCCAGCGCGTGAGGAACTGAAAGATGCCCTTGGTTGTCGCGATCGCTAAAAGCACCCCCGCGTATACCAACAGCTTGTGCTGGGTAACTCCCTGGTTCAGATCGTCAGAGGCCTTCCCGAGCACGAGCGGAAAGAGCACCCAGATGCCGTTGTGCAGGAATACGCAAAGCGTACCGAACGCGTACCCCCAGCGGTAACGCTTCAGATAAGGGATTAGTGGCCGCAGGCTCTTAGGAAACATGCAAGTTGAGTAGATGAAATTTTAGCAGCCGGGGTGCACGGAGTTCTGCTGGGCTGGAGTTGTACTGGATTTGGCTGGTGCAGGGCTTCAGCGCCACTCTAAGCAGCCTTCCTCACACGGCTTTCGCCCCCGATGTGCTGTATCCCAGATGGTATGTCAAAAGCTGCGGTACATCATCTGTCCAACTCCCCCCTGTTGCGTAAGCGTGATCATCAGCACCACTAACAGCGCAAGCGCATAGACCGTGGGAAGCCAGAACCAGCGAGAGCGAGCGATTAGCGACCAGATTCCTGCATTCTCGGCAGAGACCCCCGCGCCAAGCCGTTCAAGTGCATCTGCAACAACCAGTACGGCCGCGTAGCCCCCGCCGAGGATCCCGACCAAAACATAAAGGCTCGAACTCAGGAAATGGGAACCGTACGTTACCGGCTGCGCAACTGCGCCCAGCATTTCGCGTGCTTGCCCGGGGGAGTTGGCGCGGAACAAGATCCATCCCAGGCTGATGAGCGCCGCCGTGGCGAGCCATGAGAGCGGCGTCCAGAGCTTCTGCGGCTGCCAAGCCAATCGGCGCTCGACCTGTTGCAATAGTCGATGCCCCACCAGTAGTAACCCCTGATAACCACCCCAGATCAGAAACAACAGACTCGCCTTGTGCCATAGCCCGAACGCGACCATCGACAACGCCAGCGCGAAATGCCTCCACCACATCTCCCGGCGTAATGTGGCTAGGGGAAAGAAAACGTAGTCGCGAATCCAGAACGAGAGCGACATGTGCCAGCGCGTCCAGAATTGCGATGGATTCGTCGACGCGAACGGACGCTCAAAATTCTCTGGTACCGTGATTCCCAGGGCCTTGGCCGCACCGACCGCGATGTGCGTATATCCGGCAAAGTCAAAAAACAGTTGCAGCCCATAGCCAAACGCCAGGCACCAGGCATCCGTGCCCGACCACCGGGTTGCGCGGTCGAATCCGCTAACGATCCCGTCCCCCGCCAAAATCCCCTGCCCCAACAGCTTTCCCAACTCCATCATGAAAACGCCGATTGCGATTCGCCGCAGGCCAAGTAGGATTTCGCTGCGTGGGGTAGTTTCGTCGGAGCGAAATTGCGGCAGCATGTCGGGCATCCGGCAGACCGGGCCCGAAATTGTGACAGGGAAGAACACCATATACAGCGCGAACTCGGCGAGCGTCGCGTCGAGATACTCCTCGCGATACAGGTCAAACAGGTAGCTCATCGCCTGAAACGTCCAGAAGGAAATCCCGAGCGGAAGCGCCAAGTTCCCGAATGCTGCAAGTATAGGGGAGATGTTAAAGCGTGTTTGTGGCAGATATTTGAAAACGCTCAACAACGAAAGATTGAAGAGGATGCCCAGCGAAAGCGGCACCCAGTGCGGGTTCCGGCGCAGCCACTTGCCAAAGCAAAAATTGATAACAATGGATGTAAAAAGAACGGCGCCGAACCAGGGCTGCCAGGTCAGGTAAAGCACCACGCTCGAGGTCAGCAAGAAAGTCTGGCGGACGCTCCGAGAGCGCACCTTGGCCAATGCGACAACACAAACCAGAAAGAGCAGCACGTAGCAGCCGGTCTGGAAGAACACGTCCATGCTCTCCAATCAGTTCGCTCCCGCTGTTTTCTCCTGGATCCGCTGACGCAAGCGTTGAGCCGCGGAGTTCGCTGGATCGATGCTGAGAGCCTGGGCCGCCAGGTCTCCGGCTGCCGGATAATCTCCGATCTGCAGTTTCGCCTCGGCCTCTTCGGTCAGGCAAAGCAATGCCATGTCGCGATTGCGCGTGTATCGCAACGCAAGATCGTACTCGCGAATTGCCTCCCGGAACTGCCCGCGTCCGGCGAAAATATGCGCGATGTTGTAATGGCAGTACTCCGTCCGGGGCTCAATCGCGCACGATTCCTGATAGTGGACGAGCGCTTCATCGACGCGTCCAGCCGAGAACAATGCATTCCCATAGAGTTGTTCCAGCCACATGTCGGGCCGTCCCCAAGCCGCGCGGGCGTGGGCGAACAGCGTCACAGAATTCTGCCACTCTCGCACGTACTGCACTGTAGTGATGCAGAATGCGATCCCAACACCAATGGCACCCACGGTCACAGCAACGCGCAGAGTCGGCATGCTTCTCTCGACAGCATCGGCTGTACTCCAAACGAGCGCAATCATCAATCCGATCGCAGGAACATACGTGTAACGGTCCGCCCTCCCTTGAAATCCGACCTGCACGATTCCGATTACGGGGATCAGAGCTATCAAGAAAAAGAACCATCCCACCGCAATATAAGGAAACCGGCGCAGATATAAAGCCAGGGCGCTAACGGCAATGAGAATGACCGCCGATGCGATGGCATCGCCCATGGGAGGAGAAAGTTGCAGCGGATAGTACGCTGCCAGCCGCGCCGGAAATAGGATTTCTCCGATGTACGCCACATAGGAAATTGCGGCATTTGCAATGCGCGCTGAAAGCGGCAGAAGGGACAGGCCCATGACCGACCCGCCGGTTCGTTGTGCCATTTCCGTCATCACAGAACTCACAGCACCCATCGCCAGCAATGGAAGTTTTTCCATCACCAGCTTTGTCCACCGGCGTGAGCCTCTTAGATATGGGAAACGATGCAAGGGCCAGTGATCAAATAGCAGCAGAAGCAGTGGCAGGCTGACGGCCATGGGTTTGGCCATCAAAGCCAGGGCAAAGAGAAATACCACAAGGAGATATCGTTTCCATCCGCCGCGGACTGCGTACCACCCGTAGGCCCCGACCGCCAGCAACGAAAAGAATGCGCTCAATAAGCTTTTTCTCTGCGCGATCCATGCGACAGTTTCAACATTGAGCGGGTGTACAGCAAAAAACAGCGCGACAAAGAAACTGCGCCACGCGCGGCCAGTCGCCTTCCATAAAAGCCAGAAGAGCAGCAATCCATTGGCAATGTGGAGCAACAGATTCTCGAGATGTTGCGCCCCGGCATTGAGCCCGAACAACTGACAATCCAGCATGTGCGACAGCCACGCCATCGGATGCCAATTTGATTGTTCGAAGCTTGTGAATGCCCATCGCACATTGCTGAGCGTCAACCCGGTACGAACGTGGGGATTGTCGGTGACGTATGCATCGTCATCCCAGAGCCTGAGAAAATCGTGGTGCAGAACCGGAACATAAACCAGCAATGGCGCCAGCACCAGCAGCATGCCAAGCGCCACCTGCGTTCGTTGTTGGCCCGGGCTCTGCATGAGGAACTCTCGCAAGAACCTACGAGTATAAGGGCAGCCATTACCGGACGGTACTGCTGAGGCTCATCTACAATGTCGTTTGCTTCCGTATTCCAATTTGCTGGCAGGGCTTGAGGCCGCGCCTGCGGATCGCCCATTTGTCACCGCGTGGATCGATGAAGACGACCAGGAGACGGTCAGTTTCGGAGAATTTCTTCAGCGGGCCCGCGCTCAGGCGGCCGGATTCGAGCAGGAAGGTGTTGCCGCCGGCGACCGCGTGATCGTGATTATGCCCCAAGGCATTCTTGCGATGACCTCTTTTATTGCAGCAATGCTGCTGGGCGCCGTGCCCGCCTTTCTCGCGTATCCCAATTTCAAAGTCGAGCCTTCGAAGTACCGCTCCGGCCTCGCGGGAGTCAGCGCGAACCTGGGCGCAAGGGCGGTCGTCATCGATGAGGAATTTCCCGCCGAACTGCTCGAATACGTATCCTTCACCTCCGACACGAAGCTCCTGCATGCCGGACGACACAAGGCAGCCGGGTTCACCGAGTTCTCCACCGCACAACTCAGGCCCGACTCTCTGGCCTTCATTCAGCATTCAGCAGGCACGACCGGCTTGCAGAAGGGAGTCGCCCTTAGCCACGCCGCCGTGCTCCGGCAGTTGAAATATCTCGCGGCCGCGTTAAACGTCAATACTGCCGACCGTGTCTATAGCTGGCTGCCCCTCTACCACGACATGGGCCTGATCGCAGCTTTCATGCTGCCCATGGTCTGCCACGTTCCGGTCGTCATGCAGTCGCCGCTCGACTGGGTGATGCAGCCGGAATCGATGCTACAGGCTGTCAGCCACCATAAGTGCACGCTCGCCTGGATGCCAAATTTCGCATTTCAATTCCTCCCCCGCCGCTCTCCGCAAAGCCGATGGCGGGACTATGATCTTTCCTCGCTGCGCGCGCTCATCAACTGTTCTGAACCGGTCCGCTTCAGCAGCATGAGCGAATTTCAAAAAGCCTTTGGAGTCTCCGATCGCGTCCTGCAGTCCTCTTATGCGATGGCGGAAAACGTCTTTGCCGTGACGCAATCCGATATCGAACACGGTCCCATGACCATCTGGGCTGATGGCCAGCAATTCCGCAGCGCCCATCGCATCACTAGCGTTCCCCAACAGACCGCTGGAGCGCTCCCGTTTACCTCCTCCGGCCGCCTGCTGCCGAACCAAAGCGTGCGGATTCTTTCGGATTCCGACGAACCGCTCCCCGAAGCCTGCGTCGGTGAAATCGTGATGCAGAGCGATTGTTTGTTTGCCGGCTACTACAACCGCCCAGACCTCACCGGGCAGGCGATCGTCGAAGGCTGGTACCACACCGGCGACCTGGGATTCATGCTGGATCGTGAACTCTACGTCGTGGGCAGGAAGAAGGACTTGCTCATCGTCGGTGGCGAGAACATTTATCCGCAGGACATTGAGGAACTCGTCGGCGCCCATCCCGCCATACACGACGGCCGCGCTGTCGCGCTGGGTGTGTACAATCCCAATCTTGGTACGGAAGACGTCGTCGTCGTGGCCGAAGTGGACCGGGAAGAATCGTTGTCGGATTCGGCCCGACTGGAGCAGGAAATTCGCGGCCGTATCGTCGCGGGACTGGGCATTTCCGTGCGCACAATTTTCCTGAAGCCTCCCAGATGGATTGTGAAGAGCACAGCCGGAAAACCGGCGCGTTCTGCCACCCGCGAAAAGCTCTTCCGGGAGCATCCGGAATTGGATATAGCTGCAACGAGCGCTTGAGAAATCACGACCGAATGACTCCTGAAGCCGCACAGATGATCGACCACATCCGGAACCTGGTCGGCAAGCCCAGCCTGAGCGTGGACGAGAACACGCCGCTGGTTTCCTCCGGCCTTATCGACTCGATGTCGCTGGTCGATCTGCTGCTGAAACTCGAAGATCTTACCCACAAACGGATCCCCGCCGGCAAAGTACAACCCAAAGACATGGACACGGTCGCGAAGATGTTCGCCACGGCCGAGCGCGTAGGCAAGCCGCGAAAGTAGTCGGCGCTTGTGGGCTTCGATGCCAGACTGTACATTAGGGCGAGTCTTACCTCCATCCGTCCCATGGCTGAGGCAACGTCAACCGTTTCGCGACCCGCGAGTGCCAACACAGCAGCAACAATCGAGCTTTCGGTTGTGTTGCCGTGCCTGAACGAACGCGAAACCGTAGGGATCTGCGTACAAAAGGCGGTCGCCGTTCTCCAGAGTGCAGGTATTCCAGGAGAAGTTATCGTCGCCGACAACGGATCGACCGACGGTTCAATTGAACTAGCCGAGTCCGCGGGAGCGCGTGTCGTGCCGGTGGAGCATCGCGGATACGGCAACGCCCTGCGCGGCGGAATCCAGGCAGCGAAGGGCCTCTACGTCTTGATGGCCGATTCCGATGACAGCTACGATTTCACTCACATCCCGCGTTTCCTCGAGGAGTTGAGGAAGGGATCGGATCTGGTCATGGGCAACCGCTTCCTCGGAGGCATTCACGACGGCGCGATGCCGCCCTTGCACCGCTACCTCGGTAATCCCGTACTCACCGCCATCGGGCGTCTCTTCTTCCATTCCCCCAGCCGCGACTTCCATTGCGGCATCCGCGCCTTCCGCAAAGACAGTTACGAGCGCATGGACATTCGTTCGACCGGCATGGAATTCGCCAGCGAAATGGTGGTAAAGGCCAGCCTGCTGCGCATGAGAGTGGCCGAGGTTCCCACAACGCTGTCGCCGGATGGCCGCAGTCATCCCCCGCACCTGCGCACCTGGCACGACGGCTGGCGCCATCTCCGCTTTCTGCTCATGTACAGCCCGCGCTGGCTGTTTCTTTATCCTGGTATTGGATCGATTGTTGTCGGGCTCGCCACTTGCGTATGGCTGCTGCCCGGACCCAAACGCGTGGGCAGCGTGGTCTTTGATTTCCATACCTTGGCGTATGGGTTTGCCGCGATCCTCGTGGGATTTCAACTGCTGGCATTTGCCGTCTTCACTAAGATCTTCGCCATCACCGAAGGGCTGCTGCCCGAAGATCCGCGTCTGAATCGCATGTTCGAATACATCAAGCTCGAGACCGGATTGCTGGCTGGCGCGCTCTGCGTCTTGCTGGGAGTTGCGGGCTCGGTTCTCGCGCTCTCGACCTGGGCCCGCAGCAGCTTCGGCCCCATCACTTCCGACAACCTGCTGCGCCTCGTCATGCTGTCCGTATTCGCCCTGATTCTCGGTCCACAGATCATTTTCAGCAGTTTCTTCCTGAGCATTCTGGGACTGCGGCGGCGCTGATATGAGTCCCGCCGAATTCGACCGCTTCGCGCGCAGCTACGATCAGGACCTGGCAAAGTCACTCGCGGCTACGGGAGAGACTCGGGAGTACTTCGCTCAAAAGCGTATCGACTGGACGGCTCACTGTGTCGCGCGGTTAGGAGTTTCGGTTGGCCGAATCCTCGACTACGGCTGCGGCGACGGTGCCAACGCCCCGATGCTGGCCACGCGCTTTCAAGCCGAGTATGTTCAGGGCGTGGACGTCTCCTCTGAGTCGATTGCGATTGCCCGTCAATCGGGCAACCGCGGGGATCTGGGCTTTCTTTGTACCAGCGAATGGAATCCTGACGCCTCGATCGACCTCGCATTCACAAATGGCGTTTTTCACCACATCCCGCCGCCGGAACGGCCCGCATGCCTGCAGGCGATTCGCGCCGCGCTGAAGCCCGGCGGCTTATTTGCGTTCTGGGAAAACAATCCCTGGAACCCCGGCACCCAGTACGTGATGTCCCGCTGCACCTTCGACGAGAACGCGATCAAAATCAATCCGCGCAAAGCAAAAAAGATGCTCGTCAGCGCCGGCTTCCGCATTTTGAGGACAGACTCTCTCTTCTACTTCCCCCGCCAATTGAGTCTTCTCCGCCGGGCCGAGTCGTGGCTCCGCGCCTTGCCATTCGGCGGTCAGTATCTGGTTCTCTGCCGAAATGTGCCCTAGCCCATGACTTATGCTTTTGAGATCTGCAATACGGGGAATGGGACCAAGCGGCATGGCACCATTCCTACTCAACCTCTCGTCGCAGATAATTTTGGTTCGCCTCGAAACCGTCTGGTTGATCTTTCGAAGCGAAGGACTGAGCTAACACTTGGTCACAATGGGCCTTGATAGCGGCCCACTGCGCGTAATTGACGCGAACAGACATGATGGTATCCCGGCTGATCCGCTCCCTGACGGGATCCCTGCAACTCACTCGCGTGTTTGCAACGCCACGTTTGTATCCCGCGACGGATTCGCCATCTGGTCCATGATGTGTTTCTGAATCATCTCCCAATCCGAGCGCAGGATCATCTCCTTGATGTTGAACTTGCTCTCGTGCCGTGCGTCGTCCAGGCGCATGGCAAGCTCATTCCTGTTGAATCGGAAATCCACGACATCCGCAAGCGGAATCAGCTGATCGGAAGATTTCCCCACAATCACGAACACGACCTTATCGGAGACCAGCGTGTATTCCGGGCAGACATCGCTGGTGATTGGCCCCGCCGCGCCGCCGGACATCATGGCCACAAATCCGTGGTGCGCGGGCAGGCAATCGACCATGCGCATTCTTACTACGGTTCCGTGTTGGTACATCCCGGCCCACGCCTGACTGCCGCAAAGAGCGAGTGCAATTCCGAGCGTGAATTTCGCAAATTTGCTACTAACGGACTTCATCATAGAAATATCCTCTCCGGCAATGAAACCGCAGGTTCAGGTTGTGTTTGGGAAGGATACGGAGCGAGTGAAACCCAGCCGCCCGGCTGGGCAGGGCATAGGTGACGACATAAGAAGCACGCAAATCCGCCAGTGCGGCTTCAAGGACATCGGTCACGTCGTCCCGCGCGGAAAAGCTTCGTCCGCCCGTGGCCTCCGCCATTTCCTGCAGTACGAGGCTCCCTCTGAGATCCCGGGACGTTTTGTTCGGATTGATGGTGTAAAGCAGCGCTCCGCTAGCGACGACGGCGTCCAGCGCGTGCCTCGCCGACGTGCCGCTGATCGTATCATTTCCATCCGAGAGCAGAATCAGCACCGGGCGCACGCCAGGTGCATGGCGGCTCCCGACAAACTGAGCGCTGAACGCCAGCGAGTCAAACAGCGGCGTAGCGCCGGATGGGTTCAGCGAGAGGATCTTGTGTTCTATGCTCGAACCGCCGCAATCCGCTGTGCACAGCACCGCCGGACGCAATCCTGCAAATGTGATGATCGAGAGATCGTCACCGGAATCGTTCCGGTGGATCACATCCAAGACCTGCTCGCTGATTGTGTGAAACCGTGGAGCCACCGATTCGCTGGTATCGACCAGAACGGTGATGTCCAGCTTCGTTTCGTCCGATCGCGCCAGGCTGCGAAAATCACGGATGACCATATCGCCGTCCAGCACAGCGAAGTCATCCCGCTCGATCGAATCCACCGCATGATTGTTCCCGTCCGTGGCGAAAAACGACACCCGCACCTCGGAAGTCCCAGTCCGAAAGTTCAGGGGAGGGACGTCGTTGTCCGCCCGGGCACACAGCAGACACGGGAAAAAAACCAGCAGCACCGCCAATGACCAACCCTGCCGATGAGACAGCGATGCCATTGCAGAGTACTTCGTCACCCTGGGTCCCCACTCCAGCAGGCGAAGGTATATCGACATAACCAACGTCACGATCAATTTCTAAGAAAGACACGTACTCCCGCTCAGCATCCTCGGCGGCAGTTCTCAGCGTTTTTCGCGGTCAAAAGCTTCTGATCCTGAAGCACCTCGGCGGCCCAGTGCCCCACCGACAGCCTAGGCAGTCAAAGAATCCGGCATGGGATGCAATTGCCAAACCCCAAGTTGCCGGATTTCGGAAGTTCCCCGATCCCTTCCTGGGCCATACCGACCCCCAGAATCACACTGTGTCGTGAGTTGCCTCACAGCGGAGGCGAGGCGATCCAGTTACGCTGCAAGTGCCTTCCCTCGTGCTCCTTCACGTTTGATCTACGTCCCAGGTTTGACCTGTCGACGGATTCTCTTCCCCCAAGAGCGAGGCATGCGGAGCCTCCTGTCCACCTTCCGGCGGAAGAAGAGCTTTTGGCCACATCCTCTGGCCAACTGTTGTTTTCGACAGGGTTCGGTTCTTACCAACGCCGGTATCGTGAACCCTGCCCGTTGGCTCCACGTTTCTCAAGCCTGCATTTGTTGATTGGAGGCAGCCATGATCCGGCGCTGGTGCAGTTTT
>Ga0335069_10016476_pt1 | contig 10304 bp, 6 predicted proteins | sample Lox_Sample_11_FD_206714 | JGI IMG/M metagenome (GOLD analysis project Ga0335069, IMG submission 206714) | Soil microbial communities from Loxahatchee National Wildlife Refuge, Florida, United States - Lox_Sample_1.1 | ecosystem: Environmental > Terrestrial > Soil > Wetlands | place: USA: Florida...
CCAGCTCGAGCGCGAACGACGTCACCAGGCCGCCCACCATCGGGGCCGCGATCCGCTTCATCACGTCGGCGCCCGCGCCGCTCGCCCACATGATCGGCAGCAGCCCCATGAACGCCGCGGTGACGGTCATCATCTTCGGGCGCACGCGCTTCACGGCGCCGTGTACGATGGCGTCGTCGAGGTCGGCGCGGGTGCGCATCCGTCCGCCGCGGACGGCGGCGTCCCAGGCCAGGTCGAGGAAGAGCAGCATGAACACGCCGGTCTCGGCGTCGAGCCCCATCAGCGCGATCATCCCGACCCAGACCGCGATCGACATGTGGTAGCCGAGCCCGTAGAGCAGCCACACCGCGCCCACCAGCGAGAACGGCACCGCCAGCAGCACGATCGCCGCCTTCACGGCCGAGCCCGTGTTCAGGTAGAGCAGCAGCGCGATCAGGAACACCGTGAGCGGCAGCACGTAGGTGAGACGCTCGCGGACGCGCGCCAGGTTCTCGTACTGGCCGCTCCACACCAGCGAGTAGCCGGTCGGCAGCGCCACCGACGTCGCCACCCGCCGCTTGGCTTCGTCGACGTACCCGCCGAGGTCGCGCCCCGTCATGTCGACGTAGACGTAGCCCGCGAGCTGCCCGTTCTCGTCGCGGATCATCGCGGGCCCTTCGCGCATCTCGAGCGTCGCGAGCTGCGCCATCGGCACCTGTGCGCCACCCGGCGTCGGCACCAGCACGCGGCCGAGCCGCTCGACGTCGTCGCGGAACTCGCGGGCGTAACGGACGTTCACCGAGTAGCGCTCGCGGCCCTCGACGGTGGTCGTCACGGTCTCGCCGCCGACGGCGGCCATGAGGACGGTCTGCGCGTCGGCGACCGAGAGGCCGTAGCGCGCGAGGGCGTCGCGGTCGAGCGTGAAGTCCAGGTAGTAGCCGCCGGCCGTGCGCTCGGCGAGCACGGTGCGCGTCCCGGGCACGTCGCGCAACGTGCGCTCGATGTCCTCGCCGATGCTCTGGATCACGTGCAGGTCGGGGCCCAGGATCTTGATGCCCACGGGCGTGCGCACGCCGGTCGAGAGCATGTCGATGCGGTTCTTGATCGGCATCGTCCAGATGTTCGGGATGCCCGGGAAGCGCAGCGCTGCGTCCATCTCCTCCTGCAGCTCCTCGAACGTGACCCGCTCCGGCACGACCTGGCCGAGCAGCCAGCGCGCGGGTCGCGGCCAGTCGGAGTACCAGCGCGGGCGCGCGCGCCACGCGGTCTCGGGCTTGAGCAGCACCGTGGTCTCGACCATCGAGAACGGCGCCGGGTCGGTCGGCGAGTCGGCGCGCCCCGCCTTCCCGAAGACGCGCTCGACCTCGGGGAACGTCCGCAGGATGCGATCCTGCTGCTGGAGGATGCGCTGCGCCTCGGTCACCGACATCCCCGGCAGCGCGGTCGGCATGAAGAGGTACGCGCCTTCGTTGAGCGGCGGCATGAACTCCGACCCGAGCCGCTGGTAGGCCGGGATCGCCGTCGCCACGAGCAGCATCGCCGTGGCGACGGTCAGCACGCGGTGCCGGAGCGTAAGACGGCAGACCGGCTCGTAGACGCGGAACAGGATGCGGCTCACCGGGTGCCGCTCCTCCGGGTAGTAGCGGCCGACGGCGATCGCGTTGACGATCGAGGCGAGGAACCGCGGCTTCAGCCGGAACGGCTCCATCCGGGTGAACGTCATCCGGAGCGCCGGGTCGAGCGTCACCGCGAGCACGCCGGCGAGCGCCATCGCGAGCGTCTTCGAGTAGGCGAGCGGCTTGAAGAGGCGGCCCTCCTGGTCGACGAGCGTGAACACCGGGAGGAACGACACCGCGATCACGAGCAGCGAGAAGAACACCGCCGGCCCCACCTCCTGGAGCGCCTGGAGCCGCACGGCGTGGAAGTCGCCCTTCCGGCCGCCCGAGACCCACTCCTCGAGGCGTTTGTAGGCGTTCTCCACCTCCACGATCGCGCCGTCGACCAGCACGCCGATCGAGATCGCGATCCCGGCGAGCGACATGATGTTGGACGTCACGCCCATCGCGTAGAGCGGGATGAAGGCCAGGAACACCGAGACCGGGATCGTGACGATCGGGATGATCGCCGATGGCACGTGCCAGAGGAACAGCAGGATCACGGCGCTGACGATCACCATCTCTTCTTGCAGCGCGTGGATCAGCGTGTGGATCGAGCGCTCGATGAGCGTCGAGCGGTCGTAGGTCGGCACGATCTCCACGCCCGCGGGCAACGTCGGCGCCAGCTCCTCGAGCCTGGCCTTCACGCGTTCGATCACCGCGAGCGCGTTCTCGCCGTGCCGCATCACGACCACGCCGCCGACGGTGTCGCCGAGCCCGTCGAGATCCGCGACGCCGCGCCGGATGTCGGGCCCGAGGCTCACGTGCGCGACCTGCTTCACGAGGACCGGCGTCCCGGTCTTCGGGTCCGCCCCGACCGCGATCCGCTCGAGGTCGTCGACGGAGCGGGCGTAGCCGCGGCCGCGCACCATGAACTCCGTGCCGGCCACCTCGAGCAGCCGCCCGCCGACCTCGTCGTTGCCCTTGCGGATCGCGTCCACCACCTGCGTGAGCGGCACGTTCACCGCCGCCAGCAGGTTCGGGTCGACGTTCACCTGGTACTGCTTGACGAAGCCGCCCACCGCGGCGACCTCCGCGACGCCCGGCACCGCCTGGAGGTGGTAGCGCAGGTACCAGTCCTGGAGGCTCCGGAGATCGGCGAGCGAGTGCGTTCCGGACTTGTCGACGAGCGCGTACTGGAAGACCCAGCCGACGCTGGTCGCGTCGGGCCCGATCTCGGTGCGCACGCCCTCGGGGAGCCGCGGCAGGATCTTGCTCAGGTACTCGAGGACGCGCGAGCGCGCCCAGTACAGGTCGGTCCCGTCCTGGAAGATCACGTAGACGTACGAGTACCCGAAGTCGGAGAAGCCGCGGATCGCCTTCACCTTGGGCGCGCCGAGCAGCGCCGTGACGATCGGGTAGGTGACCTGGTCCTCCAGGATGTCGGGGCTGCGGTCCCAGCGCGAGAACACGATCACCTGGGTGTCGGAGAGGTCCGGGATCGCGTCGAGCGGGATCGCGCGGATGGCCCAGGTCGCGAGGCCGAGCGCCACCGCGGTGCAGACCAGGACCAGCGCGCGGTTCCGGGCGCTGAAGGCGATGAGGCGCGCGATCATGCTCAGTGCCCCGCGTGCGCGCCGAACGCCGCGAGCGCCGCCCGGAAGCGGGACTCGGAGTCGATCAGGAAGTTGGCCGAGGTGACGACCTCCTCGCCCTCCGCGAGGCCGCCCAGCACCTCGTAGTAGTCGCGCGTGCCGCGCCCGATCTCGACGGCGCGGGGCTCGAAGCGTCCCTCGCCGCTCACCACGAACGCGATCCGGCGTTCGCCGGTGTCGAGGACGGCGTCGCGCGGCACCGAGAGCTGGTGGCCGAGCGGCACGGCGATGGTCGCGGTGACGTAGGTCTCGGGCCGGAGCCGCGCGTCCGGCGTCGCGACCCGCGCCCGCACGCGCACGCTGCGCGTCATCGCGTTGAGGATCGGGTCCACCGCAGACACCTCCGCCTCGTAGCGCACGCCCGGGAGCGACGGCGCCGTCACCACCACGGGCTGGCCGGGGTGGACGAGGTCCGCCTCGTACTCGTACACCTGCGCGTAGATCCACACGGCCTTCCCCGGCAGCAGCAGCTCGACGGGGTCGGCGTCGCGCGTCGTGATCGCTCGCACCTGCGCCTCCGAGAAGCCGCGCTGCCGGAGACGCAGCGCTGCGCCCGCGACGATGGCGTCGGAGCCGCGCTGCGCCTCGGCCAGGTGGCTGCCCGCGATCGCCGCGCGGGCCCGCAGCGCCTCACGGTACTCGACGATCGCCTGGTAGAGGTCGGGATCGTACGCCACCCGCCCCGCGGCGCGGATCTCGAGCGCGAGGTCGCGGCGCGCGACGGTGCCGCGCGTGACGCCGATCAGCTGCTGGCGCTCGGCGGAGAGCGTGAACGCCGCGTGTCCCGGCACCGTGCTCCCGCCGTGCTCGACGTCGCGCGCCCGGACCGGCACGTAGTCCATGCCCATCTCGTCCTTGGCCGGGGTCGGCGACGTGACGTCGGGGCGCATCGGGTGACGGTAGAAGAGGATGCGATCGGGATCCCCCCCGGCGGCGGGGGCCGGGTCGCCGACGCGCAGGAGCTTCATGCCGCAGATCGGACACACGCCGGGGTGGTCGGAGACCACCTGCGGGTGCATCGCGCACTGGTAGACGGGCGCCTTGGCGGTCGCGGGCGCGGGCGGCTCGTCCGCGACGACGGGGCGCGCCGCGCCCGCGACGGCGAACAGCAGGGCCAGGAGGAGTCGCATCGGCGAGACCCAATTCGTGCGCATCACAGCTCTCCTCCGACGGCGCGCTCGAGGTCGGCGGCCGCCTTCGCCATGTCGGCCCCGGCCTGCACGTGCTCCAGGTGGACCGCTTCGAGCGCCCGCAGCGAGTCGAGCAGCGCCAGCACGTCGAGGTTGCCGCTCCGGTACGCGGTCTCGGTGACGCTGAGCGCCTGCTCCGCCTGCGGGACGTGGGTGCTCTCGAGCAGCTGGTGCTGGAGGTGTGCGGTCCGCAGGCGGAGGAACGCCTGCGTCACCTCCGAGCGGATGCGGTCCTCGAGCCGGCGACGCTCGGCGCGCTCGGCCGCGAGCCGCGCTTCGACCTCGCCGACGCCCGCATCGTAGCGGGCCTTGTGCACGATCGGCACCGAGACCGCGAGCATCGCCCCGAAGCCGTCGTGCTGGCCGGAGTTGAGGAAGCGCGACGCGCTCACCTCGAGGTCTGGGAGATAGGCCAGCCTGGCGAGCTTGAGGGAGGTCTCTTCGCGGGCGATCGCCGCCGCCTGTCCCGCGACCTCCGGGCGGGCGGCGAGCGCGCGCTCGACCAGGGCATCGGGCGTCGGGGGCAGGTGGACCACGGGCGCGCGCTCGGGCACGCCGAGCGGCTCGGTCGGGCCGCGCCCGAGGAGCGTGTTCAGCTCGGCGCGGGCGGCGTCGATCGCCAGCTCGCCGGCCTGCTCGAGGTTGGTCATGTGGGTCACCTCGACGTGCGTCCGCAGCACGTCGGCCTGGGCGGCCTGGTTGGTCGCGTAGCGCTCCTCGCTGAGATGCGCGACGCGCTCGGCGAGCGCGCGCTGGCGCCGCATGACGGCCAGCTCCTCGTGGGCGCGCCAGAGGTCGGCGTACGCGCGCTCGACCGCCGCCACCACGTCGCGCTCGACGGTGTCGGCGTCGCGCGCGGCGACGTCGGCGCTGCGGGCCGCGACCTCGCCGGCGGTCGTGCGCTTCCCGGGGAAGGGGATCTTCTGGCTCAGCTTGATGATGTTGTTGTCGGCGCGGCCGATGTCGAAGTTGTCGGGGAAGTTCCAGGCCTCGTGGCTGATGACCGGATCCTCCCAGGTCGACACCTGCGCCGGCAGGGTCGCGGCCGCCTTTGCCCGCAGGCGTGCGGCTTCGAGCTGCGGGCTCTGCTGCCGCGCCGCCTGGACGACGTCGGCGAGACGGAGCGGACCGTCGGCGCCCGCGCGCGCGGCGAGCAGCAGGAGCAGGCCCGCGGCTGCCGCGACACGCTGCACGCTGCCGGGCGCGTGGGCAGCGGTCGCCCGTGCGGGATGCAGGCCGACACGACCAGCGTTGCAATCCCGCGCGCGATCGCGGGCACGGCGGTTGCTGGCTCGATCACTCGTACGCGTTCTCGTCGTCATGGCGTTGGTCCTCGATGTGCTGTGCGAGCGGGCGAGGGCGCGGGTTGCGGAGAGGGGGGGAGACGGCCGCCGGGATGCCGACGGACGTCTCCCGCCTTCGCCGAGCGGCGCTCCACCCGCGCCGTGCTACCGGCATGGTCGGGACTCGCGCGCTGCGGCGCGGGCGGCGACGACGGGGATCGGGGTCATGGTGCTCTCCTGCAAACGGCGGGCGCACGTCTCCCGGGGAGACCCGAGCGCCCGGCTGGAATGATGGCCGGGAGGAGAGCCCGAATCAGAGCAGCAGTGCGTGCGTGAGGAGCAGCGCGGGGCCGGCGCGGCCGAGCGAGCGGTCGTGCCCGACCGGGAGGCGCACGGCAGAGAACGGCGCCGACGCGACGGCGGGCGCCGCTATGACTGCGGCCGGCGGCGCTGCCGCGGCCGGCGCCGCAGCGACGACCGCCGGCGCGCCGGCGTCCTGACGGACCTGGCAGCACCGGGTGGGCGCACCCGCCGGCCTCGTGCGCGCGCAGTGCGTGGCGCAGCAGGTGACGGCGCGCAGCTCGCGCACGGCGCGCGCCGGCGCCGCCCAGCCCACCTGGGCCGTCACGGCCAGGAGGGTGGCGATCACGAACGCGGCGGGCCGGCGGGCCATCTGGCTTCGAAGGTAAGCGCATCGGGCGCGAGGCGCAAGCCTGGAACCTCGGGTGGCATCCGCCCGGGCGCCGCGCTAGGAGGCGGCCGTGGACCGGCGGGACGTGATCATCGTCGGGTCCGGGCCGGCGGGCTCGGCGACCGCGCTCGGCCTGGCCGCCGCAGCGCCCGCCCTGGCCGGACGCACGCTGCTGCTCGAGAAGGCCCACCACCCCCGGGACAAGACCTGCGCCGGCGGCGTGATCCCGAGGGCCGTCGAGGTGCTGGCAGGGCTCGGTATCCCGCTCGACGTGCCGCACGCGACCGTCGACCAGGCCGCGGTCGGCATCCCCGGCCGGCGGCTCGAGGTCGCGGGCCGCGACCTCTGCCGTGTGGTCCGCCGGCGCGAGTTCGACGCCCGGCTCGCGTGGACCGCGCGCGCCCGGGGTGTCGAGCTGCGCGAGGAGACGCGCGTGCTCCACCTCGCGCGGGACGGCGCCGGGGTGCGGGTCGAGACCGACCGCGGCACCTACTGGGCCCCGGTCGTGGTCGGCGCCGACGGCAGCGGCAGCCTGGTCCGGCGCGCACTGGTGCCGGGCCGGGCGGGTCCCGTCGCCCGCGCCGTCATGGCCGACGTCGCGATCGCCGACGCCGCGTGGGATGGATTCGCCGCCCGTCGCTACGACTTCGACTTTGCGACCTGCCCGATCGGCCTCCGCGGCTACCGCTGGTCGTTCCCGTGCGTGATCGACGGCGTGCCGCACGTGAATCTGGGCGCGTACGCGCTCCCGCCGGTCGACGGCCGGTGCGTGCGCGCCGAGCTCGACGGCGAGGCGGCGCGCGTCGGCGCACGGCCGGCGTCGTGGAAGGCGTTCCCGATCCACACCTACGCGCCGGACGCCGCGCTCGCGGCGCCGCACGTGCTGCTGGTCGGCGACGCCGCCGGGATCGACCCGCTGATGGGCGAGGGGATCTCCTACGCGCTCGAGTACGGGCTGCTGGCGGCGTCGGCGATCGTCGCCGCGCACGCACGCCGCGACTTCGCGTTCACGGACTACGCCGGCGCCGTCCACTGCGGGCCGCTCGGCCGGAAGCTCCGCTGGCTCGCGCTCGCGGCGCGCGTGTTCTACGGCCCGCGCGCCGCGCGCTGGTTCCAGCTAGCCGGGCTGAGCGCGCGCGCCCGCCGGATCGGGCTCGCGTGGTACAACGGCGTCGACGACTGGGATCGTCGCAGCAAGCGCGCGCTGCTACGCGCGTGGGTCCTGGGTCCGCTGCCCGACGCGACCCCGCTTTGACAGCGCCCGCCCGCGCTTGCTAGCAGCCGGGCAGGATGAGGACGGCGGGGACGCGCGCGGTGCGGCGGCCGACGGCGGCGCCGCATCTCGAGCGGCTCCTCTGGCGCGTCGGCATCCGGCACGTCGCGGGCGCCGACGAGGTCGGCATGGGCCCGCTCGCGGGGCCGGTGGTGGCGGCGGCGGTCGTCTTCCCCGCCGGCACGTCGGTCGACGGCGTCGCCGACTCGAAGACGCTGACCGCGGCGGCGCGCGAGCGGCTCGACCTGGAGATCCGGCGGGTCGCGCTCGCGATCGGGATCGCGGTCGTCGAGGCCTCCGAGATCGACCGCATCAACATCTACCAGGCCGGGCTGCGCGCGCTCCGGCGCGCGGTCGAGGCGCTGGCGCCGGTCGTGCCGGGCTTCGTGCTGGTGGACGGCCGCGAGATCCCCGGGCTTCCGATGCCGCAGAGCGCGTATCCCAAGGGCGACGGGTTCGTGGCGTCGATCGCGGCGGCGTCGATCGTCGCCAAGGTCCATCGCGACGCGATCATGCGTCGGCTGCACGAGGAGTACCCGGTGTACGGCTTCGCGCGGCACATGGGCTACTCGACCGCCTCGCACATGGCGGCGATCCAGGCGCACGGGCCGTCGCCGGTCCACCGGCGCTCGTTCGCGCCGGTGCGCGCGGCGCTGGGCGAGCCCGCCGCGCAGCATTCGCTGGACCTCGGCGCGCCCTGAGGGGGGCGCAACTCCGGCCGGAGCCGCCTTTGTACGGATCCGCACGCCGTGAGGCTCAAGTCCTCTAGTGCCCGCGCCGAAACAGCCTATAATCCCTCACTGAAACCCTCCCATGGACGCCACTCTCCTGCTCGGCCTCTACCGGCAGATGGTTCTCTGTCGCCGGTTCGAGGAGGCTGCGGCCCGCGCGTACGCGCAGGGCAAGATCAAGGGCTTCCTGCACTTGTACATCGGGCAGGAGGCGGTCGCGGTCGGCGCGCTGTCGGCGGCCCACCCGACCGACTACGTGGTCTCGACCTACCGCGAGCACGCCCACTACCTCGCCCGCACGAACGACGCGCGGGGCGCGATGGCCGAGCTGTACGGCAAGGCGGCCGGGTGCAGCGGGGGACGCGGCGGCTCGATGCACCTCTTCGACGTCGCCCATCGCTTCCTCGGGGGCTGGGGCATCGTCGGCGGCCATGTCCCGATCGCGGCCGGGGTCGCGTTCGCGTCGCGCTACCGGAACGAGTCCGACGCGACGCTCTGCTTCTTCGGCGACGGCACCGCCAACCAGGGGGCCTTCCACGAGGGGCTGGCGCTCGCGGCGGTCTGGAAGCTCCCGGTCGTGTTCATCTGCGAGAACAACCAGTACGCGATGGGCACGCCGCTCTACCGCACGCTGTCGGTGGAGGACGTCTCGGTACGGGCGCGGGGCTATCCGATGGCCGCCGAGATCGTGAACGGCGACGACGTCCTCGAGATGCGCGAAGCGGTCCGCCATGCGCTCGCGCGCGCGCGGCGCGAGCACCTGCCGTTCTTCCTCGAAGCCAAGACCTACCGGTTCCGCGGGCACTCGATGTCGGACCCGGCCAAGTACCGCACGAAGGAAGAGGTGCAGACCTGGATGGAGCGCGACCCGATCCAGACGCTCGGGACCCGCATCCAGTCGCTCGGGATCGCGTCGGCAGAGCAGCTCGCCGCCGTCGACGAGGAGGTCAAGGCCGAGGTGAAGGACGCCGTCGACTTCGCCGAGGCGGCGCCGGCGCCCGGGGTCGAGACGGTCGCGGAGCACGTCTATGTCTGAGCCGCGCATCCTCACCTACCGCGAGGCGCTCCGCGAGGCGATGGTCGAGGAGATGGAGCGCGACGAGGCGATCTTCCTCATGGGCGAGGAGGTCGGGCACTACAACGGCGCCTACAAGGTGTCGGAGGGGATGCTCGAGCGCTTCGGCGAGCGCCGCGTGGTCGACACGCCGATCGCCGAGACCGGCTTCGCGGGCGTCGGCATCGGGGCGGCGATGGTCGGACTGCGGCCGATCATCGAGTTCATGACCTGGAACTTCTCGCTGGTGGCGTACGATCAGCTCGTGAACAACGCCGCCAAGGCGCGCTACATGTCGAACGGGCAGTTCACGCTGCCGATCGTCTTCCGCGGGCCCGGCGGCGCCGCGCACGCGCTCGGCGCGCAGCACTCGCAGGCGCTCGAAGCGATCTACGCGCACGTGCCCGGGCTGAAGGTCGTCGCCCCCGGGACGCCGGCCGACGCGAAAGGCCTGCTCAAGGCGAGCATCCGCGACGACAACCCGATCGTGTTCATCGAGAGCGAGACGATGTACGCGCTCAAGGGCGAGGTCCTGACCGGCGAGCACGTCGTGCCGCTCGGCGTCGCCGACGTGAAGCGGCCCGGCAGCGACGTGACGCTCGTCACGTGGTCGAAGATGCTGCACGCGTCGCTGAAGGCGGCCGAGGCGCTCGCGGGCGAGGGCGTCGAAGCGGAGGTACTCGACCTGCGGACCATCCGCCCGCTCGACGCCGACGCGATTCTCGCGTCGGTGCGCCGCACGCACCGCTGCCTCGTCGTACAGGAGGGCTGGCCCTTCGCGGGCGTCGCCGCCGAGGTGATCGCGCTGGTCGTGCGCGAGGCCTTCGACGACCTCGACGCGCCGCCCGAACGC
>Ga0335069_10016477_pt1 | contig 10303 bp, 19 predicted proteins | sample Lox_Sample_11_FD_206714 | JGI IMG/M metagenome (GOLD analysis project Ga0335069, IMG submission 206714) | Soil microbial communities from Loxahatchee National Wildlife Refuge, Florida, United States - Lox_Sample_1.1 | ecosystem: Environmental > Terrestrial > Soil > Wetlands | place: USA...
GTCGCCGGCGCGGGCTGGCCCGGGGTGGGGGCCTGGGGGGCATAGGAGCCGGATGGGGAAACGGCGACGTCAGGCGTGGGACGTCAGGCCCGCGGGCTCCAGCTCTCGGCACCAGTCGCAGCATCCCCCGCCGCGACGGTTGCAGGCGTCGCGCGTCGTGCCGCACACGGAGCAGGGCGTGCACACCTGACAGCGGACCAGCTCGCCCGACCGGGCCGAGCGATAGCGGCCGCGTCCGTTGCACCGCGTGCACCGCATGGCGCGACGATGCGCCCAATGCGCCGTGCCCCTGAAATCCGGCCGCTGAGGCCTGTCGCGCAGGGTCATGGCACATCGAGCCATAGTGCGTCTTGCGTGGGCGCGTGGGGCATCCTAGGCGGGCTGAGCGGCACGCCGGTCATCATCGACCGTGCCAAGGGGTGCTGTAGCTCAGGCGGCGCCAGCCATGGATTGATGGACTCGGCCCGGGTCGGCGGTGTCAGCACGGTTGATCCGTCCGGGCCGGGCACGATGCGCCACGGCACCACGGTCCGGTCCTCGCGGAGCCATCCCATCGGCGGCACGTGGCCGAGCGCGACCGTGGCCTCTCGTGTCCGGTAGCCGGGCAGACGGTCGGGCCGTAGCTGCACCCGCAGGCCCGGCCACGCGGTGAATTGGTACCGGCCGTCAGCGAGCTTCACCGCACGTTTTGGGATGCCGGCGAGACGGCGTTCCTGGCCGATGATGACGTGCTGCGGCGATACCACGGTGAGGGTGCCGGCCGCGGCCTTGACCCTGACCGCGAACGGTGCCAGCACGTCATCCCATGCGATGCACAGCGCGCCTAGCTGGCGTAGCTGTTCGCTCATGCCGCTATCGGCATCGGCGCTCTCCGGTGCGTGCGTGTTGATCACGCTGGCCACGTTCACCACGAGGCCGTCCGTATTGCACGTCACCATGGCCGGGCCGAGCATGTCGATCAACCGGCCGAGCGCTACCCGGGTCGCCCCCTGTATCCAGGCGAGGATTGCCGGAAAGGCATCGTCCGCCCATTCATCGCGTACGATCACCCACCGTTCACCACCGATCCGCAACAGGTCGGCTTGACGGCGCTCCGGCATCAACACGGCACGCTCAACCGACCATCCCGGGCGAGGGTCCGGCTCCCGGCTCACGATTTCGCTTGTGTGGCCAGCCCACTTGCCGGGCACGCACCGGCTCCAATGCTTCGCCATGAAGCGCACTTGCGGGGGCACGTCCGGCGTGCTCTCGCTCAACAGGCTTGCCACCCATAGCGCCCAATCGACCATATGGGGGCTCATGAGGTATTCATACCCCGGGCCGATGGATCGAAGCTCGCCCCGGGTCAGTGCTTCGCGTAGCTCGGGACCGGGAAGCACAGTCCGAAACCGGCCGACCGGGTACGCGATGCCCTGTCCGGTGTCCCACGGATAGCGCGGCGCGGCGCACTCAACCTCGCATTCCGCCAATACATCGGTGAGTGCCGAGTGCAGCGCCCGGTCGGTTAGCGCCAATGACTGGAACGATCGCAGCCGGCGATACGGCAGGGCAAGGCCGGCCATCGCGGTTAGGTGGGCGGTTGACATGTCGAGGTCGGCATACAACCCTGACGGCTGCACACCGATCCGCCGAACCTCGCGCCGACCGCCGAGCACGGCGCGCATTTCGAACGATCGGGCCGTGGGGTCGGGATCAATGAGCACGTGCGGATTGGGTTTGCGGTGCCGGTAGCTTGACCAACCCGTCGCGGGTCCGGTAATGCTCCAATTGCCGAGCCGTTCGCGGTCCCACCAGTCCATCGCGCCGATGATGGCCTCGGCGGTGATTTCCACGTCAGCATCGCATCGGGCCTGCCATTCCTCGGCCGTGCCGCCCCAATCGGGGAGGTCGGGCTTGGTCATGCCCATGCGGGCGCCGAGCTCCTTTAGGCCGGTCGGGAAGTATGACCACGTGTCGGCCATGGCGAGCCGGCGCGTGCCCTTGGCCATCCGGCACCACGGGTCATCGGTGGTCAGGGCACCCTCGGTCACGCGCCAGCCGAGCGCGGCAAGGTGCACGGGTAGCTCGGTCACCGCGAGGTCAAAGCCGAGGTTGTGCGCGTACACCCACAGGGTCGCCCCGCTGCGCGCTGCGGCATCGACCGTTGCGGCAAGCTCGGTGGCCGTGGTGCCGCGGTGCCACTCCTGCCGGGCCTTGTTGGGGTCGATATCGTGGCGCCGGTCGAGCCGTGCCGCCCACAGGCGCAGGATTTGGCGGGTGGCGTCCTCCGGCCCTGCGAGGTCGGTTTCGGTATCGAAGGTGAGTACGCGGTGCGGGGTCAACTCGCGCGCGTTCTCGCGCACCCAATGGGTCGATTGCGGGCGCTTCATCGCCGGCCACCCAATCGCAGCATGGCGAGCGCCCACAGCGCGAGCGCGACAATGAGCGCGATTTGCAGGAGCACGTGCGGGGTGGGCATGGTCAAAGCTCGCCAATCTCAATGCCGGTGATTTCCCCGAATGAGGCGCCGTACCCCTCCACGAGCGAGCTTGTCACGTCAAGCGCCTCTTGGCGTAGCTCGCCAACAGTGAGCGGCAACCCGCCCGCGTAGCGCAGGGTCACGTAATCCTGCACGTCAAGGCCCGACCGGACGGCCGTATAGGACACGCGCACGTCAAAGGCGCGCGGGGCGCCCTCCGCGGCCGGGTTGTGGCCGTAGGGGAGCGGCGCCAAGTGCTGCGCCGTCACGGCCTCGGATGCCGCTGCCCTGGCCAATGCCGACTCGGCGCCGCGCAGGCTGCCAGCCGAGGATCGAAGCGCGTTGACCGCGGCGAACATGCCCGGTGGCAGGGCCTCGCCGCGGCGCTCGGCCTCGGCGTGGATGGCCTGCCATATGTCGTGCGTGGTGGCGTGGGCGTGGGTGGCCGACTGGATCACGCCGAAATAGCTGAGCGCCTGCCCCGACAATCCCGATCGACCCGCCATTGCACCGCCCCTGTTAGCGTGTCATGCTGTGGCCGCAGCGCATCGCGCCTGCGACGCCCCTTCCGGCGCCAGGGGCCGGCCCGGTGGAAATCGGGCCGGCCTCTGTGTGCCGGTGACCCCTTACGCCGGACCGTCATCCGGGGTCGGGTCCGCGCCTGAGCCGGTCGGCTCGGGCACGGCGCCGCGCTTCGAACGCGGCGCGCGAGCGGGAGCGGCCGCGCCTGACGGTTCGGGCGGTGAAGGGAAATCGGGTGCGGGCGGATTGCCGAGCCGGGCAAGCGCCTCGGCATCGGCGGTGTCAACCTCAGATTGCACTTGCGACTCGGCCACGGCAAGGCACGCCTGCACGTAATGCGACCCGCACAGCGCCACGGTTTCACCATTGGCGATTTGGGATACCAGCACGTCCGCGTACTCGCCGCAGCCGGATGCATCGCACACAAGGACGGCCATGGTCAGGCGCCCTCCCACCGGATGCCGCGCGTCACGGGATCATTTCCAAGTGCATCGGGCGGTAGCCGTTGCGACTCGGCCGGTCGGCAATGCGCGGGATGCACCGCAGCGGGAATGCGCGCAGGTTGTGCGCCTTGGCAAGCTGCACCACCACCGAGCTTGCGCCCGTGGTGACGGTGAAGATCTCGCCCGTGTCCTCATAGGCGCCATCGACCAACAGGAAGAATGGCAGGCCCCCTGGGTAATCGCTCGGTGACTTGCGGATGCCGTGCACCACGATCCGGGCATTGGCAAGCTCGCCAAGGCCGGCCGTGCGCCACGGCGCGTCAAGGTCGCGCGCGTCATTCGCGGTCAAGAGGTTGCCGATGATGCTCTCGAAAGCGTCCTGCCCGGCCTCGGGAATGTCGTCCATGAGGATTTCGACCGCGGCCACAAGCTCGGGCCGGATGACGGTCGGCGGTGTGTCGTCCGGCCGGACCGGCACGGGTGCCGTGGTGCTCTCTCCGTTCGCCATGATCGTTACCCCTTCCGTGCTGCACCCGGCCGCAGGGTGCGGCCGGCATCGGTGCCGATATGGGAGCGTGCCGCCTGTACCGTGTCGCAGGGTCGGCACCAATTGGCCCATTTCTCGGGCCGTTGCGGATCATGCTGCCTGTGCCGGGCCTCGGTGAGCTTGCGCCGTCGCGTGCAATAGGCCGTGTTGGCCTCGGCGGCATCGTAGCTGCCGATCACCCGGCCGCACCCGGCCGGCTTGCCCCGGGCGCCATACGGGATCACCGGTCCGTTGCCGCCCTTCTGAGTGTGCGCGGTCGTCTCACGCAAATCTTCGCCTCGACGGCAATATGCAATCGGGTGGGCTGGGTCGAGGGTGGCGAGATAGAACGTGGCCACGTAGCCGCACATCGTGCACCACGGGCCACGAAAGCCGGCCGGCTCGGGCGGGAGGGTCACGATTCCGGCCGCGTGGCCGTGACGCCATAAGCGTACACGGTCCGGTACTCGGCGCTCACGGTGTGGCCGGAGTAGGCCGCATGGCGCCGCGCCGCCTCGCGCACGGCCGGCCACGTGTCGGGCGATGCCTCGCGCGACCAATCGCAATCATCGCACTCGGCCATCGGGAGCACGCCGCGCGCCGTGGCGAGCGTGGTAGCCCGAATGCGCGCACCGCGAGTCATGATTGATCCCGCCGTGCGTGCTCGGCCACGATGGCGCGTTTGAGCGCCGGCATGAGGTTGTGCACGGTGCACGAGTGGCCGTAATTCATGAGTAGGCGGAACACGGCCTCGGCCTCGGCCAAGAGGTCACCGTGATACGTGCCCCAATGTTCCTCTAGCGGCCACTCGCAGGATGCGCACGGCCGATCCACTCGGTACGGATCGCCCGGGAAATACGCGGTGCAGGACTCCGGCCTGCGCACGTCAACGGTCCCCCCACGCGGCGCGTAGCTCATTCTCGGTCATGGGGTGCGCCTGCGCGAAGGTCGGCGGGACGCAGGCGGGCACGTTACCGCCTGTTGCCACTCCGTGATCGCCATACCAGACATGCGGCGCAGCGAGCAGGTCGCCCGGGATGCCGCTCCGGTCGGTGCCGGTATCGGCAGGTATGACCGGCTCGTCGGTCGGCTCGTCGTCAGGATCATCGGGGCCAGGCTGCGCGACCATGTAGCCGACCGGCACATCATCCTCATTGACGGTGAAGGTCGGGCGCGGCTCGGGCTGCGCGAAGCGCTCCGGCGCAAGCGCCACGAGCGCCTGTTGCACCGCTACGGCGATCGTGTCGAGCGCGGCGAGCGCGGATGCCCGCTGCGCCTCACGGCCGAAACGGTAATCGGTCAAGTGAAGGTGGATGGATTCACCATCGCCCGACCAAATGGAGAGCGCCCCCCCCATGGGGGTCGGTAGATAGCTGGCCTCGGCCTTGTCACCGAGGAACATCGGTTCGCGTGCGGTCATGGCGTGCGGCACCCCTTCCGGTGGGTTTGACGTGTAGAATGCTACACGGTTCCCACCGGAAGGAAATACGTCATATGACGTAGGCTACACGCCGCCGATGGTATCGGGTGCCTGTGTGACGGCACTCCCGTCCGGTCCTGGGTCGGTCGGCGCGCTCGGGTCAATGGCGCCATCGGTGCCGTTGGCCATGCCGCCATCGGCCGGTGCGCCGTCCTCGCCTGTCGGGCCTGCCGAGCTACCGGACGGCGGCACGTCCGGCGTGGCCGTGGGAACGGTCACGGTCAGGGTGTCTCCCGGGTTGAGCGCCTGCGCGTAGTCTGCCATCGTGGGTGCTCCTGTCGCCTCATGCCTGCCGATAGAACGCTCGGGCCGTGTACTGGCCGGTCCCGATGCGGAGCCATTGACTGTAGCGCTTGCCGCCTGCGGTGTAGGGGTCGCCCGGCACCGTCACGCCGGCCACGCGATTGCCCTTGTGCACGTGCCCCGTGACCGCGTAGCCGGTGCCCGGTCCGCGGCGCACGTTGACCGTGGCCGCGAGGCACACCCACTCGGGCGCCACCGGGTGCGGCGCCGGCAGGTGGATGCGCCGGTAGACAGCCGTGCAGCATCCGAGCCGGGTCCCGTAGCCGGCATCGCACACCGCGGCGAGGAACCCCGGGCCGTCGCCCGCGCGAGCCTTGGCCACGGCCAGCCGGTAGCGCGATGAATTCAGGAGATAGTGCGCATAGGCAAGCGCGCCGATATCGGGGCTCGCGTACACGTACAACAGGCCCACCCCTGGCGCCGTGGTGGCCAGCCGGTGCGGCTCGCCGTCAAGGCCCCCGATATGCCGGGTGAGGTTGCCCGGGTTGTCGTGGATCGGTGGCCACGGTGCCGGCTCGGGCTGTTCGCATTGCCATTGCGCGAGGATCGCGGCCACCGTATCGGTGTGCTCGGCGCCGAGCGTGCGCGCCGCCTCGCGTGCGAGCGCCTGCCATGCCGGCAACGTCCATAGCTCGGCCACGTGTCACCCCTTCCCGCGCTTCGATGATCCGGCCTTGATCGGCTCGGCCACCGGCTCGACGGTTGCCGGACCGTCACGGTGCAGCACGATCGTCCGGGCGCGCATGGCGGCATCATGCGCCACGTGCGCCTCAGCGGTGCGGGCGACCATCGCCAGCACGTGCGCCACGGTTGCCTCGGCCATCGCGTGCCCCTTTCTACGGTCCGGCCGGTGCCGGAACGGTGGCGCCAGCGGGCGGATTCGCCAGCGGCGCCTTGTTGTGCACCGAGAGTGCCACCCATGCGTCATAGGGGCTGTACCCCATATCGGCCAGCATGGCGAGCGCGGTCGGTTGGTCGATGATGCCATACCCGAACGCGGATTCGACTTGCGCCGGGGTCAATTCGCGCATGTTCGCAGCGCGCTCATGCCCCCAAAGCTTGACTAGCTCGCCGGCCTGCGTGTTCTCAACCCCCACGCCGGCCAGTGCGGCGAGCGCCTGCGCCTCGGAAATCTTGTGGCCGACATACAGGGTGTGCACCCGCGACACGGCCGCGGTGATATAGCGCTCGGCCACCCGCAAATCCTCGACTTGCAGAATGTAGTCGGCCTGTTCCGGCGTGAAACCGAGCTTGTCAAGGAAGGTCGCAGCCTCGGCGCGCGGAATGATCCGATCCCGGTACAGGCCCAACACGGTTGACTCGGCAAGCTCCTTGGCCCTGGCCGTCTTGCCGTGCGAGCTTGACGCGAGATAGGCCGCGGCAAGCTCGGGGGTCAACCCCTGTTTCTCCAGCAGCGCCGTGGCCTGCGCGTCCGACAGTGCCCCCTCTTTGTGCATGGCCGTCACGGTGCGCGGGGGCGGGAGGTAGGCCGCGGCCTCGCGCATCGGGCCGAGCCATTTGTTGCGCCACGGGCCTTCGAGGAACCCCTGTTCGAAGCTCACCACGCCGGGGCCTGACCCGCCCCACCCGATAATCCCGCGATTGGCGAGGTCGGCTAGCTGGGTGGGGGTCGGCGCCTGCCCTTGCGTGTCAAAGAGGATGTCGAAATAGGCCGGGTCACCGCCCAATTGCGCGTATCGGTCGCGCGCCTCGGCCTCGCTGATTTGCCCCTCTAGGTAAGCGTCGAGCATGGCCTGTGGTGACGGCTGCACCACGGCCAATTCACGGACCAACGGCCCCCATTCATCGCGCAGCCGGCCTTGGCGGATGCCGCGATCGTAGGTGCCTTGGTCAATGAGCTTGCGCCGTAGCGCGATGGCCAGCGATCCCGGGTCCGGCGCGTTGCCGGCAAGCGCGTTGAGCACGGCCAGCCGGTCGGCGTTGACTCCCGACATTGCCGCCTCGGCCTCTGGCCCACCCGGCACGTCAACATTGCGCAACACGGCATCGGCCACGTCGGCGGGCGAGAGCGGCACCACGGGGGCGAGGCTGTTGGCGAGGTTCGTCTCAGCCTGTACGGCCGGGGTGAGCGCGCCCGTGACCAAGGTTCCCGCGACGGACCAAAGGAATAGCTGTTCGATGGTGGTGCCGAGTGCCGCCATGAGCGCATCGCCCCCTAAATGCCGACCGGGGCGAGGATCGTTTGCACGATGCCCTCAACCCCCTTGGCGTAGCCGTTGACCGTGCCTGCGGTGCCCACAGGATCGGCGTATGCCTCGGCCACGAGCGCCAGCATGGCCGCGAGTGCTGCCCCGTCCGCAATGTCATTCAGGATGTCGAGCGACGGGCCGAGGCCCGAGCATACCGGGTTGACGCACTCGCGGATAAGCGTTTCGATGGCCTCAACCGCGGTGACCGTGGCCACGATCGTTGACACGGCCGGCAGGGCATCGACAACCTTCCCGATATCGGAAACCTCCTGTTCGATCGGGCGCAACCGGGCATTCACCCAATCCTGAACCCCGGTCACCGCGGTATCGATGGCGTGGCGCAACGCGAGGTCAAGCTGGTGCAGGTCGGCATTCACCCCGTCGATGGCGTGGCCAAGCTCGACATGCGCCGTGTCGATGGCCTGCGCGATGGTCCGGTCAACGTCCGCAATGAGGGTGCGCACCCATGCCCGGAGCGCGGTCACCGCGTCATCCGTGATGGCCTGCGCAATGCTCGGGATACTGAGTGCGACCGCGGCGATCCGGTGCGCCAGCGTGTCGAGCGTGTCGAGGATGCCGGCTACGGCGCTCTGCAATTTGTAGATTAGCTGCGCCGTATGGGCAATCGACGATACAAGCTGGCCGACTGTAAGCTCAGCGACCTTGACCGACCATTGCCACGTGGTATTGAGCCACGCAACGGGCGCCGACACGAGCGCCACGAGCGGCGCAAGCGCGTTCTTGATCCAATTCTGTGCCCAATCCTCGAACGCGCCGACCCCATCCTCTAGCGCCTTGGCGATGGCCTGGCCGATGCCCGGGATTTGCCCCAATAGCCACGCGAGCGGCTTTACCAGCATGAGCGCGGCGAAATAGGCCACGATCAAGAGCACCACGCACGCGACTACATCAAGCGCAACTCCCCCGATCACCACGACAACCGGCATGGCTCACCCCTGCATCGCCGCGATGGCATCCGCCGTGGCCGCACGCGCGTTGACCGCGGCGCGCACGTTGGCCTCGGTGTATTCCGTGTCCGGCAGGAACACGGACGCCACCACGCCGGCCGCGGTGCGGAAGGTGACCCGCACCCCGGTTACATAGGTTCCCTCGGAACCGATATCGCTAGTCTGTGTCTGTTGGGTGATCACCCACGCCGCGCCGTCAGGCACGCCGGCCATGGCATCCTCCAATCCCGCACCGCATCCGCACGGCACGTCACGAGAGCTTCTGCGCGAGCTTCACGAGTCGAGCATAGAGGCTCGGCATGGTCACGTTATTCCACACTTTGAGCCGGTCCCACGCCGCATCGAGCTTCTGTTTATCGGTCGGGTTGGCCACGGTCACCCTCCAAGGTGGAGCACGGCGGCAAGCGCGATGCCGGTGGTGATCACAAACGCGATGACCACCACGCCGGCTTCTAGGCGCGCAAGCCGTGACCCGGTTTCGGCCCGCATGTCGGATACGGCTTTCATGAGGTCGATGGCCCAATCGGGTACTTCGCGGTCATCCCGCCTGCGGCGCGGAGAGTCATCCAACGGCCTGCCCTCCCGAATCGGCATGGCTCGCGTTGGGGTCGATGATCGTTGCCACGGCCACGAGGAATGCGGCCACCGGAGGCAGGAACGGCGCAGCCGGGAAATAGGCCGTCAACAGGCCACCCACGAGCGCGAGCACGGCCACGATTCCGGCCCGGGCGCCTGCCTCGGGAATACCGAGCTTGACCAAAGCGGCTGCGATCATCGGCGGTGCCTCGCTTGCAATCGTCCGTGCTGCGCCATTCTACGCGGTCACGGTCAGGGGTGACGGCCCGGGCGCAGCGCTGCGCGTGCTCAGGGGCTCCAAGGCAAACAGGAAATAGACAGTATGCGGGAGCACGCCTGAATTGTAGGCCGTGCACTCCCACACCCCGGTCTGGAGCGCGTTCTCGACCGGCCACTCCAGTACTTCATCATCGGCCACAACCCATTGCAAGCCATCGGCCGGGATCACCGCCTGACGGTTGGACGTGAGCCGAAACCCGAGATTGCCACGCGGACCTGGAGGCACCCGCACTCGAATACTCGTCACGATCCGGGCCGGCATGGCGAGCGCCTGCACGTTCGGCGCGGCGATCGTCGCACCGGCCGGCACGATCACGGCATAGCTTCGATACTCGGTGGCCATGGCTCGACCGTCATTCCTCGGTGAAGATGAAACCCACGCCGATCGCAAGCGTAGCCGCAGCGCTCGCTCGAATCGTAACCGCCAGACCCTCGGCCGTACCGGCCCGCATGGTCGGGTCGTCAAGCTCGGTGCCGTCAACCGTCACGAGCGGCCACAGCACGATATCGGTAAAGGCCGGTGGCGGGCTGATGACTG
>Ga0335069_10016478_pt1 | contig 10303 bp, 6 predicted proteins | sample Lox_Sample_11_FD_206714 | JGI IMG/M metagenome (GOLD analysis project Ga0335069, IMG submission 206714) | Soil microbial communities from Loxahatchee National Wildlife Refuge, Florida, United States - Lox_Sample_1.1 | ecosystem: Environmental > Terrestrial > Soil > Wetlands | place: USA: Florida...
CGGCATGGCCGGACTGCGCATCGATCCCAAGGGCATGGCCCCGCTGATCGACGTCGCCTTCGACCACAAGGTTGCGCTGATCGCCTCGGCGCTCGGAACTCCGCCGCGGTGGCTCGTCGACAAGGCGCACGCCAACGGTGTTCCGGTAGCGGCGCTCGCCGGACGGATCGACCATGCCGTCGCCCACCAGGAGGCTGGTGTGGATCTCGTCATCGCACAGGGTACCGAAGGTGGTGGACACACGGGTGAGATCGCGACGATGGTCCTGGTACCGCAGGTCGTCGACGCGGTGGCTCCGACGCCGGTCCTGGCTGCCGGTGGCATCGCAACGGGTCGCCAGATGGCCGCGGCCCTCGCCCTCGGCGCGGAAGGCGTGTGGTGCGGCTCGGTGTGGCTGACGACGCACGAGGCCGAGACGACGCCGGTGATCCGTGAGAAGTTCCTCGCCGCCACCTCTGCCGATACGCGGCGCTCGCGCTCGCTCACCGGCAAGCCGGCGCGCATGTTGCGCAGCGCGTGGACGGAGGCCTGGGATGCAGCCGCTGCCCCCGAGCCGCTGCCCATGCCCCTGCAAAGCATGCTGGTGGCGGATGCACAGCGCCGCATCCACCGCGTCGCCCACAAGGAGGGGTCGAGCGCCCGCCCGCTGGTCACATACTTCGTTGGCCAGGTCGTGGGACAGATGAATGTGGCGATGTCGACCCGCGACGTTGTGCGCGAAATGGTGGAGGGATGCCTCGACGCCATGGAACGGATGAACGGAGTGCTGAGCGCCGAGTCCTGACTACGGGCGGCTGGCGCGCACACAACTCGACTTTCAAGGCCAAACTTGGCTAATAGAACGGCAGCGACAACGCCGAGTCACGGAGAGAATCCGATGCGAACGAGCCGCCGAGTGCAAAGAAAACTGAAGCGCGCCGTGCGTCCGGCCACGCACGCCAAGATCCGACGCCCCCTGCGCGCCGTGCGCCGCGCCACGGTCGATCCGGTCACCGCCGAGATCATCCGCGGCGCGATGGAGACCATCGCCTACGAGATGGCCACGCATGTCAGCCTCACCGCCACGACGCCCATCCTCAACCAGTCGAACGAGCGCAACGCAACCATCCTCGACGCCAACGGCGCGCTGGCCGCGCTCAGCGTCGGCATCCCGCAGTTCATGCTCAGCTCGACGCTGCCCGTGCGCTTTGCGCTCGACTTCTTCGGCCGCGACGGCCTCTACGACGGCGACGTGCTGGTTGCCAACGACCCCTACCACGGCGGCGGCCATCTGCCCGATTACAACATCTTCGCGCCGGTCTTCTACGACGGCGAGATGGTGCTCATTGCTTCCATCCAGTGCCACCACGCCGATACCGGCGGCGCCATGCCCGGCGGCTACAACGTCGACGCACGCGACATCTGGGCCGAAGGCGTGCGCTTTCCGGCGGTGAAGATCTTCGAGAAAGGCGTCGAACGCAAGGACATCACGTACTTCATGAAGGTGAACAATCGCACGCCCACTTTCCTCGGCGACTTGCGCGCCCAGGTCGGTGCGGCGCAACTCGGTGCGCGCCGTCTGCAGGAAGTGATCGCCCGCCACGGCGTCGCTGCCGTGCGCAGCGCGGCGCAGTACATGATCGACTTCGCCGCGCGCCGCTTCAAGGAGGAAGTCGCCAAGTGGCGTGACGGGGTCTACGAATCCGATGTCTACGTCGACCATGACCCAAAGGGGAACAAGGACATCCACATTCACTGCAAGGTGACGGTGAAGGGCAGCGACCTGACCGTCGACTTCACCGGCTCGGACACGCGCCAGAACCTGCAAGCGTACTCGACCTTCGGCAACACCCGCGGCTACGTGGTGGCGCAGATCGCCAGCATGATGGACCCGTCGATTCCGAAGAACGAGGGCTTCTTCAACTCGATCAATCTGATCGTTCCAAAGGGCTGCTGCCTCAACCCACCGCCGGAACGTTCGGTGGCCGCGGGCACGCATCATCCCGGCACGGAAGTCGGTGAGGCGATCGCCAAGGCGCTCGAGCAGGTCATTCCCGAGCGCTGTTGCCCGCAGATCTACAAGATGGGCATGCCTACGGTGATCTTCGGCACCAACCCGAAGACCGGCCAGCTGTTCATCGATCACTCGGTCGACACCTTCGGGGCCTACTGCGGCGCCGTGCACGGCCAGGACGGCTGGGGCGCGATGAACGTCAGCTTCGGCAACCTCATCCGTGCCACCGGCGAGATCAACGAAAGCATCTTCCCGGTGCGCCACCTGGCACGCGACTATGCCATCGACACCGGCGGACCCGGCAAATGGCGCGGCTGCCCGGGCACACTCTACATCAAAGAGCTGTGCGCGCCGGCGCAGGTCTACACCTACGTCGTCGGTATAAAATACCCGATGCCCGGCATCGCCGGCGGCAAACCGGGTGCGCCCAACCAGCTCAAGCTGCGCTGCGGCGGCCCGCACGAACAGGTCGTCGAGTTCACCGCCTTCTACGTCGACCACCAACCCGGCGAGCGCTACGAATACCGCTATGGCGGTGGGGGCGGATGGGGAGATCCGCTCGAACGTGACCCACAGAAGGTGCTCGACGACGTCCTCGACGAGTACGTGTCGGTCGAAGGTGCCCGCCGCGACTACGGCGTCGTGCTGACCGGGTCGTTGCAGGACCTCACGTTGGCGATTGATCGCGAGGCGACGGCGAGACTGAGAGCGGAGATGCAAGGAGGGACAACAGACGCCGGGACAACAGACAACGGACCCCCAGGGTCTGTTGTCTGAAAGTCTGTTGTCTGCAGTCTGGCCATGTCCTACCGCATCGGCATCGACGTCGGCGGTACGTTCACGGACTTCGTCCTGGTTCGCCCCGACGGCTCGATTCGCCTGAGCAAGAGTCCGACGACGCCGCATGATCAGTCCGAGGGTGTGATCACCGGCATGGAGCAGCTGGCGCGCGGCGAACACTTGAGCCTCAGCGAGTTGCTCGACGACGCCGCGGTGATCGTGCACGGCACCACGACGGCGGACAATACGCTGATCGAGATGAGCGGCGCCGTCACGGGTCTGATCACCACGCAGGGCCATCGCGACGAGATCGAGCTGCGCCGCGGCTACAAGGAAGACATCTGGGACCCCGCCCTGCCGCCGCCACCGCCGATTGCGCAACGCCGGCGCCGCATCGGCGTTCCCGAGCGGCTCGACTATGAAGGCAACGTCGTGACGCCGCTCGACGAGGTCGCGGTGCGCGCGGCGCTGCGCCGCCTGAAGCAGCTGGGCATGGAGTCGCTTGCAGTCGTCTTCATGTTCTCCTTCATCAACCCCACGCACGAGAAACGCGTCCGCGAGATCGCGCAGGAAGAATGTCCCGGTGTCAGCGTGTCGCTGTCGCACGAGGTGATGCCGTCGGCGCCGGAGTTCGAGCGCACCAGCACGACGCTGGTCAACGCGTACGTTGCGCCGACGATCGAGCGTTATCTTGGGCGGCTCGTGGAGCGGCTGCACAACGCTGGTTACCAGCACGAATTGCTCATCATGCAGTCGAACGGCGGCATCATGACGCCCGCATACATTACGCAGCGCCCGGTCACCGTGCTCAGCTCGGGCCCGACCGGCGGCGTGATCGCCGCATGCACTGTCGCTGCGGCGGCGAAAGTAGAAGACTTCGTGTGCGCCGACATGGGTGGCACGAGCTACGACGTCTGTCTCATCCGCGGCGGGCAACCGGAGATCAAATCGGGATGGAACTGGCATCACCGCTATCTCGTTGGCCTGCCGATGGTCGACGTGCAATCGATTGGCGCGGGCGGTGGATCGATCGCCTCGGTGGTCGCCGGCTCGCTCCAGGTGGGTCCGCGCAGCGCCGGTGCCGAGCCCGGACCGATCTGCTACGACCGCGGCGGCACCGCGCCCACGGTCACCGATGCGAACCTGCTCCTCGGCTATCTAAACCCCAACGATTTCTGCGGCGGCACGATGCAACTCAAGGCGGCGGGCGTGCGCGAAGCCATCAGCGAGCACATCGGCAAGCCGCTCCGGCTGAGTGCGGTCGAAGCGGCGCATGGCATCTATCGCCTCGTCAATGCGAACATGGCGAACGCCATCCGGCGCATCTCGGCGCAGCGCGGCGTCGACCCGCGCGGGCTGACGATGGTGGTGTACGGCGGCAACGGCCCCGTGCACGCGACCGCACAGGCGCAGGAGCTGGGCATCAGCACCGTCCTCGTGCCGAAGACGTCACCGGCGTTCTCGGCCCTCGGACTGCTGCTCTCCGACCACATCGTCGATGAGATGCGCGCTTACATCACTCCTATCGGCCGTGCCGAGATCGACCGGGTCAACGCCTTGTTCGTCGAGATGGAGCACGCCGCGCGCGCCGTCCTCGCGGCGCGCGGCGGCAGCCGGACGCGGGTCGAGCTGCGCCGCTTCGCGCACCTGTGTTATCCGGGCCAGACGTTCGACATTGCGGTGCCGGTAGCGGGGCGCAATGGGTTGTTGGGTTCGCGCGATCTGGCTGCCACCGTCGAACGCTTCCACGCACTGCACGAAGAGTTGCACACCTACGCCTCGCGTGAAGAGGAGCCGATCCTGCGGAGCGTGCGCCTCACCGCGGTCGGCGTCACCGACAAGCCACAGATTCCCATGTATAGCCGGTCCACAGCGCGGCCGCCGATCAAGGGCCGTCGCAAGGCATTCTTCGACGGCCGCTTCCTGGTCACGCCGATCTACGACGGTTCATCAATGCGCGCCGGCCACCGCGTCAAGGGCCCGGCGATCGTCGAAGAGCCATTTACGACCATCGTCCTCCACCCGGGGCAAGAAGCCACGCTCGATCGACACGGAAACTATCGCATCGAGTTGTAGTTGTGCTGCGGCGGCGCTGTTGCAACGGCATGCCGGCCGACCCAAGGTTTCGCCTCATTGCGGCCGCCGGGGCAATATCGTATAAAGATCGTATGAACAAGCAAGCCATCTCCGTGACCCTCGCCGCAGATAATCTCCTCTGGCTGCGCGGGCAGGCGCATGCGGCGGGCGCACGCAGCATCAGCGCCGTACTCGATCGACTCGTCTCCGTGGCGCGAACAGGCGGGCACGTGCACGAGTCCTCGGTTCGTTCGGTGGTCGGAACCGTCCACATCAGCGATTCGGATCCCGAGCTGCGAGGCGCGGACGCCGCAGTTCGCGCGTTGTTTCCGGCCCCGTGTGTCGCCGCGGATGCAGCTCGGTACTCGCGCCCGAAGAGGCGGCCCACAGGGCGCCGCCGGCGGCACGGCGGACGCTGATGCTCTCGGCCGTCGTGGCGGATACCCATGCGCTCGTCTTTCACGCCGCCGGCGGCAAATCTTTGGGCAAGCGGGCGGCCGCGGTGTTTGCGGCGGCCGAACGACGCGCCAGCATCATCTACATCCCCGCCGCGGTGATTTGGGAATGCGCCATCCTGGCCCGCATTGGACGCATCGACCTGTGCCGCACGCCCCGAGCATTTTTCGCTGACCTCTTCAGCAATCCGGCATACCAGCCGGTTGATCTGACACCCGACCAGGTCTATCTGGCGGACGAGGCCCGCCCGAACGGTGACCCGTTCGATGCGCTCATCTGCGCCGCGGCCCGCCACCTGTCTCTGCCCTTGCTCACGAGGGACGCGGACATCGAGGACTCGGGGTTAGTCCGTGTGGTGTGGTGACTGGGGTATTGCTTGAAGGAAACGCCGCACCGACGCTGTCGCCCGGGTGCGCAGGCGCGCACACTGATCGATGCTTTCCAGTGCTTGGGCGAGTGTGCGGGCCGATCCCGGCCGCTGGTGCGCCGGCACCGTGAAGAACTGCTCGACGCGGGTGCGCCCCTGCTGGTCGCAAAAGCCGACACCGACGAACGGCAGGGCGCTCACGCCGTCGTCGCCCAGCTTCGCTGCGAGTGGAGCGAAATTCTGCTCCAGCCAGGTGAAGGCGACCGACTGCAAGGCCTGCGTGTCGTCGGCGTGGCCGGCGATCGTCCAGAAATCGCCGATGCGTAGCGTGTCCCTGAGGTAGAGCTGCAACGAACGCTCGAACAGCGCCGGATCGCGGAAGCTGCCCAACCCGGAGAGCACGATGGCTCGGTCGCGCGGACTTTCCGCGTGTGTCAGGGCCGTCACCAACTGCTCGTGCAGCGTCGCGTCACCGTCGAGAGCGGCGATCGGCACGGCGATCTGTGCTGCGGCGGCGGGCAGTGAGCGAGGATCGGCGAGGAAGCGACCCGCCAGCTCATGCGCCTGCGCGCGCAGTGTCGCGTCACGGCCGAGGTCGGCAACGGCCACGAGCACCTTGGCGCGCAGCAGCTCGGTCTCGGCATCATCATCCGAGTTCGGCAGCATCCCGAGTGTGTGTGCGCGTTGCCCGAGCGTGCGCCGAACGTAGGCGGCAAAGGCGTCGGCCGGAACACCGCCGTTGTAGTCGACGGTTGCGTGAAAAATACGCTGCATGCCACCAATGGTCGGTTGAACGACTTGCCTTCGGTCTGACTCTGCGAGCGGCCCGAGAGCGCTGAGGTAGGTGGCGGCATCAAGCTGCGCCGCCAGCAGCAGCGCGGCCAGGTCTCCGGGCAGGGCGATCTCTTCCGGCGCGTGCAGCCGCTGCCGGTGCCCCACGATGGCAAGCAGTTGCGGCTCAGGCAGACGCCAGCGATAGTAGCCAGCCGCGTCAGCGTTCGGAAGAATCCACGCAGGGCATTCCCCGGTCTGCGTGTCGACCTCGGCGCGTGCTGTCGTGAGCAGTGTGCACTGCCGACGCGCCGTGCTTGCGGTGCCGTACCGGAAGCAGACGGGCACCTGCCACGCTCGCCCTGAAGGCGCCGTAGAGCCCTCCGGCAGATACCGGCTCTGGGCGAGGTGGATGCTTCCCCTGCCAGCGTCGCATGTCGTGGTGACTGCCAACAGCGGGACGCCCGGCTGGTCGAGGAACGTCGCCGCGACGGCCGCTACCGGCTCTCCCGTTGCCTGCTCGAGTGCCATCAAGAGGTCTTGCGTGCGTGCGCTGCCCCACGCGTTGGCGTTGATATAGATGCGCACGCCGGTGCGGAAGTGTTCCTCGCCCACCCAGGCTTCGAGCATGCGCAGGACAGCGGCGCCCTTTTCGTAGGTGATGTCATCGAAGGCGTTGACGACGTCACCGCCCCCGGTGATGGGCTGGCGCACGGCACGCGCAGCCGCCAAGGCGTCGGCCTCCATCGCCGTGTTGGCTTCGACCACGGCGTCCAGATCCGCGTGGAACTGCGGCGCGGTCTTCATGAGGACCTTGGTTGCCATCCACGTCGCAAAGCCCTCGTTGAGCCAGAGATCGTCCCACCACGCCATGGTGACCAGGTTGCCGAACCACTGATGCGCGAGCTCGTGCGCCACAACGGACTCGCACTCATAGCGCTCTGCGGCCGACGCCCGGGTCGCATCCATGAGCACCAAGGAGTCGCGGAAGGTCACCAACCCGGCGTTCTCCATCGCACCGGCAGCAAAGTCGGGCACCGCGACGAGATCGAGCTTTTGATACGGATAGGGCCGGCCGAAGTAGTCCGCGAGGGTGGCCAGAATGGGCGGCGTCCGCTGCAACACGTAGGCTGCAAGCTGGCCCTTGCCGCGCACCGTCAGCGCTCGCAGTGGTACAGAACCCTCCGGTCCTTCGACCACATCGAACGGCCCGACCGCCAGTGCCACCAGGTACGTCGGCAGCGGGTCACTGCTGGCAAAGCGCACGATGTCAAACGCGCCTTCCTGAGTGCGAGTCGTTACCGGCGTGTTGCTGGCGGCAACCAGTCCGTGCGGCACGCGCAGCGTGACCGCCCACGGCGTTTTGAAGCGCGGCTCGTCGAAGCAGGGGAAGGCGCGGCGGGCATGCAGCGCCTCGAACTGCGTGAAGGCATAGAAGTCATCGGCTACGCGCACGCGATACATGCCAACCAAGCCGTCAGCGAAGCGTCCCGTGAAGGTCGTCTGGATGACGTGTCCGCCCGGCGGCAGAGGCGTCGAAAACGCCAGAGCGAGCCCGCCGTTCTTCCCAGCCACCGGCGTGGCAGCGATGGCCGCAGCGCCGGAGCCGGCGACGGCGGTGCTGATCTCGAGATCCTTCGCGTGCAACTGGATGACCTGCGTAGCTCTCTGCAGCTGCACGTTGATCGACACGGTGCCCGAAAAGGTGGGCTGCGACGGATCGACGGTCAGCTCGAGACGATAGCTGGTCGGCACCACGCCGTCCGGGAGGCGCGCATCGCCGTCGTTCGCCGGCGCGGTGGGCCGGCCGGGCAGGGAGGCGTGGGGCAGGCAGGCGGCACAGGCCAGCAGCAGGCCGGCGGCAGCCAGTTTCGCGGTCACGGGTCGTTGCTACCAGACGGCAGTGGCGGTCGCCAGCGCGCGCGTCGCTGCATGCTCCGGACGGCGTTGACTTGCACGGGCGCGCATCTTACGTTGGGGTCATTGGCGTGAGGCATGGGGCCCACGCATCAAGAGCCCGCCGGGCGCGAGAGCCCCGGCGAAGGAGGGATCATGCATCCAGCAGCACTCTATTGGTGGAAGCACCGTCGGCGTCATGCCGATTGGGGCGCATGGGCGGGTTGTGGGCCTGCCGCCGGCGGTGGTTGGGAGCGTTATGACGCCAGCGGCGTGCACCACGGCAACTCTGCAATCGGCGCGTTTGGTGTGCGGCGGCCGCTGCGCTTTCTCGCCTACAAGCTGCAGCTCGACGAGACGCAGGTCGGCGAGCTGGCGCGCATCCTCGACGAGCTGAAGACGGAGCGCGCGCAAGCCGAGGTGGACGGACGGCGGACGATATCGGCGCTCGCCGATGCCATTGCCGCCGACACCTTCGACAGCGCCAAAGCTGCGGAAGGTGCGGCGCTGCGAGTGAAGAGCGCCGAACGGCTGCGTGACGCCGTGGTCACTGCCCTCAACCGCATCCACGCGTTGCTCGACCCGCCGCAGCGCGAGAAGCTCGCCTACCTGATTCGCACGGGCGCACTGGTGATCTGAACCGTCCGCGACGGGCGGACGAGTTTGCCGCCCGCCCGTCGCGCCGCGGTCTCAAGCGGTCACGCCGCTGTCGTCTTTGGCTTGCCCGCCCGAGCAGCAGCGAGCGGTGGAGGCGACGACGCAGGTGTCCCTGCCGGCGTGCGTTCCTCGTCGCTTGCCCACTCGATGCGCCGATAGTCGAACTTCCCACCGGCCAGGTGGTTGAACTTGATGATCTCGAAGTACGGCGACAGGTCGAAGTCGCGCGGCGTGACCAGCGCCGGATTCTCCTTGCTGTAGAGCGCGCGCACACTGTGCCCGTTGCGGCCCACAAGCCGGCCGAACCACGTATGCGGGGTGAGCACCTCGTCGACGGTGACCCGCGGCACGATCGGATAGCCGATGTGTGCAAAGGCGCGCGCCAGCATCGTGGTGCAGATGACGCGGCGAGTCGTCTCACCGCCATACACCAAGGCCGCTCGCCGGAAGCGGCGCGGAATGAGGCTCACCGGGAAGAAGAAGCGGCCCAGTTCGAAGATATGGCGGACGTTGTAGCCACGGCCGATCTGCCCCGTCACCTCTTCGAGCACGTGATCCAGGTCCTGCCGCCGGAGGCCACGCGGGCGGCAGACGCGCAGGTTGTAGTTGATGTACTTGGCCACCGGCGCACAGGCGACGCCGTGCTCGACCGTCGCCTCAATGATCAGATGCCGCGCTTCCGCTCCGTGCTCGGCCAGGAGCGCTGCGGCGCGCTCGGGTGTGAAGCGGCGCAACTCGTCACCGATGTAGAGCGCCGAATGCGACCACGAGCTTTGCGTCAGATAACGAATCACCTGGCTGACACGCTGGTCGCCTTCCACCAAGATGACGTCGCCCGGACACAGTTGCTCCTTGAGGTTCGCAAGACTGTTCGGAATCCGTTGCTCGTAGGTGCGCAACGGTTTGGTCAGCAGTCGCTTGAGCATTCCGACCACCCGCCGCCGCAGCGCGGAGCGTAGTCGCGATGCCACCCCCATGTCTTGGACGCTAACAATCTTTCCGCCGTATGTGTAACGGAAAATACAAAGGCGGTGTGCAGCGTCCCTTCAGAGCCCCAGAATCCGGTCGTACCTCTTGATGCGCGAGGCGTCGCCGCTGCTGATGCGGCGGGCATTCATCTCCACGGCCAACATGCGGCGGTGGACGAAGGAGGAGGCCAGGAAATGCTTCTCCTCCGACAGAACCGCTTGCAGGAGCAGCTCAGCAGCGACCACCACGTCGATCACCATCTCGCAGACGCGCTTGGCGTTGAGCAGCGCGTACTGCGGGTCGCCCATGAGTGCGGGGATGGACTCGGTAATCCATTT
>Ga0335069_10016479_pt1 | contig 10302 bp, 8 predicted proteins | sample Lox_Sample_11_FD_206714 | JGI IMG/M metagenome (GOLD analysis project Ga0335069, IMG submission 206714) | Soil microbial communities from Loxahatchee National Wildlife Refuge, Florida, United States - Lox_Sample_1.1 | ecosystem: Environmental > Terrestrial > Soil > Wetlands | place: USA: Florida...
AGATGTCAAGGGGAGAGCGCGAGACTTGGGCTTCAAACGCTCGCTGTGAGGCCGAAGAGCGCGGCGATGAGCCACACGCCGCGAGACCGCTGTCTACAGCTTCCCGAAGACGGCTTTGAGCAGAGGGGTGACCTGGGCGGCGGGATTGGTGCGGATCTTCTTTTCTTCCACGCCCATCATGGTGAAGAGGCCGTCAACGCTCTTCTCGAGGACATAGCTGTTGATATCGAGGGTCTGGGCCTGGGCAAAAGGCAGCTTGGGTGCGGACTGCATCACCTGATCGAACTTCGCGGTGACGCCGTTCGATGCCATGGCTTTCTGGATAATAGGCCGGAACGCATCGGATACCTGTGTGGACGTGGTGCGGCGGAAGTAGTCGGTTCCCGCCGTGTCGCCGCCGGTGACGATCCTGCGGGCGTCGTCGAAGGTCATGGACTTGAGCGCCTGGAGAAAGATGCTCTTTGCGGCGGGAGCAGCTTGTTCGGCAGCGGCGTTCATGCTGTGCTCGAACTTATCGACGGTGGCTCCCATGCCGATGGTGCGCAGACCCTTCTCGGCCCACTTGAGGCGATCGGGCATGACGATTCTGATCAGGGGATTGTTCTCGTATCCGCCGGGTCTTCCGGTTTCAGTGACGGCGGCGGAGATGCCGCGGGAGAGCGCTTCTTTAAGGCCGCTCGATGCCTGCGTGGATGTGATGTTGGGATTGGCGTGAGCGGAAGCGCCGGCGAGGCCGGCGGATAGAAGGACTGCGAGACAGAGCTGCGTGATCTTCATGTCATCCCCCGCGGAGGCTCGCCAAGTTGCAGAATGAGGTGCACCAGACGGGCTCAGTGCATTTGGAAGGACCGATGATAGACAAGGCCGCGGGTGGGGAGCAAGGGCATTCCTGTTTGAGAACAACCGGGCCGAGGCTCTCTATACGTCTCTGTGGCGACTGTGCGCGGCAAGCACGCGATGGTGCAGAACGAAGAGAACTCCTGCGCTGAGGGACGGCACGCTGTAGGCGAGGATCGCGACGACGAGGGTGGCGATGGGCATGCCCGCAGGCCGCTGCACGGCATAGGCCACACCGCCCGTAAGGCTGAAGGCGATCAGCACCAGGGCGCCGAAGATCTCCCAGCGCCAGGGAATCCATGCGACAAGGAAGAAAAGGAATCCGAGACCGATCCACGGTGCTGCGACGCGGAGGGACGAGTGGGTGGCGACGGACTCGACAACGAAGAAATAGAGCCAGAAGCCGCCCCATACGATCGCCAATAACCGGGCGCACCACTCCAGCAAGGGGGCGTTCATCGAAGGCTCCGGCAGCGAGTATGGCCCCGCCGGGGAGGGAAGACAAGACCCGTCTGCGCAGACGAAAGGTCGTCACCGAGGCGAAATGTCGTCCGAGGGCTTCGTCAGTGGGCGCAAATGTGTGGGCGGGTGGGAGAGGAGCTGTGTGTAACTTCTGTATCACCAGTGTGAGGCGATTCTTGATTGGGATGCGGTGTTTTGGCAGGTGAAGTGCACACTCTCAGGGTGTCCTGAAGTTTGACGCGTACAGAACCAGGCGGTTGGAACAGGACGGAAGCGAATGCATCGGAGGTGCGCTCATGGCAGTATTTCCTAATCCCAACTTTCCTCTTCTGGCGAACGATCAGGCCGACGTGATTCGGATCTATCTGGAGCTGATGCGCAACTGGGACCGCGAAGGGCGGCCGTCGGCGGTGGCGAGCAGGCAAACGACTCGATCGCAGGACGATGCGGGCGGGGCCCATACTTCAGGGGAAGAGCCGGACCGCGTCTAGGTGGACGATAGCCGGGTTCCCCTTCGGAGATTGGTTGCAAGGCTCGGGGCGTTCGCGGGGGGAGCATCAGGGCCCGGTCTGGGCCCGGCCTGGGAGCCGCCTGGGCACCCATGATGGAGTGAAATCGGGGATAGAGATGGTCTGGCGAGGCTCACCGCTTCGGGACCATTTCCATCCTTTTCTAATTTTTCGGGGTGAGGAGCGGGACCACCCTGCTCTCCGTACCGGTCGTGCTGCGGTTGTTGGAGCGTCAACGAAATGGACTGCCCGGTAGTTAGTGTGTCGGCGAAGCCTGCTGGCACTCCGGGTCCCGCACCCATCCGCGACTTAGTGATTTGTCATTCCTTGGGCGCAGACTCCGTCAAAGTGAGACGCAGTTTATAGTTGCCTTGTTGCACACCATAAAGCCGGTGGAGGATTCAGGGTGTCTGCTCCGAAATATGCTGCCTACAAGGCCGCTGCGCCTTACTTCGATCTGGTTCGACGGGCGCTGGGCGACCGCGTCGAGGGCGAGCACTTCTTTGACATCGTCACCGACGAGACCGTCTACGAGGTTTTGTACGATCTTGGCTGGCCCCGCCTCATTAGGGGACGAACGGACCTGATGAACGCGTTCAGGGGTTACGTCGATATCATCAAGCTGCACTCCGCGGATCACCTGGTTGTTCACTCAGCGGACGCAGGTCACGTCATCGTCATCGAGTATGAGGTTCACGGGACCGTGCTCGCATCAGGCACGAAGTACGACAACCGATTTTGCTCCATCATTCGGCTCGAGAACCGGAAGATCGCGCATTGGAGAGACTACATGGACTCTCACGCGGCCTGGAGTGCATTGTCTCTGCCCAAATAGCCACTCCCTATAGCCACCTCCGCAGAATCGCTGCAAAACCGCCGGCTCTCATCAAAGGCCGATCGAGCCTCGGATTTGCCCATGGATGCGCTGCACGCGGAATAGGTTCTCCTGGTGTGAGTGGAGTTGGCCCGTAACGCCATGCTGCCCAACCTGTGCGGCAAACAAAAACTCTTCCTGGGAAACAGCCCTCACCCCTGTTCTTGGATCATGCTTCCCCTTCCTGTGATCCATGCGTAAGGTGTTTCTGCTGGTGATCGCCGCGCTCACGCTGCCCGCGTGTGCGCAAGTGTTCGATATGAGCCGGGACCGCATACCGATGGCGCCCCTGGATGGCGCGATGCGCTTCCACACCGGCGACGATGCCCACTGGTCCGAGCCGGGGTTCGACGACTCCACGTGGCCCCTGATCTCTTCCAAGAAAAGCTGGAACGAGCAGGGCTACAAAGACTACGCCGGCTTTGCGTGGTACCGGTTTGCGGTCATCCTGCCTTGCGATCACCGTCAGCTCGGCCTTTACATTCCGGGCGTCAAGACAAGCTATCAGGTGTTTGCCGACGGCAAGCTGATCGGCTCGTTTGGAGGCTTTCCGCCGAGGGGCGCGGTGTACGTTGTCCGCCGGCACGTAGTGCTGTTGCCGCGCGAGCACGGCGACCGGATGGAAATTGCGATTCGCGTGTGGCACTGGCCGAATTGGGCGATGGCCTACGGCGGGGGATTGACGGGCGTGCCGCGGATCGGCGATGCCGAGACGCTGAACAACTGGGCGGCGTTGCAGGACAAGGCTACCTTCTGGGCAACATCCGCGCGGAACGCCAACGCGCTGCTTTGCTTCCTCTACTGCGTGTCGGGATTTGTGCTCTTTCGCATGCGGCCCAAGGAACAAGAGTACCTGTGGTACGGGTTGCTCGGCTTCTGCTTCTGCGCCTCGCCCCTGGTATCCGGCTACGCATTGTTCCACGACTTGCCCCTCATGGTGGAGTCCGGAGCGGGGGACATGCTTTCGGCCGCGGGCTTTTTCTGCTTCGTGATGTTCACCTGGATTCTGCTGGACCGCAAAGGCACGGTGTGGGTGTGGGTGAGCGTCGGGTGCCTGGCACTGAAAGTGCTGTTCTGGACCTTGCCTCCGCTGCTCGGTCTGCCGGTGTCGAGCGGCCGCTCGATTCTGACGCTGGTGGACCTGCCGATGACGGTCGGTCCCATGGTGATGTTGATCCAGGGTGTGAGGCGCCGCAATCCCGATGCGCGATTGTTGGTCATTCCGCAGGGACTGAACACCTTGGCGAACTGGATCAACGACATCCTTTTGGTAAGTCTCGGTGCCGGCCACACGTGGGTCAAACCGATCTGGGCCTTCTGGAGCGAGACCTTCCATTGGCCGTTCCCGTTCGGACTGTACGATCTTTCGATCTGGATCATTGTGCTGGCGGTTCTTGGGGTTGTGGTGTTGCGGTTTGCGCGCTCGCGTCATGAGGAAGACATGCTGAAGAGCGAAATGGAGGCCGCGCGCGAGGTGCAACAGGTCCTGATCCCGGAGGCGATTCCGAGCGTCACCGGGTTCAAAGTGGAGAGCATCTACAAGCCGGCCGGCGAGGTTGGCGGCGATTTCTTTCAAATACTCGCTATACCCGAAGGCGGCGTGCTGATCGTGATCGGCGATGTGAGCGGCAAGGGAATGCCGGCGGCGATGACGGTGTCGTTGCTGGTGGGCACGTTCCGCACCCTGGCGCACTATACGCAGAGCCCGTCGGAGATCCTCTCTGCAATGAACCAGCGCATGCTGGCGCGCAGCCGGGGCGGTTTCACGACTTGCCTTGTTGTCTGTGCCGAGGCTGACGGCAAGCTGACGATCGCCAACGCCGGCCACATTGCGCCTTACATGAATGGCAAGGAGATCGCTCTCGAAGGCGGACTGCCGCTGGGGCTGGCGGCCGAGGCTACCTATCCGGAAGCCACCGTCAAACTGCCGCCCGACATGCAACTCACGTTGCTGACCGACGGTGTTGCCGAAGCGCGCAAAGCCTCCGGCGAGCTCTTTGGATTCGAGCGCACGGCGACGATCTCCGCGCAGGCGGCTGGGGCCATTGCTCAGACAGCTGCCGATTTCGGCCAGGAAGACGACATCACGGTGCTCACACTGTCGCGACAGGCGGAAAGGGAAAAGGTTCTTGCGGGGCTGGAGGCGCGGCCGGCGTCTCCAGCTCTGACGTAGAGTGCAGCGGCGGAATCCGCAGGTGATCTCGCAGGGCAGATCAGTGTCGGTGTCTGCCCTCGTTCAGTCCTGAATCAGCGGGCCCTGACTCGATTTCCGTTCCTGCTATTCGGTCCGCAGCGCTCTTATCGGATCGGTGCGCATGGCGCGCGATGCCGGAAGGTACATTGCCGCCAGCGACACCGTTGCAAGCAAAACAGCGGAGATTCCAAAAACGGTCAGATCGAACCGGTGGAGTGGAAGTGGAGACCTGGCCAGCAATCGGTTAAAAAGCAACATGGCCGGTTCCGCCAGTGCAATTCCACCGATCAATCCAAGCGCAATGTTCTTGAGCGCCCGCGAGAGAACCGCTCGGAAAATCTCCGCTCGGCTCGCTCCCAGCACCATCTTGATTCCAAACTCGCGCGTCCGTTGATTCACCGCGAACGACAGGACACAGTAGACACCCGTGACGGCCATCAACAGTGCGATCGCGGCCACAACCAGAATGATCTGCGCGACCGCAGTCATTCCCTCAGCCTGATCTTCGAGCGACTCCCAGATTGTCTGCGGCGCAATCGTCTGCATCGGGTCCAGGCTCTTGACTGCCTCTCTGACCGCGTTTTCCAGTGGTTTTGGACTTCCGAGAAAGCGCACGTAGAGGTTGCCGCCGAGTTCCGAGGGGCTGCGAAGCGCGTAGAGACGCGGCCCATCGAGAATCCCGAACCGCTCCGAGCGGGTATCGGCGACTACACCCACAACGGTGAGGTGGCGGTCATCGGGCATAACAACTTTCTCGCCGAGCGGATCGCGTCCGGGCCAGAACTGCTTTGCGAATGCCTGCGAAACCACGGCGACCGAGTTTGCACCCGCGGAATTCTCATCGGAAGAAAGAAAGAGACGACCTTTCAGCGCGCGGATGCCGAATGAGGAAAAGAAACCGTCCGACACGTCGTCGACGGAGGCAGGCTGCCCAGTTCCCTTGGTCTGACGCGGCAGGCGAATCTCTTCAGGAGGAGCCTGGTTGAAGGGCTGAAGGCTCGCATACGCGAGGGACTGCACTCCGGGAGTCGCCAGGATTTTCGTTTCAAGGGCCCGATAGAAGACCTGGGCTTTGGCTCGATTGTTCCCGGAGGTATTCACATCGAGCGGCACAGCAAGCATCTGATGAATCTCGAATCCGGCATTCATGCCCTTGATGAGGCCGGGCATCCGGCCGAAGATGACCGCGGCGCACACCAGCACAAAGCCCAGCGCGATTTGCGTGACGATGAGGCCGCTGGTCGTACGCGAACGGACCGTGGCGGAGCCTTCACGTCCCTTGAGCGCAGTCAGAAGATCGAGCTTCCAGGAAGCACGAATCGGCATCAGCGACGACAGGACGGTTGCAGCCGCCATGAGAATCGCCAGATAGCCGAAGACGCGCCAGTCGGGACTGAGGAGCACAACGAAATTGGCCTGACCCGGCGCCATAATGTTCAAGATCATGAGAGGCAGGCGATAGGCGAGCACCATGCTCAGAGCCCCGCCGATGCAGACGGTCAGCAGGCTCTCCATCAACAGCATGGCGGCGAGCCGCGATCGGCTCACGCCGAGTGCGAGGCGAATTGCGATCTCGCCCCTGCGTGCGAGCGTACGCGAAAGAAACAGCGTAGCCACATTGCTGCAGGCGAGGAGAAGAATCAGCGCCAGCGGCCCCAGCATCAGCATCATCAGTCCGGCCGCCAGATCGCGAATCGAGGGGTTTTCGATCTCCGATCCGTTGGTTATGACGAGAGCGGTCTTGCGATTGAACGCCGAGACCTTTCGCTGCACGTACGCCCGATCCTGCTGGCTCATGATGGTTGTCAATTCAGCCTGTGCATCGGCACGGGTGAATCCGGGGCGCAACCGGCCAGTCAAGGAGAGCCAAGGCGTGTCGGGGCTGGCGAGCCAATCTGCGGCGCGGTTGAGTTGGGGTTCCAGCGTGTACGGAAGAAACACCCCGCTCAGCAGATAATTCGCAGCGTCGGAAGGCACGACGCCGATCACCGTCACGGGCAGACCATTAAGGTGGATTGTCTTGCCCACGATCCTCGGATCGGAACCAAATCGGTTCTTCCACAATGATGCACTGAGCACTGCCACTTGCGCTCGGGCTCCGCCCACGCATTCTCCAGAAGCAAAGAACCGGCCCATCAGCGGACGATCGATTCCGAGAACGTGAAAGTAGTTGCAGGTCGCCAGAAGCGTGGTGATGTACATGTTTCCCGGTTCAAGAAATCCGGCATATTGCCGCCATGCCGAGACCTCACTAAGCGTATGAGAACGGCTGCGAATTGAGTCGAAATCTTCGGTTGTAAAGGAGGAGGTTTGGTCCGCGCCCGTGAACCACCCCGCGTACCGGGGGCAGAGCTGAACAAAAGTTGCCGGATCGACGAGCGTTGGAGATCTGAGAAACATCGCGTTCAACATCGAGAACACGCCGGTATTCAACCCGATGCCCAAGGCCAGTGCAAGCACAGCGACAACGGAGAGGAGCGGCGCCCGCCGCGTCGACCGAAGGGCATAGCGGAGGTTCTGTGCGGTTTGCTCCAGCGGCGCCCAAGCCCAGCTTTGATGCGTTTGCTCGCGGACGGCGACGAAATTCCCAAAGGTCCTCAGCGCGGCTAGACGCGCTTCTTCTTCGCCCATCCCACGGGACTGATTCTCCTGAATCTGGCGTTCGATGTGATCCCTCAGCTCTTCGTCGAGCTCCGCATCCTGGCGCGGGCGCAGAAGCAGAGAACGCAGGCGTAAGGGAATTGTGTAGAGCCAATTCTCGAGCCGCATCGTCACACCTCCGTCAACCGCAACACGCCGGAAATCGCCGCGGAGATACGTTCCCAGCTTGCTGCTTCCTGTTCGAGGTGGCGTTTGCCCAGATGTGTGAGCGAGTAAAACTTGGCCCTGCGGTTGTTCTCGGTGGGTTTCCACTCTGCCCGGATCCAGCCCTGCAGTTCCAGCTTGTGGAGGGCCGGATAGAGCGATCCGTCGCTGACCTGCAATACATCGCCGGAGACCTGTTTCAATCTCTGGCTGAGAGCCCAGCCGTGAAGCGGCTCCAGGGCCAGAATCTTAAGGACCAGGAGGTCCAAAGTACCTTGCACAAGATCCGCAGGCTTGCTCACCCACGCTCCTCACGGTTACCGAGAGATCATAATCCAACTTCCCTCGGTAAGCAAGAGGAGCCTGGGCAGATGACTTTGGCCCTCTCTGGCTTGCGATCAGTGCGTAGCCTGCAGATATTGCTGCAGCCAGGCGACGGAGCGCGTGAGTTCGTCGCGCTGGTGCTCGCGCTTCACGAAGCCGTGTCCTTCGTCGGGATAGTAAACCGCGTCAACGGTGCGGCCTTCGCCCTTCAAAATACTGACGACCTGTTCGGCTTCTTCTTTGGGGACGCGGATGTCGTTGTCGCCCTGCAGGACGAGCAAGGGCGCCGTCTCGTTGCGAATGTATTTGAGCGGCGAGCTGGCTTCGTACACGGCCAGGTCTTTGACGGGGTCGCCGAGGAGCGACTTCTCGTACTCCTGAAGGCGGGGGTCTTCGTGCTGGAGCATGCTAAGCCAGTTCAGGATGCCGTACTCGTCGACGGCGGCCGACCACACGGATGGGGTTTTGCCGATCGCCATGAGGGTCATGTATCCGCCATAGGAGCCGCCCCAGATGCCGATGCGTTTGGGATCGACGAAGCCGGTGGCTTTGAGGAAGTCGACGCCGGCGATCTCGTCTTTCAAATCACCGCCGCCCAGGTCTTTGACGTTGGCGTTCTGGAAGTCCATGCCATAGCCGGTGGAACCGCGGACGTTGGGAGCAATGACAACGAAGCCGCGGGAGGCAAGAAGTTCAGCGCGGCCATTGAAGGAGTCAACGGTTTGGCCGGTGGGGCCGCCATGAGGCATCACCACCGCCGCTGCCGTGCCATCGCGCTTGAGGTTGAAAGGAACCCAGAGGAACGCGGGGATGATGCGGCCATCGAAGCTGCGATAAGCGACCGACAACGACATGGGCAGCTGGATATGCTGCAGGGTCTCATTGGCGTTGTGGGTGATCTGCGTGAGCGTGTGATCCGGGGCGAGGCGGTAGAGCTCCTCGGGATGGCTTGAATCTTCGTGTGAGAGGAGCATGGAGCCGTCAGGCAAGAAGGGTGTGGGTGCGGCGCCAGGCAGGTTAAGACCGACGGGCACGTTGGGTTCCGACGGCTTCATTGTCTTGAGATCGATAAAGTACGTGGAAATGCGGCCATCTGCGTTGAGGAGAAGGACGGCGCTGCCGCCATCGGGCGTGAAGGCGACGCCGCTGGCGGACCACTGGGTATCGGTAAGCCAGTGGAGCTGTTTGGTGGCGAGATCGAGAATGGCGGCGTTTTCAAAGCCACCTTTGGCGTTGGAGGTGAGCAGCAGCGTACGACCGTCGGGAGAGACGTCGGCGACGGAGACCAGCTGTTTGCCGGAGTGCTCGAGCAGCTTTTCGGTTGCGCCGGTGGCGACATCGACGCGATAGATGTCGGAGTCGTCGATGCCGATGGAGCGGGTCGCGTAGAGAAAACGGCCATCGGGGCTCCAGGCGTTCTCGCTCCACGAGGCTTTGGGATCGGACTCGTGGGTGAGCTGGCGGATCGTGGCTACCGGCCATTGTAGGACGGCGAGGTTCGCGGAGGGTGCGGTCTTCTGCTTCACGCCGATGGCCAACAACTTGCCGTCGGGCGAAAACTCGTCGATGGTTTCGCTCGTGTCGGGCGTATTGGTGAGGTTCTTGGGAGTGCCGCCGGCGACGGGGACGACGTAGATGTCGTAGTACTCGTTGCCGCCGCTGTCCTGGCTGTAGACCACGGCGCTGTCGTCGGGTGTGAAGCGCGCGCCGACCTGGCGGTCATTGTTGGTGACGAGCTGGCGGGCGCCGGAGCCGTCGACGTTCATGATCCAGAGATTGGGGCGGCCCGAGGCGGAGCTGGTATAGGCAAGCTTGCGGCCGTTGTTGGAGCGGGCCACGCCGGAGATGCGCGTCGTGGTGAGCAAGGCGTCGACAGGGAGGGGTGCGGATGCGGGTCCGGTCGTGGAAACCACCTGGTGCGGATCGGTCGGTACAAGATCGGCGGGACCATCGGCGTAGGCAGCAAGGGAAGCGCAGGCAACAGCACAGAGCAGGGTGGCAATTCTCCGCATGGCGGGCACCTCAGGGAAAGAATGCAACCACTGTAGCAGCCATTGGCGGCAGGCGGCTGAAGGCTGCAATGAATCAAGGGCCAGGAAAGGGGAGCCTGCGGCTCGGAGCGGATGTCACAAAGCGCTTGACAGGTAACCTTATGGTTGCCTATTGTAGCCTTGTCGAACAGGGAACCATGTGGTTCCCTAAAGAGCGATGGACGATGACGCGGTATTCAAGGCATTAGCGGATGGAAGCCGGCGGAGGCTTCTCGACCGGCTGCGCAAGAAGAACGGGCAGAGCCT
>Ga0335069_10016480_pt1 | contig 10301 bp, 11 predicted proteins | sample Lox_Sample_11_FD_206714 | JGI IMG/M metagenome (GOLD analysis project Ga0335069, IMG submission 206714) | Soil microbial communities from Loxahatchee National Wildlife Refuge, Florida, United States - Lox_Sample_1.1 | ecosystem: Environmental > Terrestrial > Soil > Wetlands | place: USA...
GCGCGAGCTCGCGCCCGTCCTGGCCGCGGAGGGAGAACTGTGACGAGCACCGTCGCTGACCGGGACCTGCTCTCACCCGAGCTCACCGAGGACCCCTTTGCCTACTATGCCGAGCTGCGCGCGAGCGATCCGGTGCACTGGGCTCCGGCCAGCAAGGCCTGGCTGCTCACCCGCTACGACGACGTGGTGGCCGCCTTCGGGGATCCCCGGCTGTCCTCGGACCGGGTCCGGCCCCTGCTGGACGTGCTGCCCGCCGAGCGCCGGGCCGTGTACGGACCGATGCTGGAGGTCATCAGCCGCTGGATGGTGGTCACCGACCCGCCCGTCCACACCCGGCTGAACCGGCTGGCCAGCCACGCGTTCCGGCAGCAGCGGGTCAGCGCGATGAGCGGGTGGATCGGCGAGCTAGTGGACGAGCTGCTCGACGACTTCGTCGCGGCAGGCCACGGCGACTTCCTGGCCGGCCTCGCCTACCCGCTGCCAGCCGCGGTCATCGCCCGGATGATGGGCGTGCCGCAACAGGACCGGGGCAGGTTCCAGCACTGGTCCGACGAGCTCGCCCTGGTCGCGTTCGGCGCCGGCGGCCAGGACCGGGCCGGCCGGCACGCCCGCGCGCTGGCCGGGGTCAGGGAGCTGCAGGACTACCTGGCCGGGCTGATCGAACGGCGCCGCCGCGACCCCGGCGAGGACATGATCAGCGTGCTGCTGAGCGGAGCGGACCAGGACGGCGACCACCTGGACGACGCGGAGCTGATGGCGCTGTGCTCGCTGATCTTGTTCGCCGGGCACGAGACCACCACCAACCTGCTGTGCAACGCCATCGTCGCGCTGGACCGGCACCCCGCCGAGCTGGCCCGGCTGCGGGCCGAACCGTCCCTGGTCAACCGGGCCGTCGAGGAGGCGCTGCGGTTCGAGGGCCCGATCAAGATCCTGATCCGCTGGGTGGTGCAGGATCACGACCGTGACGGCAGGCCGGTCCGGGCGGGGGACCGGGTGTTCCTGGTGCTGCAGTCGGCCAACCGCGACGAGAGCACGTTCGGCAGCCCGGACCGCTTCGACCTCGGGCGTCCCGTCAAGCCGCTGCACGTCGGCTTCGGCCGCGGGGTGCACGCCTGCCTGGGCGCGCAGCTGGCCCGGATCGAGGCCCGGGTGGCCCTGCCGAAGATCCTGGACCGGCTCGGGGACATCCGCGTCCTCGGCGACGTCACCTGGCGGCCGAACATCGCGTCCCGCGCGGTGACCGGGCTGAGAATCGGCTATGCCTGAGGTTCAACCAGAGCGAGGAAGGGACAGGCCCATGCGGCAACCACCAGGACGCGCGCAGCGGCGGGGCGGCGGCGAGCGCAAGCCCCGTGAGGAGCGCTGGTCCGAGCTGATCGAGGTCGCCACCGACGTGTTCTACGCCAAGGGCTACGACGCGGCCTCGCTGCAGGACATCGCGGACCGGCTGGGGATGCTCAAGGGCAGCCTCTACTACTACATCCAGTCCAAGGAAGACCTGCTGTACGACGTGATCAAGGCCGTGCACGAGGAGGGCCTGGCCACCATCGAGTCGCTGGCCGCGGGGGAGGGTGATCCTCTGGAGCGGCTGCGCGCCGTCATCATCGGGCACATCGAGCACGAGTGCCGGAACCTGACCAAGACCGCGGTCTTCCTGCACGAACTCCAGGCGCTCTCCCCCGAGCGGCAGGCCGAGATCATCGGCGACGAGCACGCCTACCGCCGGGTGTTCGTCGACCTCCTGGAGGCGGGCCAGCAGGCCGGGCTGATCCGGGCCGAGGTGAACCCGAAGCTGGCGGCGCTGAGCATCCTGGGCTCGGTGAACTGGGTGTACCGGTGGTTCCGAACGGGCGGCGAGTTCACCGCGCACCCGATCGGGGAGCAATTCGCCGACCTGGCCCTGCGCGGGGTAGCCACCCCGGAGGCGCTGGCCCGGCTGCAGGCCGGGCAGCGGCTGGTGGTCGACGGCGGCCCCGACCTGGGCATCGTCTGACCCGGTCATCGCCTTGACGGTGGCCGTGGCGCGGTGGAATTATAACGTTCGTTTGGTAGATTCGGGCCGTTCGCGAGGGGGCGCTCGATGGATTTCCGGCTCAGCGACGAGCAGGAGATGTTCCGCAAGAGCGTCCGCGACTACGTCAACCGTGAGCTGCCCAAGTCGTGGGCGCGCGAGCTGGAGAAGGACGAGCACTCCTTCCCGCACGAGCTGTTCGGCAAGCTCGCCGACGCCGGGTTCCACGCCATCGGGATCGGCGAGGAGTACGGCGGGCAGGGCGGCGACATCATGACCCAGATGCTCCTGGCCCGGGAACTGGCCCGGTCGCTGGCCGGGCTGACCTGGGTGTGGGGGATCACCTCGTTCGCCGGCGGCAAGTCGGTGGGGATCTACGGCACCGAGGAGCAGAAGCGGCGCCACCTGCCCGCGATCGCGGCCGGACGGGAGAAGTGGGCCATCGGGTTCACCGAGCCGGGCGGCGGGACCGACGTGCTGGGCGCGATGCGCACGGTCGCGACCCGGGCCGACAGCGGCTGGGTCATCAACGGGCAGAAGACGTGGAGCTCGATGGCCCACGTCGCGGACTACATCCTGCTGCTGGTCCGGACGACCAGGGACGTGGCCAAGCAGTCCCAGGGCGTATCGCTGTTCATCCTGCCCACCGCGTCGGACGGCGTGACGATCAGGGAGATCCCGAAGCTGGGCATGCGCGCGCTGGGCTCCTGCGACGTGTTCCTGGACGACGTGTTCGTGCCGGACGAGAACCTGCTCGGCCAGCCGGACCAGGCATGGAAGATGCTGCTGCCCACGCTGAACAACGAGCGCATCATGCTGTCGGCGTTCTGCGTGGGCATCTTGGACGGCGTGCTCGAAGACGCCCTGCGGTATGTGCGGGAGCGCGAGGCGTTCGGCCGCAAGATCGGCGAGTTCCAGGCGCTGCAGCACTACATCGCCAACGTCGCGATGTGGCAGGAGCAGGCCGACCTGATCGTGACCAAGGCGGCCTGGCTGCAATCGCGGGGCCTGCCCTGCCAGCGGGAGGCGACCATGGCCAAGGTAATCGCGTCCGAGCTGGCCAACCAGGCCGCTGACCTGGGCATCCAGATCCTCGGCGGGATGGGATACTCGGCCGAGACCGACATGCAGCGGTACTGGCGGGACTCGCGGCTGTTCCGGATCGGCCCGATCACCAACGAGATGGCCAGGAACTCCATCGCCGAGGGCCTGGGCCTGCCCCGGTCTTTCTGATGGGGTCATAATCATGAGCCTGACCGGGCACGAGCTCCCGCCGGGCTCGGCCCGGCTCGAGCCCTACCAGAACTGGCTGCTGCACGACGCGTTCTACTCGCCGCCGCGACCCGAACCCCACCCGGTGGCGGCCTTCGTGCTCGCCAACCGCGGCATCGGCATCTCGCTGGCGGACCTGTTCGCCCTGTTCGGCTCGGACATCAACGACGGGCCGCTGCTGGCCGAATCCGCGATCGAACTGCACCGCCCGCTGGCCGAGGACGCCGAGTACCAGGTCCGGGGCGTGATCGAGTCGGTCGAGCGCCGCCGGTCCCGGCGCATCGGCCCCTTCGACCGGATCACCTGCCGCTTCGACCTGCTCCAGTCCGGAGCTCTCGCCGCCACCGTGACCAACGTCTTCGCCATCCCCCGCCCCGGCCAGGACGGCACCCCGTGACCGAACTGCCCGGCTGGACGCTAGAGCACGTCGATGCCGCGCGAATGAAGACGCTGGCGCTGCTGCTGGCCGACCCCAACCCCATCCACCTGGACGCGGACGCGGCCCGGCGGCTCGGCGTTTCCGACCGCCCGGTGAACCAGGGGCCCTCGACCATGGCCATGGCCGCGAACATGCTGCTAGCGGCGTTTCCCGGCGCCCGGCTGACCCGGTTGAGCACCCGGCTGCTCGGCCTGGTACTCGCCGGGGACCGCGTGGAGGCGGGTGGACGCGTCATCGATCGTGAGATTCTGGACGGGCAGGAACGGGTGCGGTGCCAGGTGTGGCTCGACGTCTCCGGCCGGGGCCGGGTGCTCGAGGGTGAGGCCGTGCTCGTCCTCGATGAGAACAGATAAGGGAGCAATGCGATGGTCGAGCCCGGGATCCATCGGATCGACGTGACGACGCTGGGAGACCTGCTCGATCTCCGGGCGGCCGAGCAGGGCGAGCGGCCGGCCATGGTGTTCCCCGACCATCAGGTGACCTACGCCGGGCTGGCGCAGCGGGCTGACTACTTCGCCAGGGGCCTGCTGGCCGCCGGGCTCAAGCCGGGGGAGACGGTCGGGATCCTGCTGCCGAACTGCGCCAACTCGATCGCGGTTCTGTTCGGGGCGGCCAAGGCCGGCCTGTTCCCGGTTCCGGTCAACGCCCGGTACAAGAGCCTCGAGCTGGCCGGCCTCATCCGCCATTCCCGGATGAAGGTGATGCTCACCAGCCCGCCCGACCCGGCTACTCCAGGGGCGCCCGACTTCCCGGGCCTGCTGGCGGCGGCGTTCCCGGCCCTGGCCGGCCAGGACCGCACCTGGCTGGCTCTGCCGGACGCGCCGGAACTGCGGCAGATCGTCGTGCTCGGGGGCAGCCTCCCGGCGGTCCCGCCCGGGTTCGCCACCGAGGCCGATTTCGCCGCCGTGGCCGCGCGAGTGGCCGACGGCGACCTCCAGCGCCGCAGGCAGCTGGTCAAGGTGCGTGACCCGGCCGTGGTGATGTACACCTCGGGCACGGCGGCCGAGCCCAAGGGCGCCTTGCTCACCCACGAGGCCCTGATCCGGTTCGCGGCCGGGACCAGGGACACCCGCTTCTTCCTGACCCCGGAGGACCGGATCTGGACCGCGCTGCCCATGTTCCACATCGGCGGCATCGCGTTCTCCGTGGCCACTATCTACGCCGGCGCCACGCTGTGCCACACCGGATTCTTCCAGCCCCGGACGGCGCTGGACCAGATCGAGTCGATGCGCTGCACGATCGTGCTCGCCGCGTTCGAGACGATCTGGCTGCCCGTAGTCAACCTGCCGGACTTCCGCGACCGTGACCTGTCCAGCGTCCGGATCGTGATGGCGGTCGGCGTCCCCGAGCGGCTGCGGGACATGGCGAGCCGCATGCCGCGCGCCACCCAGGTGTCCTGCTTCGGCATGACCGAGGCGTCCTCTTTCCTGTCGCTGAACTACCTGACCGACACCCTCGAACAGCGGGTCAGCACCGGCGGCCACCCGATGCCGGGGATGGAGTGCCGGGTGGTCGACCCGGTCACCGGCGTGGACCTCCCCTCGGATACCGAGGGCGAGCTGCTCTTCCGCGGCTCGAACTGCTTCTCCGGCTACTTGAACGACCCCGAGCTGACGGCGCAGGTGTTCGACGACGATGGCTGGTTCCATACCGGCGACGTGGCCACCATGGATCCCGGCGGGCGGGTCACCTTCATCAGCCGGCTCAAGGACATGCTCAAGGTGGGCGGCGAGAACGTGTCCGCCGCCGAGGTGGAGAGCTACCTGCTCCGCCATCCGGCGGTCGGCATCGTGCAGGTTGTTTCCGCGCCCGACGACTACTACGTCGAGGTGCCGGCCGCCTTCATCCAGCTCCAGCCGGACGCGACGGTCACCGAAGAGGAGATCATCGCCTTCTGCGTGGGCAATATCGCCACCTTCCGGGTGCCACGCTACGTCCGGTTCGTCACCGAGTGGCCCATGTCCGGCACCAAGATCAAGAAGGCCATCCTGCGCGAGATGATCGCGGCCGACCTGAAGCAGAAGGGCATCACCCGCGCGGCCAAGATCAGCGTGGGTCCCTAGCCCGTCACGGCCAGCCCGCCCCCGGGACCGCGACGCTGACGGCCAGGACCTGGCCGCTGCCGGGAGTCACCGGCTCCGGTTCGGTCATGCCCCGCCATTCGGCGGCCACGATGAACAGCGTGCTCCGCCCGGGGCCGCCGAGCATGCAGGCGAAGCCGCCGCGGTCCAGGTCGACGGCCTGCAGCACCGTGCCGCCCTCCGCGACGCGCACGCATCGCCGGTTGGGCACGTCGGCATACCAGACGGCATCCTGCGCGTCGGAGCAGATGCCGTCCGGGACACCCTCGCCGAGGTCGGCCCAGACGCGTCGGCCGGACAGCCCGCCGTCCGCGCCGATGTCGAAGGCCACCAGCTGGCGCCGGTAGGAGTCGGCGACGATCAAGGTGGAGTTGTCCGCGGTCACCGTCATCCCGTTCGGGAACGCGATGTCGTCGGCCACCTGCCGCACGGTCCCGTCCGCCGCGACCAGGTGAACCGAGCCCGGCCGGAACTCCTCCCCGGCCATCGGGTTGAACCCGGCCCCGTTGACGTAGGCGTTGCCGCGGCCATCCACCACGATGTCGTTCCAGCCCGGCCGGCCGAGGTCGGCGTGCGTGACCAGGGAGCCGCCGGGTTCCCGCCGCAGCAGCCGCCCGTCCGGTGAGGAGACGATCACCAGCCGGCCATCCGGCAGCCAGTCCGTGCACAGCGGCAGCGACTTCACCCGTGCGATCACCTCGCTGCGCCCGCCGAGGTCGACGGCGAGCACCTCGCCCGCCGACCAGTCGGAGAAGTACAGCCGGTCACCATGCCAGCGCGGCGATTCGACCAGGCCCCGGCCGGACACCAGCGTCCGCACCCCGTTCGTCTCCATCACGGTCTCTCCTCAGTTCGTGAGAACCTTCCCGTCGGGCTGATGGATCGCCCGGTACGCTTCGACGGTCTGGAGCTTGTGCCAGCGGGCGTAGCTCTCGACCTCCTCCCTGCTGCCGGTCTCGAGCAGTTCGATCAGGCGCAGATGCTCGCCGAGGGCCTCTTCGGAGCGATGCGGCAGGTAGACGAACATGGTCGAGCGCAGCCGGTCGAGCCGGCTGTTCGTCTGCTCGAGCAGTTCGGTCAGGAAGGTGTTGGGGCACCGGGCCACGATGGCCGCGTGCAGCATCCGGTTCAGCTTGCTGAACCTCAGCGGATCCGAACGGGCAGCGGCTTCCTCCATGCCCGCGGCGAGCTTGCGCAACCGGGTCAGGTCAGACCTGCGCAGATGCTGCTGAGCTTCGGCACTGGCCGCGCCCTCCAGGACCGCCAGTGCCACCATGACCTGTTCCCAGGTGGTGGAGTCCACCGGCGATACGACCGCGCCCACGTTGGGCGTGAAACGCACCCAGCCTTCCGCCTCCAGGCGGCGCAAGGCCTCACGGACCGGTATCGGGCTCACGCCCAGCTCGCGAGCCAGCGCGTCGATGTTGAGCCGCTCCAGCGGCGCGAAGCTGCCGGAGTGGATCCGGTCCCGGAGGATCGTATAGGTACGTTCCTGCTTGTTCACAGCTATCAAGAGTAGGGCCGCGGCGTGGTCGTGCTCACGCCCCCGGTTGGGTAGCTCCCGCGGCGCTGCCCTAACCCGACCGGCTAGGTTGGCAGTATGTCCGATCATTACCGCGCGCCGGGCTGGTTCACGCGCAACGTCTTCAACCGGCTGGTGGCCTTCCTGACCGGGCGGGGCATCAGCGTCCTCGGCTCGCGGGTCCTGGCGGTGAAGGGCCGGACGAGCGGCGAGTGGCGGACCACCCCGGTGAACCTGCTCAGTCACGACGGCTGCCGTTACCTGGTCGCCCCCCGCGGTGAAACTCAGTGGGTGCGCAACCTGCGGGCCGTCGGAACCGGGGAGCTGCGGGTGGGCCGCCGCGCCGAAAGCTTCCGCGGCCGTGAGCTGACCGACGACGAGAAAGTGCCGGTCCTGCGCGCCTACCTCAAGAGATGGAAAGCCGAAGTCGGCATCTTCTTCGAGGGCACCGGGCCGGACTCAAGCGATGATCAGATCCGTGCCATCGCGCCCAAGCACCCGGCGTTCGAGGTACTTCCCGTCACCTAGAAAACGGGCACCAGCACCACAGCACCATTTATTCGGTTGCCTTGGGTAGGGGGCGGCCGGTTAGGTTCTGGTCGTGGCCGAGGTCCAGGGTGTATGCGATGTGCGGTTCGGTGCCATCCGGCAGGCGCTGGCGGAATCGCTGGATAAAGATGATGTCGGTGCCTCGGCCGCGGTCTACCTCGACGGCGAGCCGGTGGTCGATATCTGGGGCGGTTACGCGGACGCGGCCCGGACGGTCCCGTGGGAGCGGGACACGCTCACGAACGTGTTTTCGACGACCAGGACGATGGTGGCCTTGTGCGCGCTAGTCCTGGCTGACCGGGGTGATCTGGACTTCGATGCGCCCGTGGCCCGGTACTGGCCGGAGTTCGGCGCCGCGGGCAAGGGCGGCGTGCTGGTGCGGGCACGTCCTGGCCCACACGGCGGGCCTGCCGGATTTCGACGGCCCGCTGAGCGCCGGGGACTTGTACGACCGGGACGCCGTCACGGCCAGGCTGGCGGCCCAGGCCCCGCGCTGGGAGCCGGGCACGCTGGCCGGTTACCACTCGCTGACCCAAGGTTTCGTGATGGGCGAGATGATCCGCCGCATCACCGGCCAGCCGGTCGGTGTCTTCTTCGCCGCAGGGGTGGCCGGGCCGCTGGGTGCCGACTTCCATATCGGGTTGTCAGCCGAGCATGACCACCGGGTGGCGCCGGTCCTCGCGCCACCGTCCTCCCCGTCGGGGGACTGGGTGGCCTCTCCGGCTTCCGCGGACCCGGACGCGGGCGAGCGATCAGGTCCTCGGCACCTCGATGCGCTGGGGCATGGGCTATGGCATCTTCGATCGCTCCGTCGGCTGGGGCGGCTGGGGCGGCTCGCTGGTGATGGTCGACCTAGATAGCCGTATGACCGTGTCGTACGTGATGAACCAGATGCTGGACCAAGGCGTCGGCGACTACCGCGGCCTGGGCATCGTGCTAGCGGCCTACGAAGGCATGTGACAGCTTTCAGGGCCTGAGCAGGACCTTGCCGATGTTCTGGCGTCGCAGGATCCGGCGGTGCGCGGCCGCTGCTTCGGCGAAAGGGTAGGTCCCGTCGATGTGCGGTTTGACCGCGCCCTGATCCCAGAGGGCGAGAACCGCCTGAAGCTCTTCGCGGAGCGCGGCGATCTGGCCCCACATGCGGCCGATGTTGACCCCGCTGACGGTCCGGTTCTGGTTCATCAGTTGCAGCGGCGTCAGCAGCGGGATGCCAGCCAGCTGGGCGGCCATCCGGGCCGGGCGGCGCCGCTGCCCGCTGGCCAGGTTGGCGAACCCGTAGGCCACCAGGCGGCCGCCGGGGCGCAGCAGCTTCAGCCCTTTTCGCCAGTCATTGCCGCCCAGCGGGTCCAGCACTATGTCCACGCCCTCGCCTCCGGTCAGGGGGCGGACATCGGCCGCGTAGTCGGTAGCGCGGTAGTCGATGGGGTGCGCGCAGCCCTCGGCCCGCAGCGCCTTATGCTTGGCGGCCGAGGCGGTGCCGAAGACCTCGAGGTCATCCACGGTGCGGCAGAGTTGCAGCACCGCCGTCCCCACCCCGCCGGCTGCCATGTGCACCAGCACCCGCTCGCCCGGGCGGACGCCCGCGACCCGGAACAGCATGCGGTAGGCAGTCAGGTAGTTAACCGGGACGGCCGCCGCTTCCTCGAAGCTCATCGCGTCCGGGATTCCCAGCACGTGCTCCGTGGGCACACAGACGACGTCCGCATGCCCGCCGAAATGCGTCATGGCCAGCACCCGCTGGCCGGGGGCGTGGCCCTGGGTTCGCTCGCCGAGAGCGTCGATCACCCCGGCGACTTCGTAGCCGACGACGCATGGCGGCTTCGGGGCATCGGGATAAAGCCCCTGCGCGGCCATCACGTCCGCGAAGTTCAGCCCGGCCACGCTGACCCTGACGCGCACCTGGCCCGGGCCGGGCTCGGGGTCGGCCGTCTCCCGTATTTCCAGGGCCTCGGGCCCGCCATGTCTCGTGATCCAGACCGCTCGCATAGCCATATTTTGCAGGAGAGCAGGCCCGAAATCACCGGGGCGTCTGGCCGGGCAGCGGCCAGTTTGGCTCGCTTGTTCGGCCCGGGTCCCGGTGCTAGCGTGCCGTGGGTCTTGCCAGGTCATGACCCGGTGGGAAGGATGAGGCGGTATGAGCGTGCCGGAGGTGCCGGCCTCGCTGCGGTCGTGGATGTCCGCCGTCAGCGAGATCGTCCGCTCGGTCAACGCCGCCGAGCCGCTGGCCAAGGTGCTGACCCGGGTCGCCGATCAGGCCTGCGAGCTGATCGGGTTCGAGTTCTGCGCGGTGATGCTCGCCGACGAGCGGCGGGAGTGCCTCCAGATCGCCGGCTGCAGCGGCCTGACGCCCGACTATCTGGCCCAGGTCAGCGACGGTCAGGGGCTGCGCATCCACCCGCCAGGGCCCGACCTGGACACCCCGGCCGC
>Ga0335069_10016481_pt1 | contig 10300 bp, 12 predicted proteins | sample Lox_Sample_11_FD_206714 | JGI IMG/M metagenome (GOLD analysis project Ga0335069, IMG submission 206714) | Soil microbial communities from Loxahatchee National Wildlife Refuge, Florida, United States - Lox_Sample_1.1 | ecosystem: Environmental > Terrestrial > Soil > Wetlands | place: USA...
GCGTGACGCGTATCAAGTTGACCGGATTGCGCATCGCGATCGCGGCGTTGCCGGCCAGTCGCGGGTAGACGCGCGGCACGCCTTCGCCGTGCTCCTGATGGCAGCCGGAGCACGCGTCGTGGTAGATGCGCGCGCCGCGCCGCATGATCGCGTCGAGCGCGGCCGGGTCGGCGTCGGCGTCGGCTTCGACGGGCCCGTCAGGGTCGCTGGCGCCCTGCGACTTCAGGTATTCGGCGATGCCCTGCAGGTCCACGACGGAAAGATACTGCAGCCCGTCGCGCACGACGACCGACATCGGCCCGAAGACGGCGCTGTGTTCGCTGACGCCGCTGCGCAGCAGGTCGACGATCTCGCCGGTGTCCCAGTCGCCCAGGCCGGATTCGCGACTCGCCGTCAGGGCCGGCGCATACCAGTTCTGGACCGGGATCAGCCCGCCGTTCACGCCGTCGGAGCGGCTCACGGCGCCGAACGCATTGCGCGCGGCGTGGCAAGCGTCGCAGTGCCCGAGGCCACCGACCAGGTAGGCGCCCCGATTCCATGCCGCGGATCGCGCCGGATCCGGCACGTACTCTCCCGCGGAAAAGTACAGGGCCCGCCACGCGAGCAGCAGTTCGCGACGGTCGTACGGAAACCGGAGCCGGTGCGGCGCGCTGCGCATCCGGACGGGGGCCTGGGCCATGAGGTAGGCATAGATCGCATCGCAATCGGCGCGCGTCACCTTCGTGTAGTTCGTGTACGGGAACGCCGGATAGAGCAGCGCGCCGTCGCGCGAGCGGCCCTCGTGCATCGCGCGCCAGAAATCCTCGGCGCTCCAGCGTCCGATTCCGGTCTCGACGTCCGGCGTGATGTTGGGCGTCGTGAAGATGCCGAACGCGGTGGCGATCTCCAGGCCACCGGCGTAAGCACCGCCACCGCGCGCGGTGTGGCATCCGGCGCAACCGCCCGCTGCCGCGAGGTAGGCGCCGCGCGCGATGAGCGCCGCGTTCGCGGCGCGCAGCGGCTGCGGTTCGGAGACGCGTAGCGACGCGGATTCGTCGCCGCGGTCGCTCGGGGAGCATCCGGCCAGCGACCCCGCGACCGCCGCGGCGAAGGCGAGCCTGACGAGGACGCCGCGCGAGGTCCGGGCGCGCGCCCGTGGCGGTGGCCTCAAGGCGCCGCCGGATCGAGGCCGCCGCATTCGAGCGGAAGGCGTTGCGAGGTCGCCGGTGCGGGGCGCGGATCCGACGGTGCGGCGACGGCAGCGAGCCAGGTGCCGATCGCGGCGACGTCGTCGGGTACCAGGCGCTTGGCGATCGTCCGCATGCAGTCGGGCTCCATCGCATGGCGCTGGTCGCTTTTCCAGGCGCCGATCTGCGCCGCGACGTAGTCCGGAAACAGACCGACGAGGCCGGGTATCGCCGGCTGCCTTCCGGTGAGCGTCTTGCCGTGGCAGGCGCTGCATGGCGGCAGGCCGCGCGCTTCGTCGCCGTCAACGACCAGTATCTCCCCACGCCGCCGCATCGCGGGCGTCCCGCGCGACGCCGGCGGCGCGAACGGCGCCTCCTGCGCGGCGAAGTAGCCGGCGATCTCGCGCAGGTAGTCGTCCGACAGCGGAGCGATCAGGTAGTTCATGACCGGGAAGCGTCGCCGGCCGTCGCGGAAGTTCCGCAGCTGGTTGTCGAGGTAACGCGCAGGCTTGCCCGCAAGCCGCGGGTAATACTGGTCCTTGCCGCCGCCTTCGCCGCGCTCGCCATGACACGCCGTGCAGGCGCGCAGCCGCTGCGCCATCGTGTCGGGGACGTCCGCGGCGCGCGCGGCGCCGAGGAGCGCGAGGGCCGCCGCGGCGGCGAGCGGCCGCAAGGCGGTCCGCGCGGCGTATCGCGCGGCGTCGCGGAGCGTCGCCGCGGTCTTGCCGGCGACGAGCGGATCAATCAAGCGGATCGCGGTGGCTAACCCCCGGGGCCCGCCGCGCCCGCGTCGCGCTGCGGCGCGGGCGCCGGCTGCTGGTCGAGGACGGTATCGAGCAGCCTCAGCTTCGACACGTTGTACCGATCGAGCCGCCACTCCTTGAGCAGGTCGAGCACATAGCCGAAGGTCTCGTAGTTCAGCGCATACAGGTCCTGCAGCCCGATCGCGCCCTCCTCGCCGATCGCCACGACGATCCGCGACAGCAGGTCGGACGACGGATCCTTCGGATTCTGCTCCAGGAACTTGCGGATGCGCTTGGCGGCATTCATCTGGGTTCTCCCTCGTGCCGAACGGTCGAACCGGGCCGCCCGGATGCACCGGCCGCGCCCCGCGTCCCGTTCGTTGCCTGATCGTTGCCGAATGATTGACGGCTGATGAGGGAAAATAGCATGCAATCCGGCACGGGTACGACGAGGGCCCCGGCGACCTCATCGGCGGGCATTGCGCACCACCGCGATCGGGGTATCGTGGTGCGCATGCCGCTTGCCGGAGTCCGCAGGAAACCCACGATGCATGAGGCAAGCGGCGGTCGCCGCCGGGGGGCGTGGCGTCTCGTTTCGGCGGCCGCGGCGGGCGCGCTGGCTGCGAGCGGTGCGGCCGCCCAGGTCGTTGCGCTGTCCGGCATGATGGGCGAACGGGCCCTCATCGTCGTCGACGGCGGCGCGCCGCAGGTGATGGCGGCCGGCGACGTGCGTGATGGCGTGAAGCTGGTGTCGGTCGGCGCCGACTCGGTCGTCGTCGAAGTCGGCGGCCGGCGCCAGCACCTTCGCGTCGGCGACGTGCCCGTCAGCGTCGGCCACGCGTCGAGCGCGAGCAACGGCACGAGAATCGTGCTCAGCGCAGGCAGCGGCGGTCATTACACGACGACCGGCCAGATCAACGGAAAATCGGTCCAGTTCCTCGTCGATACCGGCGCCTCGGCGGTCATCCTGGGCGCGACCGATGCGCAGCGGATCGGCCTGGATTACGGCTCCGGCAAGCGGGCGCTCGTCGGCACCGCCAACGGCGTCGTACCGAGCTTTCAGGTGAAACTGGACTCGATACGCATCGGCGACGTCGAGGTCTACGGCGTCGACGCGACGGTCGTCCCGTCGGCGATGCCCTTCGTCCTGCTCGGCAACACGTTCCTCTCGCGCTTCCAGATGAAGCAGGAGAACGCGCTGCTCACGCTCGAGAAGCGGTACTGAGGGTCCACGGTCGGTCGCGCCGCGGTGCCCTGCGCCAGGTCGCGCTACGGCTCGCCGTCGTCGGAGCCGTCCGGCTCGATGTTCTTCGGCAACTCGCCGTACCAGACCGGGTTGTCGTTGAGCACGTGGATCGGCGCGAAAAGCTCGACGCCGCGCTCGCCGAAGGTCACCGCGAGACGCATCACGCCCTCGTCGAGGTCGATGCCGGTGATGCCCACCGTGCGGACTTCGCCAGCCTCGATCTTGTTGCAGTGTTCGGCCCGCGCGCGCCCGATCAGCCGGCTCTGCGCGCCGACGTCGCCCAGCCCGTAGGCTTCCTTTGCCTGCGCGACGAGGTGCGCCCCTTCGATCGTCGGACACGCGATCATGCCGTTCGCGTTGATCAGGACCGTGCCCGTCGCGTGGGCCCACGACGGTGCAAGGCAAGCCGCCCCGGCGATGCATGCCGTCGCGACCCAAGGGCGACCGATGAAATGGATGCGCATGTCACCTCCTGCAGCAGCGCGCGGCTGGCGTGGCGATCCGTGCTCGCCCGTTGCGCAGGCGCAAGCATCGTGCCACCACCGGAAGGATCAGCCCGACCGCCCGAGTCTGCGCTCTTCGATCGCGCCGCGGCGCAAGCGTTTCATCTGGTAACCGGCTGTCATTCTTTCGACCACGAGACCTGATGGAGTTCCCCCCGGGGGCCGTCCGGGAACGCGGGTCGGTTGCGCCCTGCATCTCCCCGACGCGGGATAGGCACGATGCGCGCGCGGGCGCGTGCTTGACCCCGGGCGTCATCTCGTGGAAGCATTCCCGAAGCAGCGGGTTCCGTGCACAGGCCTTCGGAAAGGATGTCGCAATGGTTTCTCGTCAACGCGCCACGCGTGCCGTCACGTCGGTGACGCTCCCGTCCGACGTACCGGACGGCGATGGCCGCGACGACGAACTCGATCCGGAGTCGCCGCGCCTCGCGGGTCGCGTGCTGCGGCTCGTCGCGAAGACGCGGCTGCCGTTGCTGGTGCTGATGAATGCGTGGTTCAACCAGGGCCCGATGCCGATCCTGCCTCGCGGCACCGTGATGCCGCCGAAGCCGGCAGCGACGCGCGCGCAGGAGCGGATGATCCGCGCCGCGCTCTACGCGCTCGACGGCAACCTTCTCGATTCGCACAAGACGAGCCTGCTGCAGCACCTGGTGACCGGCTGGGCGATGCAACTCGTCTTTCCGTCGAACCTCGCGGCACATGATGTCGATCTCTTCGGGCCTGCCTCGAAGCTCGCGTCGGAGGTCGAGGACAAGGTTCCGCATGCGAACGCCAGCGCGGGCGCGGTGGCGGAGGCGGCCTTCGCGCTGATGGTTTCCGGCGCATGGCTGGGCGCCTTGCGCGACGAAGGCTCCGCGCTCTCGCGCGCGGTGCTCGCGCTGCACGAGACCGAGTGCTACCGGATCGCCGTCGGCGAACTGCACGTTCCGCTGCGACACGCGCCCGAGGGCGAGGACATCGATGCGCGGATGGACGTCGAGACGCTGAAGCGCGAAGCGCGGGAGTCGGCTCGCGCGCGCTGCGGCGTCCTCGAAAAGAAGGTCGGCCTGCGCTGAACGGCAGCTGGCCGGCGGCGGCGCGGCCGGCCACCCGCACCGCTTTCCCCACCGCGGCCTACGGCGACGCGGCCGCGCGAACCGCGGCGTCGTCGATGCCCCATTGCCGCAGTAGCTCTTCGCCGCCGCTGCCGGGGGCGACTGGCGGGCCCTGGATCGCGGCCGGCGTCCGCGAGAAGCGCGGGGCCGGCGCCGGTTGCAGGCGGCCGAACGCGCGGCTGTAGGTGCCCCGCGCCCGCAGGTGGGCGTCGACTTCCGCCTCCTCGATCGCAAGCACCGGCGCGACGCAGGCGTCGGTGCCGCGAAACAACTCGATCCATTCGTCGCGCGTGCGGCGCCGGAAAAGGCGTTCGAACCACGCGGCCGTCGATTCCCATGCCGGGTGCGGGTCGCGTGCCGGCGCGTCGTTCTCGACACCGGCGTGGCGCAGCAACTCGCCATAGAACTGCGGCTCGAGCGCCCCGACCGCGATCCAGCGGCCGTCGGCGCAGGCGTAGCAGCGGTAATAGGGCGCGGAGCCGTCGAGGAAGTAGCGGCCGCGATCGGCCGTCGGATCCGCGGCGCGATGGCTGAGCAGCATCGCGAGAAGGCTTGCGCCGCCGTCGACCATCGCGGCGTCGATCACCTGGCCGCACCCCGAATGTTGGCGCTCGAAGAGCGCGGCGACGACGCCGAGCGCGAGGTACAGGGCGCCCCCGCCGAAATCGCCGACCAGGTTCAGCGGCGGCGTCGGGGGGGCACCGGCCGGCCCGATGGCGCCGAGCGCGCCGCAGAGCGCGATGTAGTTGATGTCATGGCCGGCACGCGGGGCGAGCGGACCGTCCTGCCCCCAGCCGGTCATGCGCCCGTAGACGAGCCGCGGATTCTCCGCCAGCAGCACGTCCGGCCCGAGCCCAAGACGTTCCATGACGCCGGGCCGGAACCCTTCGATGAGCACGTCGGCACGCGCGACGGCGGCGCGCGCGACGGCGCGATCGGCGGCGCTCTTGAGGTCGAGGACCAGCGAGCGCCGCCCTCGCGCCAGCAAGTCGTTCGGATCGTGCGGCGTCCCCGGCCGGTCGATGCGCAGCACATCGGCGCCGAGGTCCGACAGCAGCATCGTCGCGAAGGGCGCCGGCCCCAGCCCGGTGAACTCGACGACGCGCAGCCCGGCGAGCGGCCCGTTCGCACCACGTGGCGGCATGGTTCCTCCTGCTCCTGGCGGCATGCGCTCCGGCGCGGCACTCGCCGTGTCGGTCAACGCTCCGCCGGCGGCGGATGCAGCGGACGCAGCGCTTCGAACGGCGCGTCCAGTTCGATGCCGAAACGCTGCGCCAGCATCTCGATATAGGCCGCGCCGCCGCCGACCGTCTCCTCGGTCGTGACCCCGCCGCGCTCGATCGTGAGCCGGTGGTCATAGAGCGCCGTGCGGCCGTCCGGCTCGACGCGGCTCGCGACGCGGGCATAGGTGAAGAACGAGTCCGGGTGCGACGACGTGTAGTGGTTGCCGAGCGCGAGGTCCACCGGCAGGACCGGCCGATCCTCGAAGCTGTAGAGGCGACGCCAGCTGCCGTCGGTCTCGACTTCCAGCATCGTGCCGAACGGCGCGCACTCGACGAGGCGGAACGCAAGCCGGTCGTGGCGCTGGACGACGTCGCGCACGAGGCGCAGCGGAGCCCTCGGGCCGCCGCCGCCGAAGCCGACATCGGCGAGCCAGTCCTCGCCGCCGATCCGCACGAGGATCAGCACATGGGTGAGCCCGGTCGGCTGCGGCCCGAGGTGGACGCGCGCGAGCGCGAACCGCGCCTCGAAGCCGAAGGCCGCGAGCGCGCTCATGAACAGCCCGTTCTGCTCGAAGCAGTAGCCGCCGCGGCGACGCTCGACGAGCTTCGCGAAGATCGCGGCCGGCCGGATGTCGATCGGGCGCCCGAGCAGGATGTCGAAATTCTCGAACGGTATCGTGCAACGCTGCGCGCGATGCAGTCGCGCGAGATCCGACGCCACCGGGCGGATCGGACCGTCGATGCCGATGCGCTCCAGGTACGCCGATGCGCCGAAGTGCGGTCCGGTCGACACGTGGGCTCCGCGGGGGATGGCGGCGGCCGTGGATGCGATCACGCGCCCAGCGCGGCCGCCAGGGCATCCGCATTGTGCTCGAACATCCGCAGGAACGTATCGGCCTCGGTCCCCGGTCGCGACAGCGCGTCGGAATAGAGCGTCGCGGCGACGGGCACGCCCGCCTCGGCCGAAATCCGCTGCGCGAGCCGCGGATCGCTGATGTTCTCGACGAAGATCGCGCGCACGCGCGCCTGCCGCGCGAGTTCGATGAGCCGGGCGACGTCGCTCGCGTTCGGTTCCGCATCGGTGCTCCAGCCCTGCAGCGCCAGGAACTCGATGCCGTAGGCGGCCCCCAGATAGCCGAAGGCGTCGTGGGTCGTGATGACGCGGCGCGCCGTTGGCGGGATCGCCGACAGGCGCGCGCGGACGCGCGCGTCGAGTTCGCCCAGCGCCACCTCGTAGGCGGCGGCGCGCCGCGCGAAATCCGCCGCCTTCAATGGTGCGGCCAGCGACAGGGCGGCGCGCAGGTTCTCGACGTAGCGGCGCGTGTTGCGCAGGTCCTGCCAGGCGTGCGGATCGATCGCGTTGCCGCGCCGCCGCGGCACGATGCCGTCGGAGGCGACGACGAGCCGGCCGCGGTATTGCGCCGCCTCGAGCAGTCGGTCGAGCCACCCCTCGAAATGCAGCCCGTTGACGACGAGGAGGTCGGCATCGCGGACGCGGCGCGCGTCGGCCGGCGTCGGTTCGAAGACATGCACGTCGGCGTCCGGGCCGACGAGCGCCGCGACGCTCGCGTCCTCGCCGGCAACGACGCGAGCGAGATCCGCGAGGATCGAAAAGCTGGCGACGACGCGCAACGCGACCGGAGGCGGCGGCGCGGCGCCACGGGCGGCCGCCGCGACCATCGATGCGGCCGCGACGAGGCGACGACGCAGCCGATCCAACTCAGGCTCCGCGCCAACGGCGGCGGCGGCTTGCCCGTGCGAGCAGGCCACCGCGCCGCCCGGCGACGATCGAGGCGACGTAGATCGCCCCGGCGACCAGGACGATCGACGGTCCCGCGGGCAACTCGCGATGGTACGAAAGCAGGAGCCCGCCGACGCCGGCCAGCAGCGCGATGAGCCCGGCCGCGACGCCGAGCGACCAGACCTCCGAGGCCCAGAAACGGGCCGCGACGGCGGGCAGGATCATCAGCCCGACCGACATCAGCGTTCCGAGGGCCTGGAACCCGGCGACCAGGTTGGCGACCGTGAGGACGAGCAGCGCCACGTGGACCGCCGGACCCCCGCCGCCGACTGCGCGCAGGTAGGCGGGGTCGAAGCATTCGAGGACCAGGGGACGGTACATCCAAGCCAGCGCGAGCAGCGTCGCGCTGGCGACGGTCGCGATCATCAGCAGCGCCGGGTCGTCGACCGCGAGGATCGACCCGAACAGCACGCGGACCAGGTCGACGCTGCTGCCGCGCGTCGAGATCAGCAGGACGCCGAGGGCCAGCGCGATCAGGTAGAACGCGGCGAAGCTCGCGTCCTCGCGTTGCGTCGTCGTGCGCGTCACCGCGGCCGAGAGCAGCGCGACGACGAGGGCCGCGACGAAGCCGCCACCGCTCATCGCGACCAGGGAGAAGCCGGCGACGAGGTAGCCGAGCGCCGCGCCCGGCAGCAGCGCGTGCGAAATCGCGTCGCCGAGGAGGCTCATGCGCCGCAACACGAGGAGGCATCCGATCGGGGCGCTGCCGACGGCGAGCGCGACGATCGCGACGAGCGCGCGGCGCATGAACGCGAAGTCGACGAAAGGCTGCACCAGGACCGCGTACCCGCTCATCGCGCGCCCGCCACGTCCGGCGCCGGGGCCTCCCATGCCGCGGCGAGGCGGCGCGCGCGCTCGAGGTGGTCCGGCGACAGCACCTCGGCGGTCGCGCCCCAGGCAATGCAGCGTCGCGCGAGCAGCACGCAGTCGGCGAAATTCCGCCGGACGAGGTCGTGGTCGTGGAGGACGGCGACGATCGTCCGGCCCTCGCGGTGCCACGCATGAAGCAGCCCCAGCATGTCGGCCGTGGTGCCGCTGTCGATGGCGTTGAAAGGCTCGTCGAGCAGCACGACGGCGGCATCCTGCAGCAGGAGGCGGGCGAACAGCACGCGCTGCAACTGCCCGGTGGACAGCTCGCCGATCAGGCGCCCGCCCTGGTCGGCCATCCCGACGGCGGCGAGCGCGGCATCGGCTTCATGCCGTTGCGCGGCGTCGAGCCCGCGCCACGCGCCGATCCGCGGCACCAGCCCCAGCGCCGCGACGTCGACGACCCGAATCGGAAAGCCGCGGTCGATCTGCGACTGCTGCGGCAGGTAGGCGACGCGCGACGGCGGCAGGATGCGGATCGCGCCGGCAACGGGTCGGATCATCCCGGCCATCGCCGCCAGCAGGCTGCTCTTCCCGGCGCCATTCGGCCCGAGCACCGCGGTCATCGATCCGGCGACGAATTCGCCGTCGATCGCGTCGAGCACGGTGCCGCGGTCGTAGGCCACGCGCAGCCCGTCGATGCGGATCGCCGCGGCGCGCATCAGCGCAGCGCCCAGGCGACCGCGAGCCACAGCAACGCGACCGGAACGGCCGCGATGGCGAGCCTCCGCCAGGCGCTCGTGGTGAGCGCGCTTGCGACGGGCGCTTGCCGGCGCGTTGGCGTTCCTGCCGGCGCGGCCGCCGGCGCGTCGATGGCGTCCATCACGGCCCCAGCCGAAGGCAGTCTGCGCAGCGCCCGTGCAGCGTCAGCTCGTGGTCATCGACGCGAAATCCGGTCGGCGCGAGCTTCGACATTTCGCCCGGACAGGCGTCGACGTCGAAGACCCGATCGCAGCGCGTGCAATGGAAATGGTGATGGTGGCCATGGCCGGCCGCCTCGTAGCGCGGCGGATGTCCCGGAAGGTCGACCGCGCGCACGAGCCCTTCGACCTGCAGGCGCTTCAGGCCGCGGTAGACGGTCGCGATCCCGATGCCCGGAACGCGGACCCGCGCGCTGGAGAGCACCTCGAGCGGCGACAGCGGCCGTCGTGCCGACTCGATCGCGGTACGAATCGCATCGCGCTGCCGCGTGCTGCGTTCCATCGTTTCCTTCCGGGCCACGTCGTGCAGGTCTCGCCGGTCGCGATGGACCGTCCCCGGTCGCGATGGACCGTCCCGAAGCACCGTTCCGCCGGACCCACCCTTGGGGTTTTCGGCGTGACCCGGTTGCACCGCCTGCGCTTGCATCACCGATCGTCGATAATGATAATTCATTATCAGTAATGACGGATCCTCCACCGTGGCGTCGATGATGCGTTGCCTGGCCGGCCGGCTTGCGCGGGCGGCCGCTGCGTTGACGGTCGTGCTCCTCGTCGCGTCGTGCACCGGCGTGCCGCCGGCGAGCGTCGCGGTCGCCGCGGCCGTCCCGGAGGGCCCGCCGCCGGCCGCGGCGTGGGGCGGCCGCGTCGGGATCGTCGTCGAGGCTGCGCATCGCGGCGATGTCCTGGCCGACGTCTGGCGGCGCGCCGCCGCGGAGCAGGGACTGCCGGCCGAACTC
>Ga0335069_10016482_pt1 | contig 10300 bp, 7 predicted proteins | sample Lox_Sample_11_FD_206714 | JGI IMG/M metagenome (GOLD analysis project Ga0335069, IMG submission 206714) | Soil microbial communities from Loxahatchee National Wildlife Refuge, Florida, United States - Lox_Sample_1.1 | ecosystem: Environmental > Terrestrial > Soil > Wetlands | place: USA: Florida...
TCCAGCGCCGAGCTGTCATCGGATTCGCTCGTCGAGATCGTGTTGCCATTGAGCCATCCCATGGCGTGCGTGTTGAGGGCGAGGCCCTCGGGACTGCCGGAGATGGTCGTGTCGGCGAGAGTCAGAATGCTGCCGCGCAGGACGCTGATCCCGGTATCGCTGTTGTTTCGTATCGTCGATCCGGCGATGACCGCCTGCGCGCCCATATCCACGGCAATGCCGGTGCCTCCACCGGAATTCTGGACGGTCGTTCCGTTGACATTGATAAAGGACCCGTTGGTGGCGATGATGCCCGTGTCGGCGACGCCATTGATGATTACATTCGTGACAGCGACGGCGGCGCCGTCGACTGCCGCGATGCCATGGCCGGGTCCGCCGCTAATCGTCAGATTCTGGATCGTGACCCGGTGGGCGCCGGTGACGGATAGTTCGCCGATGATCGTACCGCCGGCGCCGCCGCCTTGGATCGTGAGGTCATCCTGCTGAATAGCGACGTTCTCCGTACATGTGCCGACGACCGTGATTTCTTCGAACCCAGCATTCACTGCCGCCGCGATGGAATCGGTCGGACAATTGACAGTCGTCGAGACCGCCTGAGCCACCGTCGGCATCATTGCCGCGATGAGAATGAGAGAAACTACTCCAACGCCTTTATGCCTGTTCATGTAAGCCTCCTGGTCAAAGATCATTACTGCGAAGGCGTGGCCGCAGAGTTCGGCAGCCACATCTGCCGAGGATATCGGTCCTGCTTGCGATATTGCGGTTTGAGGTGCGCAGCGGGCCTCACCCTCGACTAACCTTCGTCATTTTTGCGACTCAACTTGGCAAACCAAAGCCGCAGGAATGCCTTCAAGCGACGGCTCGGACGATATTCTCAAATCGCAACTCGACAGCCGGGTCCAATCTGGTCGAGTGCAGCATCCGACGAGCGAGTGAGCGGGAGTGCGCGGGAACGCGGCCCCTATTGGGTCAGATCTTTCCGCATCTCGGCATCAAGGGCGGTCAGCTCGGCATCTCGATCGGCTTCGGACTGCTTCAGGATCATGCAGGGAGCACTTGAGGCCATCCCGCAGGAATATCGACGCTGCTCGTCGATCGTCTTCGCCCACTTCGATTCGATCTGACTGCGCTGTTCCGCGAAGTCCGCCGCGATCTTCTGGCATTGCGCCGGCGTCTTGCCGACACAGGGTAGCGCGGTGGCCGGTGATGTTGCCTTTGGCGGAACAACAGGCAGCCACTGGCGAAGCTCTGCAAGATTCATGACGCGGTAGCTGATCTCTACGTCGTCATCGACTGCAAAGATTCGGCACCGCTGACCGCCGACCTTGACGCAAGCCTGCATTGCCAGGTCGCGCGCGCTTGGGATGACATGGCAGCGGTGCTCGGGGCAGTAGCTGTAGCCCCAATGCAGCCCGTCGTCCGCCACGGCGATGGCGCGCGGCGACTTCAGATTCCTGTAGGCACCATTGAAGAAATCGACGATCTTCGGGGAAATGGCAAATACAGGTTCATCGGCCGGCGCCGCCGCGGTCGCGACGGCAATCAGCGCGGCACCCGCAGCACTGCACAATAGACGCAGAATAGAGAATTTCATCGGCGGCTCCATCATATCAACCGCGGCCCGTGTTCGGCGGCACTATCCTGGCGTGAATGCCGATCCGAATCGGCCGGGCCGCGCCATCGAGGAGACCACCATCGCTTGGCAAAACGAAGCGCACGCGATGCCAGTCGACGGAGCCGCCGATCGCGAGAGCAGGTCTGGGCAGGCAACGGAGGAATCGAACTTCCAGGAGAGCCGTTCCGAATCAGGCCGACACTGACCCTATCTATTCGCATTGAAGCAGGCGCTGCCTTCGCCGGCGAGGATGCCCCAGCAGATGTTCCATTTGTGGCACACCATCGTCAGCCGCACCGCGCGCGGCTGCATGGCGGGATCATAGGTCATCAAGCGATGCACTTCCGATCCAGGGGGCAGCGTCCCGGCCGCGAAGACGATGGATCGATCGGCCGCGAAGGCGTCAGTCACGACCGGCGAGTGCACGGCGTATGGCCCTTGTGAAGCGTCGTCGTCGGCCGCGTCGTCGTCGATGCTGATCCGCAGGTTTCCGAGGTAGACAATGGCCGGCCCCGACGTGACACGAAAAGACACCTTCGGGTTGAAGTCGCGCGACTTCTGGTAGGAGGTCCCCCAGTAGTCGTAGTTGAACGCCGCCGATGCGATGGCGTATGTCCCCGCCGGCAGCGCCCAAGCGAAACCGCCGTCGGCCTGCAGCCACAGTCTCCGTTCAGCCTTCGGCTCGCCATCCTCGACGGCGACGAGCGTGAGGGATATGCGCCCGCTGGACTCGGCGCCGCGCAGGTCGATGCGGCCGAATACGAAGCCGGCATCGGCCAGTATCTCCGCGACGTGCGGCGACCGGACATCGACGGCCGGCACCTGCAGGACTTCAAGCTCTTTGTGCTCGCAGACCGGCAGCGGGATCGGGCAGCCGGCCAGGGGCAGCGCCACCAGGATCCAGACAAACGACCGCCACGCGCACCGCGAACTCGGCTTGCCGAAGCGATCTGAAGCGAGGAAACGCATCGCGGTTCATCTCGTCACGACGATCGGCTCCCGCACCGCTCAGCGCCTCTTCCACTCGGACAAACTGCCGTCCACCCGCTGCCCTCCGTTGAGCGGGAACTGGGGGCGGTCGCCGCTTGTGCACCGGCGTGGTCTCCGTCCCGCGTCAGGTCGGTTCCGTTGGGCAAGCGCCCATCGCCTGTCACCTCACCGGGCCAGCCGCGGCATTCCCGCTGCCTGTCCGATCGCTGCAGGATGTCGCGCAGCCGCCGCTCGTGCAGCGGCATCGGCGCGCCCGACGCAAACGCCGCCCACAGCCATTCGTGCATGGTTCCCGCGTACCGCGTGGGCATCGCGTCGCGCAGCCGATCCCTTCGCCAAGCCGAGGCGGCATAGCGCGCGGCATGCTCGTAGACCCGCTTCGCCTGAACCGACAGGCGTTGCTCGGAGAAGTAGCGCTCCGTCAGCGACCGCAGCGCGGCGTCGCGCTTGCGCGTCGCCTCCTCCCGCCACCAGGGAATCCCGCCACGGGCGAAGCGGAGGCCGAGGGCCTCCTCGAGAGATCGACAGCGATGGCAGAGGAAGTCATCCAGTTTGCTTCCGAACCACTGGAATTCCAAATCGCCTTCCGCCAGAAGACGCCGACAAAGGCGGCGCAAACGTTCGATGGTCGTGTGCATGGTATGAACCTCCCAACCGAGGCACCCAGCGAGCGGCGGTGCCCACTACAGGAGGCTCGGAGACGCCGCGTAAAAGCGGAAGCGTCCGGCCGGTATCAGCGGCATCAAATACTCGTCAAATCCCGTCAATTCATGTCAATATTCGCGGGCGAGCTGCCAAGTCGGGCAAGAATTCCCAACAAGCCCCAGCAGGCTTTGGCGCCATGGTTGAACGCCCTAGTGGGAACGGCAACGAAGAACCGCCTGCCGGCCGGTGGCAGCTTCGGCTGCTGGGCGACTTCAGCCTGGCCGGAGTGGATGCGGAGACGCCCCCGCTCGGCAAGCTCGATCGCGCCTTGTTGGCCTACCTCGTGCTGTCCGGCGAGCAGCGCCATGCGCGGGCGAAGCTCGCTGCTCTGCTCTGGCCCGATCGGTCCGAGGCCCAGAGCAGCCTTCGCACCAGCCTCAACAAGCTGCGCAACGCCTTTGGGGAAAAGGGCCGATCCATCATCCTGCCGAGCAGTGATCCGCTGGTCTGCTGCTTCGACCTGGTGGACATCGACGTTCTGATTTTCGAGGGCCTGGCGTCGCAGGACGACATGGAGGCGCTCGAGCGAGCCGCGGCGCATTATGGCGGCGATCTTCTCAGAGACATCGAAACCAGATCTGACAGATTCGATCGGTGGCTGCAGGGAGAGCGGGAGCGACTGCGCCGCCTTGCCGTCGAGGCGCTGTGCCGCCTGGCGCGGTTGCGCGACGAGGCCGGCCTGTCGCAGGCGGCATTGGAGACCGCGCGGCGAGTCCTTACGCTCGATTGCTACTGCCAGGAAGCGCACCGTAGGGTCATCGAAATACGCTTGCGCTGCGAAGGAATCGCCGCGGCCAGGAACGACGCCCTGGCGTGCCGGGAGCTATTCCGTCGCGCGAATATCGAGCTGGAACCGGCGACTCGCGACCTCCTGGCCAGTGTCATCGAAGGGAACGCCCTGGCCCCTCTGATCCCGCAGACAAGACCAACCAACAACGACAGCCGACCACTACGGAAGCTCGCCGCCATTCTCGCTGCTGACGTTGACGGGTTCAGCCGGCACATGCAGAGGGATGACGTCGGGACGTTCAATCGCCTCCGGAAGCATCGAAAGGAATTGTTCGAGCCAACAATCGCCGAGCACAACGGGCGCATCTTCAAGCTGACGGGCGATGGGCTCATGGTCGAGTTCGACAGCGCCGTCCATGCCGTAGCATGCGCGGTGGTCCTGCAACGGGGCATGGCCGAACGCAACGCGGACACCGCGGAAGATCGACGCATCTGGATTCGCATCGGCATCAACCTCGGCGACGTCATCATCGAAGACGATGACCGCCATGGCGAGGCCGTGAACATCGCGGCCCGACTGCAGCAAATGGCACCATCGGGGGGCATCTGGGTATCGCGTGCCGTCTATGAGCATGTCGGACGCAAGTTGCCCGTCATCTTCGATCCCGTCGGTGAGCAGTCGCTCAAGAATATGAGCGAGCCGATATTCGTTTATAGTGTGCGGACCAACGCGGACGGAATTGCTCCACCGAAACCAATGCCGTCAAGACCAGCGGCCTGGCGACGTTGGGCGGTGGTTGTCGGTTCGGCGAGCAGCGTCACGGCCGTCATTTGGTTGGTCCTGTGGCTTCTCGGGATCGTGCCGCCGTATCCGCGCCCGCCCCCTCCTCCCCCTCCTATTGTCCTGGTCGACAGAACGCCCGTCGCGGTTCTTCCGTTCGAGAGCCGGAGTGACGATCCGACACTGGCCCAGTCGGCCGATCGTCTGTCGGAGGCGATCACGAACAACCTTTCCCGCTCCGAGGAGCTTTTCGTGATCGCGTCCTATTTGATGGAGGAGTACAAAGGCAAGGATCTGGGCCTGATCGCGAAAGACCTCGGGGTAACATTCCTGCTCCAGGGCAGCGTCGAGAAGCTCGGCAAGGGCGAACGCGTTGCCGTGGCCCTGATCGACGCGACGAACGGCGCCGTGGTATGGACCAATCAGTATGATCGACCGGATCCTGGGGATCTTCTCCTTGCGGAAGATAACGTGACGGCCAGCATCGTCGGCAGTCTTCTGGGCGATCAGGGTGTATTGATCGACGCTGCGCGGAGCAAGCTGCATCAGGAGCCGCCGGCGAACCTGACGGCGGCGGAATACTATCTGGAAGCGCAGTCTCTGAGCGCCGACCCGACGCCCGGCGACATCGAACAGGATAAAGAATATCTAGAAAAGGCCATCGACAAGGATCCGAAGTTTACTCCTGCCTATGTCCTGATGGCCTGGATGTCGCAGCTTGACATCAGCCTCGGCTATACCCAGTCCGTCGTCCAGTCGCGCCAGGAGAAGCACGACTATGCCGCGAAGGCGGTAGAGCTGGACGATGGGAACGCCGAGGCCCACGCCGCGCTCGGAACCTACTACGCCGACAGCGGCGACATCGAGAAAGCCGAGCGAGAATTCAAGCAGGCCGAAGCCTTGTCGCCCAACAATGCCGATATGCTTCTGTTTCACGGCGCCTTTCTTCCGAAGATGGGGGATCCGGAGCGCGGCGCCGAACTGGCGAAGCAGGCCGTAGGCCTCAAAGAGCCAAATATTCCGGTCTTCTACAATCTGGCCCTGCGCGTTCCCTATTTCTTTACGCGCCAATTCAAGAAGGCGCTCGAGGCCGCAGACGGCTTTGGGCGGTCGAGCGCGAATGGCCACGCCTGGCGGGGGGTCATTCTCGCGGAAATTCCCGGGCGTATGTCCGACGCCCAGGACGAGGCGAGATTCGTGCAAGAGCATTGGCCCGATTGGTCCGTGGAGGCCCGCCTGGGCGACCTGGGAAGATTCGCGCGGCCGGACGAGCCATCGTTGTTCATCGATGGTTCGAGAAAAGCCGGGCTCCCGCTTTGCGCGTCGAAGGAACAGTGGAAGCAATGGCGGGACATGTACCCCGTTCCGGATTGCTTCACGGCCGGGCGTGACTGGAGGTAGTCGACAGGGCACGCCGGCTCAAGGTGACCCTGCCTCGGATTCGTCACGGCGTATCCAACCCGACCGCCAGCGTCAGGGCCGGCACATAGGTCACGAGCAGGACGACGAGCAGCAGGATCATGAGGAACGGGAGCGTGCTTCGATAGATCTCCGGCAGCGGCTTTCCGAAGCGATACGACGCGAGGAACAGGTTCATGCCGACCGGCGGCATCAGGAATCCAAGCTCGAGGTTGATCAGAAAGATTACCGCAAGACGCAGCGGATCGATGCCGAAGGCCTCGCTGATCGGCTGGACCAGCGGAACGGCGATGATGATCGCCGAGATTCCGTCGAGGCAGCCGACCACGAGCAGAAAAAGATTCAATGCCAGCAGGAACAGCGTGCGGGACTCGACGTTGGCTTGGACCCACGCCGCGGCACGCATCGGGACTTCGGCGTCAACGAGATAGCTGGTGAGTCCCATCGCCGCCGCCAGAATCACGAACACGCCACCGATCAGCGTAGCGGACTTCAGCAGGACGGCTGGCACATCGCGCGTCAGCGTGAGATCGCGATGGATCAGGCACTGGACGACGCAGACGTAGACCGCCGTTACCGCCGCGGCTTCGGTCAGCGTGGTGAGGCCGCCAAAGATGCCGAACAGGGCAATGACCGGTACGAGCACTATCCATTTGGCGTCCCACAGCGCCGCGCACGCCTCGCGCAGCTGGAAACGCGGCCGCTTGGTCTCGGCGGCGATCCCCTTGAATGCCCCGTATGCGCATACGCTTGCAACGACGAGTACGCCCGGAACAACCGCGGCCCGGAACAAGTCGGGGATCGATATATGCGCCACGACGCCATAGAGAATGACGGCCAGGCTGGGCGGGAAGAGCAGGCCGATCGAGCCAGTCGAGGTGACGACGCCGAGGGCGAAGCGTTCCCCGTAGCCGCTCTTTACGAGCACCGGCAGCAGGACCCCGCCAAGGGCCAGGATCGTGACGCCCGAAGCGCCCGTGAAGGTGCTGAAGAAGCCGCAGACGAGCGTGGCGACGATGGCCGTTCCGCCCGGCAGCCAGCCGAACCAGGCGCGGAACAGGCGAACCAGCCGCGCGCTGGCGCCGCCCTGGGCCAGCAGGTAACCCGCCAGCGTGAACAACGGGATGGTCGGAATCGACGGCGACGCGACGACGCGATAGGCCTCGACTGGAATCGCCGCGACGGGCACGCCCTCGGCAAAGAACAGCAGCAACGCCGCGCCGCCAAGGGCGACAAAGATCGGCGCGCCGAACGGCACGGCCACCAGCAGCGCGATGATGCCCGGCCACAGAACCTGTTCAGCCTGGCCTGCCAGCAGGAAGCCGATTGCAGCCGCCAACGGCAGTCCGAGGAGGGCGATCACGCGCGCCGCACCCGTGCCGGCCTGCCGTACAAAGCGGAGCGCCATGGCGGCGAATGCGATCGGCAGGATCGATTCGGCAACCCAGATCGGCAGCCAGCCACCGAGCACCGTCGGTGAGCCGACCTCGGCGAGGACGAACTGCAGCGACGCCCAGAACAAGCCCGCAGCGACCGCCGTCGAAACGGCGCCCACCAGCGTCCGCGCTGCCGCGGCCAGCCGTGGCCACCGCCTGAGGCTCGCCGTCGATAGATTGAGGTGTTCTTGCCCTCGGCCGGCGAGCATTGCGCCGAGGAATCCCACCCACAGCGTCAGGTTCTCGACATAGCCGGCCGTACCCGGGATTCCCGTGGAGAACAGGTTGCGCAACGCGATCTCGAGCACCGGCAGCAGCGCCATCGTCGCGAGTGCGGTCGCGGCGAACGCATTCTCGGCGCCGATCGCCGCTCGGGCGCAGGCAGACAGGCGATGCGCCGCGCTACTGGGTCGCGTGCGCGGCCCGGTACTCATCGCGGATCCTCTCGACCTCTTCGACCATCGCGGCCGGCACAACCGGCCCGATGATCAGCGGATAACCGGCGCGGGCGTTCTCCTCCCAGACCGCCGCGATCTCCGGCGGTACCGCATGGACGATGAGCCCATGGCTGACCATCGTCGCGATGGCCTTGTCCTCGAGCGGCCGGACCTGCTGGCGCAACTGTGCGCCGACGTCGCGGGCCGCCTGCAGCAGCTGCGGCTTGAGCGCATCCGGAAGCGCATTCCAGATTCGCGTGGAGATCACGGTCGCCCCGACCAGGGGCGCCCACTTGATATCAGTCATGTGGGGGGCAAGGCCGAACCATTGGAACGACAGGGCGGCAAGCGGCGTCGTCGGTATGGCGTTGATGAGGCCAGACTGGAGGCCCGTATGGATATCCGTCGCCGCCAGCGGCACCGGATGGAATCCCTGGTGCTTCCAGGACTCCGCCACCGCGGGGTCGCCCTCCCAAACGAACAGCTTCAATGACTTCAGGTCGTCCGGCCGGAGCACCGGCCGCTGGGCGAAGAAGCGCACCCAGCCGGCATCGCCCCAGTTGAGGACCTTGAAGCCCTGGATCTCGAGCAGCTTCTCCAGTTGCGGCCCGACCCGATCGCGCACGTAGTCGAGCTCGTCGTCCGAGCGCAGCATCATCGGCATCATCAATGCCTGGATCTCCGGCGCGATCTTTTGCAATCCGGCGCCGGTCAATGCTGCGGCCTGGAGCTGGCCGATGCGCATCTTGCGAACCATGTCGGGTTCGTCGCCGACGACGCCGCCCGGATAGATGCGCAACTCGATCCGTCCGCCCGAAATGGACTTCCAGGCTTCGCCGAGATCGCGGAGGGCGTCGTACCAGGGCGAGCCCTCCGGCGCCAGCGTACCGAGCTTGATCACTTCGGCCGCGCCACGCTCGGGCGCGCCGATCAGCGCGACGGCGGCAAGGCAGGCAAGGGCAAAAGATTTCATGGCAGCTACTCCGTCAAATCGGCGCCGACGAACAGCAGGGGGACGCGCTTCTGCAGCCAGCGGGCCCGCTCCTGCGCGATGACATTGATCAACCGGATCTGCGGCGCCTTCTCGGGATCCACCGCCAAGGCTTTCGTCAGCAGCGCACGAAACTCGGCAACGTTCTGCTCGCGCACGCTGACGGCTTCGGCGAGAGCGACGAAGACCGACGCGCGCTCTCCATTGGAGAGCGCGAGCGCCCGCTCGTAGTGACGACGCGCCACCTTGAGGTCGCCGTTCGGGCGGCCGCCCTCATAGGCGATGAAAAACTCGTGGGCGGCGCCGGATTCGAAACCCTCGTCGAGATCGAGAACGCGACCCACCAGGGCGCCGGCCATCGGCAGCTCGGCGACCAGATCGAGATTGTCCTTGTTGGCGCCGAGCGCCCCGGCCCAGCCGGCGCCGGCCCAATAGAGATAGGGCACGTCGTCCTTCGTGGTCTTGGCCAGGGTCGCGGCGGCGGCGTGCCGCAGATCGACACCGAAGCCGGGGTGGCCTACCTCCAGTCCCCGCAGCGCATAGTCGCGCCCGCGCATGAAGAGCTTGCTGGCGCGGATTCTCTCAGCCCGCGCGCGCGGCAGGTCGCTCTCTTCCAGCCGGTCGGCCTCAAGCTCCAGGAGATAGGCATAGGAGACGAAGCCTTTCGCCGTCGCCAGCAGCAGGCCCATATGCTCCGGCGACACCGCAAGAAGGCTTTCATAGGTCTTGAGCCCGAACGGCAGTGCGTCCTGGACAAGCTGTGGATCGTCATCGGATTCATACACACTGCCGCCGCCGGCCATCGCATCGCCGACGATATCCACCGCCGTCCGTTGGATCGAGCAGCCGGCCGCCGCCAGCACGCACATCACGACGATGACAAGGCGACGCATGATCCGCTCCTAGCTCGAGCCGGTGGTGGCCGCGGTTATCTCCAAAGTCCGATGCACTTCAAAACGATCCGCCTGCCAACGCGCACCTCGAGCCGCGGGCAGATCGCCTTCGAAGGCTGGCCGGACGTATCCTGTTCGCGGGTGAAGGGGGCTACTCTGACGCTCGCCTATGCGCTGAGGCCGGGCATCAGCGTCGACGGCCTGCTCGAATATTCCCGCTACAAGAGCAACGACGCGGCCGGACCCGACAGCCAGGGCAGCGGGATCGGCCTGGGAACCGCCATCAGCTTCTGAAGCGGCGGCG